>Ga0180007_10000060_pt1 | contig 185930 bp, 167 predicted proteins | sample MM_PC_MetaG_FD_121122 | JGI IMG/M metagenome (GOLD analysis project Ga0180007, IMG submission 121122) | Groundwater microbial communities from the Aspo Hard Rock Laboratory (HRL) deep subsurface site, Sweden - MM_PC_MetaG | ecosystem: Environmental > Aquatic > Deep subsurface > Groundwater... | reverse complement strand
TGCGTTTATCGTTGTTCGGGATAAAAGCTGCGTCACGTCGCCCAACGTTTCTCGGATCGGTTGGGTTTTGGCTTTTTGCAGGAGATCACGAGCGAAATCACAGGGGCCATCTCGTTTTTCTCTGCTTAGGGTGGCTTGAATATCAATCCCAGCCTGCCTGACTCCAAACATGAATCTACCGAGAAAATACTGAGCAGTTTTGCCTATATTTGTTTGAAGAAAGTTTTGACAGAGATTTTCGACAGAATCAGAAGCTTTTTTGAGTGTGTTACAAACGGCCTGATATACGTGATTTGCGTAGTTCCTGAGTGCGGTGATTTGTTTGCGAGATTTCCAGCGTTTTTTCTTGCCAACTTTTATTGCCCTATAAATTCCAACCTGTTTAATTTTAGATACCTGTTTTCGAAAGCGTTTGTCGGTTTCAAATTTTTTGAAAAACTGGGTAAGCGATTGTTTGATCTCGTTAAGATCGTCGTACGATTTTGCCTGAAGGTGAGCGTATATATTTCTAGATGGGATATTTTGTAGCGATAGAAATAAGTTGGTGTCGATGGAATATTCTGTGAGTAAGTCTTGGGCGGTTTTGTAGGCCTGCCTGGCGGTTTTGTGTCTAGGGGATTGGTGTGTGTCGTGTTGGGTGTGTCCTGTGCCCCCTGAGGTCGCGTGGCCCTCCTGCATAAACGATCTCAGGCTGGACACTTGGTCAACAGAGTTTTTTGAGAAAGAGGCTCTGAACTCATTGTCCCATCCTGCTAGGTTGGCGCAAGACCAAAAAATTATGGGGGCAAAAAAAAGAGCCCGCTTGAAGCGAGTTAGAGAGATGGGTTCCTGCTTTTGGGCTGGTTTTCCCACGATAAAGAGCCTCCCTTGGTTTTCATATCACATGAATTATAAACCTCAGGCTGCTAGGGCCTAGTCTGGCACTGGGGAGCTAGTTGTCAAGAAACGTAAAGTTTGGTTTCAAATTGTAAAAATAAAAAGGGGGGGATGCGATTTTACTTAAGAATTTTTTCAATTTTTTCAAGATAAGCGACACTCTCTCGGCGATTCAGTGTTGTGAGTTCTTCTTTGGTATCCGCAATAGCTTGCAAAATATCGCTACGGTCTTTTTTTCGATTGATTAGATTCAAAATATCTTTCTCAAGTTTTGGTACATCCTCATGTATAATTTCGAATACCATTTTGGGAATAACACCGAAATAATTATGAGTAATAAGATTTCTGAAATCGACAATTTTTCTCCATTCGGTATCAGACTCTCGAACAAAAGACGGATTATCAAGAAGATGCTTTGCTGCTTCCCCAATCATTGAAAACTCTCTTGTGGTTGCATTGAAAATATTTTCATCAGAAAAGAACTTTTCAAAAGAAAGTTTTGCTGCATTTCTGTTTATTCGATCGATTCCAACTAATATATCAACGAGAAAAAGCTCCTGTGGACGTTTATGCATAAATAATTTCCCCCTCGATAAATCTCATGACAAACTTCCTTACGGCGTCACGATATGCTAAATCAACCTTTCTGTTAAAACTTTTTTCCAAAAAAAGCTTCAATCTAAATTGTTTGTCAAAGCTTTTTATTTCTGATTCTATTAGAATATCAACATCACTTTCTTTGGTAGCTTCATCTCTAGCATAAGAACCAAAAAGCATAATACGGTCAACGTCAAACTCTTTTTTAAAGAAGTCTTTGTTCTCTCTCAGAAATTCCAAAATGTTTTCTTTTGTTAAAGCTTCTCTTTCCATCTCTTTCTCCCAAGTAAGGGGTATTAAATATGATTTGATTATATCAAAGCCAACAGCCATCATCAAAGCCACTGGTAAATACCATGCTTTTTGATGAAATTAGATGGAAATCTCTAACGTCTGGAATACTGCCTCTACCACTTCCAGCCCCACCCCAATCTCAATTTCTCCGTTCCTGAACGCGTCTACTAGGTGCCGCCAGTCTTCGCCCTACGAGGTGGCTCTTTTATTTGAATTTTGTGCTTATGACTTTGGTAGACAGATAGGACGTTGTTCTAGTTTTTTTCTTTTAACTGTCTCAGTTTTTCCAGCGCAACCTTGCAGCGACCTTTCAATTCGGTTTCCCCTATATCACGTTCATCTAGCAACGCTGGATCACTACAAAAATCATCAACGTCCAAAAATAAAGTATTTAATATTGGAAACTCTAATTCAGATCTTTCGCCTTTTTCCTCTTTGAATAATTTCAGATAAGTATACTCAAAACATTTAGCAGATATTTTTCCAGATAAAAAGTCAGAAATTAAATTTATGTATGAGTCTAGATTAATTCGCACTTCTTACCCCTTCTTTAGTTTAAGTTGCCACTTTTTAAAAACGCGTTCAGTTGATCTTTTGCCAACTTCCAACCGGTACGATATTTGCCTTCTATGCTAACTATAAACTGCCCAGTTTTTTTATTAATGTAAAAGGTAGCAGGCTCCTTTCGATATAAAGCTTGCATCACCACGGTTTCTTCAGAGTTCATGAAATCGAGTAAGATTCTCCTGTACTTGGAAGCTGCATTCTTATTCCATGAGTCTTCTATATCAAAATCAATGGCATGTTTATATTTTTTTGCAACTGTTTTTCGTCGAACATAGTTCCACCACCGCTGCTTGCAGTAGTCTTTTGAGAAGAAGGGTCCATCGCGCAAAACAAGTGCCACGCCTGTTCCACAACCCCCGTAAACGCCTGAACGGCCGGGGCGATAGAGGAGGCAATCGCCTGCCAAATGGATACGTCTGATGAAGCGGCGGCTTCGATCGCGACGGTGCCGTCAAGGTTGATACTTAGGGCAAGTGGTTCAAAGAATTGCTTTGCGGCGACCGCCCCTAGGGCGCCTGTGGTGGCGGAGATGCCGGTTTCGATTGTTACTGCAATTGCGGAAACAGCGACAAAGATAGCGGTTGCGTTTATCGTTGTTCGAGATATAAGTTGTGTTACATCGCCCAACGTTTCTCGGATAGGTTGGGTTTTGGCTTTTTGCAGGAGGTCACGAGCGAAATTGCAGGGCCCATCTCGGTTTTCTCTTCTTAGGGTAGCTTGAATATCGATCCCAGCCTGTTTGATTCCAAGCATGAATCTACTTAGAAAATACTGAGCAGTTTGGCCTATGTTTGTTTGAAAAAAGTCTCGACAGAGATTTTTGACAGAAGCAGAGACTTTCTTGAGTGTGTTACAAACGGCCTGGTATGCCTGATTTGCGTAGTGCTTGAGTGCGGGGATTTGTTTGCGAGATTTCCAGAGTTTTTTCTGGCCAATTTTTCTTGTTTTATAAATTCCAACTTGTTTAATTTTGGCCACCTGTTTTCGAAAGTGTTTGTCGGTTTCGAATCTTTCGAAAAACTGCTCAAGTGATTGCTTGGTGACAAGAAGCTCGTCGTATGACCTTGCCTGTAGGTGCGAATTTATATTGATGGACGGTATATTTTGTAGCGATAGAAAAATATTTGTATCGATATGATAGGCAGTAAGTAAGTCTTGGGTTGTTTTGTATGCTAGCCTGTTGGGTTTGGGCTTCGGGGGTTGGTTTTTAGAGGGCAGGATGTGTTTTGTGCCCCCTGAGGTTGAATGGCAATCCTGCATAAACGATCTCAGGCTGGAAACGTGATCAACAGAGTTTTTTGAGAAAGAGACTCTGAACTCATTGTTCCATCCTGCCAGGTTGGCGTAAGACGAAATAAGTATAAGGGCAAAAAAAAGAGCCCGCTTGAAGCGAGCGAGATCGATGTTTTCTTGCTGTTGGGCTGGTTTTTTCACGATAAAAGCCTCCCTTGGTTTTCATATCACATGAATTATAAACCTCAGGCTGCTAGGGCTTATTATGAAAAGGGGGCATTTTATGTCAAGCCATCTTTGTTTTCGCTGGTTTTTATGCGCTTCTAGAGAAGATTTGAGTTTTAAAGAAACCTGAATTACCATCTCTAAGTGATGTTTTTCTAAAGATATGGGTTATCGTTAGGTGAAGGGGTTGATTGTGAGTAAAAGGTATCTTGCTCGAATTCTATATGTTTTCTCTATTGTGTGTCTAATAAATACTTCTGTGCTTGTTGCGATGGAGTCTAAGCAGCAGCAAACGAAATCGATTATTGAGCTTAATAGCCCAAAACTACTAGACCTTCCCGATGAGATTCTTGCAACCATTGTTGTTTTTATGTTCGCGGACAATCACAGAGAGGCTATTTCTACAATAAGTTTGGTGTGCAAACATTTTAATGAGAACGTTTTGAAAAAAATAATTTACGAAAAGTTTTTTCCTGGGCTGCTACACAACTGGAAGCGCAGAGAGACCGTTCCGCGTCTTTCTTTTTATCTGATTGTTAAAAGCATAGAAAATATGAAGGATGGCTATGTTACGGATGACTTGAAATATCTTACTCTTGAGTATCTTGTGCCGGCATATGCGCTTTTTTCTAAGAATATAAGGAAAGAGAATAGGGATTGCCTGCTTTCTTCAGGCCAATTAGTAAAAACCATGGGCTCGAGAATATTAGAGAATGAGAGTGCAATGAGAGAGATAGAGGAGTGCAAAAATAGAAAAAAAGAGCCTCGGGTCGGCGTAAAGAAATTTTTGTATGATAGGATAGCAAAGTGCTTGACTGAATTTGCTGACGAGGTTGATGTGAGCAGGAAAGCACTTGAAGAAAAAGATGCGTCCACGAGGCCTTGTCGTCTTAAACGTTTTAGGATACGAATCTTACTTACAGCTTGCTATTGTAATTTCTTATTTACGCTTCAAACAGATGAAATTGATCAGAAATACGAAAAAATAACACAGTGGCATATTTCTAAAAGATAGCACTTTTTCGAAATTGTTTGTGCCACAAACACTCTTTTTGTGCAAAAAACCCTAGTTCTCTAGGGTTTTTTGATTTTCAAATTGAAATATAGCAAACTAGTATTCAAGTACACCAAAGGATTTGCTTGAGATTGGGGTTGTCCGTATACTCAAAGTATAAGGGGATATCTAATGAAAAAGAAAGCTTTTCTGGCGATTATGATTTTAGTAAGTGTTACAGGGCTTCGGGGACAAGCTTCAAGGACACTTGAATCAATCCAAAATGAATGTTTAGAAATAGTTGATTCTAATAAAAAAATGGAAGATACCATTTCTAATAAATGTAATGAATTAGCTAAACACGAAAATCCACTTCAAGCTGCTGGTAATAAAATAGTTCGGGGAGTTGTTGCTCAAATGGGCAGGAAGAGCGAAGAATCAAACCTGTCTTCTCTAGGAGTGGGATGTATGGCTGATATTTTGGGAGATAGACGTGCAGAGGTCTTTTTTGAAACGGCCAATTTTTATCGAATAGCTGCACACGAAAAAATGAAAAACGAACTGTTAAGTTTGAATGTTAAGGTTATTGATTGTTTTGAGCGAATGTTCAAGACCAAAGTCGAATCGATAGGGAGTTTGCGTGATGATGGCAGCGAATGGTTCTGTAAGTTTCAAGAAGACTTCTTTTGTGTGATTGAAAAGATTCAAAATAAATCTGTAGCTTATTTATATGAGGCCGCTATAGAAGACATCTGTCTTTTCACTACACAAGAAATAGAATTCAATCAATCATCTATAACCCAAGAATTTCAAGAGTGTGGGGACAATGTCCTTTATTGCCTGATCGGAATAACTGACATCACAGATCCAAAAAGCTATATAAAAAAAATTGAAGAGGCTGTCAATGATGGCGTAGATGCCATGGAAAAAGAAATGAAAGAAAGAGAGCTAGAACTTCTAAGTCAGAAAGAATTTGATCAACCAAATCAATCAACAACCACACCAGAAATAACCATGCCAACTTATACGATTGGTGCTCCGGCTCCAAAAGAATACAAGTTTCTAGGACCAAAGCCAGGACCAAAAGAAGTTATTATAGATGAGCCTTCAGACGATGATATTCGAAACATTGAAAAGTCTGTTCTTAATTGGGCCGATAATGTGCCTTCAAGCGAAGAAGATGAGTTTATAGGAGAACTAATGGATCTTTCTTGTCTGTCAGATACGTCTTCAGCCGAAGAATCATTCTCTGATGCCGATGAGCATGAGCAGCAAGTAAACGAAGAAATCGAGCGTCTGGAACAAGAACTATCAAGTAGCGAGAGCGACGACGAAGACGAAGAGGGTAAAGAATTGCGAAACAGGCTTTATCAATTGCTAACCGGTTCTGTCGATGAGTCTGAGATTGAAAAAGAGCTTAAGAGTTTAGAGAAAGAGCAGCAAGAGCAGGTTAGGCCAAACAAGAAAAAATCTGTCAGGAAGGCCAGGAAGAAGGGTGGTTTTTCAGAAAGGCGAGAACGACTTCGAAGAATTAATGAAAAAAACCAGGCCCAATTGATGAGAAAGAAGATAAAAAATATAATTGATATAGCTGAATCTCTTCTGCGGGTAAATGGGAAGCGTACGAATAATGTGGAAGATATAAAACAAAAACTTAAAAATCCAAACTTATCCTGCTCAGACTTAAAGGCTTTGCTACAAGACGCAATCAAGTGTCAAAAAGTTGCTGGGGTAACAGATTACTAGGATTACTTTATATTCCAAGGTTTGCCCAGCATCGGCTGTCTTATCTGCATAAGGGGCTTGGTGTTGGGCATTATTTTATCTTTTCAAATAAGTTCTAAATTAAAACTATCAAAAATAGTCTCAATCGCCCCCAACCCCACCACTATCTCAACCTCACCATTCCTGAACATGTCGATTACCTCCCGCCAGTCTTCTCGCGCGGCACGGCCAGCTCTTAAGCTTCTAGTAACTAAAATTAGAGCTGCCACGGGAGGATCTCTGGGGTATTTCTATAGTGTTTTATTTAAGTTTATTGTTTATTTTTGTGTGGTTGACGATTGCATTATAAACCCACGGATGCTTCCTATGTGTACGCGCATGGACTCGAAATCATGCAATAGTTTTTCATAGTGTTCCACCATTGCGGCCTTGATTTCTTTAAGGCCTTTTTGGAAAAGTTCGTTTAACTCTCGCTTAAGTTTGCTTTGGTCTTCTGACATTGCGTGTTGATATACAGTTTCTTTGTAGTTGAAATGTATCTTTTCCATAATTGGCAGGAGACTAGCCGGGGTTTCGTTTCGATAAGTGTCGAAATTAGCCAGATATTCTAAAAAAGCTCCAGCAATTTTTTGATCTTTCGATGATGAATCATCGCGAAGGAGCGATAGAAATAATCCGCTGCCGACAAGGCCAGAAAGGGCGGCTAATGCTCCAAAGCCAACGAGGCTTTTAAACGTTTTGCCCGAGGTAAGAAGTATCCCTGCCAAGAATGTTATAGCAAAACCGACTTCTCCGCCGATAAGCGCTTTTTTTGTTGTCTTTTTACTTTTTTCTTCCAAGGCTTGTTCCATATTGTCCATGAAAACTCTGCGAAATGATTCATATTTATCTATTTCTGTCATCTCGATTATTGGTATCTCATTGGTGTTATCGGTTCTTGGGAAGCAGGTTTGAACACTAGAAAGTAAAAAAATAGCCGTTCCAATGGCGATACAGTTTTTATATAAACACATGAGACCTCTCCTTTTTGTTGTGGTTTAGATAATTACTATAAAGGGATATTTTTTGAGGGTATCAAGAAGACTCTGTTTGTGAGCGAAAAATTTAACTTACGACAAAAATCAGAAGATATGAGCTGCAAGTTTCGGTCCTACGTAGAACCTAGAAAAGATATGTACAAAGCTTAGGAAGGAGAAAGCGTTTTATGAGAAAAACTATAAGTTCTGTGCGCTGCTTAAAGGGTTTTTGAAAAAATGAGTATGGTGAGAATTGTATACAAACTAGGAAGTGGGTTGATATGGCCAAAGCCGCAAGCTGAATTGGAATAGCAAAAGAGGGGCAGGATGAGGTTTTTTTATTAGGTGTAGTCTTCCGTATAAACCTTCTTGTTCATTTTAGAATCCACAAGTTCATGCAAAAAATCATTGGTGAACGTTTCGTTTAATCCGCCACCACACATTTTAACAACGTGGGAATAAGCAGAAAGAATCTCTTCATATGACTTCAACAGCGACGGCCCTACTATGAGGCTGTCAAATGCATCAATAACAGACAGAGCAACTTTTTTTTGAAATTCCTCCAGGCCAAGCTTGCTATAAAGTTCTATCGATTTATGCATAACTTCTGTAGAACGAGGAAAGTCAGTTAGCATCAAATTCCAGCTTCGGCCGAAGCCATGCCCACCCATTCGAAAATCGGTGCGCAACAAAACTGATGGGATATCAATCATTTTCGCATTTATCCATCCCTCAGTTGATGGCCATCTTTGATCATTCATGTCTATTGGCAGCTCTTTTCCAATAGGCTCCCAGTGGCCACCTGTTGGCTTGGACGCCGCTCTTAGATTTTTGGAGAAGTAAGCAGTAAAATTTCTGCCTTATTCCTGCCAAAAAGTTAAACAGAAACCGTGTTCATTGTATAAATTCTTTTTAATTTCAAATAAAAACTGCTTTTCAGGAAATAATTCTTTCAATCTTCTGCTCCAAAAATATACCAATAGTTCTCCAAGTTTTTTTACCATTCGAATATCACTTGAAGACTCATCTGCAGTTAGTATAAAGAATTCCTCAAGATTGAATAAATTATAGTATCTTTCCGTAGTTCTTTTATCTTTACCTAACGGACAAGGAAATAATTTGTTTTTCTCTAAACGGTTTTTAACATTTTCTTTCAAAAAAATATGTCCATTTTGTTCGATGAATTTTGGCACAAATAAACCTGCAACAGCAATAACTCCATTCATATCAACAAAATTCATAATGCTATTTATATAGCTTTTGAAAGGATACCTATTTGGATACCACTCAAATACATCTTCATTAAGTATTTCTCTGATATTTTTTTCCATAACTTTATAATTCCAATAACTTTAAAAGTTTTTTCGGAACTTGCTTGTCAAATATTTTTGAATCCGACCCCCTATTAAAATACACTTCACCATTTGGAGTTTTATTCCTTACATAAACCTTTATTCTCTTAATAGAAATGTCATAAAAAATTTTCCCTTCCGAATCATAAATTAACTTATGTCCTCCCGTAGTTGTAACAATCGAATTTGGCTCACCATCGATGGGAGCCTTGCTTCCGCTTCTATTAACTTTTACAGGAGTATCAATTTTTTTCAATCGTTCAAAATCTCGAAGATCTAAAGTATTTCCAAGGTCATCAATAAAAACATTTGGATCCCCACTGCCGCCACAGCCCTCCATCGCACAAAACAAATGCCCCGCCTGTTCTACCACCCCCGTAAACGCCTGAACGGCCAGGGCGATAGAGGTGGCAATCGCCCGCCAAACAGACACGCCTGACGAAGCGGCGGCTTCGACCGCGACGGTGCCATCAGGATTTATGCTGAGAGCGAGGGGCTCAAATAGCTTTTGGGCGGCTGTGGCCCCTAGGGCGCAGGTGGCGGCGGCGATACCGGTTTCGATTGTTACTGCGATCGCAGAAACCGCGACAAAGACAGCCGTTGCGTTTATCGTTGTTCGGGATAGAAGTTCTGTTGCGTCGCCCAACGTTTCTTGGATTGGTTGGGTTTTGGCTTTTTGCAGGAGATCACGAGCGAAATCGCAGGGCCCATCTCGTTTTTCTCTGCTTAGGGTGGCTTGAATATCGATCCCAGCCTGCTTGATTCCAAACATGAATCGACTTATAAAGTACCCGGCAGTTTGGCCTATATTTGTTTGAAGAAAGTTGCGACAGAGATTTTCGAAAGAATCAGAAGCTTTTTTGAGTGTGTTACAAACGGCCTGATATGCGTGATTTGCGTAGTTTTTGAGCGCAGGGATTTGTTTGCGAGATTTCCAGCGTTTTTTCGTACCAATTTTTATTGTCTTATAAACTCCAACTTGTTTAATTTTGGCCACCTGTTTTCGAAAGCGTTTGTCGGTTTCAAATTTTTCGAAAAACGGCTCAAGTGATTGCTTGGTGACAAGAAGCTCGTCGTATGACTTTGCCTGAAGGTGAGCGTATATATTTCGAGATGGGATATTTTGTAGCGATAGAAATAAGTTGGTGTCGATATGATAGGCAGTAAGTAAGTCTTGGGTTGTTTTGTATGATGGTTTGTTAAGACTGGCTTCGCGTGGGCGTCGTGTATGGTTTCGAGATAGGTGTGAGGTTGCGTGCCCCTCTTGCATAAACGATCTCAGGCTGGAAACGGGATCAACAGAGTTTTTTGGGAAAGAGACCCTGAACTCATTGTCCCATCCTGCCAGGTTGGCGTAAGACGAAATAAGTATAAGGGAAAAAAAAGAGCCCGCTTGAAGCGAGCTAGAGAGATGTTTTCTTGCTGTTGGGCCGGTTTTCCCATGATAAAAGCCTCCCTTGGTTTTTATATCACATGAAATACAAACCTCAGGCTGCTAGGGCTTATTATGAAAAGTGGGCATTTTATGTCAAGCCATCTTTGAAGAATCTAGGCTTCAGATGACCTTTGCCAAATTCTTTTGAAAAGAGTAGGCGCAAGGAATTTAATAATATTTTTAACCGTTTGCTTGCAGTTTCGGAGCCATAACGGTTGTTGTCTGTAGCTTAATTTTTTTACACGGGATAATTGTATGATTTGATTAGCGGCTATTTCCGCGCAATTTTGGCCGATATGAGAGAAAATATCTTGAGAAAAAAGTTTTCTTTCCTCGCTGTGGCGATCGTTTTTTATTATTTTCCGGACGATGTTTTGTAAGTTTTCGGGATTAGCTACAAGTGTGCACATGTCAAAAACTCTAGGATAATAATAACTTTTGGGAGACTCATCAGCAGCATGCAGGCCTACAAGTGGAGCTTTTGGGTTTATAAGTGTTGCCTCAGAAAGGGAGCCGCTTCTACTATCTGCAACGATAATATCTGCAATGGCAGCTGCGTGTGCAAAAGGGGTATGGGTACCAAGCAGCAGATCACTCATGAGTTCAAGTTTTTTCCAACGGGCTAATTTTTCTGGCAAATAAAAGCTGTTATGATGTGGTTTTGTAACGACGTAAAACTCTTTTTTTAGCCCAACAATGGACTTATAGAAACGATCGATTGAGCTCTTTTCTCCCCAGGTTGGAAAATACGTGATTATTTTTTTATTGTTATTTGTATCGATTTGCAGCTTTTTTTTTATTTTTTCAACAGTCTCTTTTTCACGGAAAAAACGATCGTGTTTCGGATAGCCCATGATTCGAATTCTTTCAGACGGAATGACCTGAAGCTTTTCGATGAGATTCTTTTCGTATCGACCATGAACAAGTATTCCGTCAAAACCGCAAGCTCCAACTTTGTTCATATTGTAAGCACTTTTAGAAACGTTAACCCCATATTTAAACTTTATCTTTAGGTTATTATAGTTATGCAAAAATGAGTGACTAGATAGTGTTATGGCAATATCTACGTTAGGGTCCATTTTTGTTTTAAATGGGAGTTTTTTTTCTTTTAAAATATTTTTGCAGGTTTCTATAGTCGATATGAAGCTTGGTATTACAAAATGTGTCTTAACTCCTAGCCGCAAAAGCGCTCTGCAAACAGGTTCAAACTGGTATATCCCGTGAGGACACGAAAGAAAATATTCTATGGTCATGATTTTTTCTCGCTAGTTCTAAATCGGTTTTTGTATCGATTTCATAACAATTTATGGGATAAGATTTTATTGGTAGTTCAACGATCAGGTTTTCGAAAATATATTTGTTCTGTTTTTTTATTGTTACCCCATTCAAGAAAGATATGCAGGGCCATTCAAAGCCGGTATTGCTGTTTCTCTGAAGTCCCACAACTTTTTTATTTTGATCGAGGTCAACAAAGATGGGATGCTGGCTCTTTGCTTTTGTGATTCCTATGAGCGATTGGTTTGATTTACACGTTTTTAAAAAACCGGAAAACGAGTTTGGCTCGATGAGCACATCGCCAGCCAAAAGTAAGAAGGGATCTGAAAGATTTTGTGTTCCCAAATATGCGCTATAGGAACTTGATGTTGTTTTATAATAATAATTATTGATGAACGTAACATGTTTTCTTGTTTTTCTTACATGAGCGATAACTTTTTCCGATTGGAATCCAACAACAATTCTGACATCAGGAACATCCCTTAAGAGTTCAAGTTGATAATCTATTATTTTTTTGTGATTTACTTTGATCAAGCTCTTTGTCTTATTGAGTCCCAAACGAGAGCCGAGCCCCGCTGCACAAATTATTGCATGTTTAATGTATGCCATTGTTATTTACGCCCCCCGAAAGCTTAAAAAACTGCTACATAATTCCTTTATACACTTTTTTATGTGGCAAAGGGAATACTTGGGGTAGGTTTTTAAGAAATTATTGTCTGGCCGAGGTCTTTAGTGGTAGATCTGTGTTGAAATAATGGTTAAAAATAATACGGAAATTATTGACGGGATATATTGTTTTGTTAATGAAGTTAACTTTTCATAGAAGTGTGACTGCACACACAAAACACAAAACTCCTGCTACCAAAATTAGGTACGTGCAGACTTCTTTTTGAGATGTGTTTTTGTAGCGAGATACAAGTTGTCCCCCTGATTCTGATATCTCTTTGTATATAGTTGAAATTTCTCGGTTACATACGACTTCTTCATACATGCTTTTTATGAGCTTTTGCTTTGTTTTTTCGCTGTCTATTTCGATGTAGGCTTCGTATTCACAATAGTGATCAAATTTATCCCAATCTATTTCGTATGTTGCAGCCAGCTTGTATTTAGGAAGGTGTTCTTTTCCGCAGATGCACGTGCGAGATTGCTGTGCGTTAAAACTGTGTTTTCTAAGATAGAATATTTGTGGTGGCGTTAATTTCCTCAGGCGCTCTATAATATCGTAAAGATAGCAGGGGTTCTTTTTTGTTAAGTATTCTGTGATATAACCAAAATTAAATCTAAGACGATTTTGTATTTCTTCGAGAAACGTTTTGTGTTCGACACTAGACTCAATTGCAGTTTTTTCGAAAGAGGGGGTGGTTAGGAGATAGGGTGGCGTTATAGATTTTTCGAGAAATTGAGCAAATTGTGATAACAAACAGAGGTTTTTCGGGTGGTTAATTTTATTCATAATTTTGATAATAAATTTATAGTTTCTAGTTTTGTCGCCAAAGAGTTTATACACTTTGTCCCTAAACTCTTTATTTACAAGACTTATCGTGTGAAGCAAGTTAGTGAATGATGGAAATTTGAAGATAATGTAAAGACAGTCAGAGGGGATCTTCTCTAGCGTCAGGGGCGTTCGTTCCATCGCCTGGCATGAGGGCGTAGTTGTCGAGAGAGAGCATGTAAGCAAGGTGATGGTAAATATGTACGTAAGTTTTTTTTTATTTATAGACATATCTCTCTACTCAAGTCTAAATCGGGGTTCCATAACTGATGAACATAGCCTTGGGGTTGAAGCTTGAATTTCGTCAGCCCAATTGTTCGCAAAAGATCGTAGATTAACTGATGTCCAACCTCATAATTAATAACCTCTTTTTTGAGTTCAACTTCTACGAAAACACCAAGGTCAGAAACCGTGTCGATAGCGATTTCGAAAATATCGTATAGATATGTTTCTCTTTGTTTTTTTAAAATAGTAATATCGACAAAACCAGCAGCTTTCATGAGCTGCAATGTGTCTTCTGCATTATCAATTACCACTTCGTATTCATCGCAGTAAAGACACTGTCCCTTCTCACCCCTATGAACATACTTTAAACAAAGGAAACTTTTTTTGCTTGTCTTTCTAATGCGAAGATAATTGTCGCAATCTTTTCCTCGCCATTCTGAAGAATAAAAAAAGGGAGCTTTTGGATTATTCAAATAATAGTCTGTTTGTGACATGTCACCTGTAAATCTGGCGTTTACTTTGAGCCACTTGGACAACTTAAGCAAGTCGTTTTTGGTAATTTGTATTTTTACCTCGATCTCTTTATTCATGCAATTTCCCGACAGCTGTTTTATAATGCTTCAAACGAAGCGTTGGTTTTAAGAGCAGGAGTATTTATGAGTAACGGGAAGATTGTAGAAAAAACAGCTGAGTATGTTAAGAGCATTTTGCAAGGGGGGTCTTCCGGTCATGACTGGTGGCATGTCTATCGTGTGTGGAAGATGGCTGCTGTGATTGCAAAAAAAGAGGGCGATGTAGACATCTTAGTTGTTGAACTTGCCGCTTTGCTACACGATATTGCAGGCCACAAGTTTCATGGTGGGGATTTGGAGATTGGCCCTCAAAAGGCACGTGAGTGGTTGTCGTCGGTTGGTGTGGACACTGAGATAGTTGAACGCGGTGCCGATATTATCTCATAAATATCATTTAAGGGGGCCAAAGTTTCTACCCCGATGTCGACAAAAGAGGGTTGTATCGTGCAAGATGCAGATAGACTTGATGCTATCGGTGCCGTCGGCATTGCCAGAGCGTTTGCATATAGTGGTTACAAGGGACACGAAGCCTATGATCCAGCGATTGGTCCCCAGATGCATGACTCGTTCGAGACGTATTCGAAAAGTGCAAGTCCAGCGATTAACCATTTTTATGAAAAGCTGTTATTGCTGAAAGACAGGATGAACACTGGTGCCTCCAAAGAAATAGCTGAACGTAGGCACCTGTATATGGAGCGTTATCTGGAAAGGTTTTTAAGAGAGTGGGATGGCTTAGAATAAAGTGTCACACTAAGAATAAGTAAATAGTTAAAACGGCGCAAAAAAGAATGGTGCAAAACGTTGCTAGGCCTAAAAAATTAGACCAAAAATTATTTTTATGTTTACCCATAATCGCTTTGTTGTTAGCCAGTAGTATAACAAAAGCTACGATTGGAACTGATACAATGGCATTAACAACAGCAGCATAAAGCAAGGCCTTAATTGGATTTATTCCAACAAAGTTGATAGCCAGCCCAATTAATGACGAAAACGCAATTATCCCGTAGAAAAACATAGCATTTTTAAATTTGTGCGAAAGGCCCTCAGGTTGCTCAAAAATTTCAGCTAGAGCATAGGCTGACGAACCAGCTATAACCGGTACCCCCAAAAAACCGGCTCCTATTATTCCTATGGTAAAAATCCAGGATGACCACTGGCCTGCTAGCGGACCGAGTGCTGACGCTGCATCATTAGCCGTAACAATATTTGTAATCCCGTTTACATGTAAAGAGGAAAAACATGTGACAACAATGAAAAAGATTATTATTTGAGCAAACAGCATGCCTGTAAAGGTATCAAATCTCATTTTGCGGATTAGTTTTTTTATATGATGTGAAGAATTGTTGTGATCAGTTTTATCTAACTTGTTTTCAATTTCATGGGAAGTTTGCCAGAAAAAAAGATATGGTGATATTGTTGTCCCAAAGAAACCGGTAACTAAAAGAACAAACTCTTTATTAAATTTGAAAGTTGGAATAAAAGCATGCTGAAAAATTTCAGTCCAGTTTTGGACCGTGAGAAATGCCGTAATCACATATGAAAATAGAAAAAAAGCAAGGGCAAGTAATACTTTTGAATAAATATGATAAGAAATAAAAATCTCCATTACAATTATTACTGTCGTAATAATAATCGACAATAGTTTGAAATCTAGATCTAAAACCAACGTTGTTGCTGCAGCCATAATTGCTATGTCAGCGCCTATATTGATAATATTGGCTATAACCAATAAAAAAATAGACATATATAAAATTGTGGGGTGGAAGACTTTTTTCATATTGAACGTTAAGCCACTAGAAGTTGCTAAGCCGATCCGCGCACACATTTCTTGCATGACAAACATAAGAGGAAAAAGAAATGGACACAGCCAGAGCAGAGAGAGACCATATGCCGATCCAGCAATAGAATAGGTACCGATCCCGGACGGGTCGTTATCTGCGGCACCAGTAACAAAGCCAGGCCCAAAAAATTTAAGCCCCTTCGCAAACTTTTTTGCCACGAGGTTTATTTTTTTTCTTTTTACCATTTTCTTCATCAGGTTCCATCGCTAGGTTAAATAAAAATTAATAATAAAATACCTGGATAGTCAGAAGCAAAATAATTAGTAACGCAATTGGCCAATATAATAGCTTTGAAATAAGGTTGTCTTTGTATTGTAGAAATGGAATTTTTAGCCCCGACTTAAACGTGTAAAATATACTTAAAGATACAAGCACAATCAGCAAATAAGAGACCAAATAAAAGTATTCTAAATAAAAAAAACCTGAAATGGGAAGCTTTTCCCTTATGGCAACGTGTGAAAATATGATACTTAATATTAAAGCACTGTTGGCTGAGAAAAGGGTAACAATGTTAAGTCGATCTGCGACTAGAAGCAAGATGAAAACCAGAAACAAAATTATTATTAACGGTAGAATAATTGACAAAAGAGGTTGTAAGATTCTTCTCTTAATAATGATATTAAAGCTGAATAAAGGTTTGTTTTTTATAGTTTCCTCATACAAACCATACGTTACCTCGGAAAATTGTGGGTTGTACGCAAAAAAACTTTTTTGTAAATTCCAGCCATTTAGAGAGATGCGTTTTGAAACTCCTGGAAGCGAGCTTGGTGTTATAATTGAATATGCCTGAAAATCTGGGACTAAGACAAGGCTTCCAACCCTATCTTTAGATGCTAACTGAAGGCTAATTCTTTGATAGTCAAATGGATACTTGCCGTATTGAGTAACAACAGGGAGTACGCACTTAAAGCTCATCTCCACGACTTTCTTGTCATCTTGAAGATATATTTTTTTAATTTCAATATCCGAGCTGACAGCCTTTTCGAAAGAGAACTTTGGTAGGTTGTTGTCCTTTGTATCCCTAGGATATTTTTGCCACAGATAACCAGAAATATGTATGCTATCTATATCCAAGAATTCTGCATGGTTTACGATTACTCCCGTTGGGATATAAAGGGGTTGTTCTATGTTTGTTTGTCCCTCTTTTGACTTAAAAAATGCCATCATATCCGCTTGGCTTGTAATTATTGATTGGTTTTCACTAGCGCTCAGTCCTTCATCAAAACCAAATTTACATATCATGGCTATGCCAACGACCAAAAACAAAGAACTAACCGTCGAACATACAATTAATAACTTTTTGTTTGAGGAATACGAATAAGCGATTCCCAGGAGTAAAAACAATAAGAAAAATAAAATTGCGATTATCACGAGGATCTGGTTTTGTTTGAATCTTTTTATGTGTTTTGCAAAAACTTCATCTTTAAAGTAAATCGCAGCAAAGTGCCACCCGGTATGTTTTATTTGGTATAAAAATGCCCAGCTTTTTTTTTCTATGTCTTCGTTTATCTGGTCGACATAATCGAAGATTCCCGTGCCTCCAAGAAGCATTTTTTTCCCCAACGATATGAGCGATATATTTTTAGCTTTTTTTTCTAAATCAGCGATTGTTTTTTGGCCAACGACATATTCGTCAATGTGATGAGAGATGAACAGGCCGTTTTTTGAGAGTAAGAATCCGTACCCTGTTTTTCCTAGTCTCAAGTAGGAAATAAGATCTTTTATGGCGTTCAAATTGAAGTTTATAAAGACTATGCCGATAGGCTTTTTTTTATCCCCACCATCTCTGAAGAAAGCTGTTGCATATTCTCCTACAACAATCTTTTTTTCCGCGACATAATAAGGTTCTACCCACGCTTCGCCCTTTGATAGTGGATTGGCGTACCAATTAATCTCAGGCTTTAATTTGCTTTTTGATGGTTTTGTATAGTCATATGTTATCGGCGTAGAAACTATTTTCCCATCTTCGACTTGATAGTATGGAGCAAATAACTTTGTTTTTTCATCGAAGGCCATCGGTTCAAAGGCAACACCGATGCCAACTAGATTTGGATTTCCTTTTAACTTTTCTTGCAGAAGCTTTTCGATGTCGCCTTTATTTAGCTTTGGAGACCCTAATTCTTTTGCAAGAGAAACGGCGATTTCTTTTATTGCCTCGAGTTTTTCACCAACCCTATTGAGTTCGGTTTCTATGCTTTTCTCGATTTCCCGCTTAAGCTTGATTTCAACGTCAGATTTGAATGAAATATGTTTATAGGCAAAATACAACCCGAAAAGAAACAATAAGAACGAAACCCCAAAGAAAATTCGAGCCAGATTTTTCTTTATAATTTGCACAGTTCCCCCTTCATTAAATTATGAAAGAATCTTTACGACACTTTAACAAAAGGGCTGAGCTCAATTCAATACATTTGATTAACCATGGTTTTTCAGCGCAAGCTGCCCGCAGCCGCCTTCAACTTCAATTCCCTTGCTATGACGAACTGAGGTAAATATACCCTTTCCCTTCAGATAGGCTACAAAGTTTTCGATAGATTTAGGGCTCGACGTTTTTGCACGAAATTTTTTTATTGGATTATACGGGATAAGATTAATCTTAACTTTTAGGCCGTGCACCAGTTTTTGAAGCTGTTTCACATGGGTCAGCGTGTCGTTTATCCCGTCTAGCATAAGATACTCAATTAAAATATGATCTCGTTTCTTGAGATTTATTTTTTTAAGCTCTGCAAAGAGCTTGTCCAGTGGAAATTGTTTATTTATGGGCATATATTCCGAACGGAGCTCATTAGTTGGAAAGTGAAGAGATACTGCAAGTCTGATGCCGGTTTCGTTTATGAATTGCGCAATGCCAGGGCCAATGCCTGCTGTTGAAACGGCTATTTTTGATGGAGAGAGAGATATCCCATTGGTACTGGTAAATAACGCTATAGACTTTTGCACTTGCTCTATATTCAAAAATGGCTCCCCCATGCCCATGAAGACGATATTTGTAATTTTTTGTGAGTAATTGTTTTCTTGAGCATGTTTTAGTATAGCAAGTACCTGACCAACAATTTCGGCACAAGAAAGTTTGCGCACAAATCCTATCTCTGATCCTGTGGCACAGAATTTGCAGCCTAGGGGGCAACCGACCATGCATGAAACGCAGATGGTTGAACGTTCCCGGGAACTTGTTTTTTCTTTGATCAGGACCGACTCTATCTGTTTCCCATCGTCTGTTTTTAATAAAAATTTATACGAGCTATCTGATGAACTGTGAGCAACATGTTCTATGGTCGGAATATACAAGCGAAATTTTTTAGCAAATATTCTTTTCTGCTCGCTTGAAAAATTAGACATGAGGTCAAAATCAAACACCAGCTTTTTGTAAAGCCAGTCGAACAGCTGTTTTGCCCGAAATCTAGGGAGATTTATTTCTTCGAGTGTTTTTTCTAGTTCAGGATAGGTAAAATCAAAAAGATTTGTTTTTTTCATAGGTTTGCTATCGAGGGTTCTGCATAAACCCGCTTAACTTTTCAGCGTGTTTACGCATGTTTTTGGGGTTGTGTAAGAAGTCTTCGTTGCAGTCGAGCACCAGCGTTGGAATTTGTTGCAAGTTTTTGGAGAGCCCTTTTTTGTGTACTAAAAAGTCGTCGTGAACGATATCGACCTGCTTGAGATACTTGAGGGTGAGAGATTCCTCTGCAGGTCGATTTCTTTTTTGTACTCGGTCAAAACAGGTTTCTGGGGTCGCCTTTAGATATACAAAGCCGCGTGGCGGCAGGCACTGTTTATGAATCAAGAAGTTAACCCACTTGTTGTAAATATCCCACTCTATCTCCGACAGGCATTTATTTTTGAATCCGGTTGTCGCGAAACAGTAGTGTCCAGAATAGATTGAACGCTCAAGTAGTCGTTTGTGGTTCGTTTTCTTTTGTTCTCGTAAATGGTCCTGCGAGCGGCAAATAAGTGTAAGTGTTTCGAGTGTGTATGCCCACCGATTGGGATTGGCATAAAAGTTTGCAAGTAGTGATTGTCCAAATACCGATCGGTCCCATATATCTACCGGCTCGGGAACAATATCAAGATCAGGTAGATATTCGGGGAGCAATGAGAGGAACGTTGTCTTTCCTACTCCGATGTTGCCTTCGAGAAAGTACATGTTTTGTCTCCAAATTGCGTTTGCCCGTATTGGGTTTTCTCAAGAAATGCTTTAACCCGTTCAGCATGGCGCCTCATGTTCTCAGGATTGTTCAAAAAGTCCTGATTGCAGTCTAACGTTAACACAGGAATGTTACTTAGAGTAGGGGAAACCTCTTTTTTATTGATGAGAAAATGGTCGTGCCAGAAGTCGATTTGTTTCATATAGTCAAGGGTTATTGCCGCTTCGCTCGAACGATTTCTTTTTTGAACGCGTGAGAAGCAGGCTTCTGGTGATGCTTTGAGGTAAATAAAACCTATCGGTGGCGAGCACTCTTGATGAATAAGAAAGTTTGCCCATTGGTTATATATTCTCCATTCCAGCTTGAGCATGCAGCCGCTTTCGTAACTGTTACGAGCAAAACAGTAGTGTCCAGAGTAGATTGAGCGTTCGAAAATGCGGTTGGGAGAGGTGGTTTTCTGTTCTTGCATGTGGTCTCGAGCCCTACAGAACATCGTAAGTGTTTCAAGTGTGTAGGCCCAGCGTGGTGTGTTTTGATAGAAGTTGGCAAGCAACGACTGGCCATACGTTTGCTTGCTCCAGTCCTCAACCGGTTCCGTAATGACTTCGAGGTCGGAGCATTGTTTTTTTAATAAAGACAAGAATGTTGATTTTCCAACGCCAATATTTCCTTCAAGAATGTACATTACTGACTTTCTTTTTCGTTTCTAAGGTGGTACGGTATGGTTTTGACAACAAATTCTTATGATACCAGATGATACCAGAATGAGAACATAGAAAAAAGAGATTTTTATGGCACAGAAAAAGACACAACAGAAAAAAGATAAGAGAGAAAACGAACTGATCTATGGAGCCCATCCAATCATTGAAATGCTTAAGGCAAAAAAGCGAAAGCTCGTTGGTATTTATACCACAAAGCCTCTGCCAAAAGCATGGAACCGTGTCCAGCGATATCTGCCGAGATCGGTTCCAAATATCCAGTACGTCACGCGAGCGGTTCTCGATCGTATGACCGGCTCCACAGAACACATGGGCGTTGCCGCTTGGGTAACACCATTCCAATATCGAAAGAAAAATTTTGATCCAAAACAAGCGCCGTTTCTGCTCCTGCTTGACTCTGTTCAAGATGTACGAAACTTAGGCGCTATTTTGCGTTCTGCTTACTGTACAGGTGTTAATGGGGTGGTGCTTTGTGAGAAGTATGCGGCTCCGATAACCGCTGCAGCGATCAAAGCGTCAGCTGGCTTAGCCGAACATCTTGACATTTATCTTGCACCGTCGATGAAACATGCGGTGCTCGAACTAAAAAAAAGCGGCTATAACATGTACATGGCTGTTTTGCAGGATGGCAAAAACGCCCTGGAGGTTGGTTACAAGAAGCCGCTTTGTCTAGTTATTGGAAGCGAGGCAACAGGAATTGCGAAAGACGTTCGGCCGTATGGTGAGCTAATTACCCTTGAGCAGCCAGATCCCGATGCATCGTTTAATGCCTCAGTTGCAGCCGGAATTTTTCTCTTTTTACTTTCCAGTAAGTGAGCCAGGAGCCGAGCATTAGCCGCAGGGCTTGCCTACGGTGATGGGCTATGAACAACCCATCTGTTGGAGTTGCTTCAGAACGAGAACTTCACATAACTCCTTGAATTTTAGCGCCATTTTTTTCTACGCTTGCCTCAAAGGTTACAGAAATAAGCATAAAACAAAGAGTCATCAATGAGAAAAAAGAACAAGCGCCCCAAGATCACTTTTCTTCTTTTCATAGCTGCTGTGGCCATGGTATTGGTAGGGCTTGGGTGGTATGGACTCAGAAACATTTCACCAGAGGCTGTTCTTGTACGTTGTCACCACATCTATTCTCATGCAATCAAGCAAGAGCTAGCGCAATTTGTTCGAGAGCAGTTTGACGAAACAGACTTTGTCTGTTTCGATCCATCATGTTTCGTCGAAACCATAACGTCTAGATTTAAGATTGTGAAAGAGGTTGTTTGGAGCTGGGATTCGTCTGGTCAGGCGACGGTGACGCTCGAGGGTGTAAAGCCGTTGTTTTTGGTTAATGGCAGGTTTATCTTGGGAAATAAAAGAATACTTTTTCCAAACCATTTTTTTCAAGATCTTTCTGTTGGTTCTTTACGGTCTATAGAGGTTGCCTCTTTATGCGAAACGTCGCAGGACGTTTCTTTGGCTCTTTATAAAATTTTGCAAACTATTCCAGATTCGTATTGGGATCGATACACTGTTAGCTGTTCGGGGGATCATTTTGTGTTGAGTGATTCCGAGTCTCGTTTGCGTTTGCTTGTCGACGAAGAGGCGTTAATGGATCGTTGTAAAATGGACGTTGTTCAGGCATGGGTGGCTGCGTTCCCGTTGGGAACTAAAAAGTATGTGACTTATGACTTGCGGTTTAAAAACTGTGTGTGCGCAAGTTATACAGCAGAGAGCGATATGAGCGATAGATGAGCAATGTTGGAGGGTCATATGGGAAAAAGAATGCTCGGTAATCATTTAGTTGCGATAGATGTTGGAACAACCAAGATTTGTGTTCTTGTTGCACGCGTTGATTCTCATGGGAAAATCGACGTTATTGGAATGGGCCAGCATCCGTCGAAGGGATTAAAAAAGGGGGTTGTCGTTAATGTTGGTGAAACGGTTGAGTCGATAAAAAAAGCGGTTTCGCAGGCGGAGTCGATAGCAGGCGTTCCTATTGAACGAGCAGCCGTTGGTATTTCAGGTGGCCATATCAGGTCGTTTAACTCAAAGGGTGTTGTTGCGGTTCGTAATCGCGAGGTAAGCCAGCGCGACATCGATCGCGTGATTGAGTCTGCGAAGGCGATCCCAATTCCAGAAGGCCGGGAAATATTGCATATTTTACCGCAATATTTTCGGGTTGACGGTCAAGAGTATGTGCAGGATTCGCTTGGTATGCATGGTGTTCGTCTCGAAGCGCAAGTGCATATCATCACCGGTGCGGTTTCTTCCGCGCAAAACATTATCTCCTCATGCCAGGCCGCCGGGGTTCAGGTGACCGATATTGTCTTGGAGCAGATTGCTTCTGCTGACGCTGTGCTAACCCAAACAGAGCGTGATCTTGGCGTTGGTATTCTTGATGTGGGGGGCGGAACCTCAGACTTCGCTATCTACAAAGAAGGGCGAATTCGACACTCAAAAGTATTGCCGATTGCAGGCAATCATTTCACGAGTGATCTTGCGATTGGCTTAGGTATTCCCGTTCACGAGGCAGAAAAATTGAAGCGGTCGCATGGCTATGCGTGTGAGGAGCTGTATTTAGAGTTGGATCAGGATCGCATTGAGGTGGATCTGGGGTATGAAGGCAAGAAGAAATTGGTTGATACCTATGCTCTGTTTGAAATTTTGGAACCTCGGGCACAAGAGATTATTGGGATGATAGCTGACGAGATCAACGAGTTTCGTCTTCGAACGTTTATGCCGTCTGGTGTTGTTTTAACCGGCGGGGGCTCGTTGCTTGGAGGAATGTGCTTACTTGTTGAAGAGGTGTTTGGTACGAAAGCTCGTATTGGTGTTCCTCAGACAAATACAGATGTGCTCAAAAGTCCTATTTATTCGACAGCATATGGGTTGTTGGTGTACGCCATGAAATCTCGAGACTGCAGTCTGCTTACGGGGGCGTCTGATGCACTGGTGACACGTATTTTTAAGAGCATGAAGTCGTGGATTTATGATTTTCTATAGAAATAAATTCTGGTGAGGAGGGAGTGATGATAGAACTAAATATCGAAGACGAACAAAGAAAGTTAGGGGCATCGTTGAGAGTGATCGGCATCGGTGGTGGCGGTGGCAATGCGGTAAACAGTATGATCAATGGGGGTGAACTTGAGGGGGTTGAGTTTATTGTTGCAAATACCGATGCTCAAGCGCTCGACCATTCACCTGCTGAAAGCAAAGTGCAGCTAGGTGCGAAAATCACCAAGGGGCTTGGCGCGGGCTCCAACCCCGACGTGGGTCGTAGGGCCGCTGAAGAGGACCTTGATTCGGTGATGCATAACATTGCCGATTCTGATATTTTGTTTTTAACTGCCGGCCTTGGTGGTGGCACCGGCTCAGGAGGGCTGCCCGTGATTGCGCAGGCTGCCCGGGAAGCTGGGATTTTATCCGTTGCAGTCGTGACAAAGCCATTCCAGTTCGAAGGCAGGAAGCGGATGAGTCAAGCTGAAGAGGCGATTGAGCAGCTGCAAAAAGTTGTTGATACGCTTATCATCGTTCCGAATCAAAAATTACTCGAGGTTGCCGATCCAAACATTTCCATGCTCGATGCGTTTGCGATGTCGAATGACATTTTAATGCAGGGTATCAAGGGAATTGCCGATATTATCACAAAGCCTGGCCACATCAATGTTGACTTTGCCGATGTTCGATCGGTGATGAAAGGCATGGGCATGGCGATAATGGGAACCGGCCAAGCGAGCGGCGAACACCGGGCGAAAGAGGCGGTTATGAAGGCGATAAATTCGCCACTGCTTGAGAATGTTAGCATCGAGGGCGCTCGTGGCGTTCTGATAAATATTACTGGAAACAGCGACCTTGGCCTCCACGAAATTCATGAAGCAGTCAGCGTTGTTTATGAGCTTGTCAGCAGAGACGCAAATATTATTCTAGGATCTGTTGTTGATCCAAATATAGGTGATGATATTATGGTTACGGTGATAGCAACCGGATTTGAGTCCGAAGCACATTCGGACGTAAGCGACCAGCAAGAGGCAGAACGTGTGATTGCGGCATCGCAGTATAAGCAGCGAGAGACTGAAGCACGACGCTTCTTATTGGGCAGAGAGGACGAGCAAGTGCAGGGTGTGTTGCAGACATTTGACCTGGAAGATGTAGACACGCCAGCCTTTTTGCGAAAGAATGCACATAAAGAGGACGAAAATATATCACAGCAGTAATTTTTCAATTTACTTTGGGAATAAAACCGACCCAAAACCAAGTAAAGCTTTTGGTCTGATTCAAACAAAACTTCAGGCTAAAAGCTTTACTGTTTTTACTCAGGTTCATGGAACCCAGGGGCATCTTGTGTCACGGAAAGATTCGGCTAAGCGTACCGGTGATATATTGCTCACTTGTAATCCTGGCTGCGCTATTGGCGTTCTTACGGCTGACTGCTTACCAATTATTTTCTACGATCCGAATAATCATGCCTGTGCCATCGCTCATGCCGGATGGCGAGGGACTGTTGCTGGTGTTGCTCAAGAAACGGTCCGGCTGATGCATAGCAGCTTTCGAACCGATCCGTCCAATCTACAAGTTTACTTTGGGCCCAGCGCCCAGGTCTGTTGCTATGAGGTAGATAGCGGGTTTTCCCGTTATATCGAGAAACAGCATCACAGTACTGTCTTTATTTTTAAAAACAAAAAACTATTTTTTGATAATGCCAAGCTGAACCATCTTAAGCTGTGTGAGGTTGGCGTTCTCGAAAAAAACATCTCTCTAAAACATAACGTATGTACGATCTGCGATTGTTCATATCATTCATATCGTCGTGATGGAAAATCATACGGACACCAGGTGACTGCCGTGAGCCTGACCGAGCCTAGGCATAATTGTTCTATATGATAAAGTATCTTTTGTATGACGTAGGTTTGTGCTAAGCGAACGAAACGAAGAGGAGCATTCGTATGTTAGAAGAAGTAACTTTATGGCCAAAAAAGTTAAAAGATGGTCTTGATATAGCGCACAATTTTCATTATCAGCATGGGGCGCAACTGCCTCGAAATATCAATAAGATTATATTTGTCGGGATGGGGGGATCGGGGATTGCCGGTAGGATCGTTAAGACCTTCTTGGACAAGAAATCAAAGATACCGTCATTTATTATCGATACGCCAGAGTTGCCAGTATTTGTTGATACCCAGACTCTGGCGTTTGTTATTTCTTACTCCGGTGACACCTGGGAGACCGTTTCGGTTCTTGAGCAGCTGGTTGAGATGCATATTCCGACCGTAGCCATATCCCATGGCGGCCAGGTTGCTCAGATTGCCGAGAGCAAGAATATTCCGTTTATATTGCTTCCCGATAGCAAGACCCCTCGGTCGGCATTGGGCAATTTCCTGGGGATTATCTTGGGGTTGCTTGATTTGATGGGGATTCTTGCAGGAAAAGATATTCTTGCTGCATTTAATAAGCAATTAGCGCTTTATCTTCCCAAATTTGAAGAAGACACCTCATACTGTAATGATTTCTTGGATCGGGCTAATGGGTGCGAGGGGTTTCATATCTGGGGAATCAGCGGTGACAGCGCAGCTTTTGCCTATCGGGCGCAGACACAATTCAATGAGAATTCCAAGGTTCAGGCGACAACCTCGTACTTTCCAGAATTGAACCATAACCTACTGGTTGGTTTTACTGATTGCAAGAACACCCCGTTGGTCATGTTTTTCGAGACCGATTTCATTCCAACAGCCCTGTGCGAGTCAGTTGAAGCGGTTTCGGGGCTTTTGAAGGAGAGGGGTGTTGTGCTTTACAAACCGCCTATTTTAGGCGATACTTGGGAAGGTCAACTGTTTCACATACTGCTCTGGTCAGACTTTGCTTCTTACTATCTCGGAAAGGCTCGTGGTGTGGATATTGAGGCGGTAGACATCGTTGAGGATCTCAAGAATAGGCTTAAAAAGAAAAGTTAGGTGCATATGAAAAAAGATATCCATCCAGAGGTTTACGAAGTGAAGGCACAATGCGTGTGCGGGAACTCATTTCAGACAACCTCAACAAAGAAAGAAATTTCCACTGACATTTGTGCGGCGTGTCACCCGTTTTTCACCGGAACACAGAAGTTCGTTGATACAGCAGGAAGAATTGAACGCTTTCAACAGCGATACGGGAAAGCTACGAAAAAAGAAAAAAAGTAGCGATCCGGTTTTAAATTTTAAGATGCTTGAAGATCATTATCTTCAAGCATCTTTTTTTTTGGAAAGTTCCTAAACCCAGTGCTTCCATCTCGTTCGTCCCGTCCCCCGACTGCCCCGAGTGCTTCACGCAGTGAAGTGTATCGAGTGGTCGAGGGATTCGAACTCACGATCCTGGTGCTTGCTAGCCGTTCGCGTTATTATGGGAGAGTCTAATATTGTTTAAATTTTGCTTTTTTTTGTTAAAGGGGAATAAGCCATGCTTAACTGGGATGACGTTAAGAAAGAATATGACGAATTAACACAAAAGTTGTCTGGTTCGCTATCGGATCAACGAATTCGAGCGGAGCTTCAAAAAAAATCAACAAAACTAGCACTATTATTATCGGTTCATGACGAGGTAGAATCTATACGGGCTCGTATTGAAGAAAACAAAAAACTTGCGCAGCAGAACGAGTTTAAAGAGCTAGCTCTAGAAGAAAATCGAGAACTTGAGCAGGAGCTTGCGGATACAAAAAAACGCTTAGACGATCTTTTATATCCGGCTGATGAACGAGATAATAGTTCTGTTTTTCTTGAGATTCGAGCGGGTGCCGGCGGCCAGGAGGCCGCACTTTTTGTTTCGGATCTTTTTAAAATGTACAGTACCTATGCGCTTGCAAAGCGATGGGATGTTTCGTTAGTTGAAACGAATACGACCGACATTGGTGGGTACAAAGAGTTAATTGCTTATATCAAAGGCAAAGGGGCGTATAAGCATCTTAAATTTGAGTCGGGTGTGCATCGAGTTCAGCGGGTTCCTGAAACTGAGGGGGCTGGGCGCATTCACACTTCGACCGTTACTGTCGCTGTCTTGCCTGAGGTTGCTGACGTTGAGGTGAATATCAGCCCACAGGATTTGCGTATCGATGTGTTTCGTGCACAGGGAGCCGGTGGCCAGCATGTGAACACGACCGACTCTGCTGTTCGTATTACTCACTTACCAACCGGTTTGGTGGTCAGTTGCCAGGATGAGCGGTCTCAGATCAAAAATAAAGCAAGGGCGATGAAAGTACTTAAGGCTCGTCTATTTGAGATGGAGAAGCAGAAACGAGAGGCCGAGATTAGTGAGAAACGCAAACAGCAGGTTGGCATGGGCGATCGCGCTGAAAAGATTCGAACCTACAACTATCCACAAAACCGTGTGACCGATCATCGTGTCAACGTTACGTTGAAAAAACTTGATCTTGTTATGCAGGGCGATCTCAGTGATCTCATTGACCCACTGCTTGAATGGGAGATGGTTGAGCGTCGTAGGCGTGGGATTGTTGTATAATGGATGCGAACGAAATTTTTTGCTGATATACTCTACTTTTGTTTTTCTCATTACATCTTATTTTGAAAGGAGACGCCGTGTTTTCGTACCTGATTCAAGATGCTCGGTACATGTCGTTTGTGGGGATCGTGTCGATTTTAGCGATCGCTTTTTTGTTTTCAAAGAATCGGAGAAAAGTAACTGCAAAATTAGTTTTATCTGCGCTTGCGATGCAGCTTTTTTTAGCGTTTTGTATTTTGCGGACCGACACGGGGCAAAGCATATTTTCCAGTCTTGCGCAGGGGTTTCGGACGCTTTACACGTTTGCTGACGCAGGATCTGCGTTTGTGTTTGGCGGTCTGGCAAATGTCAACGGTCCTTGGGGCCTGCTTTTTTTTGTAAAAGTTATTCCTATAATTATCTTTTTTGGCGCCCTTATGGCGGTTCTCTTTCACTTTGGGGTCGTCCAATTTTTTGTTCGTATTATTTCGTTTCTTATCAGGCCGGTTTTGGGAACCTCTGGTGCCGAAACATTATGTGCTGCGGCGAACAGTATGATGGGGCCGACCGAGGCGCCTTTATTAGTTAAAAAGTATTTAGCGAAGATGACCGAGTCTGAAATTTTATTGGTTATGATCAGTGGTATGGCGACCATGAGCGGGTCAATTTTAGCCGTTTATGGATCGATGGGGGTTTCGATGGTCCATCTGCTTTCGGCTAGCATCATGTCGATTCCTGGGGCGATTCTTATTTCGAAAATACTTTTGCCGGAGACCAAGAAGCCTGAAACGCTTTCGGTACAGGCGCTTAAGATCGAGCGCGATTCTGACAATGTGCTTGATGCGGTAGCTACCGGGACGACCGATGGGATGAGGATGGCGGCAAACGTTGCGGCCATGCTGATTACATTTATTAGTTTGATTGCGCTTTTAAACTATCTATTTGGCGCGATTTCGTCATGGGCATTTGGTGTTTCGTACACACTCGATGTGATCTTCTCAAAGCTGTTCTCTTGGGTTGCTTTCTTGATTGGGGTTCCTGCGCAGGACAAGGCTCTAGCAGGGACGCTTTTGGGGCAAAAACTTGCGATTAATGAGTTTGTCGCGTATGCCAATTTTGTAAAAATGGAGCTGACACCTCGGGCTAGGGCGATTTTGACTTATGCGTTATGTGGGTTTTCTAATTTCTCTGTTATTGGAATCCAGATTGGTGGTATCGGAGCTCTAGCGCCGCAACAGCGTAAGAATCTAATTAAGCTTGGGCTGAGAGCGCTTCTGGGCGGAACCCTGGCAAATCTGCTAAATGCTTCGATTGCAGGGTTATTTATATAGGTTTTTTTGAGTAAAAATAGGGCTATCTGTTTGCTTTTTGACAGATAGCCCTATTTTTCGTATGGTCAATTGTTCTTTTTTTGCACATAGCAAGAATTTTTTGAAAGACGGCTGTTTTTGGAGGTTATTGTATGAAAATTTTTAAGAGTTTTTTTAAAGTATTAGTATTTCTATCGTTTTCTATTGGGTTTTTTCAACCGTTATTGTCTATGGATCAGGACTTTAATCCTAAGAAACATGAGCAAGAGGTTCAGCAGTTTCTTCGTCGCAAGGACGACGAAAACCTGGGTATGTATCTGACAAGACTCAATATTGTTTGCTCGGTGCTTTATCTACAGAAACAATTTTTTGAAAGTGTTAAAGAGTTTGCCACGTTTGCTCGGGATTGGTTAACCCGCTCCGAAAGCCTTCGGAGTTTTTATTCTCCCAATGAAGTTTCTCGTAAGTTAATAAAGCAAGGCGAACAGCAGGAAGTAACGTTTTTGGTTGCGTTGGTGCAGTCTGATGATGAGCTGTTTGGCTGTTTGCGTATCGCTTGTGATGAGAAAAAAAGAAAATTGGTTCTGGATATTGTGCGGAATTATGTAGAGACGATTGTTCCTTGTGAGGTTCTTAATAAATATCTTTCGAGCAAAAATGTTTTTTTAAGAAAGGTTGGGGCGTTTTTGAAATTGCGTAATGAAATAAACTCTACAGGGGACTCAAGAGAAGAGCTTAGAATGAGGGTTTGTGATCGTGGAGTTCACTTGACCACCTCGTTAAATTCACTTTATAGTGAATATGGACTTGCCGGTATAGAGAAAAAGATTTCCATTTTAGGTTTGATTCTAAATCTCTCGAATTCGGTTTGCAGTAACGAAGTTTTTCGATCTCATAAAGAGGAGTGTTGCGATACTGGATTTATGAATATCACGATCGATGATTTTTCTAAGTATCTACTAGATATTGAGTTAAATCTTGATGGGTATTCTTATTTTATTAGCAATTTTGATTTGTTATATCATCGTATTCGCTTTTGTATAAAAGAGAACGTGGATAAGCAGGCGTTTTGTGGTCAAAAGGAGTTTTTGAGATACCGCTATCTTTTTGGACAGGCAGCTCAGATCATAGCTGGAGACCAGGGATTATGTAAACTGCGGTTGCCGGATAATATCGCAAAAGGAACCGTTAAAGGAATAAAAGGCCCGGGTCCCAGGACGAAAAAGAAGAAGAGTAAGCATAAGAATCATAAGGATAAGCGCAAAAAACAGGTATGGGCACCGGAAAAAAAGAAACCAAAAAGAGTTGAAGAGCAACGTGATGATAGTGCCGGAGAAGAGATCTTTGAGGTGCCGGAAGAATTTGCAGAATTGGTCAAGCCGGTTGGGGTGGTTGAGCAGGTAGAAAAGGCTTCAGATGGAAGTTTTGTTGAAAGTGATTGTAATCGTTACATTGAAATCAAAGATCCTAGTAACAAAGTGGGTATTTGTCTTTGTAGAGTAAACAATTGTCCAATTTCGAATTTTTCTTTCCATGAAGATTTCAGAATAGGTAAATGGTTTCTACCCAAAGGTTTCGATTCTATGGATCCATTCTCAGGTTACGATTTGTCGAACTATTCGTTTGTTTTGTATTGCGAAAATTGGAAAGAGTTTTTGGTTAAGAGTGACAAGAATAGAGTTAAGAAGATGTTTAAAATCCATCATGCGTTTGCCCGGGCTGTCGATAAGTATATTTTTGAGCTGGGTATTAAGACGGATTGGTTTAATAATAATACGGGGGAAACTGATATAAATATCAGCATTCCTGGATGGATTAAATACCGTGACAACAAAATAGAATATGGGGTGTTTTCGTATGCTTTTTCCGAGAAAGATGGCAAGTGGACTTGTTATCATCGATGTTTTACAGACATGCCCAGGAACAGGTTCTTAAGAGAGATACTTGGTTTTGGTTATTGGAATGTTCATATGGGTGGTGATGGCTGGGGGTATCAAGAAAAGAATCCAAACTAGGGTCCCATCGGGGCCCTCTGGGCCCCCATTAGCTCCCAAAGTTCATGTTTGACCTTACCAAGATCTTGTTCGATGCCGTCGAGGTTGTTTCGAGTTTTTTCGTTGTCTTCCATAAGCTTTTGAATCGCCTTGCGTAGTAGGTATTCATTTTCTTCGAGTACGTCAAGTTGTTTTGAGAGTCCTTGAACGACTTTTTCGTTATTAGCTGTTTGAGCTTTCGTTCGTTCTTGTCGCAGCTCATCTTTAAGCTTTTGTAGCTCTTTCTGTTGATTTCTTAACTTTTCTAGTTCTTCTTTTTGTTCTCGTTCCATTTTTTCTATAGCAGCTCTTCTCCGTTCTGTATCGATTAGTTCCGCTCGTGTTTCTTTTGTTTCTTCGCTGACTAAGAACGCTACTTTTCGAACTATATCTATTATTTCTTCATTGGTTCTGGTTGTTAGGTTTTCGAATGGCTTTTCGATTTCATAAAATTCTTTCGTTGGGTACCCCATAACATATTCTTTCAACGTTTCGAGCGCCTTAAGAACTGCTGCTTTTTTTTGACGTTCTTTTTGTTCTCTCGTATTTTCGATATTGAGCAGGGTTCGAAGTTGCCGTGAAAGCATCATTATTTCTGGGTCGGTCATGCTTTCTAGGTTGCGTAACTCTGGTGTGATGTCGTCGATTTTGTTTGTTGGGTATCTCTCAACAATATCTTTTAAGTTTCCTAGGGCGTTTCGGATCGATTTGTTTTCTGGTTCTTTTTTTTGTCGTGCGTCGATTTCATAGAACAGATTTTTTTTCAGGTCTTTTTTTGGTGTTATTTTAGCGAAGGGCGCAAGCTCTTTGGCAAGTTTTCTTATTTCTTCATTATCTTTATATTTTAGCCCGATAAGTTTTTGCTCTACTTTTTCAAAATCTTTTGGCTTGCTTTCGGTTACGACTTTATCGATTAAATCGAGTTCTCTTGATATCTCATATCGATTAAATTCGTTTTTGAGTTTTTGCACATCGAGTGATAGTTTTAGTTGTTTTTTCAGGTTTTCGACTTCGGTGTCAGTTTTTCTGTCAATCCCTCTTGTTATTTGCCTGACTTTTTCAATTTCGTCCAACGGGTACTCTTTGATAATTTCTCCTATTTTTTCTATATCTCTCCTTTTGGTGCTGTATTCAGATTCTTTTTTTCTTGCCGTCTCAATTTCTTCTAAAAGACCACGCTTGTTTTTTTCTTTTCCAGCCTTACTCCACTTGCCCCAACCACCAGGCTGTCTCAACCGGCTCTCTCTCTCTTCTTGCCATTCCACTTTAGTTTCTTTTGGTATTTCTTTGCCGCCCGACTTTTCCCATTTTGTCTTCATTTTTTCTAAGAGCTTTTCTTCGGTGTTTCTTCGATCGTTAATGGTCTGTCTCCACTTCTTTCTAGTTTTATCAAGCTCGGACTCGTGTTTTTTTAGCCTAATTTCTTCTTTCCGTTCTTGTTCTTCTTCTTGTTTGCGTAACGCTTCGAATTTTTTGTTTAGCTCTTTTTTCGTTTCTGGACCCCTAGGTATGATTTTTTCCTTTCCAGTTAGCTCTTTTTGTATAAGGTCGAGCAGGGTCGCCATTCGAAATTCTTCTTTTGCTCTCTCGAAGAGTTCCTGGAAACCATCGTCCGCTTTTTTTAGAGCTATATCGAACCACTCAATTGAATTTTTGCACTTCGGATAGCTTTCCCAGTTGTGATAGCAATCAAGACCGACTATCTCTATCGCGAGGTCCCCGACCGATTTGTCCGTGTTTTCTTTCCACAGGTCGAATTGGTTCTTTTTAAACTTTAATCCCAAAAACTTTTTTGGTCGTTTGATGTACGGCTCGGCCATTTTTATGTATTGGTTGATTATTTTTTCGGTGGTTTTGGGATCAAGATCAAGCATCGTTAGGACGGTCGCCAGTTTTTCCATAGCGGTATAAACAAGTCGTTGGTATATCTCGGTTCGATTGTTTATGAATTTTTGATAGATTTTTACTCGGTTAGGGAAGTTTTTTGCGACAAGATCGCTGATGTCGATTTTAATAGGATATTTTTTTGTTAGTAATGCTTTCCATACGAGTTGGAAGTCACGGCCGCCTTCTTTTGGGCCAAGGACCGTGGTGATAACTTTGTTAAGTTGCTTTTCGATGCCAGCGAATCTTTCGCTGTATATTTCAGTAAGTTCTGTGAATGCCACATCAACCTTTGCCAGATAGCTTTGTTCTGCTGCTTCCAAGGCGATCGCCTGGAGCATATAAAAGATCTCTTTTTCTAGGAACAGTACCTCGTTGAGAATATCGTAATGGATAAAAACCGACTCATCTTCAAAGCGCTTTAGGTGTTGTTTTCCAACAATAGTCTTAAGTTTGTTCTTATCACCACCAAGAAGATTTTGTATTACCAGGCTTTGTGCATAGTTGAAACTTTCTTTAAGCATTTCCGTCTTAACTGGTTTTCCGGTCTTGGGACCTTTTTCTTTCCCACCCATAACCATTTTCACGTGCTCTACCAGATCTTGGAACTCTTTAAACATGGGGTTTAAGCCTGGGTCTGGTGACAGGCCGTGCTTTGTGGGGTCTATTAGACCATAGAACTCGACCAAATCTCTCTTGACTTCGTCGAACGTTCGTTCGGAAACCAATCTGATTCCAGCAAGCTTTTCTAGGATTGTCTTTGGAATAAGGTCGCCAAGATATGGAAGGAGCCTAGGTGGGACGGGGGTTTCTTTGATTGTTACCAATTTTCCTGGTTTTATTTTTTTTGGTTTTAGTTGGACTGGGTTGGCTTGGTGAGTGGTTAGAAGGAGAAGGGCGAATAGTAGTTTTTTATTCATTTATTTTTTTCTCCTCTGATTTTTTATATACCGCGATGAGCCCTTCGATAGTGCCTAGAAAATCATTGAATTTTTTCAGCTCTTCATCGGAGGCCTTTTTTGTTTCTATTCTTTTGGTCATACACTGCTGGTATTTTTTTTTGATAACCTCTTTTTTTCTATCGTCGCCTTCTTCATCCTGTATTTTTCTAATTACACCAGCACTCGTTTTTGCGGTAAGATATTTTACAACGGTTGTATTCTCTCCGCCTGAAGTTAAATTTTCATAAATTTTTTTTGCTGCTTCAAAAGAATTTCTCGCGCCGCTAGTATCAAGATCATTTTCATTTATAGCTTCGTATCTTCTAAGGGCTGTAATGTGTTCTGCTGGCATTTCCTGCATGGGTTCTTTTTTCTTTGCATCCTCTATTTTTTTATTGAGCGCTGTGGTTTCTTCTTCGCTGAGGAGGGTTTTCTTAGGTTTTGGCAACTGCTTTGTTGGCCGCAGCTGAGCTGCTGGGATGTTTGTTTTCGAGATTTGTTTTTCGATTTCTTCCTTGGTTGAGTATTCCAGCTTGATTTCTTTTTTTTCTTCTTCGATGGGTGGTGTAGAACTCCGGGATTCCTCGCCCTTTTGTTTCTCTTTCCACTTTTCCTTCGACTCATGTTTAAGTTCTTGTATTTCTTTCTGTATTGCTTTTAGTTCTTTTTTAGTCAACGGTAGTCTTTTCTTTTTCGGGAGTTGTTCTCGTTTAGGTTTAGGCGTACGTCTCTTTTTTTCTTCAACCTTTAGTTTTGTTTTTTCCTGCAATTGTTTAGACACAGATCGAAGCCGTTCTTTCGCGTGCTTTCTCATATTCTGAATTTCAAGAACTGTGTTCTTTTTTTCTTTAATCATTTTATTGAGGTGCTCTTTTACGGCATTGATATTTTTGAGTTCCGTAAGTAGTTTTTCTTTAAGCTTTTCAACGCCAGTGCTTGTAACCTTTTTCTTTAACATGGAAATCTCGGAATCCAGCTTTTCAGCCAATAGCCTCTCGATAATGAGCCTATATGTTAGAAATTTTTCGTGGGCTTCAGGGTCTTTTTCCTCGAGTTTGGTTTCTAGTGGCAGAAGGGCGCCGCTGAGTTTTGTTTCTAATTCGCCAAGTTTTTTTTCGAATTTGTAGTCCAAATGTTGAATCTGTTTTTTGACTTCTTCAATTTTTTGCGCGAACTCTTTGACTTTGGGGGCGTATGCCCTGAGAATTGCCTCAACAGTTTTCTTTTTCCACTCGCCAAAGAAATCTCCGCCCGTTGACTTAACGTAATTATCGAGCAACTTGCTTGCTTCATCAGTCTTGAGATATGGCTGGAGGGTTTTCCACAATTCAGATGCTGACGCAAGGTGTCTATAGATGGCCATGTTATACAGCTCGAATTTGTTTTTTAGGTAACTTCCCTTTATGCCAAGGTGGCGGAGTTTGTCTTTAATCTTAGGGTTTCTTTTAAAGTAATCAGGTTCGAGGTAGCCTTCGGGTGGTTCTTTGAGGAAATAGTCGGTTATTATGTCGTTAAGAATCTTTTGCTCATCTAGAGAACCAAGTTCTTTGTTTTTAGTAGAAAAAGGCGATAGCCATTTGCGAAGGGATATTTCTTTTTTGAGATTTTTCTTTTTTTCTGCGAGTCTAGAAGAGAGCTCTCTATTGGTGTAATCTTCTGTCCACTGCTCAAGCCACCTATCTATCTCTTTTCTCTCCATACCAATAATTCTTTCTCTAGCCTCAGGCAGCTGTCCCTTTTTTGCTTGGATCAAGTTGCTGAGTATACCTTTTGTTGCATTAATCCATTCTGGGGTGCCTTTTTTTGTCTTGAGAGCCTTTTCTATAAACGTATTAAACGCTTCTTCTTCGCCTTTTGTTTGTAGTGTTAGAGATTTATCAACAAGATCGTTGTAGCGCTCGGTATATCGGCGACGATACTCTTTCTCGGAGGTCTTTAGGGCAATTTGCCTGATGTCGTCGAAGATTATTTCTAGATAGGGGAGTATTCGGTTGACTGTTTGGTAGTGGGTGACGAGCAACTCCAACTCGAATTTTTCTTTTGCTTTGTTTGCTCTGTCGGTGTCGGGGAGTGGGGCGTTTTTATCGATATTCAGGATTTTTGTTTTGATTACCTCAAGCATGAGATCATGGGCTTTTTGCTGGTTGCCGGTGCCCGACTTTTTTGCCGCCCATCCTGGGAATCGTTCCAACTCTTTTGCACGGCCCATTTTTTCTTTAATTGTTTTTTTTATGTTGTAGAAATGCTCGAACAGCTTTTTTTGATTGGGGTTTTTAAGGAGCTCGAGAAAGATTTTATTTTCTTTACGTTCGCGAATTTTATTTATCTCCTTTGCGGTCAGGGGGATTCCTGTTGGAAACTCTTTTGGGTACGCCGATGCGTCATGGGCTGTCCTGATATCAAATTCGAGGAGTGCGTTTTGGAGATCAGTAATGTTGTCTTTTGTTACGACCGAAATATCGCCGAAGGCCCGTTTACGCTCTCGGTCGCTACGGTTCCATTTTTTTGCGAACTCATTGAGCCCCGTTCGGGCTCTTCTAAGTGGCCTCCAAAAGGCTCCGTGGCCACGGCCCCCTAGACTAACGATGATGAGTAGTATGAATAAAAGCTTTCTGTTCATTCTCTTCATTAAACCCCTCTCCATGGGTTATTCTTTCACTTTCTATCTCATGGTCCTATCTGGACATTAGCCCTCAAATACGATTTTACTAAATTTCTAATAGCAAATATAAGATATTTGACGAAAAAGTTTGTATGCCGTAGAGTAATCGTATGAAAATAGCAGTATTGGTCTCGGGCGGGGTTGACAGTTCGCTTGCGTTGCAGCTTTTACGTGATGCCGGACACGACATAACCGCCTTTTATTTAAAAATCTGGCTCGAAGATGAGCTTTCATATCTCGGTTCTTGTCCATGGCAGGACGACCTGGCTTACGCAAAAGCCCATTGCGACCGGCTGGGAGTCCCCCTGAAGGTGGTCTCTTTGCAGCAGGAATACCGCGACCGGGTGGTTGCCTATACGGTCGCCTCAGTGCGTGCCGGACGGACGCCTAACCCTGACGTGTTATGCAACCAGCGGATCAAGTTTGGGGCGTTTTACGATAAGATAGGTGATGAGTTCGATCAGGTCGCGACCGGGCACTATGCCAAGGTAGAGGAGCAGGACGGGCTGTACTTGCTCAAGACGACCAGCGACCCGGTTAAGGACCAGACCTACTTTCTTGCCAATCTCAACCAAAATCAGTTATCCCGAGCGATCTTTCCGATCGGCCACCTTACCAAAGAGCAGGTGCGTGAGCTTGCGCAGCAGTACGACCTTCCAAGTAAGAACCGAAAAGATAGCCAGGGGATCTGTTTTCTAGGGAAAATTAAGTTTAAAGATTTTATACAACATCATGTTGGGGTCAAGCACGGGGATATCGTTGAATTTGAGACCGGGGATAAGATTGGTGAACATGAGGGGTTCTGGTACCATACAATCGGCCAACGTAAGGGCCTAGGGCTGTCAGGAGGACCGTGGTATGTGGTGGCGAAGGATCTTGAGAAGAATATTGTCTACGCTTCGAACAAGTATCATGAACCTGAAAAGAAACGGGACCAGTTTGAGGTTGGCGACTGCCATTGGATTGCCGGTCCGCCCGATGCAAACGACCTGCTACATGTAAAACTTCGTCACGGATCGCAGACGTATGGTTGTTCAATTGTGTTTCAGGGCGATGGGAATCGTTCTGGTACCGTGACGCTTGATGGACGAGACCAGGGGATCGCGCCCGGGCAGTTTGCGGTTTTTTATCGGGGCGGTACTTGTTTGGGATGCGGGGTTATCGGCCCTAGTTCGCCGTCTCCTGCCTTGGTCTAATATTACTTACCCCAATTTCTATTGTTCCGTTGGTTTCGACCACTGAGATCCCGTCGTTTTCAAGTTTTTCCTTTAATTGATGAAGTAACGAAGCAGGAATGCTGTTTACAAGGGCGATCGAGAACGCTTTTTCTAACGGTATATAGATGCTTCCTACGAAATTTGGCTTGTTTTCTTTTTTAATCCAGTTGTCCCATGCTTTTTTATGTTGATTATTTAGCGAGACTATTTTTTTCTTATATTTTTCGATTATTGTTTGATCTCTAAGGTGATAATCGATTCTGCTCAGAATATAGAGATATTTTATTGGTATCATGTCGTAGGCGTTTTTTTGGTTTTGAATATCTACTAGCTCATGTTTTTCTAGTTTTTGGTTTTGAATATCTACTAGCTCATGTTTTTCTAGGTTTTTAAGGGGATCGAGTATGAAATTATTTGTCAGAAGAAGCTTGTCAGCGTCAGAGATTTCGACGCCAGCTTTTTGGGCGATGATTTGAATATTATTTATAAGTTGAGGGCGAATCTTTGGGAGGATAGGCTCGACGATTTTTGTAAGTATATTTTCTGTATATTTTTTAATCTCTATCTTGTCGACTATGTTCTTCAGGGTCTCGAACATTTGTTTTTGTAACATGAATACAGAACTAACTTTTTGATTATGTGCTTTTTCCCATTCGCTTACAATCATGTCACGAGCTTCTGGGATTTTTAAAGAAAGATACTTTGAACCCAAAGCTTTTTCTATTGTTTTGTGGCCGCATTCTAGGTTCGATCGAAACTCTTTTCTTGCTCCTGAAATCTCTTTGGGAACGCTTCCTGTTTTTTTGGTTTCACCAAAGAAATCATGGGTCATGCCTAATGTGTCATCGATGGTTGCCACTAGCTCGTAAAATTTATCGAGTATTTCGGATATCCTGTGTTCTTCGGAAGCATGAGGAGTTTGCTCTTTGGGATCGGGCTTTTCTTGTTCTCTTTCATGTCTCTCGTGTGGCGCTGGTCGATATGTTTTTTTTATACTGTTCATCCAGTCGATAATTTCTGGCCTGCTTTTTCCAAGGCCAGATCTACTCATGCTAACTAAACCAAAAACTAAAATAAGACATAAAAAATATTTTGTTTTCACGCTTGATCCTCCTGTTTTTAATTGGTTTACATACCCAAGTTGTGACTTTGTAAGACTACAAAAAATAACATTTCAACGCCACACGCCGCTCGTCCCGAGTGCCGACGCAGTCGGTGTATCGAGGGATGCCTCAATTCTTCTTTTTTCTTTCTATGGAAATCGCTTTTTTACAAGTTGGTCGTCACTCTTACGGGCGATCCTCGATACATCCCCCTTCGCATAAAGCTTCGGGGGGACACTCGGGACGAGCGGGCTTTGTTAAGCTTTTTCGTATATTTCAAGGGTCACACTTGGGTTTACGGTACGTTACAGAGTATAATTCTAGAATATTTCTATAAGCAAAAATAAGGGTTTGGTGAAACGGGTAGATTTTTCCCTTCCAATTGCGTTTTTCATCTATTAGGGTATAGTGAGGGTTCGTTGGTTTCGGGCCCCTAGGGAGGAAAGAAATGAGAAAAATCCGTTTCGAAAACGTATCAAAAAAGCTTGATGGCGAGCAGGTGATCAATAATCTCAATCTCGAGATTCCTGGTGGAAAGTTTTTTGCACTTCTCGGTCCGAGTGGCTGCGGTAAGACGACGTTGTTGCGTCTGGCCGCAGGTCTAGAATCGGTCGACCGTGGCAAGATCTATCTTGGAAACCAAGATATCACCAATACCCCTATCTATAAAAGAAAAATCCATACAGTCTTTCAAAATTATGCATTGTTTCCGCATCTTAACGTATTTGAGAATATCGCCTATAGCCTGAGACTAAGAGGGCTTAAGTCTGCGACTATTGCAAGAAAAGTGAACGATATTCTTCATGCGGTTCGCCTCAAAGAACACGAGTTGAAAAGAATACAAAGTCTTTCTGGTGGTCAGCAGCAGCGGGTGGCGTTGGCACGTGCGATTATCAATGAGCCGGAAGTATTACTGCTCGATGAACCGTTGGCTGCTCTCGATCTCAAGCTTAAAGAAGAGATGCTTATTGAGTTAATTGACCTGCAAGATAAGTTTGGTACGACATTTGTTTATGTTACTCACGACCAGCTTGAGGCCCTAACGGTTGCAGACAAAATGGCGATTATGAACGAGCATGGTGCGATCGAGCAGCTTGGGTCTCCAAAAGATATTTATGAATTTCCGTCGTCCCGTTTTGTTGCGAATTTTGTTGGTAATACCAATTTTCTCGAGGGGACGCTGCACAAAACAAGCCATAATCTATTTGAGGTTGAGGTGGAAGAAATAGGAATGTTTGATGTGTTTGTCCCGAAAGAAAAAAACTGGATGATTCCTGGTGGGCATGCATTCATGAGTATTCGTCCGGAAAAGATTGAGATTAGCAAGGGGACGCTGGAAGGGTTTAGTAACCAGCTCAAGGGGACTGTGGTCGATATCATCTATTACGGTCGAGCGACCAGGTATAATGTTGAGCTAGCGAACGGGAAAGGGATTCTGGTGTTTGAGCAGAACGAAGAACACTTCCCTCAGGAAAGTATCGATTATGATGACGAGGTGAACCTGTACTTTCAAAAAGAGAATGTTGTCTTGCTGGAGCGGTAATGTTTGGGGTCGTTCGAATCCCTCGACCCCTCGATACATCCCCCTTCGCCTGGGCTTCGGGAGACACTCGGGGCAGGCGGGGGGCAGGTGCATGAGGTAGGGATGGTAAAGGTGGAATCGTGAAAACGACGAAGAGTATCAAAGATATTTTAGTTCAAGAAATGCCGTTCTTTTTTATATGTCCGGCATTGCTGTGGCAGGTTTTGTTTTTGTATGTGCCGTTATTTATTTTATTACTCTACAGCTTTTCGACCAAAGATTTTACCGTTACGCTGCAGCACTATAAACAGGTATTGCAGCCGTTTTCATTAAGAATCTTGGGCAACTCTTTTATGCTTGCGTTCGAAACGACAGTCTTGTGTTTCTTGCTTGCTTATCCATTGGCTTATTTTCTTACGTTTAAATTAAAAAAAAATCGGACGCTTGGGCTTCTGCTTGTCATTTTGCCGTCATGGACAAGTTTTATCGTTCAAATTTACGCATGGTTCTTTTTGCTAAAAAAAGATGGGGCCGTCAGTCATGTGTTATGTTGGCTTGGAATTTTTAATGAGCCGACTCATATTCTCAATAACCATGCTGCGATGCTGATCGGGATGGTATACTGCTTTTTGCCGTTCATGGTGCTGCCCATCTATGCGGTGCTCGAAAAGATAGATCGACGTCTGATCGAGGCGTCAGCAGATCTTGGGGCGACACGATGGAAAACGATTCAAAAGATTATTTTTCCTCTATCTTTACGGGGGCTTGGCGCCGGATTGTTTTTGGTGTTTATTCCAGCGTTTGGTGAGTTTGTGATACCGGAGTTTTTAGGCGGTTCGAAGAAGATGTACTGGGGGAACGTGATTGTTTCGAAGTTTCTAGACTATCGTGATTGGCATGCCGGAGCAGCGGCTGCGTACAGCGGGATTTTGTTTCCAGCGTTGGCGATAGCGATTTTGTATGTGTTGGTTCGAATGATGAGGCGGGTTATTGGGGGGCGTCCGAATCCCTCGATACGATTTCCTAGCGGAAATCACTCGGGACGAACGGGGTCAGGGCAGATGGGCTTTGGAGTCGAGCGTGGTTCGGGGACGAATAGGGGGAGAGAGTAATGGTTGAGCAAAGAAATATAGTTGTTCGTGCGCTACATCCAATTCTTGTCTTTTTGTCTTACCTATTTTTGTATGTTCCGGTTTTTGTTATTGCAATGTTCTCGTTTAATAAGTCTCGATATTCAGTTTCTTGGACCGGGTTTTCGCTTAAATGGTACGCGAAAATATTTCAGTCTTCTGAGGTCTTAGACGCTCTCTATGTTTCTCTTGTTGTTGCAATTTCCTCGACGGTCTTGAGTGTTTTGCTCGGGACATTTTTAGTTATCGCGAGCAAGCGGTGGAAGGCATGGGTGTCGCAAGCCCTTTTTTATCCTAATATTGTTTTGCCAGATATAGCTTTGGCGATTGGTGTTCTTAGTATTTTTGCATTTTTCAAGATGCCGCTTGGGTATGGCAGTCTAATTGTTGGACATACGCTGATAGGATTAGGTTTTGTTGTGCCAATCGTTCGAGCACGATTTGCAGAGCTTGATCCATTTTTAACCGAGGCATCGTTGGACCTTGGTGCGACGACGGGGCAGACATTTCGACAAATTTTAATTCCATTACTGCGGCCGTCGCTGTTTGCATCAGCGTTGATTGTTTTTACGCTCTCGTTGGACGACTTTTTAATAGCGTTTTTTTGTTCGAGTGCGAAAGTTCAGACGCTCTCTCTTTATGTGTATTCCCAGATGAAGGAGACGGTTGACCCGTCGATCAATGCGATATCGGTCTTGCTTTTGGCAATGAGCAGCATGGTTGCGCTGACACTTTCGTTTATGAAGCTTGTTGATAGGGTAATCGGTCATGAGTAAAAAATATATTTTATATGGTATACGAGCATTTATAGTGTTGGGCTTTCTTTTTGTAATCGCGCTGTTTTTATATGCACCACGAATATACAATTACTTTCTTTATCGAGATAGCGTGCTAACGATCTATATATCGAGACAGACGGTTCCAGAAGAGACGTTTCTCGAGTTTGAGAAAAAGACCGGCGTTCGTGTGCGAATAGCCTACTTTGATTCGAATGAAGAGCTCCTTGCTAAGCTCAAAATCAATCGAGGGGTTGGGTATGACCTGATTGTTTCGTCGGACTATATGGTTGAGTTGTTGCGTAAAGATGGGTTGTTGCAACGGTTGGACCACACAAAGCTATCAAGATTTAAAAAGCTAGACCAGCGCTTGATGAACAAGTTTTTCGATCCGGGAAACCAATATACGGTACCATTGTCGTGGATCCCGTATGGTATTGCATATAATAGAAGTATTATCAATCTTGATGGTAAGTCTGTGAGCTGGGATATTATTTTTAAGCCTGAGGTGCTCAAGAAACTTGGGAACTATAAAGTTTCGATGCTCAATGACGCAAGGGAAGTAATTTTTCTAGGGGCGATCTATTTGTTCGGGAGTGTTGATAACTTGACGCCGGAACGTCTAAAAGAGGTGCAAAAATTGCTGGTTAACCAGAGGCCAATTGTTGAAAGCTATACAGAGACCGGCGCGAAGTATCTTTTGTTTGCAAATATTGTTCCGCTTGCGGTGTTGCCAGCAGCAAGACTTAAAGAGATGGGCGATCTAAAAAACTTTGGTTTTGTTATTCCCAAGGAAGGGAGTTTGATCGATGTTCTGAACATTGGGATTTCTGTTTCGTGCAAACAGCCTGATGTTGCGCACAAATTAATTGATTTTTTGACTTCGAAAGCGGTCTCCGCGTATAATTTTGAAGTGTTTGATTGTAACCCTTCAAATACGGAGGCTTTTTCGCTTATCGATCGTTCTTACTTTCTCAACAAAGCGTTTTTTCCAGATAAAGAGATGTTCGAGCGGTTGCATATTTTGCATAACCAAATACGACCAGGGCTTTTAGAAAAGGTTTGGTTTTCAGTGAAGTCGGTCTAAGACTGCTTTTTTGAAAGGAAAGTTTCATGATAAAACTAAAAAAAAGATTTGAAGAGATGGTTGCCATGTTTGGCAAACGAAAGCCGTTTTTTGAAAAGACGATCGCCAGATGGGGAGAACGTGGGAAGACCGAGTGGCACGATAAGGGACAGGCGATTCTTGATCGGCTTGAAAAAGAGGCGGCTGAACTGAGGGAACTATTTGCTGACGCGGGTAGTGCTGTAAAAAAAACGGCCGTTAAAGCTCGAGTGAAACTGTTTAAAAAAATGTTCAAACAGCTTCACGAGTCGACCAAGCCGTCGTGGCGGCAATGGTTAGAAGCCCTTCTCATTGCAGGCTTTGTTGCGCTGTTGCTTAGAAATTTTTTATTCGGTCTTTATCACGTGCCAACTGGTTCAGCAGAACCGACCATTCTTGTTGGTGATCGTGTTTGGGGTAACAAGCTCGCTTACGCATTTGATACGGTTAAACGAGGGGAACTCGTTATTTTCGATGACCCTAGATTTAAGTACAGCAAGTCGAGTTGGCTTCATAGAAGTTGGCAAAAATATGTTGGCTTAGGGGTTCCATTATTGGGACTTAAGCAGGGGCCTATCAACCTAGTTAAACGGGTGGTCGCTGTTCCTGGCGACTGGATTGAAGGTCGCGTTGAGGCCGGTAAAACGGTTATCTATTTAAACGATAAAAAACTTGATGAGCCGTATGTTAATCCATATCCACTTATTTGGCTCGACAAAAGGGCTGGTTTGTTGCCGTTTAGTAAAATTGGTCCGTTTCCTATTCCGCGTTTTTTGCAGGAACGGTCGGTGCCAGACGGTGTTCGCTACACTTTTGTTCCGGGGGTGCCGTTTGAAGAGCAGCCGTACTACACCATGGATAAAGCTGAGGTGATTCAAATTCCTGGCTACCCAACGTTCAGTCTTCCCTATACGCCATCACTAAAAGCATTTGGTCAGGCGAGTGCTGACGAGTTCGGGCCTATGCGTATTCCGGAAGGCAAGTATTGGGTGATGGGAGACAGCCGAAAAAATAGTCACGATAGTCGGTGGTTTGGGCTGCTTGATGAAAAGTGTGTCCATGGTCGACTTAGTTTTATTATTTACTCAATTGACAGTCAAGAGCCGCTTTGGTTGTTTGAGCTGCTTAAGCATCCAATCGATTTTTGGAAGAATTCTGTACGTTGGAATCGGTTCTTTAAATCGCCCGGTTTTGTGGTGAAAAAGTAGTTGTATGGACAAATTAAAAAAACATTTTTTAAAAACTCATAAACGGTTTTTACGAAAACGTCCATTTTTTAAAAAGAAGATTGCTTATTGGAAGAAAAAGCAAAAAAACTACTTATACAAGCAAGCAGAGCTGATCTTTAACGAAATAAAAGCGTGTGAAAAAGAGATAGTATCTGTATTTTCTAACTCTGACTGGAAATACAATAGAGCGTTTTTGAAAGTAAAGATCAATGCGCTTGATAACTTGCTTGCAGAGTTGAACGCGCTTACGCACTCATCGTTACTCAAGTGGATCGAGGCAACAACCATCGTTTTAGCCGTTGTTTTTTTGCTTCGCAATTTTGTTTTTGGTATGTATCATGTGCCGACCAGCTCGGCTGAGCCGTCGCTGTTGGTTGGTGATCGAGTGTGGGGAAACAGGATCGTCTATCTACTGAAAGAGCCTAAGCGGGGTGATATTGCCATGTTTAGAGATCCTGAGTTTTCTAATGAGAAAGAGCCTGCTTTTCAAAAGTTTTGGCAGCAATACATTGGGTTCGCGATACCATTTCTTGGCCTGAAACGTGGGCCACAAAATATGGCGAAAAGGATAGTTGCAGGCCCTGGAGATGTGATTGAAGGACGGATTGAGGATGGGTGGCCGGTCGTCTATCTTAATGGTAAGATTTTGCTCGAGCCTTACATTAATATATATCCGCTGCTTGCTATCAAAAAAGAGATCGGTTTTTTTGATTGTGAGAGATTTTGGTCTATAAAAATACCAAAACTTTTCAGGACTCACAAAAAAGTGGTTATGTATTCATATGATCCAAAAAAAGATTTTGAAGAGCAGCCTTTTTACTACATCGATTATCGCGATGTTTTGTATGATAAAAAAAGCGGGAATCTTAAGATGTTGAAGTCAACTGTTCCGAGTAAAGATAAAGCAGGCAAAATAATTGACACGTTCGGTCCCTATATTGTTCCGGAAGGCAAGTATTGGGTTATGGGCGACAACAGGAAAAATAGCATTGATAGTCGGACCTGGAAATTTATTGACCGAGATGATATTTCTGGAAGAGCGAGCTTTGTTATTTGGTCGCTTGATAGTGAAGAGCCAGTTTGGATGTTTGAGTTTATTAAACACCCATTTCTTTTTTGGTCAAAGCTTCGGTGGGGCCGTTTTTTCAAGAAGGTTGAGTGAGCTTAGCCCCAAAACGACGGCGCTACTATGGGCCAACAAATAGGATGAAACTATGAATAAAAACAAATTTTATGTTACAACGCCAATATATTATGTTAACGCGAAGCCTCATTTGGGGACATTATATTCGACGTTATTAGCCGATGTGACGGCTCGCTGGAACAAGCTGCAGGGAAAAAAAGTGTTTTTCCTGACCGGGACGGATGAGCATGGGCAGAAGGTTGCTGAGCGGGCAGCTGAGCTCGGTGTAACGCCGCAGGCGATGGCGGACTCGCAGGTGCCACATTTTCAAGAGGCTTGGAAGAAGTATGAGCTTGAGTATGACAAGTTTATTCGAACGACTGATGGGTACCACAAAAAAAACGTTATCGAATGGATCGAAAAACTTCAGGATCAGGGGGATATTTACAAGTCGCATTACAGTGGATGGTACTGTGTTCCAGACGAACGATTTGTGACCATTGCTTCAGAAGAGGTTGAGAAAGATGAATCGGGAAATTATCTTTGCCCACAGTGCGGTCGTCTATTAACGGAGATGAGCGAAGAAAGTTACTTTTTTCGTCTTTCTGCGTATCAGGATCAACTTGTAAAATTTTACGAAGAGCACCCAAATTTTATTACACCAAAAGAACGTGCCAACGAGGTGATCTCATTCGTTAAGTCTGGTCTTGAAGATCTCAGCATATCGCGAAAGACTGTTTCCTGGGGCATTCCATTTCCGGGTGATCCGAAGCATACAGTGTATGTTTGGGGTGATGCCCTCAACAACTATGTCAGTGCGATTAAAGGAGAGCGCGACTTTTGGTGGCCGGCAGATTTGCATATTATTGGTAAAGATATTATTCGGTTTCATGCGGTATATTGGCCGGCGTTTTTGATGGCTTCTGGGTTAGAACTTCCTAAAAAATTATTGGTTCACGGATATATCTTGGTCGATGAACAAAAAATGTCGAAGTCGATTGGCAATGTCGTTGATCCGGTCAAACTGGCTGATTGGTACGGTGTTGAGCAGGTTCGCTACTACTTAGTTCGTCAGATGTCGGTTAACCAGGATGGGAATTTTAGTTTGAAAGATCTTGAAGGGAAGATCTCTTCTGATCTTGCGAATAATTTGGGGAACTTGCTTAATCGAACAATCACGCTCGCGCTCAATAATGGCCTGGAAACAGTCAGCCCAGTTGAGATCATGGAGGCCGACGGTGTGGTGTTGCATGAAAAATGTGAAGAGGCGTTTCGAAGTTACTGGGACGGTATGAATCACTACAGGTATCACCTTGCGCTGACTGATTTGTTTAAGTTTGTTTCAGAGGTAAACGTATATTTTCATGCGCAAAAGCCATGGGTGGTTGCCAAAGAAAATAAAGAGTTATTTGAAGAGATTATATCGTCGGTATGTCATTCGCTGTATTCGGTAGCGATCATGCTTTGGCCCGTGATGCCGAAAAAAATGGAAGAGCTTTTGAGGTGCATTGGTCATGAACTTGAGCTTGGTGCAAATTATGATGAGGTGCTGCGCAAGAATCTATGGAATAAAACGTTTGTTCTGAAGAAGTCAAAAGAATCACTTTTTCCAAAGCCAGAGTCACGTCTTGAGAAAATAGAAGAAAAGCCTGCAGAGAAGGAGATAGGTCCTGAAGAGATCGCAATTAACGACTTCGCAAAAGTCGAGCTTCTTGTTGGAACGATTGTCTCGTGTGATCCTGTCGAAGGCTCAGATAAGTTATATAAGCTTTCAGTTGATTTGGGGAAACGTGGCATACGAACTATTTTTGCAGGTGTTGCCAAATTGCTAAAGCCTGAAGAGTTGCTTAAAAAGCAGGGCATCTTTGTGGGGAATCTGAAGCCTAGAAAGATGATGGGCGATGTGTCTCATGGCATGATGCTGTTTGCAAAAGATGGTGACGGGAATTTTCAGATGACGACCGTTGCTGGTCCGGTGGATAATGGGGCTAGGCTTGGGTGAACGTTGCTGCTTGTTTTATCCCAGGCCGGCAAGTTCTTGTTGCGCCAAATCAAATTCGTATTTGACGAAGCTTTCTGGGTTCTTTAAAGACGAGATAAACGAGTTGTAGGGGAGCTCAAAGAACGATTTGCTGAAAGCTTTATACAGTTCTTTATATTTGATGTGGTTGGTTAGGTGTCGGCTGTTTTCAAAAATAATAGCAGCTTTTTCTTCTATTTTGGTCTGGGTAAAGTTTTTCATGAAGTCTTCGTTGTATGGTGTCATCAGGTCACCTTTTCCATGAAAAAAGAGGACCGGCGTATTTTGAAGTTGTGATAGGTATTGGTCGGTTGTTTTGATTGTGATTGAAAGTTTAGAAAACGATTTTTGCAAGAAGGTCGAAACGAGTTTGCTTAAGAGATTAGTATCGTAGCTGTTTGTTTTTAAAAGAGAACTCCAGGAACCTCGTTGAGGGTCGAACAATAGTTGTGGCGACTCGGTGATTCGGTTGATAATGTTTTGCGGTGAGTGCATGCTACTGTCCAGGATTATTTTGTTGAATAGGCCAGGGTTTTGTGCTGCGGTTTTAGCTAAGACAAAGCTTGAAAAGCAGAATCCGATACCAAAGAGTTTTTCGTAAGATTTTTTTTCTTTGAAGTGATTAATTGCAGCAAGCAGGTCTTTTTCCTCTGACATTCCAAGAGTTGTTTTGTTTATATTAAGATTTGGAACTTTTGCCCAGTCGATATAGGGGGTTATTTGGTCTATTATTTGTTGGAGTTTTTGGTTTGGCTTGATCAACCACTGAGAGGTGTCGAGTAGCTTTGGCTGGTCGTACCCGTGCCCGCGATAATCGAAAATGACAATGTCGTATTTGTCGAACATGTGTATAAGTGGCGCGACCTTTTCTCGTTCGTTACCAAAGCCTGTACCAATGATTAAAAGTTTTTTGCTGTTTCTATCGAAAAAGGTACAATGTATCGTTTCTCCATCACTCGTTTTGACGGTGATGTTTTTCCCGTCACACAGATATGGCGTGAGTAGTTGAGAGCGCATCTTTTTGGGATCAAGGAGGTTTGCGGTGATAAAGAGCGGCGAGAAGTTTAGGTTTTTATAGAGATAATTGGCGATCTGTTTAAGTTTGGATGAGATTGAGAATGATTGGTTAACGTTGTTTTGTATGACCGACACAGATACTAGATTTTTATTTGCTAAATTTTTTTCAGCAAGACTTTCGTTGGCTTGTACTTGCTGCGTGTTATGGGTGAATGCAAGCAGAAGAAAGAAGATTTTAAAAATAAATCTAAATATATTATGTTTGCTTCTATTTTCCATAATAATCCCCATTTAACTTGTTTTATATCTTAATCATATGATACATATAGCATGTACTTATAATACGTATGTGCAAACGCCTTATAGCTGGTATACAGTTTGAATTTTTGTGAAAACTTCAAGGGTAATTTTTTCAGGGAGTAATAATGGATATAAAAAAAATTAGAGAAAAGTTTCCCATTTTCAAAGGCGGGGATGGTGGTAAGCGTCTTGTCTATCTTGATAGTGCTGCGACGTCGCAACGGGCCGATATGGTCATTGATTCGGTACACGATTTTTATTCTAGGGGGAACGCCTCAGTGCATCGGGGAGTGTACGAGTTGAGTGAGCGGGCGACCGGGTTGTATGAGCAGGCCCGTCACAAAGTTGCGAAATTTATTAATGCTGCAGATCCAAGTGAAATTGTTTTTACGTCTGGAACGACAGAGAGCATAAACTTTGTTGCTGATGCATGGGCGCGTGAGCACTTTAAAGAAGGTGATGAGATTGTTGTCACGCAGGCTGAGCACCATGCAAATTTATTACCATGGCAACGGGTTGCGCAGAGAACGGGGGCGAAGCTTCGTTTTATCGAGGTTGATCAAGAAACGTTTTTTCTAAAAGATCCACCAAAAGATTTGATTAATAAAAATACAAAATTAGTTTCGCTCATTCATATTTCGAATGTGTTAGGCAATGTATGGGAAGAGGGGCTGCTTGAGTCGGTTATCAAGCGGGCGCACGAGGTTGGGGCACGGGTTTTGCTTGATTGTGCGCAGTCGATTGCTCATAAAAAAATTGATGTACAAGCTTTGGGGGTCGATTTTCTTGCCTGTTCGGCACATAAGATGTGTGGCCCGACCGGGGTTGGTGCGCTTTATATAAAAAAGGATCTACATGATGCGGTTGAGCCATATCAGGTTGGTGGGTCGATGGTGCACGATGCCGAATACGAGACCGCTAACTGGCAACCGGCGCCAATGAAATTTGAGGCTGGAACGCCTGCGATTGCGCAGGTGATCGGTTTTGGTGCGGCGGTCGATTTTTTTAATGAGCATGTTGATTTTGTAGAGCTTCATAACCATGAAGCGAAGCTATGTGCGCAGTTAGTTGATGGTTTGAATTCGATTGGTGGGATTACTATTTTGGGTAATCAGTGTGACATGAAGATGTGTGGGCATCTCGCGGCGTTTGTGGTGGATGGTATTCATGCGCACGATGTTTCCGCTATGCTGGGGATGCGTGGTGTTGGCGTGAGAGCAGGGCATCACTGTGTGCAGCCACTTGCGAAATTGATTGGTGTTGAGGCGTCGACACGTGCCAGTTTATACATGTATAATGAGTCTGAAGATATTGAGGTTTTGGTTCGTGAGCTGCGGGATTTAATAAAAACGTTTAAAGAAGCGTAGGTGAACTATGGCTGACCAGTTTTATCAAAAAGTGTTGATGGATCACTTTAAAAATCCACGCAATAAAGTAAAAATAGAGAATTATAATTTTGAGTCTGGTCTCGATAATCCTGCGTGTGGTGACATCATCAGTATGACCGGGATTATTGAAGATGGCGTTGTCAAGAAGATAGGGTTTGAGGGTTCTGGCTGCGTGGTGAGTTTAGCGTCTGCGTCGATGCTTACTGAGAAATGTCTTGGTATGTCGATTGATAGTGTGTTGGCTTTAACAAAAGATGATGTTGTGGCTATGCTAGGTATGGAGTTAGGGCCGAATAGATTGCAGTGCGCGTTGCTTTCGCTTGAAGCATTGCATAAAGGGATTCTAGCTTACAGGAAGTAGGTACTGGGGTGGGGCGGACACTTTTTAGAAGGAGAAGCTCTATGAACAAGAAGATTTTATTGTTCGTGACCTGTTTTCTTTTTGGTTCTGCTTTCGCACAAAACTATTTTTGCTTGAGACTTCAAGATAAAAAGCCATGTCTGTTTTGGTGTATTTATGAAGACAAAAAAAATATAGGTGTATATGAAGAAGCGGCTTTTCCTAGCAGCTGTTGGACTAATGATGGATTTGCTGTGATACCGTTATGTTGGAATAAATTAGAGCTTGCGCTTGTGCAGGTACTAGAGCCTGCTCATGATTGTTATGGAATGAATAGTTCTTTCGAAAAGAGTAATTTGCGTTGTACGATGCTGCTTGATAAGTGGCATATGCAAACGATCAAAACTCTAGGCTCTGTTTGTTGTCTGGTTCACGATCGGTCTGGTGTTGAGACGAGTATTACGGCATCGTTCGATATTAAGAAAGATCGTATTAATAAGAGGTTGGGACTAATCGCAGTGGTGATCCCATATGTAGATAGAAAAAGTAATTTTATGAATGATATAAGTGATTATTGGGAGTAAATTTGATGGTCTCGATTGAGCTGACAAAAAAAATATATTGGGATAATAACGTTGAGGGATATGTGATATTGTTGACTGAAGATTTTGAGTCTTCAGCTGATATTTCTTTCATAGAAAAATTCTACCCCCATGTTCTATCAATTTTAAAGAAACATAAGTTTAAAGGAAAAGTTGGCCAGTCGTTTACGCTAACAGCTCTTAAAAACGAAAAATTAAGTCAGTTTGTTTTTATTGGCGTTGGTATGTGGGATAGAGTGTGGCATCAAGAGCTGGAGGATTTGCGTCGTGCGGTTGGGGCTGCCGTTTTAAAACTAAAAAGTCTTGAGGTTGAATCGGCGGTTATCCAGGTTCCTGAGCATAACGTTTTTGGGGTTGAACAGCCAGAGCTGGTCAAGCAGATGGCGATTGCAGCGTTTATGTCAGACTACAAATTTACAACGTTCAAGAGTGAAGAAAAAGGAAAAGACTGGTCCGGTAGGTTATTACTAGCGACTGATGTGCGTAATGATGCTGGGCGTGAAGCTGCGCTTGAACAGGCAAAGATCGTTGCGAAAGCGATCAATCACACACGTCATCTTGCTGATATGCCGCCCAATATAGCAACGCCGACCTATGTGAGCGAACAAGCAAAGAAAATTGCTGGTGGTGTCCAGGGGCTAAAGTGTGCGGTGTTTGGTCGTGAGTTGGCTGAAGAGTTTGGGATGGGCGGTTTTTTAACGGTCGATGTTGGCTCGGAGCAGGAGGGGAAGTTTGTTGTGCTCGAGTATGAACCTGAACAGAAGGATGCGCCGACGATTGCGATTGTTGGGAAAGGCGTCACGTTTGATTCCGGTGGAATCAGTTTAAAACCGGCAAGCTATATGACCGGCATGAAGTTCGATATGTCTGGTGCAGCAGCGGTTATGGGCACGATGCAAGCGATTGCGCAACTCAAGCCGAGTGTTAGAGTCGTTGGGTTGATGCCGCTTGTTGAAAACATGCCGAGTGGTCGTGCCGGGAAACAGGACGACGTCATAACGTTCATGAACGGTAAGACCGCAGAGATTGTTAACACTGATGCCGAGGGGCGATTGATTCTTGCTGATGCACTTTGTTACGCACAAAAATTTTATGATCCAGATATTCTTATAGATGTTGCGACATTGACAGGTTCTTGTTTACATGCGCTTGGCCATTCATACACAGCGCTTTTAACTAAAGATGAAAAATTGTCAGAGCTTCTTCGCGTGTCGGGCGATATGACTGGCGATCGTGTCTGGCCTCTTCCATTCGATGACGACTTTAAAGATGCAATTAAGTCGAGTGTTGCTGATATGTCCAATAGTGGAACGCCTACTTACAAAGCAGGTACGATAACAGCGGCATTTTTTCTGAATAATTTTGTTGAGAAGGGGGTGTCGTGGGCGCATCTCGACATTGCGGGAACGGCTGACGGTGTACCTGGTGTCAACTATCTAGGCAAAGGGGCAACCGGTGTTGGCGTTCGGCTGTTGGTTGACTTTGTTATGAAGTATAAGAGGTAACTTGTTTTGCGATTGTGAAACCATCTGTCTTTGTTCGACATGGGTGGTCAATGTTTTCTTTTGGGCAGCTCTTATACCCCAGGTAATTTTAAATTTCAAACTCCGAACAACACGAGGTCTGAGTGATCTCATGTTGTTCGGCTATTTTAATGGGTATATTACTTATATTTATTACGTGTTTTGTTTTAATTTGCCCATAGCGTACAAGATAATGGTCCCCCTATCGTTTATGACTATGATGGTTATATTGGTTCAGCGATTTGTGTATGAGCAGGCGTATAGACGAGATACAAAACTACTTATGCTTTATCTTGTAAACGGGTGTCTAGCGATCTTGATTATTCCGCATGCATTTGCGCACACACGCTTTATTGGAAATGTAACGGGTTGGATTGAGATAGTGATTTGGGCGATCTATCAAATACCACAGGTTCTTAAGGTTCGTGTGAATAAATCTGTCGTAGGGCTTAGCTTTTTGCTGGTAACGTTAATTGGTTTTGGTGATCTTATTGAGTTGTTGGTTGCGATTGTGCTTCGGCTTCCGGTACAAACGATTGTTAACGGTTTTCGTGGTGTTTTTATTTATCTTGTTTTTTGTGTGCAATTTTTGCTGTATAGCCAGCCAAACAATTTGTAACTGCTAACCTACACACCACCTGTTTGTCCAAATACCGTTCGCCCCGAGCCCGCCGCAGTCGGTGTATCGAGGGGTTCGAGCTTGCAGCAATTCGAGACCATATTTTTGTTATTTCAACTGGGGTCGGCGTAGTCCTAGATGAAATAATACGAATGTGGTTTCGAATTGTTTTGTGTTTTGTTATTTGTTTGAGGTTGAATCCCTCGATACGATTTCCTACGGAAATCACTCGGGACGAACGGAGATTGGTGTGAACGATTACTCGGGGCAGTCGGGCTTGTGACGAACGGTTGTGGTGGAATCGGGGTTGGTTCGAACGGGATTGAAGCTTTGACGAATTGGGGTTTGAATTGTTGGATGTGTTTGGTTTTGCAATTTAAGCAATACAAACATAGTCTCAATTTGTTATAGTAAACCTTGTTTTTTCAAGATGAGAGGGGCGTTGTGCTTAATCGTGAATTATTAGCAAAAAAACTTTTGGCTCGAGTTTCAAAGTTATTTCCTGATCGTAGTAGAGAGCGTGAACTTGCTCGAAAAAAATGGCGCGAAATTTGTGCTGACAGGACGTTTGCCTATCGAAGTCAGGCGGCACAAAGTTCGTTTCTTGTTCCTCGGTGGGAGGGGGCGCTAGGTGATTCGATTGCGATCGATATGAAGCTTGGAGAGCATACGGTTATTGCGATTGATGGATCACAAATTTATCCAGATCGCCATATTGCCGGTGCTGGTTGTTTTTTAATTAATACTGGTGGGGTTTTGCTTGAGTATGGTCAAACGAGTCGAGCGACCTTTTTTTCTGAGCCACACCTATTACTTCTTGAAGATCTTCCTGATGGTTCTCGTGAGTTTGTCGATTTAAAACGAGAAGAGTACGAGCTTGCGCTGCTTGCGAAAAAAGCGACCCCTCGATACGATTTACTATGTGAATCACTCGGGGCGAACAAGTCGGTTTGTTTTATCGATGGGAGCATAATTTTTTGGCAGCTTGAAAGCAAGTTGCCTGAGGTAAAGAAAAAATTTCTCGATTGCTATCTTAATGCTTTTGACGAGCTCTATAAAAAAAGAATTTTGTTTGCGGGGTATATTAGCATGCCGAAGAGTCGTGAGCTTGTTAGTTTAATGAAGCTTGGGTTGTGCCGGTTCCCGATGGCAGACTGTATCACCTGTCATAAAAAATTTGAGCAGTTTCCATGTAAGCAGGTTGACCATATGGTTGATACACAGGTGGCTAGATTTTTTTTGAAAAGTCACTTTCGAACAACGGTATTTTATAGCACGTCCAAGATTGTCGATTGCTACCCCGAGCATCTTAAGCCGGCATTTGTGTACTGCGATGTTGGCGCGGAGATTGTTCGTCTGGAAGTTCCAACCTGGATTGCCCGGGACCAAGCGCTGCTTAATCAGGTATGTGCTGTTGCAATTGATCAAAGTGTTAAGGGGGGAGGATACCCGGTTTGTCTTGCTGAGGCGCATGAACAGGCGGTTGTTAAGGGCGGCGACCGGGAGTTTTTCTACCACCTTTTACAGAAAATTGGAATGGAGTATAATGGGCGGGTACGATTCTCGCAAAAAGCTCTGAAAAAACGCGGTATTGGGGTATAAAAAATATGATTATATTAGATAAAATAACACTTGTATTTGGCAAACAAACGGTTTTTGATGCTATTTCTTGTACTATTTCTAACGATAATAGGATTGGTTTGGTCGGCCGGAACGGTTCGGGAAAGTCGACGTTGTTAAAAGTTATCTCCGGGCAGCAGGGAGTTGATGGGGGGACGGTATCTATCGAAAAGGGTGCAACGATTGGGTATATGCCACAGGAGGTTGTGCTTCAGTCTGATAAGACGATTTATCAAGAAACATTTTCTGTTTTTGATGATATGAATGTATTACTTGCGAAGGCGAAACAACTTGAATCTGCGCTTGAGCGTGATCCTGATGAGTCTCTTGTTGAGCAGTATGCTGATGTGCAGCAAAAATTATCAGAATACGATGTCCAGAAGGCGAAGGTTGATACGAAGAAGATTCTTACCGGCTTGGGATTTGAGGGGCGGTTAGATGAACCGGTAAGTAGCCTGAGTGTCGGATGGCGGATGCGGGTCGTACTTGCCAAGTTATTACTTCAGCGCGCTGATTTCTATTTATTCGATGAGCCGACGAACCACCTTGATATTGTTACGAAAGATTGGTTTTTGCACTTTTTGAAAAACGCTTCTTTTGGGTTCATGTTAGTTTGTCACGACCGTTATTTTTTAGATCACTTGTGTACGAAGACATTAGAACTTGAATTGGGGAAAGCGACATTGTATCACGGAAACTACACGTTTTATGCTGAGCAAAAGGTTGAGCGAGTGCGAGAGCTTGAGGCTGCGGCGTTGCGGCAGAAGAAAGAGCTTGCACAAAAGATGAAAACGGTTGAGCGCTTTCGCGCGTCAGCAAGCAAGGCGAAGATGGCTCAGGCGATGCTCAAGAAAGTAAAAAAAATCGAGCGCATTGAAGTTGCAACACAGCAAAAGACGGTTGCGTTTTCGTTTCCACCGGTAGTTCGTTCTGGTCGCGTTGTCCTTAAGGTTGAGGGGGTTGCGCATGCATTTGACGAGAAGCAGATTTTCAAAAATGTTTCGTTTGAGGTTGAGCGAGGAGAAAAAGTTGCGCTTGTTGCGCCGAATGGTCTTGGAAAGACCACACTCTTTAATTTGATTACAGGGCGACTAGCGCTGAAGACTGGTGCTATTGAGCTTGGGTATAATGTGAGTTCGACAATCTTTGAACAGGAGCAGGACAAGGTGTTGTCACCGGATAATACGATTCTGAACGAGGTCGAGAGCGCCTGTCGAGATAGCGAGACGCGTTCGATGGTCAGAAAGTTTCTTGGGGCGTTTCTCTTTAGCGGTGACGATGTTGATAAGAAGATTCGTGTTTTGAGTGGTGGGGAAAAGAACCGTGTGGCAATGGTGAAAGTTTTGTTGCAGCATGCGAATTTATTGTTACTCGATGAACCAACCAATCACCTTGATATTCAGTCGAAAGAGGTCTTGCTTAATGCTTTGCGACAGTTTAAGGGAACGATTTTGTTTGTTTCTCACGATCGAGACTTTCTGGATAAACTTGCAACGCGAATTTTGGAATTGACGCCTGATGGGGTGGTTAGTTATCCGGGCAACTATGAGTCGTATATCTATCATAAGGGAAGCGACGAAATAAGTGAGCATGAAAAGCTGTCAAAAACAGTTGGTAATTCGAGCAATAAAGAGCAGTATGAGCAAAGAAGAAACAGAAATAAGCTTGAGGGTAAGATCGATCGGCTTGAAAAGAAAATTCATGCGTTGAACGAGCAACTGGAATTACTTGAATATGGGACCGATCGATTTACGCAGGTGTACGATCAGTTACTAGGGGCCCAGAAGCAGTTAGACGAGAGTGTTGCTGAATGGGAGCAGTTGACTTAAACGTTAAATAACACGTTTATGAGGTCGCCATCTTGGATGGCATACTCTTTTCCTTCAGTTCGTAACTTGCCGGCTTTTCTTATTTCGGCTTCGCTTTTGAGCTTGAACAAGTCGTTACAGTTGTACACTTCTGCTCGAATGAATCCTCTTTCTAGATCAGTATGGATCTCGCCAGCAGCACTTGGGGCGCTGGTTCCCCTGCCGATGCTCCAGGCATGGGCTTCTTTAGGACCACACGTGAAAAATGTTATGAGATTGAGATTCTCGTAGCTTTTTTTTACGATGGTATCAAGTCCAGATTCGGTGATTCCTAGTTCTTTCATCATGATATCTGAGTCGAGTGTTTCGAGTTGGGCCAATTCAGATTCGATTTGTGCTGAGACCGGTATGACTTTCGTTTCTCCAAACTGCTTGATTAATGTTTGGTAGGTTTTATTGTTTATGTAGTTTTTGTGTGAAAAATCTTCTTCCGATAGATTGGCGATAATCAGATAGTTTTTGGCGCTCAGAACTGGAATTGTGCCAACCCCACGCTCTTTTGCTTGTATAACAAGTGAGTGGGTTTGGGCCATGTCGCCTGCCTCTAAAGCATGTTTTACTTGTTTGACCAACACTTGCTCGTTCTCGAGATCTTTAATTTCCTGCGTCGATAGGCCTCGGTTCTTTGCGGTTTTAAGAGAGTTAGTGAGCTTTTCTTCTCGTTTTGTGATTGATTCAAGATCTTTTAGCATGAGTTCTGCGCAGATGATCTCAAAATCGTCGATTGGTGTGGCGTTTTCGTCGAAGCATTTCAAAACGTGAAGAATGAGATCGACCTCCATAATATGGCCCAAAAACTGGTTGCCGAGACCCTCGCCTTGTGCGGCTCCCTTAACTAACCCGGCAATATCGACGAACTGAGCGGTTGTTGGAATCATTTTTGCTGATCCGAAGATTTCGGCGAGCTTAGGTAGTCGTTCATCGGGAACATTGGTGATCGCGACGTGTGGATCGATTGTGCAGAATGGGTAGTCTTCGGCTGGAACGCTTGAGTTGGTGAGTGCATTGAAAAGTGTCGATTTTCCAACGTTTGGGAGGCCAACAAGGCCGGCTTTTAAGCCCATGGGTTAATCCTTTCGATTTTGAAAGGTTTTAGTATACTTGAAACCTGTTTGTTTTTCCAACTTCAAGCACAGGGCGTATGGTATGATTACGGTTTTTATCAAGACATATGGATGCCAGGCAAATGTTGCTGATTCGGTGCATCTTGCCGGCTGTCTTAAGGGACTTGGATGTACGCTTGTTGATACAGAAGATCAAGCTGATCTTATTATCGTTAACAGTTGTGCTATTCGAGAAAAAGCTGAGCACAAGATGTTTTCTTATTTAGGTGAGCTTGTCGAGCATAAGAAAAATAAACCGTATCTCGCTATTGGGGTGATTGGCTGCGTTGCCAGTTATCGAAAAGAAGAGTTTTTTAAGCGCTTTGATCACGTTTCGTTTGTATCTGGCGCACGAGAAGGTCTTGAAACGTTCAAGGCGAATCTCGTTGATATTATCGAATCGGTTGCAACGAAAAAGAGCTTGTATGTTTTGCCTGGTAAACAGGAGCAGGTTCAGGATAATTCTCTTGGTTGGCAGTTTAGGCGATCAATGATAAATATTATGCGAGGCTGTAATAATTATTGTAGCTACTGTATTGTGCCGTTTACAACCGGTCGAGAACGCAGTTTTTCTATGAACGACATTGTTGAACAGGTAGCTCGCGATGTGAGGGCTGGTTCGAAAGAGGTTACGCTGCTAGGGCAGAATGTCAATTCGTATAAAGATCCAGAGACGGGACTCGGATTTGCAACACTGTTGGAGAGAGTTGCTCAGATTGATGGAGAATTTTGGGTTCGGTTTGTGAGTCCTCATCCAAAAGATATGACGGCTGATGTGATTGATACGATTGCTGCTTACAATCAAAAGCTTTGTGCTTTTATTCACCTTCCTATTCAGTCTGGATCAGATAAGATTTTACAATTAATGAATCGCACGTATTCCGTTGAGACCTATCTTGATCAGGTTGCTATGATACGAGAACGGCTACCACATGCGACGATAACAACCGATATTATTGTTGGATTTCCTGGGGAAACTGAGCGAGATTATCAAGCAACATTGGATGTTGTGAAACGCGTGCGATTTGCGATGATTTTTTCGTTTATTTATTCACCTCGAAAGTATACGAGTGCTGCGCAGTTACAGGATTCTTGCCCTGACGAAGTAAAACATGAACGATTACAAACGCTTCATGCTTTGCACCGGGAGATTGGTACTCAGGTAAATAAAGAGTTGGTTGGTAAAACCGTTCTGGTCTTGCTTGAGAGCAGGCAGTCGCAAGATTTATCTTGGGGACGAACGGAAGGGAATGTCCGGGTATTGGTTTCCGGTGGTGCGTTAGAGCTGAACCAGTTTGTTTCTGTGCGGGTGACCAAGACTCGGCTTTCAGATGTTAGAGGCGATCTTATATAAATTGTATGAGGAGTTGTCATAGAACCGATAACTTTGTAAACTATGAGACATGTTCTTAGAAATATTCGGCGGCATAGCCAAGTGGTAAGGCAGTGGTCTGCAAAACCGCTATACCCCGGTTCGATTCCGGGTGCCGCCTCCAATGATTGTGTGCCGGGGTGGCGGAATTGGTAGACGCAAGGGACTTAAAATCCCTCGGATTTTGAATCCGTGCCGGTTCGAGTCCGGCCCTCGGCACCATCTTTTTTTACAATCGTTTTCCAACTCCCCTGCTATGTCGGTCCATAAAGAATATATTCCTTGACAAATATCTCTGGATCTATGAATCTTAGGATGGCTACTTACTTTCGGTGTTTTTTGTGGTTATAGTTTAGATAGCAAGGAGACTTATATGAACAAGGCAACCTTGATTGAGCTGATGGCAAAAGATACAAAGTTGCCAAAAACAGCATGCAAGAACGCAGTAGAATCTTTTATTAAAGCGATAGAAACAAGCTTGAAAAAAAACAAGACCGTTGTTCTGACTGGTTTTGGAACGTTCTCCGTCATGAAAAGAAAAGCAAGAGTTGGAGTGAACCCTGCGACAGGTAAAAAGATGCAAATTCCTGCACGCAAAGTTCCAAAATTCAAGGCAGGTAAGAGATTACGCGACTTGGTTGGCTAAAATCTGAATATCAGCTTTTAAAGGGCCGGGAAAGATATATTCTTTCTCGGCCCTTTTTCGTGTTCGATTGAAAAGAACGGGTCAGTTCTGGTAATGTAGCTGTCAAATGTGGTATTCTGCATGGTGAGTGGGGCGCGATGTGATTGTTAAAAAGATAAAAGAGAAAGGGGAATGCATGAATAATCAGCAAGCGGTTGGAGAAAAAGTTGCTGAGAAGGTGCCAGGCGTTATAGGAGTGATGAAAGGTTGGTGGGAGAAAATTGATTTAGAAGGATGGTTTGGGGAGTCTTCCGCTGATGCGATTCAGGTTGCCGTTTACTTTGTATCATTTTTTGCAATCGGATTTTTATTCAAAAAATATCTCAAGTTTATTTTCTTCGCACTATTGTTTAGTATTGTCCTGATTAAGGGGATGGAGTACTACAAGATCTTAGATGTTGACTGGGAAGCGCTGAACACGTTTTTAGGTTTTGAACCAAAGGCGACGATCGGCTCGATTGCAAATATGGTATTTGATTGGGTGAGAGTCAACTTGGTTGTGACTATTTCATCAACGTTAGGTTTTTTACTTGGATATAAGTTAGGTTAAGTCTATTGGGATATCGTTTTTGTGTATATCTTGCAAAGCAGTGAACAAAAGTTGCGTGATGGGGTTCGACAGGACCCCATCATTTTTTTAGTTGACCAAATGTTGTATCGGGCGATTGTTATGCGGTCGTCAGATGTTCATCTCGAACCAACCCTTAAAAATATGCGTTTAAGGTATCGTATTGACGGGGTGTTATATGAGCAAGAATCGATTGAGCAGGGGCAAGCGGCATTGGTGTTGTCGCGCCTTAAAGTTTTGTCGTCGCTTGATATTGCACAACGCCGTATGCCGCAGGATGGTAAGTTGATGATCAACTTCGATTCTTCTTCTGGTTTACGTGCCATTGATTTGAGAATTTCAACGTTTCCAACAATTTTTGGCGAGAAAATGGTGGTTCGTATTCTCGACCGACGTTGGCAGTGTCTTTCGCTTGATGCGCTTGGTTGCAGTGACGCGGTTCGCGCATCAATTGCTCGGCTTATTTCGAGACAGCATGGCTTTTTCTTAGTAACCGGTCCGACCGGTTCCGGAAAGACAACGACGTTGTACGCAATGCTTTCGGCTCTTAATCGACCTGATCGGAATATTGTTACGATGGAGGATCCGGTTGAGTATCATATAGAAGGGATTACGCAGAGTCAGATTAGTGATAAGATCGGTTTTACATTTGAATGTGGCTTACGATCGTTGGTCCGACAGGATCCAGACGTTGCGATGGTTGGTGAGATTCGAGATCGGCAAACGGCGCAGATTGCGATTGAGGCGGCGTTGACCGGTCATCTTGTCCTAAGCACGCTCCATACGAACGACTCTATTGGAGCGATTGCCCGCTTGATCGATATGGGGATTGAACCGTTTATGGTTAATGCAGCCTTAACAGCAGTGCTTGCCCAACGGTTGGTGCGTTTACTGTGCGAATCTTGCAAGTATCAGGACGTTCTTCGTGAGGCAGAACATATTTTTGTACAAAAGCATCAGCTATCGCTTGAGTCAGCTTGGCGTGCACCAGGTTGTAAAGAGTGTGCCGGTCTTGGTCATAGGGGACGGATTGGGATATTTGAACTTTTGGTTGTAGATGATGGTCTTCGGCGTTTGATTGTGCAGGGAGCTGACACGTGTTCTATTCGGGAGCATGTCATTGAAAGTGGGATTAGTTTGTTGCGTGATGACGGGCTTGCAAAAGTTCGGCAAGGGGTGGTTTCATTGGAAGAGTTTATGGGAGTTATTGGTTTTTATTGAGTCGTAATTGTTCTACGGCAGAACGGGCAGCTTATACGTGCGACCGGGATGTATCGCCAAAACGCTGCGTTCGCGCTGTTGTAAGACGTGTTAGTGCCGGTGTATCGCCAATATCGATTGTCTTCTAGAAAGTACCAGTGTTGACCAATTTTTTTCCAGGCCAATGACGGATTTCTGTCAGGGGTTGCTTGTTCATACGCAAGCGTTTGGTCGATCATGGCTTGGTTTGTTTCTTCTGCGTAATGGCATGCTTCTGGATGATAGAACGCCTCTGAGCTTGGGTCTTGAACTTCTTCCTGTGGAGTTTTTATTTTTTCTAAGCAGGTTTTACAGATTTTTTTACTAGAGCCATCTTTGCTTTTGCAGCATGTGATTTCTACGAGATCGTTGTTTGTACAATTGCCTGTGTAGAGCGAACAGCACTCGTGTTTGCTTTTACGTTCGAACTTGTTTTTTTGAGAAGAATAATTGTTGTTTTGACAGTGTTTATGGTTGCAGGGAGCCTGATTTAGCTTGTATGGGGTGTTCTTAGAATTATTTTTGTCGTTGTGTGTATTAGACGTTTGAGCTTGACTGTGGGCTGGAGTTTCGGCTTCTTTCGTGAACGCTTCAAAGACCGATTTTAGCTTTTTGTACATGTAGCAGTTGCTATCCCAGCAGGTAAACGTTGCAAACATTGTTGTTGGCGTTGTGCCTGATACGATGGTACAAATAAAAAGCGCATAAGATATTTTCTTTTTCATGATAACCCCTCGAATTTATAACTATCTTGAAAGAACTTGGTCGTTTTGCAATATTGTTTTTTTTTGAGATGGTGATCAGGTTTGATCATTTTTGATATTTCATAACTTCCGGTGATGGTGTCTTGATAAGGACAGATGGTTTTTGCAATTTTGACAAACCGTGAGAGCCTCCTTTGAAAGGTTTTAACGCTTTGTGATGCCTCTGTATTACTGCCCAAGTATGTAACTATTTTGAGATAGCTATCGGCGCATCGTTGAGATATGTCGAGAAGCATCATGATTTTTTTCAATTTTGATTGTATTAATATTGGGGCTTTACCATGAATTTGAGCATGGTTTGTGAATTGGTAGCTTATGAATAGAGCCCCGGTGATATTGTTAGCAAGGTCAAACGCCAACTTTCCAGCGGTATATATTAGTGCCCCTTTGTTGTAGTAGTGGTGAACATTGCTGTTTGGGACGAGGCGTTGCAATACTCGTTTGGCTATTTCTTCTTTGTATTTTGTAGGGTTGACGTTGAATGTGGGAAGATTTTCGGTTGAAATAATTTTATTCAGAAAATTTTGAGCGAATGAGTTGATCAGTTTATCGGTGTAGTGGCTTGCGATCAATCCAATGCTCCAAGTAGAGAGATTTGTCGTTTGTTGCGAGAGATTTTGTATTAGCCCTTGGTCTTCGGGTGGTAATTTTTTAAGCTTATCGTCTGAGATGATATAACGATCGCGAACGTGATTGATTGCGTATCTGGTTGGATAGAATATTGTATTGTGGAGAAGAGGACTGACTACGCTGTCTGTTATCCATCTAATAGGATTAAAAATTGCTGAGCAACCGGAGTGGAGATAATAAGGGATTTTTATGAGCTTGTGCCAAGAACTTTTTTTGATCAGCTTAGGATTGGGTGTTACCGGTTTTTGATTGGCTTGGTGGCCTATTATTCGCTGAAACTCGTCAAAACTAATATCGGCGTCGATATTTTTGGGCTGTGGTAATGGTATGGCTAGGGACGCATGTTGTTGAGCAAATACTGATGACAGTAGTAAAAAGATAAGTTTTTTTCTTATTTTCACGATAACCTCCGTATAACTTAGTGTTGCTCAACTATAGCTAGGGTGCCGAGCTATCGCAAAAGGGGAGGGTGTTGCTTGACAGATAGAAATATTGGCTCTGGGCCCAGGATCGGCCCAGCCACATTTTGATAAATTGCCGCTTTTTCTTGTTTCTCCAGGAGACGTGGCCATATCGAAAGGTAAGCTGTTTGAGTGCCTCTTTTTTGCTTTTATTCTGTTGGTCTAGCATCCAGAGCGCTGCAGCTTCACCGGTCCGGTCGGCTCCACCGTTACAGTGGATTAAAATAGGCCTAGGGGCGTGGTTATAGAGATGGAGAAGGAGAAGAAGGTCTTTTTTGTATGGGAGTCTACGGGCGCTCATCGCTATGTTGTAAAAGTTGATTCCGAGTTGTGATACGATTTTTTGTTCTCGTCGCCACCAGGCTTCGTGAGGGTTTTCACCCCGTAGGTTGATAATTGTTTTGATATTGAATCGTTTAATGTAAGAGGCGAGCTTTCGAGGTGAAAGCTGTTTCGATCGAAATAGTTTGTTTTTATCGATCTCATAGAATTTGTCATGCGGGCGGGAGAAGAGGGTTAGCTTTTTTGGCAGGACAGAGCTGCCCATGCCTGTGAGATTCGCAAGCAGGACACAGGTGATACCCATCGTTTTTTTGTCCATAAGCCCCCCCTGTACGATTATACGTAAGGCTCTCAGGATTATTGTAACAGATTGGCTTTGCTCGAAAGAACGATTTTGGCTTATTTGCGAGGCGTCTACCCCAAGAAGCGCTTAAAGAATCCTCGTATGCCGCTTCCAATCGCAGAAGTCTGCTCACCAAGCTTTTCTGCGTAATCGAGCAGCGCAGCTTTGGTCTCAGGATTGAGTTTTTTCGGGATATCGCATTCAGGGATGACAACTAAGTTGCCGATACCCCGGCCATGAAGGTTTTTGAACCCCTTGCCGGCAACAATGATCTCCCGACCAACGGGGCAGGCTCTAGGGATTTTGATAACCTCTCGTGAGCCATCAATGCTTTCTATTTCAATCTGGGATCCGAGGACAAGTTGTGGATAGGTTGCGTTAAGATGGGTAATAAGATCGTCATTTTTTCGATAAAAACTTTTGCTCTGTTGAATTGAGATGGTTAGATAGAGATCGCCTGGACTACCGCCAAAGATGCCGGCGTCGCCTTTGCCTGAAACTCGTAGCTCAGCTTTGTCATAAATTCCTGCAGGGACATTTACGACAAGTTTATTATGTTTTTGGGTCCTGGATTGGCCGCGACAGCTTGTGCATGGATCAGGTATTGTGAACCCCTGCCCGTAACAGGATTGGCATGGTTGTGAGAAAGCGAAAAAGCCTTGCTGCCGTATCGTTTGGCCAGACCCGCGACAGGCGCCGCATGTGGTTGGCTTGGTTCCTGTTTTACAGCCGCTGCCTCGGCAGTTAGAGCAGCTGATGTAGTGATATAAGCGAATCTCTTTTTTACAGCCAAGAAATGATTCTTTAAGCGTGATTGTGAGCGGTTGGGCAAGATCATGGCCGCGCTGTGGCGTCAAGCCAGACTTTTTTGCCTGTTGTCGCGGGCCGCCGCCAAAAATGTTGCCAAAGATATCACCGAAATTTTCAAAAATATCGCCGATGTCTGAAAAGTTGTGGTAGTCGGTGCCGCCTTGCATGCCAGAGTGTCCAAATTGGTCGTATTTTTTACGCTTTCCTGCGTCAGAGAGTACCTCGTACGCCTCGGCCGCTTCTTTGAAGTTTTCTTCTGCCTGCTTATTGTTCGGATTACGATCAGGATGGTATTTGAGCGCAAGTTTTCGGTACGATTTTTTTATCTCGGCATCCGTGGCAGTCTTCGAAACGCCTAGTATCTCATAATAATCTTTTTTACCCATAGGTTACACCGTTTTTATATAAAATTTTAGTCTTCTAGACTCAGATTTTGTTCTAATTATACTGTGAAAAGTGAGCGAATTCAATTTTTTGTGGAAAAGGGTTTTGGTGGAGGTTTTTGGTGCCGAAGAGGGGAGTTGAACCCCTACCCTCGTAAAGAGGACTAGACCCTGAATCTAGCGTGTCTACCAATTTCACCACTTCGGCCAAATTTATATGGGCTAGTGTACCAGTTCTTTAAATTTTCTACAATTTGCTTGCGATGAAAAGATGTCCCCTTTGCGCGCGGGATGAAATTGTAAATCACTTCTTTTGATGTTCATTTCGACTTCGAGTTTTTCGAGTAGTTTGAGAAGCGTGATGCTCTTTCCGCTAGCGATATTAAACACGTCGCCTTGTGATGGTGATCGTGTTCCGATTGCTAGGTTCGCCGCCACAACTTTTGAGACATGGATAAAGTCTCGTTTTTGTTTTCCGTCTCCATAAATTACGATTGATTGTTTACGCAAAAGATTGTGTTTGAATTTTGCCACCACTCCAGCGTAGGAGCCGTTTGGGCTTTGACGGTCGCCATAGACGTTAAAGTAGCGCAAGCAGGCGGTATTGATTTTATGATTTTTTGCGTACTCTTTACATAGTGTTTCTCCAGCAAGCTTACTTTTTGCGTAGGGTGATTGCGGGTTTGGTTTGTCGGTTTCGCGGCATCGGTCGTTTCGGTTGCCGTATACCGATGCCGAAGATGAGAAGATAAATCGAGGAACGTTATTAAGTGAGCAGGCCTCAAGAAGATTATTGGTTCCTTCAATATTTATTTTTTCGCAAAGTCCTGGATGTTTAACCGACTCAGGAACGGACACAAACGCTGCAGTATGAAAGACGATATCCTGCCTTTTCGTTGCTTTGACACAGGATCTGAATGAGGTGATATCGCGTGCGATAACGGTAACGTCACTGCAGAATGTACTGATGTTATCAAAAGATCCGGTTGAAAAGTCGTCCAAGATTGTTACGTGGGCACCGTACTCGCATAGTTTTTGAGCGAGATGAGAGCCGATGAATCCGGCACCCCCTGTAACAAGAGCGTTTTTGTTTTTATAAAACGATTGCATGTGCTTCACTACTACGCTCCTTTTTCTTTTTTTCTCTCTTTTTTTTATAAATTTGAGCTGGGATGAACTGATGGAGAAGTTTTGTTGCAATTTTTTGTCCATCTAAAATTGCGTCTTGCATGCTCGAATAGTTCCATGCACCGTACCGGCCAATTGAATAAACCGAGTGGTCACGAAGTGCTTTGTGAAGAGCCGGCAGGTTTTTTTCTCGCCAGTGATCGTATATGACGTATGCGTTTGGCAGGTGTAATATTTTTTGTGACACAATGTTTTTGTTTTTTGATAGACCAAAAATTTGACAGCTTTGTTCTATCGATTTTTCTACTCGTTGATTAAGTTCTTTTTCTCTTAACTGTCCGGGGAGATAAGCGAGCTCGCCGTACAGTGCCCCGTGTTCTGGTCGCACGAGAGATTTTGAAAAATTATGCCAGAAACCAACCCGATAAAACGGATATTTTTTTTCAGGAAAGTAGATCCAGTGCTTATCGATCGACGTACCTTTAAAACCAACATTAAAGTTAACAACTGCATTGCATCGTAAGTAACGATGGTTCTTTTTTATGTTGCAAGAGCTTGGCTGAGTACTGTTTTGTAACAAATTTTTAAGCGGGATTGTGGTGATAAGTGTATCGAATTTTTCCGTGTGGCCATTATCAAATGAGACGATCTTTTTTTTCAGATCGATATTGGTTGCGTTATAATTTGTTTTGATCGAGCAGGTGATTTTTTTTCTGAGATTATCAGTGAATGTTTGAATGCCGCCTTGTTTTGGATATAAAAACGTGTGGTTATAGCCAACAGAATTATTCTCTTGGTTTGCAAGCCCTGTAAATAGATTTTTAATTGTTGTTTTTGGAACAAATCGGCCGGTCCAGGACGGGTGAATTTTTTTAAGGTTATATTGTAGGAGTTTTTGGTTGTAGGGAAAAAAGAAATGCTTTGCGATGCCGGTTCCAAAGTATTTGAGAACCCATTCATGAAAACTTTGTGGATTATTATGTTGATGGTTGCGTTTTGCAAAACTGCAGATGCATTCAGCGATTACCTCCGTTGGGAGGCCGTGCAGGTTCATTTGAAATGGGTAGGGGACAAAGTGATTGTGAGAGTGGATATACGATTTTCTAGCGAGAGTGTTTCTGGTAGTTGGTGGCAGGATTTCGTTGAGAACTGTTTGGAAATATGTATTATTGCAGTGAAGCAGATGGCCGGTGTAGTCAAATGTAAAGCCGTCATGTTTGACCGACCGACAGAGGCCGCCGTGAGTTGATTCTCTTTCAAAAATAGTGAAGTCAAAAAAGTTGTTTTTTTCGAGATGATAAGCTGTAGAAAGACCAGTGAGACCAGCGCCGAGAATGACAATTTTGGCCACGCATACTCCCCTATTCAAGCGAAATAACAACATGTTTGTTATAGAGGAAAATGAGTGGAACGTCAACTTTATTGGCAGGTAATGGCAATGATTATTATCTCAAAACAATAACACCGCCTTGAGGACGATACTTTGTGACACCAAAATGTTTTGGGATCGGAGGGAACGTTGTTTGTCTTACGCTTTCAAGGACCATGCTGTCAAATTGGTTGTTTCCGGATGATCGGTAGAGCATTATCTGTTCTGCTTGACCGTCTTCGTTGACCAAAAATGTGAATCTTGTTTCACCGCGCGATTCGACGTGCGCCCCTGCGTACATCATTTTCCACGTTGCAGCAATGGAGTCCTGAACTTGTTTTTCATAGCAGATATATTTAAGTTCTTCGAATGTCGGTTTTCGATCAGCGCCTGACCGGCACATGGCGCTGTTTCCCTTTTCGTGATCGAGAAAACACTTAGTAAGTGAGAGAAGGCTTTTTTTCTCAGGGATTTTCTCCTGAGATTTCTTTTCTTTTTGTTCTACCTGTTTTTCTATTTGTTTCTTGCTGAGCAGGTTGGCGAGAGCCAGTTTTTTCAAGTCGATCGGGTTGACTTCAGGTTTAGGTTTTAGTTCTGGGATTGGTGTTTTGATTTTAGAGATAATTTTTTGTGGGATTTCTTTATTGATAATCTTCTCGACAACGTTAGTAACAATTTTTTTAGGAACTTCTTTTTCGTCATCAAAAATAACCTGAGTTCCATCGGCTGATTTTTTGGGGAAAAGGGCTGCCTGCATCTGTCTGGCTATCTGTTTTTGTTGTTTCTTTCGTCGTTGTTCGAGTTGTTGTTCTTGTCGTTGTTTGGCTTGAGCCGAAAGTATTAGCTTGCGGTGTTGTTTGAATGCGAAAAAAAGAAAATAAGCCAGGAAGAGTAGGTGGAGTAAGAACGAGATGAGTAAAGGGCCGGTCTTTTTTCTTGCGCTCACAGTTGGCTCGCCTGGTTATATGGATTAGTACGATGGGCTTCTTTTTATAATAGTATATTTTGGGGGACGTTGTGAGGGGTTTTAACAAATACGCTTGATCCGGAAGCGATTTTGTTTTTTGCTAATAGCCCACGTTAGATTGATTTGGTGGGTGCCACCGCGATTTGAGGCCAAAAACCGGGTAATTTCTTCAAGGTATGCGGTGCTTGGGTTGAACTGGACATGTTCATTGCAGAGCCATTCAATGATGGTTCGTTTTTGCAGAATAGGGTGTAGGGCGAGAAATTTTTTCGTGTCCCCAACGCCTGACTCGAATATAGCTTGAATGGCTTGTTGCGTCATTGACTGAAGAAGCCTGTTTTCCTGGGTTAATGTTTCGAGCGTCGTTTCGAATTTTTGATCGAATCGTGGATCGACTTTTTGTAGAGCGGGAATAACGTGATTTCTGATTCGATTGCGCAAAAAAACATCTGATTGGTTCGTACGGTCTGTAATATATGTGATGTTGTTTTTGTGAAGATAATCAAGAATTTGGGTCTTGCTGGTTGCGAGAAGGGGCCTGATATAACAGTCATTTATCTGGCTCATTCCGGTGAGCCCCTCGAGGCTGCAGCCCCTGATCAGGCGCAAGAAAAACGTTTCTTGCTGGTCCTGTTGATGGTGGGCGAGGGCGATATAATCAGCATTTTGCTCTTTTTTTACTTGGGCGAAGAAGTGCCGTCTGAGCGCTCGACCCATCGCTTCTTTTGATCCATTTGGTTTAACTGAGAGGTCTAGCTTATTTGCGTGTGTTGTAACGAAAGGTATCTTGAGGGAGTTGCATAGTTTTTTGCAAAACATAACGTCGTCTGACGCTTGTGTTCTCCAGCCATGATTAAGATGGGCAGCTGTTAGGGTGATATGATCGTTTAGGCTATGCAAAATGTAGAGTAAGAAGACTGAGTCCGGCCCTCCGGAAAGTCCAACGATGATGTGAGTTTTTTTTGTTCCGTCGATAAGTTTTTGTAAGCTATTTTGGATTTTTGCGATCATAAGATTTTTACGCTATTGTTTGACTAAAAAGCTCTCTATAAACGGCATGATGTCGCCGTCCAGGACAAGATCTGGTTGCGGTGATTCGTGGCCTGTTCGATGATCTTTGACCATTTTATAGGGGTGTAAAACGTACGAGCGGATTTGTGATCCCCACTCGATTTTTCTTTTCTCGACAGATGCCTCTTTTTCTCGTTTTTCTTCCTCATGTTTTTCGACCAGCTTTGCCATAAGCATCTTCATAGCGGTCTGCTTATTCTGGAGCTGGGACCGTTCGTTTTGGCATTGGACAACAATTTTTGTTGGGAGGTGGGTGATTCGTACTGCAGAGTCGGTTTTGTTGACATGCTGCCCGCCGGCGCCTCCGGCACGGTAGGTGTCTATGCGAAGTTCATCTTCTTTAATTTCTATTTTTTCGTCGGTCACTTCTGGGGTGACAAAGAGCGCGGCGAAAGAGGTATGTCGGCGTTTGCTTGAGTCGAATGGTGAGATGCGAACGAGCCGGTGAATACCATGTTCAGCTTTTAAGAAGCCGTATGCGTTTTTGCCTTTGACGAAAAGAGTTGCTGATTTGATGCCGGCTTCTTCTCCAGCCTGATAATCGATCGTGTCGACGCGAAGATTCTCTCGCTCGCAGAACCTAATGTACATACGGAGAAGCATGCTTGCCCAGTCTTGAGATTCTGTTCCTCCGGCTCCGGCATTGACGCTTAGGAAGCAGTTGGCGCTATCTTCAGGTTTGTTAAGAAGAAGTTCGATTTTGAATTTTTTGATTCCAACACAAAGAGCAGAGCTCTCTTTTTTAAGATTATGGAGCTCGGAGTCGTTTTGCGAGAAGAGTTCGAGTAGCTCAAGATTCTCGTCGTAACTTGCGGTGAGTTTGGTGTACTGTTCGACGAGAAGCTTTACTCGTTGGTGTTCTTTAGATATTGCGATATGATCTGGATTTTGCCAAAAATCTTCCTGATTGATTTGTTGTTCCAATGTTTGGAAGCGTGACTCGATCTTATTATTTATATAGAACGCGTTGATAGCCTGAATCTCAGGTTCGATAGACTTTAGCTGTTCTCGTAGTTCGTCGATTAACATAAAAGGCACCGGGTTTTTGAGCGAGGTTGATTATACTTGTAACACCATCAATACTATTGATATCGGTAAGCATATCAGATTTTTGGCCCTTTGTGCTTATCGCATTCGCTATCAGTTGGCCAAACTCGCCGTGGAAAGTTGCCTTTTTCATGTTTTTTAGCGTACTCGCTTAGGTGGTCGCTGGTACACGACTCGCTCGAACGACGGCGCTTTTTTATATATTTTTTGGTCAGAGGATTGTTTGACCGGATTGTTTTTCCCATAATTTGGCCCTTTTTTGTGTTTCTATCTGGGTTTGTCTATAGGTATAGTATGGGAAATTCGAGATCAAATTGTCAATATTTTTTACCGATCGATAGGATCGGCGTTTGGGACGAGAAGGGGGTGTTTTTTTGGCTTAAAATTGTTGCAATAAGATGTTGAAGAAGGTATTATAGGTAGCATATTGAATAAAAAGCAAGTGAGAATAAGGGCCTATAGCTCAGTTGGCTAGAGCACCCCGCTGATAACGGGGAGGTCAGTCGTTCGAGTCGACTTAGGCCCACCATTGAAATATTAGGGGGCATAGCTCAGTTGGTAGAGCGTCCGCTTTGCACGCGGAAGGCCAGCGGTTCGACTCCGCTTGCCTCCACCATTATAAAAAAAGCCACCGGTATTTCTGGTGGTTTTTTTTATTAAAGGAGTTTTTATGAAGCGTTTTTTTCTGTTTTTTTTATTTCTTTTATTTCTTTTATTTTTTCGGCCCGCTGTTGGGATGAATTCTGTGAATTTTAATGTTTTGCAAAAAGCGTTGTCAGGGGTTGAAGAGGTGAATTATGTGGTTTCGTTTTGCAATGACCAAGAGACTTTAGATGTTGTTCTTGATGGAGTGCAAGATGTTCTTCGTAACTTGGAAAATAGGTTTAAAAAAGAAGAGAACTGGTGGTTTTTTGTTTTTGAGTGTGTTAAGTCTGTGATTACAAAAATTGAAAATAGAATAGTGTTTATTAAAAATCAACATAGTGAGTGTTACGAGGAAGAGTCCTATCGAGTTCCGTGCGAGATCAAGATGCTTGATTCTTATGGTACGCAGACTCGTTGGAAAGAGAGAAAGAAGATTTTTGCGAGGCAAGTAACGAATAGTTGGTGTAACGATGGGAGTTTAATGAAGCGGGTAAAAGATGAATGGAAAAAGGTTATTGAGTATCTACAAAGAGACGATACTTATAAGATTCTGGAACAAAAAGAGGGGGTTGTGACAGACTCGATTGTTGCTTCTTACTGTTATTAAGTGAGTTTTTATGAAATTTTTGAGGGGGCGTAGATTGGTGGAGATAAGCGGAGTCGAACCGCTGACCTTCCGCATGCGAAGCGGACGCTCTACCAGCTGAGCTATATCCCCATGAACTACTTTCAATATGATGGTAGAGATGAGCGGACTCGAACCGCTGGCCTCCCGCGTGTGAAGCGGATGCTCTACCAACTGAGCTACATCTCTATGGCAATATAACAATATAATAATATAACAACAGTAGAATATGGTATATTTTTTGGGTGGTCAATAGTGAAACGAAGAGGTTAGAAATGTACCTGCTTAAGTATCTTGCTCACTGTGGTGTTTGTTCTCGTCGTAAAGCTGTCGTCCTAATAAAAAGTGGTGTGATAACAGTTAATGGTTTTGTTGCGACCATGCCGTTCTCATTAGTGCGCGACGAAGATATCGTGGCCTATAATGGAAAAGTAGTCAAGCCTGAAGCGTATGTATATCTCATGCTCAATAAACCTAAAGATTATGTAACGACCTGTCGTGACACTCATGGAAGGAAGACGGTTATAGCGTTGATTCGTGGGGCGACCAAGGAACGAGTATATCCGGTTGGTCGGCTCGATCGGATGTCGACCGGGTTGTTGCTGTTTACCAACGATGGCGCGCTTGCGCAAAAACTGTCTCATCCCAGCAGCAATGTTACTAAGCGCTACCGTGTATTTCTTGATAAGAGTTTCGAGAAGAAAGATTTGCAAAGGTTTCTTGTTGGCTTTGATCTTAAAGATGGCTTTATCAAAGCTGATTCTTGCCGATATGGGAGTGCAAAAGATAAAAGAGATGTGGTGTTAGAGCTTCATTCGGGGAGAAACCGAATCGTTCGTCGTATGTTTAAGTTTCTTGGATACAGGGTTGAAAAACTTGATAGGACTGGCTACGCCGGATTAACGCTAGGGGCGACAGCTCACGGGTCCTGGTATTTTTTGACTCGAGAGGAGATATTTTCTCTTACTGGTCTTTAACTGCCTGTTCAGATAGGGGCTCTTTTGGTAGTTGTGCGCCTTTTTCAAGGAGCCGATTGAATGTACGTCCGGCTGCGTAAAAACCTCTTTTTGTAAGTTCTCCGATGGCAGAGGCTGTTTTTTTGAATAGTTCGCCAGTTGTTTCACGTTTTTCTTCCATGGCAGCTTTTAATTTGGCTTTATCGGCATTAATTTCGTTGAGCTTTTGGTCGTGTTTATTTGTTTTTGTTTTGATATTAAATAAGCTTCTGAATCCATCTCTGACTATTAGGAGCGCGCGGGCAACCCCGGCAAGAATTTTTTCGTACCATTGCATTGGAATCGGTTCAGGTTCCACTTTTTTTACTTCCGTTTTAATTTTTTCTTTAATTGGCAGCTTGATTTTTGCTGTTATAATTTGTTTTTTTAGTTCTTGTGCCTGTGTAAGTAGTTGGGCTGATTCTTTTTTTGTCAGGTTGATTTTTATTTTTAACTGGTCGATTTGTTTTACGAATGATTCTTTTGAGAGAGCAATCTGCTTATCAGCTTCTTTTAGTTTGTTATGAATTTGTAGTATTTCGTTATCTGCTTGTGCAGGGTTTTCGAGTTTGATTTTTTGAAGTTTTTTCGTTGCTTCATCTACGGAGATGGAGACGTCGGTTTTTTGTTGATCGATTCTTTGGAGTAAGTCGAGTAATGATTGCTCGTATGCCGCGACTTCGATGGCATCAGCCTGAAGCTTTTGAAGTTTTTCTTGGATAGCGCTGAGTTCCGTGAGGGGCTCTCTTTTTTCAAGGTGCCGCCTGATTTGGTTACAGATAGCGTGTGTTTTGCCAAGTCGCGGGTTGATCTCATTGTGGAAGGCATCGAGTTCGGAGTCAAGCCTGAGGTGGTCTTCATGAAGGGTAATTGTATCGGCTTCTATTTTGTTCCCTAAGGCTTGGATTTGCCTGAGATATTGATTTGCGATTGCTATAGCTTTGGCTCGTTCTTGAGGGTCCCCCTCTACCAAGAGCGGCTCATCTTCGGTTAGGTCTAGTTGTCGGATTGGTTCTGGAGCAGGCTCTGGTTCTGGAGCAGGTTCTGGCTCTGGGGCAGGCTCTGGTTCTGGAGCAGGCTCTGGTTCTGGAGCAGGCTCTAGTTCTGGAGCAGGTTCTGGCTCTGGGGCAGGCTCTGGTTCTGGAGCAGGCTCTGGTTCTGGAGCAGGCTCTGGTTCTGGAGCAGGCTCTAGTTCTGGAGCAGGCTCTGGTTCTGGAGCAGGTTCTGGTTCTGGAGCAGGCTCTAGTTCTGGGGCAGGCTCTGGTTCGTCATCAAGAACCCCCTCAAGAAATTCATCTCCTGGGAAGTTTTCTTCCATAGAGTATATGTTTTGGAACGAGTAGAATGGGCTTATTGAGCAGATAAAAAACAAGATTGCAAGATAGTTCATAGTTCTCCCTTTTTGAAAAACTTTTTTTACCCAAAGCTGGGTTCTTCTTTGCTATCGTATCAGGAGAACCAGGAAAAAATCAATGAGAATAAAGATGCGATGCCTTCCCATATCAGGCCATACCAAGTTTCGCTTTCACTGCGTTGTTTTTTAGCTTTTTTCTTTGTTTCTTTTTTCTTAGATTCTCGTTTTTGTTTGAGGAGTTTTTCGTCTTCTATTTTTTGTTCTTCTAGTCGTAACGCTCTGTTTTTGATAATGATATTTTGTTGTTCCAAGTTGTCGATTCCTACCGTAACAATTTTGATTTGATTTTGTAGTGTTGTGATGACGGCGTCAAAGTCCTGAACCAAGTCTTGTTGTATATATTGTTGTAGTGCTTTGACATTTTCGTGGATACTACTGAGCTCATAAAATATTTTTTTTGCTTTGTTATCATCGATGACGTGCCAGATTTTTTGGCTTAGCTCCCCTGCTTTATTAACGTTTGATTGTATTGCTCTGATTTGGTCTTCAGCTGTTTTTAATCTGGTTCGTAGCGATTTGTCGAGTTCGACAACCGAGGTTATGTCCAGTCTGAACTGTTCGAGGCTGTTTTTGTGTTGTTTGAATTTTTCTTCGATGCTATAGATGTCTGCGTATTGTTTTTTTATTTTGATTGCCTCGTCTTTGGTTTCTTCGCTGAGTTCGGAAAGTGTTTTTGTAAAAAGGTTTTGATGGTTTGTTTTTGTTAGTTCAATTTCTTGAGCGATTTCTTGAATGAGCGACTCGAGCTCTCCGGTATTGAATCCTGCTTCACGATAGAATGTATCGAGCATGCTATCGATTGGTTTGAATTTGTCATAGAAAATTTTCTTGAACTTTTGGACATCGATGACCATCGTCTGAATAGCATCGTTTTTAGCGATTGCCTGTTTGAGCCAGTCTTTCTTTTTTCTCCAGTTTCCTTGGACTCCGATCTCTTCCTGGGTGTATTGGACCGTTTCAGCACCGATCGATTTGTTTTGGTTTTGGGGCAGCATAGGGATTGAGTAGAACATGAGACACGAGAAGAGAGCGAAGATTTTCTTCATGATACAAGCCTTTTTGTTAGTTAATCGAAAACTGGGATTATTGTAACAAAGTCTCATTTCTCAGTACAGAAAATTGCTTATAGCGACTTGGAAAGGCCCCTCAGTTCCGCAAAGAGCGCCTGAACGAGTTCTTCTGCTTCGGCAGAGGTGAAACTCCAGGTGACTCCACTTTCGACTCTCGTTAGGATTGATCGGTCGCATTTGATATCGATGATGTCAATTCGAACGATGTTCATAAGAGGGTGTACTTCTGATGGAGCTCTGACGACTCCGGCTCTTCCGAGGATGCTGTATGCAAGATTATTTTCGCCAAGGAAACAGATCATAACTTTTTTTTGCCACACCATGTTGTGATAGCCGGCGTGTTCTTTATGGATCGAGATGAGAAGGCTTTCATCGCCCTTGGGATAGAAACATTGAATTGGAGTGGTATGAGGGAGACCCCGCTCAGAGAATGTTGCCAAAATACCAACAACTTTTTCGTTTTTAAGAAGGCCAATAAGTTCTTCGGGTAATTTAACCCCGACATGTTTTGCCATAGTGCTCCTACGTTAGCATTTTTTACGTACAGTTGGATTTTGTTGGGGACTATACTTTATGGGAGTAGCCTCACGATAACCTCGTTTTCAAGTACCCTCCCCCTTGTCGTCAGCGAAATCCGTCCATTCTTTTCTTCGATCAAGTTTTCTTTTTTCAATTGAGCTACGTTTTCTTCGAACAACAGAACGCTTTGTTTTGGCATTCTAAACTGTTCCTCACTTAACAAGTATATCATACGCCGCAAGCCCACCCCCTGTTTTTGCCTCAATCCAAGCATCAGTTCTTCTAAGGCGATGTTTTGGGGGGTGAGAATTTCAACGGTTTTAGCTCTGTGTCCGCAATTGAGATATTCTATCAGATTATTCGAATTTACCAACCGTTTTCTCCCGTCAAATGAGGCTGCGCTCAAGCCAAAGCCCTGATAGGGCTTTCTGTCCCAATACGCTTTGTTATGAAGCGACAAAAAACCTGGTTTTGCAAAGTTGGAAATTTCATATTGTAAGAAGTCTTTTTGCTTAAGATAGTCGATTGTTTGATTATATGTTTCGATGAGCCAACTTTCTTCCGGGAGAGAGATGGTTTTGTTTTCGATTTTGAAGTAGAGAGGTGTTTTTTCGTAGATAGTAAGAAAATATATTGAAATATGTGTGATAGGTTGGCTTGCCACGTAATCGAGAGTTTTGAACCAAAGTTCTGTGGTGGTTTTTGGAAGACCAAGCATAAGGTCGACAGAGATGTTGTTGAAATACTTTGGGGCTATTTCTAAAAGCTGTATGACATCTTGGTTTGTTTGCTCCCGGTTAACGCTTCGCAGGATTTTATCATCGAGAACTTGCACGCCTATACTAAGTCGATTGATCCCTAGAGATTTGTAGGTCGCTAGATGTTTTTCTGTAATGTCACCAGGATTGACCTCGATGGTTGCTTCGACAAGATTTTTAAGAGAAAAGTTTTTATGAATGGTTTTGAAGAGATTTTTAAAAAGTTCGAGTGGATAGAGGCTTGGAGTGCCGCCGCCGAAAAAGATCGTTTTAATATCATGGGGATTTTTGTTATTTTGTGCAAACGTTTTTATTTCGTTAGATAGTGCTTCGTGATATTTATTTACAAACGCTTCATGTTTTGGAAATGATATGAAGTCGCAGTAGGAGCACTTTTTCTTGCAGAACGGGTAATGGATGTAGAGGTGCTGTGGGTTCATGTTAGTTTGTTTTGATTGTTATATTCTCGTTTTCACTTGCCATTAATTTGAGTTCCTCCAATAAAGCCTGAAAGAAATATTGGTTGTTATGAAAGCTAATGCAATTTGCTCCACAGAAACATGCGGAGACCGCGAGTTCAATAAGAAAAAAAGAAGTTGCTACTATTGCGATAAATTGAATTGTTTTATTATCATAAAATAGTTCCGTATATCCCAACGCTATATTATTTATTGTTGGTGCGAGTATAAGTGCTGCTAAAACTAATAGAAAAACACCAGCAGGAATTGCTCCAGATAGCAAAATGTTTTTGCAAAAAGATTTTCGCTGTTTTTCTCTAGCAGTTGTTTGTAGGAAGGGAAATTCGTCTGTAAGTTTTTCGAGAGCTTTCTTGCTCGTGATTATGATCTCAACCGTTTGCTTTTTAGTTAACAGGCAGCAGGTGCTCTTAGAAGATAGTTTTGGAAATCTAAGGACAAGTTTCCCCGACCCGGTTGTATCTTTTTGATCGAAAAAACGGGCTTTGGTTTTCAGAAAAGTTATAAGGTCGTCGAGTCTTTGAGGATTACGAAGTAGTTTATTGGGGATTTCAATGACTATTTGATTGTTTTGTTCAAAAAAATTGGAAAATAAATGAAAGTATTTTTGATATTTGTTTCTGGTGTAATTTTTTGTTAGCTCACAAAAACGCTTTTTGACCAGTGCCATTGAATTGTGAATATCATTTAATTCTAGAAAAGGGAGTATGTGATCGATGAAAAGCTCATCTGGGATATTTTCGAGTGTGAACAGCTCTTGATTATTGGCGAAATTAATTTCTATAACAGTATCGTTATTTTTTGGAAGAATTTTATTTTTTTTCATGCCAATAAGAAGAGGCGAATAAAAAAGAGAAACGCAAGTGAGCAAAGCAGCTATTTTTTTTGTTGTTAAATGGTTCATAATTTTTTCCTCCAAATAAAATAATAGAAAAATTTCTAGCTAAAAAACGATCGAAATTGGGATAAACTTATTATGGCAGAAAAATCCTAAAAGTAAAAAAAAGCTATAGAAAGGGGTGTTTTGAGGTGCTTTTTGACTCAAAGTAGCAATCGACATTGGTGTTGAGGATCAGCCCAGCGTGATTTTTTTTGTTGATCCAGGAGGCATCGTCGAATAGAGTTAGGGGAAGTTTGTTTATGATAAACGACAATTCTTTTTGGTTGAACATTTCTGTTCTTATGAATGGTGGTGTTTTATTTTCGAATAATAAGTTTACGGTTGTTTTTTTGATGAAGACAAGTTCAACATGTGTTACGGGCATTCCGTTTTTTGAGTCGAATCGAGGGAGGACTTGTTTTGTAAGATAAATTTTTAATTTTTTTAATTTTGATTTTTGTTCCAATATTTCGCTTTTTACGAAAAAGCAGATACTGCTTCCTTCGTCGATTATACTATCAAAAAGTTTATTGGTTATCTCGGTTGTTGCAGGACGATATGTTTTTTCTTGAGCGATGTTTGCAGAACTGTTGCTTACAACGATTGTTGGGTTACTATTGCTTGAGTTAAATGGAACGACATATGTTTTTCTCTTATCGCCAAAGCAACATTTTAAGCAGCACAAGCAGGACCTCATGGAGAAAAGATTTGGGGTGGCTGCAACAAAGAATAGTAGGCTTGACACGAAGAGGCGAGATAATGGGTTCCTCATGGGAGCGTTTTCTTTCTATTTGAGACTCGTGGTTTTTGGCTAGAGACCTTTTGACGGAGCTGTTTGTTTTACCAGAGAAATGACAGTTTTGAGGTCGCTTTGTGCTTGTTCACGTAGCGCCTGGGCGTTTGCGTATTTTATGAGCAGCGAGCCGTTCAGGACAATTTTTAGTTTTTGGATCTGTTTAGTATCCAAATTTTTACTTTGCAAGTAATCTATCAGCTCGTCGTCGGTTTTATCGATGACATCGAATGAGAACTGTTTTTCAAAATATTTTTTTATAATTCGTGTAATCGTAAAATAAAACTTTTTAAACTCTTCTTTTGTTTCGTACGTATGGGGCGTCAGTGCGCGCAGCTCCCTTAGGGCCGATTCCCATGGTGTGATCGTAGGTTTAATTTGGTTTTTGTTTTTTACGTGCCTGATCCAGAAAAATATCCCAATAAGACAAGCAATCGCTAGTATGCTTGCAAGCAAAACAAGAAAGTGTTTTGTTTGCCAGAAGGGGGTGTAGATGTAGTCGTAAATATCATAAAATGTTGTTTCTTTGTTCATCGAATTTGCTTTCGTGTTCGATGGTGAAAGAATTGGATGAGCGGGGTGACAAATGGTTTTCCAACGCTGAGGTCAAGCAGATCGATTTTTTGTTTTTTGAACAAACGGTTTTGTTCGAGTTGTCGAGCGCGCAAAAATGTGTCGGTGTCTTTACGAGTATCGATGGTGACGGATTCGCCGGTTTCTGGGTCCTCAAGGTCGATTAAGCCGTACAATGGAAGCTTTTGTTCACATGCGTCTAAAAAACGTATGCCAATAAAATCAAATTTATATCGAGCGATTTTTAACAGTTTTACATACGATTCTGAGTCATCAATCCAGTCAGAAAGCATGAATAGGATAGAATTTCGTTGTTTAAGAGAGAGTAGAAAGTTGAGAGCGCTTTTTATACAAGTCGATTTCTGTTTAGGTTTGATTGAGAAAATTGATTCAAGAATTTTTGCGTAGTGACCTTTGCCTCGACTTGGTGGGATCCATTTTTCGATCTCGCTAGAGAAAAAAAGCGCACCAACTTTGTCTTTATTGGTTGTGGCGATAAAAGCTAGTGAGGCTGCAACTTGGGCGATTGTTTGCGAACGAAGTTCGTGATCTGATGAATAATCTGATGATGCTGAAATGTCTATTGCCAGAATGATCGTTCGGTCGCGTTCCTCTATAAACTGTTTCACCATGAGTTTGTTGCTTTTTGCAGAACTGTTCCAGTCGATAAACCGAATATCATCACCCATTTGATACTCTCGCAACTGATCGAAATCAAGACCGCTTCCCTTAAATGCAGAAAGATAATCTCCTACAAGGGTGCTTTGCATAATTCGTTTTGTGTGGATGGTGATTTTTTTTATTTGGTTTCGAATATCGTTATTCATGATTCACAGAATTTTTACCATAAATTTGCGACTGCTTGCTCGAGCACCGATGGCAGCTTAATTGTGCTGTCATCCTGCTGGTATTGTTCCATAACCGCGACCATGAGGCGTGGTAGGGCGAGCGATGAGCCATTAAGCGTGTGAACTAACGTTGGTTTATCTTCAGAATTACCCCTTGTTCTGATTTTTGCTCGTCGTGCTTGAAAGTCTGTACAATTACTACATGAAGAGACCTCATAGAATTTTTGCTGGCCAGGAAGCCAGACCTCTATGTCGTACGTTTTTGCAGAGCTGAATGAGCAGTCTTGCGCCGCAAGTAAGCTAACCTGATAATGTAGGCCAAGCTGTTGGAGTAGGTCCTGTGAGCAGGATAGCATGCGCTCAAGTTCTTTATCCGATTCTTGGGGGTCGCACAGTGTGTATAGCTCTACTTTTTCAAACTGATGGATTCGAATAAGTCCTCGTTCGTCTGAGCCGTAGCCGCCGGCTTCGCGTCGAAAACAGCTTGTCCATGAGGTGTATCGTTTGGGAAGATTTTTTTTATCTAGAACTTGATTTGCATGAATATTGGTGAGACTGACTTCGGCCGTAGGGATGAGAGATAGGCCGTCTTCAGGAATCGAGTAGAAGTCGCCTTGAAATTTCGGGAGGTTTCCAGAATTGATAAGCGCTTGTTCGGTAACCAGATATGGTGGTAATACTGGCTCGAAGCCATATTTAACGTTGTTTTTAAGCATGAGATGCGTTAGGGCATACAGGATCTTGATCCCTGGTGATTTATATAAAACAAAGTTGGCGCCAGACATTTTTGTTGTTGTCTGCATATCGAACCAGTTGTTTTGTTCGTTTAGTTCGAGATGATTTTTGGGAGAAAAAGAAAATTTTTGTTTTTGCCCAACCGTTTGAACGACCTTGTTTTGTGTTTTGTCGCCCTCTGGAACGTCGTCCTGTGGAATGTTTGGGCATGAAAGTGCCAGGTTTTTGAACTCTTGAGAGAGTGATTCTAGTTCTTTTTCTTTTATTTTTAGTTGCTTGCTAAGTTCGATTGACTTTTGTTTCAGCTCATCGGTAACCCCCTCGACCCCTCCTTTTTTTGATAGTTCGTTTCGTTTTTTACGAAGTGATTCAACGTTGATCGTCATCTGTCGAACGAGTTCATCGAGTTCAAGTAGCCTGTCGATTTGAAAGGTAGGTTCTTTTTTTAGAATTTTTTTCTTTATTGGTTCAGGGGTTTTTCGTAAGAGATGAAGGTCGATCATTTTTTATCCCAGAATAATTGGTTAATTATTTTCTTCTCACTAGTATAACGTGAGTTTTTTTGATCGCAAAACCCCCATCTTCGCCCAGGGCTTCTACACCCGTTTGTGCGTCACATCAAAAGGGTTAAGTTAATCCCGTTTGCCACAAGCCCGTTCGTCCCTAGTGATTTCCCTAGGAAATCGCATCGAGGGATTCGAATGACCAGCCGACACAAAAAGTAAAGCCCAACATGCCCAACAATTCGTAGCTCTAGCTGGAATAACACAAATATAGTTTGAATTGTTGTAAAAAGCCCCCTCGACGAACAATGTGTCAAGGGGGCTTGCGATTTTTGATTGCTTTTAGTGACTAGGTAGTTTCTGGGCTCCCTGCCTCTGATTCTCCTTTTCCAGAGAATGATACAAAAAATTTGTCAAGAAATTCAGAGAACTTAGCTTGACCCGGTTTTAGGAGTTTCGTTTCGAAAGTCGACCAGACAAACGCTGTTGCCATGGTCGTTGTTGTTCCAGCAATAATCCATGGAACGATCTCTTGCATGTCAAAGTCTTTAAAGTATTTTTCGAATTTTCTAAACAGTTTTGCACGGACGCTTTCGCCAGGCTGGAACGGGGAGCTTGCTTCAAATCTCATGGTAATCTCGTCCATAGCGAGTTGGTTTTTTGTGAAGAACTCTGTTGTTTTTGTGTCTTCGTAATTTACGACCTCGAAAAGAGAATTAAGTTTGGCGGTATCTTCGAGAGTAAGAGATTCAAGGTAAGGGTCGTCTTTTAAGTTAAGAAGCAGTACCGGTTTGCGGTCGAATGATCGTTTGCCTCTTTTTGCGAGGCTGTCAAAGAGGTAGTCAACAAAGTTGGAGACTTCGGCTCTGTTCTTGAGTATGACGTTCCAAAGGGGATAGTGTTTGTATTCGTCGAGAAGTATTGTTCCTTTGTAGTGTTTCGTAAGTCCTAATAATTTTTCTAGAGCAATGCCTACGAGTTTTGTTCTGCAGCCGCAATACTTGTCATCGAATTTCAGGCCTGAGCTGTAGAGGCGTTTGGTTGAACGTAGTACGTTAATATTTTTCCAGGTGCCGTTCTCTTCGTCTTTAGCAAGCTTATATGTCATGATTTCAGCAAAATCTGGATTGAATAGTTTAATGTGTGTTGCGTCCGGATCACTTACTGCATTAACGACTACAATGTGGCTTCTGCAGAATGTTCCTGGTCTGGAATCCATGAGAGACTCGAAGCAAGCTTCTTGGATAGCAGGTTCGATAGTGTCTTCGACAGCTTCTTCAAGAGCAACCTCTTCTTCAAGAACCACTGCTTCTTCAGGAGCAATCTCTCCTTCTGCAAGTACCAGAGCTGGTGACGTGAGCATGCTTGCAACCAACGCAAGAGCCAAAAGATTCTTTGCCGACATGTAATCCCCTTCGTTTTGGATTTTGTGAAATTAGAAAAACTAATTTTACAGCGATATTTTGTAATGATCAAGGCCTTTTCAGGGGATATTTTTGTAGGCTCCAAGGGCGACAAGAGATAAGATGACATATGGGATTATTGCAAGCGCGCCATAATGTATTGTTTGCATGAGGGAGTCTGTGGCGGTGAAGATGAGGACGGCAAGGGGGTAGGGAGTCATAATTAGGGTCCAACGGGTGTATCGGTGGTGCGGAAAGAGAAAGAACAGCATAAATGTTAGAAGAGGATATAAGAGCAAGAGAAGGTGAATGAGTATCCTGTTAAGAAAGAGGTAGAGAAGCTGGTGATACACATAGTCAGGAAGCACTTTTTTGCTAAATAAAAGAAGACGGACAATCTGTGTAATTGGGGGTGTTTTGTCCTGGATCGTAAGCTGGGTAAAAAAACTTGGAAGCACGAGTTGTTTTGTTTCTGGAGACAGGATTTTTCTGGAGCTTGTTTCTAGGGTAGTACTATTCGAAAGCGTTATTTTTTTTGTGGGCGGATCAATAGAAAACGTTTTGGCACAGGTTGTTTTCTGTAGAGAGAACTGATCTGAGATTTCAAAGAGTGTGAACCTTAGGCCCCTTTTTGTTGTTAGGTCAAGATAGTCAAAGTGACAGAAATTTTTTTTGTTATTTGATTTGGTAAGAACAAGCCAGCGGTTGAATAGTTTTGTGTGGTGATTTTGTTTGAACTGTTCTTGTTTGAATTGTTCTGCTGTTTGAGCGAATCTATATGACAGAAACTCTTTGCCTAGAAAGCTGCATGCCATAAGCACAAGTCCTGCAATGGCGATAAGCGAAAAAACTTTCTTGAGTGGGACGTTAAGAAGGGAGAGCGTTTCCCATTCGTTTTGTTGATACATCTCTTTAATGGTCATGCATGAGGCTAACCAACTTGCGACGGGAAGATTTTCGAAGAACGAGGGGATTAAGTTAAGGGCAATAAATACAAAGATAGCTTCTGTCGATGTTTGTTTTACTCGTACCATTTTTTCAAAAAATTCAACCAAATTAAATAAGACGGTCAAACTTATATTTATAAAAAATAGGTTGGTAAAAAAACGTTGTAAAATATATCGTGCGAGTACCATTGGCTAATTTATAATTTTTCAATCGATGCAGGCGTAATTAAACCGCATGATACGACCGATTTGATTGCTTCATCGAATGTAAGGTTGGTGTATATGATCTCGTTTTCAGGGAGGATTAAGAAGTAGCCGCTGGTAGGGTTCGGTGAGTTTGGCAAAAAGACTTTATAGTAGGTTTTTTTGTTATCGAGCTTGTCTGCGGGAATAATCTTTTGAAAATTGTCGGTTGCTGGTTCAAGCAGAAAGGCGATGTTGAAAAAACCTTTGCGTGGGAATTCGATTAGGATGACTTTTCGTTTTTTGCTGACTGCTGGAGAGACGTTAAAAAAATTAACGAGTGTCTTTGATGATGAATAGACCGATCGAATAAGTGGTATTTTTACGATAAGATTTTCAAACCAGTGAACGATTGGTGTGATGAAAACAAGTTTTAAAAGAAATCCGATAAGCAAGATTGCTACAGTTACCAGTATAAACTCTGAACCAGGAATACGTTGAAAATAGAGAGGGATAATTTTTCGTAATGGGGTGAGCCATTTTGCAATAAATGCATAGGTGAATGAGATACTGACCATGGTGAGAACAATAGGTAAGATCATAAAAAGACCGCTTAAGAAAAGCTTTTTGATGTATGAAAGAGACGAATAGATAGGCTTTGTTAGTTTCACGAGAGCTCCTTTTGTAATTGTTGGCTTAGGTGTTTGGCAATTATTTGTGTGGAATCCTGTGTTTGATCTTCGACCATGACGCGTAACACATTTTCTGTTCCTGAATAACGGACAACGATACGTCCATCAATAAGTTTTGCTTTGTGATTGTTAATAATTGTTGTATAGGGAGGGTGATCGAGATTTTTTTTCTGGGCAATTGGAACGTTGATGAGAAGTTGTGGCGTCTTAGGGAACGTTTTCATTTCCCAGTTATTATTAATAATTATCGACTCAAGAACTTTAAGTGCGACAAATGCCCCGTCACCGGTATTGAGATAGTTTTTTATGATTATATGTCCCGACGCCTCGCCGCCAAGCAGTATGTTTTCTTGTTCCATCTTTGCTGCGACATACTTATCCCCTACGTTGGTTCGAATAAGTTTTTTATGGTTTTGCTTGAGATGTGTTTCGAATCCATGGTTGCTCATGACGGTTCCAACCACGGTTGTTTCGTTTTGAAATTCTGGATGCTGCAGCAGAAGTGCAAGGAGATCGTCACCATCCTTAATTTGGCCGAACTTGTTGACCGCAATAACGCGGTCTCCGTCACCATCAAAAGCAAACCCAAGAAGAGCTTTATGTTTGATCACTAGTTTTTGTAAGTTTTCAGGAGCTGTTGCGCCGCAGTTATCATTGATGTTTTTACCGTCTGGTTCCACCTCTTCCATACACAAACAGACCCCTTCAGTAAGCCGTAAAAAAGCGGCAGCCGCGGTGTCCACCGTTGCGCCATTTGCGCAGTCAAGGACGATCGATTTTGAAGCGTAAGGATCGGCTTTTAGGAGCGGTTTTGATGGGAAGTGTGTGAGGAGGTTTTCAACGTAGCCAACGTGCGCATGGGGCCATTGTATAACCGTGCCCTGCGGAAACGATGGTTGTGTTGTGGTGTCTGGATGATTTTTGTAAAAATACTTTATGATGCTGGTCTCGTCTTTATGGTTAAGTTTTCCGGTTTTTGCATCAAAAAGTTTTATCCCATTGTCGGTGTAGGGGTTATGTGATGCGGAGATGACAATGCCAAAGTCGAACGATTTGTCTACTTCTGGAGGGGTGTTTTTTTGTATGAGCTGTAAGATTGCGGGAGTTGGCAGAGTGCCTGCATCGATTATGGAGACAGGGTATGAGCAGAGACCTTTCTCGAGGTACTTTTTGATTCGCTTGCATGACATTCTTGTGTCATGGCCAAGCAGGATGCATGGTTTTTCTTTATAATATCGGGTGAAGCTCCATTGAGCGATTGCCTTGCCCAGAGCGACCAGAGCGTCATTTGTGAAAGGGAACTGGTCGGCCTTTCCGCGAACACCGTCGGTGCCAAATTCTAATTTTTTATTCACGGGTAGCTTTCCTTCCCCAGAGATTGTTTTTATGCCACTTACTTTAGTAATTGTACCCAAATGTGATAAAATAATACAGTCCTATAGCTTTGCATAGGTTCATATTTCGAAACGAGAGGATAAGAGGGTTATGGAAATCCCATTTTTAATTAAGTGTTATCTTATTGGTATTTTGGCTGCTTCAGGATTGGGGCCTATCTTTGTTCTAACATTTAATCGGTCAGCCTTGTGTGGCTTCTGGAAGGGGTTTGCAACAGCGCTTGGTGCCTGTCTCGCGGACAGCTTGTATTTTTTGCTTGGCCTGTTTGGTGCTTTGGCGGTTATCAGTGAGTTGCGGTACTTTATGATCGTTTTGGATTTTATTGGTGGGGTTTTGTTAATTGCGTTAGGAATGCATTCGTTAAGGAAGGTTCGACAGGTTGTTTGTGTCACGGTAGAGTGTTCCAATAACATTTTTTTTGCTATGAGCAAGTCTTTTACGCTGACGATTGTGAATCCATTGGTTATTTTGTTTTTTATGGCGGTTAGTATTCAGGTGTTGCCTGACGACGTTAGCTCACTACCACTTAGTGTCATGTTGCTGAGCAGCTTGTTTGTGCTGGCAGGCTCGCTAACGGTGTTAAGTGTAGTAGGTTTAATCGCAAACTTTGTTGGTTTGTGTATTACTGCAAAGCGACTACGTTTCATTTCTTGGGTGACCGGTATGGCCTTTATTCTTTTTGGGCTATATTTATTTGGTGATTTTGCAATTCAAGGAGCAAAACTTCTAAAACCTTCTTTTTTTTCTTCTGTTTGAGCTAGGCTGAAATGAACGTATATTGGCGATAGAAAAGGGGGGGGTATGAATAAGATAGAAAAGATGTTTTCTGTACTTGATCGTAAGGTTGATCAGAATCTTGGTTTTCTCAAGGGTTTTTTCAAAAAATATTTTGCCGTTATGAGCACAATTCTGATGGGAGCTTTTGTTTTAGTATTTGTGCTTCGTGTTGTTTATTCGCGACCGCACCTTATTGCAACTATTATAGAAGACGATATTAAGATGATTGTTCTTGCTTTGGAGAAAATTGATGCAAGATGTAGTATCTTGAGCATCGATGATGAGAAAAATGGGGTTGATTTTCTTAATATAAAATCTTTTGCAGGATCTATGGTTGGTCCGCTTAATCTTGCCTATCCCAATAAGTGGGAGGGTCCGTATCTTAGCGTGAATCCAACGATTCAAGAAAAACATTATGAGATTGTTAAAGCTGGAGATGGCATTTTTGTTGTTCCAGGGACTGGTGTGCAATTGCCAAACGGCAAGATTGTTGGTAGAGATTTCAAAATAGATCGAACGATAATAGTTGCGCGGTTGCTCGAAGAAGGAGGCGTGCTCGCTTATGGTGATAGTCGTTTTGCATCAAGATTAACGTTCAAGATTGGCGACTGGGAGCCTTGGCACTTTAAGCAAGAGACGGTGAAAAGTCTCGATCGTATGCTACGGGAGTTTCAGGAGGCGATGCCGTATACGATGCTTGATGCGGCTGAACAAGAAAATGTTACTGGTATCCAGTCGTAATTTGTTGTTCAACCCTTAACGCACTGGTAGCCGTTGCCTATTGTCATGGGGCTAGGAGTTTGCCCATAAACAACGTCAGACCAGTATTTTTGTCTTTAATCAGGAAGATAAACGGGTGATCTGCGTTAAAAATAGTTGCCTGTGGAAGTCTGCAGAAACCTCTGCCCATAATGACTGCGGTTGCAGCTGAAGCTTCGGTTCCCTCTTCTTCGACTTCAATAGATGCTTTATGAATGACTTTCGATATAGAGAGATTGTTTTTCGTGATACCGGTGAAGTTTGCGCAACTGAACGCACTTGGCATGCCCATAGAGGCAAGCGTTTCGGTTAGCATGTATTCGGCTTCAAGTTTGAACTTAGGGAGTTTAATGGTGACATCTTGTTGTTTGAGTTGAGTTGTCCATGATGCCAGTTTTGCTTGTGTGAATTGGTTTTCGATTTTCGAAAGCCCATCAAGCTCTTTTGGAAGAATGACGTACATCGAAAGTGGGCTATCTTGATATGGAAGTTCGATCATTTGAAGAAGGCCGTTTTCCATGTAATTACATTTGTTTGATTGGAGCATCATGTCCACATCGGTGCACGAGTTTTTATCCAAACAAAACGGCGCTTTTTGTGTGTAGATTTTTTCGAATGGTTTTTCCCACTTGCCCTTAAAATAGATTGCGTTGACCAGTACCACGGCTGTTGCTGGTGTCAGGTGGCTAGGGACGATAATTTTTTTGATATTGTTTTGTGTTTCTTGTGAGACCCAGTGATTGATGAGATTTGCGGTTATGTCTTGCTGGCTGAAATCGACGCTTTCAGAGCCTGAATTGTATTGTGAGGTCATTATATTGGCGAATTTTGGCAAGATAGGGAAATCTTGTTGAATAAAAATTTTATTGGCAATAGAAAGATTGTTTTGTGAGAGAGCCTTTGTAAGCTTGGCGTTTGCATGATGGAACTGATTTTGTGAGAGCGTTATATGGAGAACATTGGACATCTCTTTTTCAGTGTCGCCTTGTGCACCAGCATATGGCATGGCGAGGGCTGTGTAGATACTGTAGGGAGAGAAAAGGGCATTGCCTGGTTCTTTACAAAGCTGTGCGTAGAGATTAGAGCCGAATCTATTGTTGCTATGGGCTACTAGAGACTCATGGACTTGCCGGATGACTGGTTCTGGATTAGCTGAGAAGGTCGAGAGTATGAGAGCTGGAACGATCAACCCCTTGAGATTTTGCTTTCTTATCATGATCTTACCCCTTCGATTTTTCAAACTCGATTTTTTAAACCGGACCCCAATGTCGATTTTGTAATCATAAAATAAGTATAGTTTATATAGTAGGATTGGGCAAGATTGAATCAAACGGCGAATTTCTGGCTGTAAATTAATCGATTAAACGCGACTGACAAAGCTCGATAGAAGCTTTTTTTCACCAACTCTGAAGAGAACGGTTAGGTGGAATTCGTCTTTTGATGTTTTTTCAACTTTTTTAATTACGCCGGCGCCAAATTTTTTGTGGATGACCGGCTGATTTTTTTTCCATGGACCGGTCAGGCTGACAGCTTTTTTTTGGGGCTTAGGGCTGAATCCAAACGTTGTAACGGTTGATTCGATTTTTGAACCGAGCCAGTCTGCGATCAAAGATTTTGTTTTGGCTGGGTGTACGTTTGTGAGGTCGAGGTGATGAAAGAACTTTTCTGGGACTTCGGTGAGAAAGCGCGAGATTACCTGGTCGCTGACCTGTCCGTAACTATTTCGATAGGTTGCCCTCAGTAAGACCAGTCGCTCCATTGCCCGAGTCATTCCTACGTAAAACAGTCGACGTTCTTCTTCGAGGGCTTCATCGGAAGAGAGAGACCGAGCGGATGGTAGAAGTCCTTCTTCGAGTCCGGCGATCATAACGGTGTTAAACTCGAGGCCCTTTGCAGCGTGAAGTGTCATCATTTGGACATGATCGGTTTTGTCTTTGTCTATCTCCAATTTTTCTTGCAGGAGTGCGATTTCGTGCAAAAAATCTTCAAGGGTTGATTCTTTCTTTTCGAATGTTTCTAGTGATTGCGCAAGCTCTTGAATATTTTCGATTTTAGTTTCTGCTTCGTTTAGGTCATATGCATGTCGAAGATATGAAAGATACTCTGATCGTTCGAGGACTTCGCTCAAGATAGCGCTTGGTTTCTTTTCTTTTTCGAGCCCGTCGAAAATTTTTAAAAATTTCTTAACTGACAGAGCTTTTGTCCCTTTAGTACTCTGTTCTGGGTTGTCGAGCAAGAACTGTAAAATTTGGTGGAAGTTAAGCATTGGGTTGTTGTTCCACTCGGTGTACAGCTGCTCTTCAAATTTTGCGCCGAGACCTCGGGCCGGTCTATTGATTATGCGAAACAGGCTGGTTCTGTCAAAAGGGTTTACCAGCAATCGTAAGTAGGCGAGCAGGTCTTTAATTTCTTTGCGCTCATAAAACCGTATGCCACCAACAATAATATAGGGGATGGAGTTTCTGATGAGCGATTCTTCGATGCTTCTCGATTGAAAGTGGGTCCTATACAGTATGGCGACTTCACGAAGCTTTTGTTGTTTCGGGAGCGTCTTGAGATACGATGTCATCGCGTCTGCTTCTTGATAGCCAGACTGACACGAGACGAGCAGGATTCTATTTTTTGCTTTTTTATCAGACCATAACTGTTTTGGATGGCGTTGTCGGTTGTGTTCTATGACGCTGTTTGCGGCCTGTAAGATTGGCTGCACTGATCTATAATTTTGTTCGATTTTAATTACTTTGACTGGAGCGAAGTCCTGTTGAAACGACAGCATATTGGTGACGCGCGCGCCACGCCAAGAGTAGATCGATTGGTCTTCGTCGCCAACGGCGCAAAGTGAATCAAGAACAAATTCTTTTGATGCGAGAGCCATTTCACGGAGCAGTTCGTGTTGGACGCCGTTTGTGTCTTGGTACTCATCGATAAGTATGTGTTTTACTCTACTTTGAAAGCTTTTTTTGAAAGAACTGTTTTTTTGAAAGATTTTCAGAACGGTCAGAAGAAGATCATCAAAGTCAAGGCAGTGCGAGCTTGCTTTTTCGGTTTCGTATGCAAGAAACAGTTCTTTGAAGTACGGGTTACAGTGTAATTCTTCGTCAGGCTCAAGTTTGTTTTTTGCTTTAGATATTTGGTATTTGAGTTGTGTTATAGAAACTTGTTTCTCAAGATTGTTTTTTTTCAAGATTTTTTTGAGGAGTGTTTTTTGGTCGTCTTCATCAATAATAGAAAAATCTGTAAATGGCAGGAGCGTTGGGTTGGATCGTAGGATGAGTAGACAGTATGCGTGAAACGTTCCGACGAACGGTAGCTTCGTGGTTGGCCCGAGAAAGCTAGCGAGTCTGTGCTTCATCTCGCCTGCTGCTTTGTTGGTAAACGTGAGTGCCAGTATTGTAGATGGGCTTGCTTGATGGTTAAGAATGAGATTGGCCATTCGGGCCGTTATAACTCGGGTTTTTCCTGAGCCGGCGCCGGCGACGACGAGTTGAGCGCCATCTTGCTGAGTTACCGCTTTGCGTTGTGGTGTATTGAGTTCTTTTTTTAAGAACTTATTAAAAGTTTCCATGGTGAACAGTATAGTCGAGCTGTTTTATTTTACCAGTTTCGTACATGCGAAACGGTTTTTTTAAGCTCCTCTAGCGAGACTATTGGTGGCTCAATAATAATGGGAAGGGTTTTTAGTTTTGGGCTGTTGATTATGTTTTGCAAAACGGTCTCGCCTATGAGACCTTGATCGGGAAGTTCGTGTTGATCGATTTTGCTTCCAGATGGTTTTGCCGAGTTGTTCAGATGTATGAGTTTTATATGTTCAAGCCCCATCGTTTGCTCGAGTAATTTTAGAAACAGGTCAGTTGTTTTTAGATCGTAACCGTACGAGTAGGCGTGTGCGGTGTCGAGGCAAAATTTAACATTGGTGGTTGTTAGTAAGCTTTGTAGTGCGACGAAGTCTTCGAGGTTGGAGCAGACGGTTTTTCCTGCGTGAGCCGTGTTTTCTATGAGTATAGTTATCTCTTTCTCGTCTTGTAGTACTGTATTGAGGAGCGTGGCGACCGCTTGAATGCCCGCTTCTTTCTCATGGCCTTTCGCCGATCCTGCGTGCATGACTATATGGTTAATATCAAGTTTTTTTGCAATCTCGATTTCCTGTTTGAGCATACGGTGTGAAGCGCGTGCGCTGGCCGGGTTTCCTGATGCAGGGTTAATCCAGTAGGAGCTGTGTGCGAAGACTGTTGTTTTGTGTTTATGTTTTAGCGCAAGAAAAGCTTCTTGGTCTTTATCTGTTAGTTTTAGATATTTATTTGTGTCTTGTGGCATGAAAAAAAATTGACAGGCGTTTGCACCAAACTGTATCGTTTGCTCGAGCATTTCGGTGTAGCTATTTTCGATTCTTAGGTGAATTCCAACCGCTCTTTTATTCTTCAAAATAGATTCTTAACTGTTGTTTCGAGAAGTATGGTTCGAGTGCTTTTTCGAAAATTGTTCGTATTGCTATCAGTTCGTCAGTTGTGTCGGCCTCGAATCGCAAACATATAACTGGTTGTGTGTTTGAGGCACGAATAAGGCCCCAACCATGGGGCATCTGTGCTCGGACGCCGTCGATAGTAATAAGATTGGCTTGTTTATATTGAGTAAACGTTTTTTTTACATGTGAAACGATATTTTTTTTATCTTCTTCGGCGCAAGCGATTCGATATTCAGGCGAGCTGATTTTTTGGGGCAGAGTGTTGAGCATCTCATCAAGAGAGAGCCTGCTTTCTTGGAGTAGCTCGAAAAGTCTTAGCGCTGCGTAGATACCGTCGTCGTAGCCAAAGTAGCGGTCGTTAAAGAAAAAGTGACAGCTGAGCTCTCCGGCGAGCTTGGCGTTTTTTAGACGCATATGTTCTTTGATTATTGAGTGTCCTGATGGTGCGATACAGGGTACAGCCCCATATGACTCGAGTGCTTGTGTGAGCGCTTGAGAAGACTTTATATCAAATACGATCGGGGCTTTGGGGAATTCTTTTGTGATTTTTTTCGCGTAGAGCGCGAGCAGTTGGTCGCCCGGGACTAGGTACCCTGACTTGGTCATGGGGTTCATTCGGTCGCAATCGCCATCTAGTCCCAAGCCTACGGTATAGGCGTCATCTTTGGTGAGAAGTTTTCTCACGTCGAGCATGTTTTTAATCGTTGTTGGATCGGCTTCATGATTGGGGAACGTTCCGTCGATATCTTCGTAAAGCAGCTTGACGTTCTTCCAGCCCATTGTTTTAACGAGATCTGGCATGACAGCTCCGGCAGCTCCATTGCCGCAGTCGATGACTGCGTTAATAGAGAGGTTTTTAAGATGGGCGAAGTGATTTGAGAGCCACTGGATATAGTGGCTGTTCGAGTTGTAATTACTGATAGATCCATTTTTACGATTTTTGTTTTTATAAAAACTTTTTTTCTCATAAATATTTTTAATTTCTTGTATTTGCTTGCCCCAGACAGATTTTTTATTGAGACAAATCTTTATGCCATTATATTGTCCTGGGTTATGCGAGGCGGTAATCATGAGACCACTCGATATTCCTGTATTAAAAAGTGAGAAGTAGAAGACCGGCGTTGGACAAAGACCGATGTCGACAACGTCAAGACCAAGATCTGTTGCTGTTGTAATAATATTTTTTTTAATAACTGGGGAGTGTGTTCGGCCGTCAGCGCCTATAATTATTTTATTGAGGGTTGGATTTTGTTGTAAAAAGTAGGTGAGAATCGCAGTTGTGAGACCTGCTGTTTCGGTGACTGGTATTTCTGTTTCGACGACGCCACGGATGTCGTATTCACGGAAGATGTTTGGAGAACAGTTTCTCTTTATGGTCTTTCGAGGCTCTAACGTGATCATGGTTAGTCTCCCTTTTTGTGTGGTTTTCGCATGATTGTACAAACTATATCATATTTTGTTGGAATATGAAGTAGGGCTGGCTCAGAGGGGCGAACTTGCCCGAACAAAAAAACATTCAGGGTTTGCAAATGAAGGGGGAATATGATACATTTTGCTCATGTGAAATTGCCCTGCCGAGGTGGCGAAATTGGTAGACGCACTGCTTTAAGGGGGCAGCGGGAGAAATCCCATAGGGGTTCGAGTCCCCTCCTCGGCACCAAAGAAATAGAGTGATTTTTAGGGACCGGGGCTTTACGCCCCGCGAAGAGGAGCAGATCGATGAGTTCAAGACTTAAACGCATACTTTTTTCTCAGTTTATATTCTGGGTGATCGCTGCTGCGTTCATCAAGTACTTCTTATTCTCCTTTAATATGGACGTATTCAAAGCTGAAGCGCCAGATCAGACGCTTGTCCAAAAGCTCTTTCGAGCGGTTAAAATTCCAAAGATAAAATTAGGCATCGACCTGCAGGGCGGTGCCCATTTAGTTGTTAGCGTTGACGTTGATAAAGCGATTGACAATCGATTGGTTTCTGAAAGCAAGATGATCGAACAGTTATTTGAAGAGAAGAAACTTCAGGCTTTTCCGGAGAGAAAAGAGGTGAAAGACCAGCTGCTCAAGATGACGTTTGACACTGAAGATCAGGCGAGTGCTGCATACCGGATGGTTAGGAAAGAGATGCCTCATCTTGAGGTTAAGCGTCGAGGGACTGTCGTCGATGTCAATTTGCCTGCGCAGGAAGCGCAACGCATTCGAGTGCAATCGGTTGAACAGGCGACAAGTATTCTCAAGAGAAGGTTGGATACTGCCGGAGTGCAGGGGCTTGTTGTCCAGCAGCATGGTGAGCGTCAGATTGTGATCCAGCTTCCTGGGGAAGAAGATGTTGATGAAAAGAAAGAGCTTATTTCAAAAACAGCCCATCTAGAATTTAAGATTATAGAGAAAGAGGGGGCTACTCGCGAGTCTCTGCTTGACGAGTACGACGGCGAGCTTCCTGGTGACAAAGTGATTGTTCCTGGTAAAGAGGGTGGGGTTAAGCGATTCTATCTGGTCTCTGTGTTTCCTGATTTAACCGGTGATCACATCACATTTGCAAAAGAAGATTTTGACGAGTATGGTCGTTTGATAGTTCGATTCAGGCTTGATAGTTCTGGGACGAAAAATTTCGCCGATCTCACCACAAATAATATTGGAAAAAGTCTTGGTATTGTTATCGATGGCGTGATGTATTCATCGCCACGAATTCAAGGCGCGATTCCTAGGGGTGAGGGAATTATTTCTGGGACGTATACCAGTGAGTCTGCTCGTGCGTTGGCGATCGTCCTGAATTCAGGTTCGCTTCAAGCCCCAATAAAATTTGAATACGAAACTCGTGTTGGCGCGTCGCTTGGTTGGGACTCAATCAAAAAAGGTGTTGTGTCCTGCTTGGTCGGGCTGGCGTTGTTGCTCCTGTTTGCTTTGTTGTATTACAGACTGGCAGGACTTTTTGCTTTCTTTGCCCTACTCTTTAATTTGTTGTTAGTTTTATTTTTCTTGTCATGGTTCAAGTTTGCATTAACGTTACCGGGTATTGCCGGCATGGTGTTAACCATTGGTATGGCGATTGATGCTTCGATTCTGATATATGAACGGATTCGTGAGGAGCTGGCGAATGGGGTTCCATTACGTAAAGCGGTCCAAGATGGATTTAGTGGTGCTACGGTAGTCATTCTCGACTCAAACATAACGACGTTCTTGACAGGTCTTGTTCTATTTAAGTTTGGTGGCCCATCGATTCGTGGATTTGCAGTGACGTTGATGGCCGGAATTGTTGCAACGATTATAGCAAGCGTGTTTTTCTTGCGGTCACTCTTTTTGTTCATGCTTGATACGTTTAATCTCAAGCGTTTTGGCATTTAATTCTATGGCGGCGTAGCTCAGGTGGTTAGAGCGGCGGAATCATAATCCGTAGGTCCGGGGTTCGAGTCCCTGCGCCGCTACCAGGTATATGAAACAAACAGTTTTGGTGTTATCTCTTATTGTATCGTATCTTGTTGGCTCTATCCCGTCCGGGTATTGTTTTGCCCGTTATTTTTTTGGTATCGATGTGACTAAGTATGGCTCGGGGAATATTGGTGCAACTAATGTCGCCAGGGTCCTGGGGAACAAGCGATATTTCTTTTATATTTTTTTATTCGACTTTTTTAAAGCGTTTATGACAGTTTTTCTCTGTGAAAAGCTGTTTTTTTTGTCAGGCAAATTTTTATTTCTGGTTGCGGGATTCTTGCTTATTGGGAACGGGTATTCCATTTTTTTGCGCTTTCGTGGTGGCAAAGGGGTTGCGACCGTTTTGGGAATTTTAGCGTTTTTGTTTCCACTTTTGCTTGTTTGCTTCGTGCTGGTTTGGATCGTGCTTTTGCTGGTAAGTAAACAGGTGTTTATAGCGTCCCTAGGGGGCACGGTTTCTCTTTTGCCGGCTTATTATGTTTTAATGACGGTCGATTTTTGGAGTGTTTTGTTTTTAGTTTTTATTGTGAGTTTAGTGTTTTTTAGACACAAGAATAACCTGAAGGGGCTGATGTCATGAGAAAACAATTATTTTTGCTTCTAGTATTTACTTCTTTTTTCTTTTCGATTCACTCGATGGTTATTAATAGCAATACTATTGCTGAAGTGATAACGCACGTTGAAGAAAATACTCTGGTCATTTTTGATATTGATGGGGTGATTATGGAGCCCGTCCAGATGCTTGGTTCGGATCCATGGGCGTATTATGAGGGCGACAAATATATTGCCATACATGGGGGCAATGTTGCGAAAGGGCTTGAAGCGTTTGCTCCTGTCTGGATTAAAGTTCAGGAAAAAGTTTCAGTTAGGACCGTAGATAAGAAGCTTGCTTTGGTACTAAAAATGTTGAAAGATTTTGGCAATAGTGTGATTGGTTTCACGGCACGAGGAATTGCGCTTGCAAAGCGCACAAAAGAGCAATTGCAATCGATTGATATAGATCTATCAAATAACAGCTTTTTTTCTGAAAATCTTGTTTGCCCATCATATCTCTTTGACAATGGGATCTTGTTCACCAAGGTTGGTTATAACAAAGGCGAATGTCTAAAGTGTTTTTTTAAAAAAATCAAAAAGAGGCCCCCAAAGATCGTTTTTATTGACGACCACGAAAAGAATATTGAAAGCATGAAAAAGATGTGTAGCGAAGAAAAAATTTCGTATGTAGGTATTTTGTACAAGGGGGCTTCTTATACCAAGGAAACCTTTGATCCAAAAGTAAGTGACATGCAATTAGAATATCTAGATTCTTTTGCCCCTATCTTGACAGACAAAGAAGCACGAGAATTACTTGGTATCAAGGGTGAAATAGAAAAAACTTTTGCTTCGCTCTGAAAAAATATAAGGGAAAGTAGCGTGAAATTTAGTGTTGTATCGCAAGTTTTTAATGAGATTGAGCAAGAGAACTCTCGTCTTAAGATAACCAAGCTGTTATCAGACTTATTTGCCAAGGCAACGCCCCATGAGGCGTCCATAATCGCCTACCTTTCGCTTGGCGACCTCAATCCAGTATACGTTGGGACAAAGTTTAATTTTGCTGAAAAAAGCATGTTTAAGGTTGTTGCCTCGTTACTTGATATATCTGTTCAGACTGTTGCAGGCAAAAGAAAATCGCTGGGTGATATTGGGCTTGTGATTGAGCAGTCTGAATGGGAATCTGATGGTGAAACAACTTTTTCAGTAGCGCAAGTTAATCAAGAATTACAACGCTTTCTTGAGATTGCTGGCACCGGTTCGCAAGAGGTGAAAGAAAAAAAACTGCTCGAGCTTCTCTTGCGTCTAGACAAGTTATCAGCAAAGTATGTTGTTCGAGCTGTATTGGGCAAGTTGCGATTAGGCTTTTCTGATATGACATTATTGGACGCTTTTTCCTGGATGAAGACCGGCGACAAGTCGCTGAGAAAAACTCTTGAGAATGCATATAATATCTCTGCGGATATCGGTCTTATAGTCGAGAAACTTAAATCACATGGAATCGAAGAAATCGAGCATATGCAAGTAATCCCTGGTGTGCCTATTCGTCCTGCAGCAGCGGAGCGGCTTTCAAGTGCGTCGGCTGTTGTCAAAAAAATTGGAGCTTGTGTAGCACAGCCAAAGCTTGATGGGTTTCGTCTTCAGGTCCATGTATTCAAAGATGGCAAGAAGAAAGAAGTTCGATTTTTTTCTCGTAATCTTCAAGATATGTCAGAGATGTTTCCTGAGATCAAGCGAGAGGTGCTTTGCCTGAAGGCAAAAGAGTTTGTTGCTGAAGGAGAAGCGATTGCGTACGATGCCGAAACGGGAACTTTTTTGCCGTTCCAAGAGACGGTGAAGCGTCGGCGTAAATATGGTATCGAGGCAATGGCACAGGATGTCCCCCTAAAACTTTATTTTTTTGATCTGTTGTATTTGGACGGCAAATCGCTTTTGGAAAAGACACATGCTCAGCGCCGCAAATTATTACTCTCTCTTTTTTCAAAGCAAAAAGAAAGTATTGTTGCGCCGCTCGAAGAGGTTGCTATTGAGACGGCAAAAGAGCTGGAAGAATATTTTACGCAAAATATTGCCTTAGGACTTGAAGGTTTGGTGATCAAGAAGCCCAATTCAGTCTATCAGCCAGGTAAGCGAAATTTTAACTGGATTAAGCTTAAGCGTCAGGAGACTGGACATCTCGACGATACGATCGATTGTGTTATTTTGGGCTACTACGCTGGTCATGGCAAGCGGGCAAATTTTGGTATCGGGGCGTTGTTGGTTGGGGTTTACAACAAAAAAGAAGATCGATTTGAAACGATTGCAAAAATTGGGACAGGACTAACCGACAAAGGGTGGCGGACTCAGAAGAAGATGTGTGATGAGATTTCGGTCGAGAATAAACCAAAGAACGTTATCTGTGCGAAAGAATTGGTTCCGGATGTATGGGTAGCGCCTAAACTTGTCTGCTTAATTCGTGCTGATGAGATCACCGTTTCACCTTCACACAGTGCAGGATTTGCTTGCCGTTTTCCTAGGATTATGGGATATCGTGAGGACAAGTCTGCTCGAGAGGCGACGACGGTTAAAGAGATCAAACAGTTATACAAGATTCAGTTTGATGGAAAGACGCGCAAACAGCGAAAAAAGAAGGCCAAGAACGTTGCAGGTCAAAAAGCTATTTTTTGATTACCCAAACCGTTTTTCGACGACGCTCCAATTAATATTTTTCATGAAGGCATCGATGTATGCTGCTCTGCCACCTGCCCGATGGTCGACCATATAGGCGTGCTCCCAAACATCCATAACCAATATAGGCTTAAAGCCTGCGATATGACCGTTCTGATGTTCAGTGACAAAGTGGTTTGATAACTGTTTGTTTTCAGGGTTGCAATATAGTATCGCCCATCCTATACCTCTAGATTTTCCCGTTTCTACGAACGCTTTTTGCCATTGCTCATATGAGCCCCAGGTTTGCTCGATTGCTTTTTTGAGATTGCTTTTTGATAGGGGAGCTCCTCCGGCTGTTAGATTTTCAAAGTAGTATTCGTGTAGGACCATCCCATTATATTCGAAGCCATATCGTCGAATATCAGGAGTTTCCTGTAATACATTTACCTGCTTGACGTACCCCTTATATAGATCCCAGTGGTCATTGATCTGTTCGCCTGAAATATTTATAAGACCTAATGGTCTCAGTTGTTCTTTAACGGCGTACATGTTAGGTTCTCGGGGTTAGTTTTTCTTTAAAATAGTGAGCCTCTGCTGCTGGGTCGTCTGCTTTGGTTATCGCTTCTCCAATTACCATACCTTGGGGTTTTAGTGCTTTAATGCCTAGAATTTGTTTTTTCGTGATTCGTCCTGAAACAAAGATAGGGAGATCTGTGTTTCCACGAACGATTTCCCATTGGTCGATGTTGCTATAAAATTCTGAAGTTTCGTGAGGATAGTGGAAGAGTATGGAGTCGACGTCAAGAGATTCTGCGTCTCGAGCCGCTTGGCCCATAGTTTCCGCGTCGATCAGATCAAGAATAACTTTCATATCGTGTTTGTGGGCAATGGACGCGGCCTTTTGAATAACGCTATTGCTTGTTCCATACAGAATTGTTACCGCCGAAGCGCCTGCTTTTGCAAGCATCGGTATCACATCACTAACACGATCGACAATTTTTGTATCGGCGATGATTGGTTTGTCGGGAAAGGTGTTTTTGAATGATTCGATTGCGCGAATTCCTTCGGCGATAAGGAGTGGCGTGCCAACTTCTAGAATGTCGGCAAACAAGGCCGTTTTTTTTGCTATTTCAAGTGCTTGTGATAAGTTTGTAAAATCGTATGATATTTGTAGCTTCATAAGGAAAAACTCCCCGTTAAAATATATTATTTGTACGTCAACTACCATACTTTACCAGTGTCAAATAAGTCAAGGAGATTAAGATGAAACAGTTGGTTCAATCATTAAAGCAAGCTGGTCCAAAGGATGTTGTTATTATTGGCGATTTGATGCTTGATGAGTATTTGATTGGTAGTGTAAGTCGAGTTTCTCCGGAGGCTCCGGTTCCTGTGCTTAAGGAGAGAGAAACAGCATATAGTTTTGGTGGGGCAACGAATGTTGCGGTTAACTGTCGGCGTGTCGGTTGCAATGTGTCGGTCATAGGTCTTCTTGGGGCTGATGACAAAGCGGGAAACCAGCTTTATTCTATGCTTGTTGAAAAAAAAATTTGCGTTGAGGGGATTGTAAAAAGTGCTGATCGCGCGACGACGTGCAAGAAGAGAATCGTTGCTCAACGACAGCAGCTGTTGAGAATCGACACTGAAGAGACGCATGCGCTGTCTGAGTTTGAACGGGACAATTTGATTTGTAGTATTCACACTGTTATCAGACCAGGTTCTCTGGTTGTTATTTCTGATTATGCAAAGGGATCCATTGATCGTTCTATTATTGAAGAGGTTTTTGTTCGGGCCAAACTGTGCGGCTCTCTTGTTATTGCTGATCCAAAAGGGCCCGATTTTTCCAAGTATAAAGGGGTTGATTATCTGAAGCCAAACTTGAAAGAGTTTAGCCAATTGGTTGATTTTTTCGGGCTATCTCAAGACGATTCTGTGATTGAAAATGGTCGAGATATCTGTGAAAAGCTTTCGCTTCAGGGGCTGATTGTTACGATGGGGGAAAAAGGGCTACAGCTTATCACCAAAGAAAAAGAAATATTCTATCAAGCGAGTAAGCGCGAAGTGTACGATATTACTGGCGCTGGAGATACTGTTCTGGCTTTTCTAGCGGTTGGTTTGGCAAATCGGTTTTCACTTGATCAGAGCTTAAAGCTTGCAACGACGGCGGCCTCTATCGCGGTGTCTCATCACAAAACGTATGCCGTCGGTTTAGATGACCTTGTTGATGTTTGTGTTTCGACCGAAGAAAAAATATGCTCGGATTGGAGTGGGTTACGAGATACAATTGGTTGGCTGCGTAAGACAGAGAACAAAACGGTTGTCTTTACGAATGGGTGTTTTGACCTGTTGCATTCTGGGCACATTTATCTTTTGAGAGAGGCCAAGAAGCGGGGTGACTTGCTGGTTGTTGCGCTTAACACAGACGATTCGATCTCACGACTCAAGGGGCCTGCTCGGCCGATAAAAACCCTGGAGGAGCGGGCTTCAATTCTTGCGGCGATCGACGTTGTTGATTATGTTGTTTCGTTCGACCAGGATACGCCGTACAAGCTTATTGACTATCTTAAGCCCGATGTGTTGATCAAAGGGGGAGATTATCAGGTTGAGCGAATTGTTGGCTATGACGTTGTAACATCGTATGGCGGTGTCGTTGAAACGGTCAAACACAAAGACGGTCTTTCGACGACCATCCTGGTGGAGAACGTTAAGCTTTGCGGTTAACGTGTTGGTGATTAGCCCTAACGAGCGGGGGCTAGAATTTGGGGTTGGTTTAAACTTTTGAGCGTTTCCAGTCCCATATTTATTGTTCGTGCAAATGGGGAATACAGGGTTGCTGAATGTTCTTGAGCGAGTGTGATGAGCAGTTCAAAAGTGAACCAGGTGAAGTCGACTTTTTCTTTATTTTTATGAAGTTCTTCTGGAGCAATATAATCGATTTTTACCAGGTACATACGATAACTGTCTGAATAATTGGTGATGGAGAGGGTTTGTGGGGCGATTTGAACTCCGGAAATTTGTGCGCCTGTTTCTTCGATAAATTCTCTTTGAGCCGTTTGTATTGGCGTTTCTCCATTTTCGATTGTTCCACCGAAGTCGGTCCATTGGCCCGGCCTTGATTTGTCCTGTCCGAGCAGGAAGTGGACGTTATTATCTCGTAAGGTGTATGGCAGGATGCCGGCGTTTCTGACGAGGGCGACTATGGGAACCGATAGGCAGGAGAGTGTGAGTAGGATTAGGAGAGCTCTCGTCTTCATAATTGTTCCTAGTTATTGGTAATTACGCTCTGTTTTATTTTTTCGGTTGCTATTTTTTCTTCTCGTTCGATTTGTTCGAAGTATCTTCTGATGTCGAGAAAGTTGAGTAAGTTTGCCTCGTTTGCACTGTTTCCTACTGCGTAGACATGTGGGAGTATCAGGTTTAGTTGTTTTGTTGCCATGAAATCACCAGTCGGCACAACGATATTTTCTGGCTTTGTGAGCAGGACGATTGAGAGTGGGCTGATCACGTTGTTTTCCGGACGGTCTTGCTCGGTAACTTGCCAGAAAGGGATTTTTTTACGGTCGACTTTCTGTTGAAATAGATATCGTTTGATTGGTTTTCCCGGGATAATATTTTTGTGCGAGAACGTTTGCCCATGAATAGGCGTGAGGGTAATTTCAGGAGTTATAACGAGATAGATTTTTTTTGTTTTGTGTAAAAGCGGAAACGTTATGTTTCCGTCAGGATCTGAGTAATCGACATATCCACCGTACAGGGCTATGAAGCCTGCGGGTGTTGGAAAAAATTGTTGGAAGCCATTCTTAAGTATTTTTTTCCCAATTTTGGAAGCGCTTTTTGTGTTGAGCAGTTTTGTTTTTTCCAGCTCCTGATTGACCTCTTTTTGTATGGCTGATGGTGCTGGCTTCAAGAAAAGATTAATTGAGCTGCCAGAGGCCTGATTGGGTTTGGCAAACATCAAAAGTACAAGAACCGTCAAAAACCGATATACTATATCCATAAATGTTCCCCCTCACCTACTATAGTAGCAAATACCAAAGAGCAATATCTATATATTAAAGGAAAAACGTGAGAAAGAAATTAAGACAGAGGCCGGCTGAGAAGATATGGGCTGGTTTTCAAGAGCGGGAGAAGTTGAGCGATGGTCAACTTCTTAAGTTTCAGCAGTACGAGGCGCTTTTGGCCGAATGGAATCGATCGATGAACTTAACGGCGATTACCGGAGCATCCGAGACTGTTGACCGGCACTTCTCTGATTCTCTTGTTCTCCGCCAGTTTTTGGATATTTCAAAAATAAATCTTATGGCAGATGTTGGCTCTGGTGCTGGCTTTCCTGGTGTTCCCCTTAAAATTATGTTTCCTCACTTGGGTGTTATTTTGCTTGAGGTAACTCGAAAAAAGCAAAAGTTTTTGCGAGCATTAATCGATCAGCTCGAACTGAAGGACATTCAGGTATGCGATATGGACTGGCGAACTTTTTTGCGCACGACTGAGAGTGGGGTTGAATGTTTTCTCGCCCGTGCTTCTATTGATCCAGAGGAGCTTTGTCGTATGTTTAAGCCTGGTTGTGTTTACAATCAGGCAAAGTTGGTTTATTGGGCCTCTGAGACCTGGGAGCCGCAAGTTGGTACTGAGCCGTTCATCAAAAAAGAGTTTCCCTATACGATTAAACGAAAAAAACGAAAACTTGTTTTACTTTCAGCGTTATAGGAGTTTTTACTATGAGTATTCAACCTGATAATTGGATTCGTCGTATGGCGAAAGAACATGGTATGATTGAGCCGTTTGAAGAGGACCAGGTTCGTTATACGCGAGAAGGCAACCAACGGTTAGTGAGCTATGGTCTTTCGAGCTATGGTTATGACATTAGGGTTGCAAATGAATTCAAAGTGTTTACAAATGTTTTGAACTCGGTTGTAGACCCTAAGAAATTCGACGAAAATTCGTTTGTTGATATCAAAACAGATACTATTTGCATTGTGCCCCCAAATTCATTTGCGCTTGCGCGTAGCATCGAATATTTTCGGATACCAAGAGATGTGCTTACCATCTGTCTTGGAAAATCAACATATGCCCGATGTGGCATTATCGTTAACGTAACCCCTTTCGAGCCAGAGTGGGAAGGTCAAGTAACACTTGAGATTTCGAACACAACTCCCTTGCCGGCAAAGATTTATGCGAACGAGGGTATTGCCCAGGTGATTTTCTTTAAATCTGAAAATTGTTGTGATACTTCGTATGCTGATCGTAAGGGTAAGTATATGAAACAGAAGGGGATTACTATTCCTCGCATGTAAAACGAGAGCATGTAAATTTTAGGAGAGAGTATGACAAAGTACCCATATGGCGAACAAGATCCGTATTCTCGGGTCGATTTGATTGCGAGTACACAGGTTCATAGCGACCAATATACGGTTGATCAGATGCCGGTATTGTCTGCACGGGTGTCGCATGCGCAGAGCGGAAAGACGGGCGAGGATCCTAAAGCCGACAAGCGTCTTATGGACTACTTGGCTGAGCATCTTCACATGACGCCGTTCGAACATCAGAGTGTGTCATTCAAGGTTGTACTTCCGTTATTTGTTGCACGCGAGTGGATGCGACATCGTACGCAGGCGTACAATGAGGTGTCAATGCGTTATTCTTCCGATCCGGTTGGTAAGTTTTATTATCCTGCGGTTTGGCGGAAACAGGCGGCAAGAAATAAGCAATCGAGTGCGGGGGAGGTTGACGATCAGGCTGGGTGCACAAAAATTTTACAGGATGCGTATGAGCATGCACTGAGCGCGTATCACAAGCTTTTGGAGAAGGGGGTTTGTCGGGAACAGGCCCGCTCGATTATTCCGGTCGGAAATTATACTGAATTTTATGCGACGGCAAATTTACGCAATTGGTTCGGGTTTTACAAGTTACGTATTGCGCCTGATGCGCAATGGGAGATTCGGCAGTATGCCCGCTGCATCGACGAGATTTTAGAAGAGCTATGGCCAGAGTCCTGGGATTCGTTAAAAGTTTGATTGTTTTGTGTCTTTCTATCGTTCAGCGAGGGCGTCAACAGGGTTGAGCATAGATGCTTTGTAGGCTGGGTAATAACCAAAGAATATGCCAATAAAAATTGACGATATAAGCGATATTGCAACAGCAAGCTTTGAGACGAAAAATGGCCACGAGAACGCTTTACAGATAAGCGCTGAGACACCGGTTCCGGTAGCTAGACCAATGAGTCCTCCCAGGAGACATATTATTATTGCTTCGATCAAGAACTGGTTAAGGATGTGGTGCTGTTTGGCCCCTAGGGCCATGCGTATGCCTATCTCACGTGTTCTTTCGGTGACCGAGACAAGCATGATGTTCATGATTCCGATACCACCAACGATAAGTGCGATCGATGCGATGGCCAGGAGTAGCAGGTTAAGTATGGCGAAAGTAGCATCAGTTGCTTGGGTGATATCGTCTTGGGTAAAGACGGTGAAGTCGTCTTCGTCTCCAGGCTTGAGCCTGTGTTGTTGACGGATCACTGAGCTTATCTGAAGGGCGGTCTTCGTTATTTCGTTTTTGTCTTTAGCAGAAAAAAGAATCGCCTGAAATTTATTGATGACCCCTGCGATTTTTCGCTGGAATGTGGTGATAGGCATAAAGATCGTGTCGTCCTGGTCCTGTCCCCCAGGGTTGGTTCCCTTTTCGCCTAAAACCCCGATTACTTTGAATGGTATGTTTTTGATCCGTATTGTTTTCCCTATAACGTCGCCGTTTCCAAAAAGCTCTCGTTTTACGGTCAACCCTATTAGAGCGACTTTTTTTGCTGACTTTATGTCCCCATGGTTCAAATAGTCGCCTTCGAGAATTGGCCATTCGGTGATGTTGAAGTACTCTGGTTCAACGCCGGCAGCGTTGGTTCGATGACTGGTCCCATCGTGTGTGACAACAATATTTTGGATCATTGCTGGAGAGGCTTGATTGACCCCCTCGCATTCTTCTAAAATTGCATCGAGTGTTCGTTGCTGGAACAACTTTTTCCCGAGCATCATCTTTTGTTTTGCAGGTTTTGATAGTGCAATGATGAAATTTGAGCCAAGTCGTTCAATTTCTCGTTTAACTTTATTCTTTGCGCCTTCGCCAAGAGACATAACGGTAATAATTGCCGTCACCCCGATTATAATACCTAACGTTGTCAAGACAGACCTGGTTTTATGCTTATTTAAGGTTCGAATGGCAACTCGCAGTAGCAAGATTATATTCATGAGACGATCCTTCCATCACGAAGGGTGATTGTTCGTTGTGCATGCTTGGCAACTTCTGGTTCATGCGTGACCATAATGATCGTTACGTTTTGCTTCTCGTTTAGCCCTTTGAAAAGCTGAATAATAGTTTTTCCTGTTTCAGAATCCAGATTACCAGTAGGTTCGTCTGCAAGAAGAATGCTTGGCTTGTTGATTAATGCTCGCGCGATAGCTACTCGTTGTTGCTGCCCGCCTGAGAGTTGATAGGGGAAGTGGTGTATTCGATCGCTTAGTTCGACCATGGTAAGCATTTCTTTTGCCCGCATTTGTGCTGCAGCCTCGTTTGTGCCGGCATAGAGCGCAGGGAGTGCAACGTTGTCGAGTGCCGTTAGATCTGGAAGCAGGTGAAACTTTTGAAATACGAATCCAATTTTTTTATTTCGAATGGTTGCAAGCTCGTCGTTTCTCATATGTGCGACGTTCTCACCATCGATAAAATACGCTCCACTGGTTGGGATGTCGAGGCAGCCGAGTAGGTTCATGAGCGTCGATTTACCAGATCCAGACTGTCCGGTTATTGCGACAAACTCACCAGCCTTAACCGATACATTAATTTTCTTAAGTGCTGTTACGGTTGTTTCGCCCATAGTGTACGTTTTTACGAGGTCTTTTACTTCTAGAGTGTTCACGAGCTATACCTTCATTTTGCCCATGCTAAACACGGGATTTTCTCTTTCTGGATCAAGCGCTTCGACGATAATTACCGTGTCAGGGGTTACTCCAGAGATTATTTGTCGGTACTTTCCGCTGGCAACGCCAAGAATTACATGTACTTGTTTGATTGCTTTTTTGTCCTCAATTATCCAGAGCGAGTCTTTCGACTTTGTTTCGAACGTTTCTGGTAGCGCTTGGATTGTTAAGTTTTCTTTTTTGGCAATTCGATTCAGTATTGTTTTGTTTATTCGAAGTGCTTTATTTGGAATACAAAGCGCATTTTCTGCTTGAGCGACTTTAATATCGACGTTGGTGGTCATACCTGGACGCAACGTCAGTTTTGGATTGTCAACATCGAGAATGATTGCGTACGTAACAACGTTTTCTATGACACGATAGTCGTAGTTAATCTGCTTGATTTTTGATGAGAATGGTTTTTGAGGAAATGCATCGACTGTAAAGACCGCATCTTGACCAATTTTAACGAGCCCAATGTCTGATTCGTCAATGTCGATTTCGGCTTCCATATTTTGTAAATTTTTTGCTATAACGAACAGCGCGGTTGCTTCAAATTGTGCCGTGACCATTTGTCCTAGATCTACTTTTTTTGAGATGATTATGCCGTCTTCGGGTGCTTTGATAAATAGATTGTTGTAGTTTTTCTGAGCAATTTCGAGACTTCCTTCGGAAAGAAGCACTTGAGCTTGAGCTGTTTCGTAGTCTTTTGTGTAGCCCTCGAATGTATCTTTTGCGAGCTGGCCTGATTCGTGAAGAGTTTTTTGTCGCTTATAGAACGATTCGATGTAGGTTAGATTTGCAGATGCTTGGGCAAGTGACGCCTTTGCTTTTTTTACCGCGCTGTAGCCAATGCCGTCGTCCAGTTCTGCAAGTACCTGTCCTTTTTTAACAAAGTCGTTATCGTCGACATGAAGTTTGATGATTCTTCCTGCAACCAAACTTCCGACTGTTATCTGGTCCTGTGCCTGCAGGCGTCCTGCGGCGGTAATGTACTGAGTTAGGTCTTTACGATTAGGCTTTGCGGTTGTATACCATTGTAGTTTTTTTGCGGTTCGTTTTTTAAAGATTATGTATGATCCAACTGGAATGACGAAAGACGCGACGATTGTCACAAGTAGTTTGGTGTGTTTCATAGATTATTCCTATAATTAAGTTTTTTCTTATTATAACAGTAATCCTATTGCTCTGCTAGAGCGTCGACGGGGTTGAGCGTTGAAGCTTTATATGCAGGATAGAAGCCGAAAAATATGCCAACAATAGAGGTGGTCAGAAAAGCAACGAGAATTGAGCTTAGGGTGGTAATAGGAGTCCATTTGGTGAGGTGGGCGATTGCATAGGGAATGGCAATCCCTATTGTAATGCCGATGACTCCTCCGACGAAGCATAGTGTCAGTGCTTCAACGAGAAACTGTTTGAGAATTACCCTGCTGTTAGCACCGAGAGCCATGCGTATGCCTATTTCACGTGTTCGCTCTGTAACCGAGACGAGCATGATATTCATGATGCCGATTCCGCCAACAAGAAGCGAAATCGAGGCAATAATGAGCAGAAGTAATCGAATTGTTGCGGCGGCTCCCTGAGCAGCCTTCATGATTGAGGCCTGGTCAATAATGGTAAAGTTGTCCGGTTCCCCTTCTTTGATTTTTCGATGAAACCGCATGACTTTCCTGACCTGATGGACGAGAAATGGGATGTCGTTTTTGGTTGGAGCGCTCATGACGACGATGTTGAGCCACTGTCTACTTGTTTTGACAATGTCTCGTCGCATTGTTCGGAGAGGGATGATCACATCGAAGTTTGGGTCGTGTACGCCACGATAGTTCTCCATTTTTTTCGTGACGCCAATTACTGTGAACGGTACATTTTTAATGCGAATAGTTTTTCCTATAGGGTCGAGCGTTTTAAACAATTCATATGCGGATTTTGAGCCAATAACGGCGACGCGTGTGCCTTGAGTGACATGGCTTTTATTGAAAAACATGCCCCTCTTGATTGTTCTACCAAGTATTTTAAGAAATTGCTCATTTCCTCCCTTGATCGAGACAAGTAGGCTGCTCTCTCGATAGCCAATCACCTCTTGCCTTCCAATCATTGGGGAAATATGTTTTAGATTTGGAACAAGTCGTTTGAGCACGGTGATATCCCGGTCTCGAAGTGAGGGACTTCCCCTTCGTTTTTTTGCAACCTTGCCCTCTTGAAACCAGTTGCCAGCAAAGAGTTCGATGTAGTTTGTCCCCATTGCCAGAAACTGTTTTCGAGTTTTTTCTTCGGCCCCTTTTCCGATAGCGAGTGTCGCGATTATTGCGCTGATCCCGATGATGATACCGAGCATGGTAAGAAAAGATCGTCCTTTGTGTTGTTTGAGCGATCGTAGGGATATGCTTAGTAAGAGCGGTGTATTCATGAAACTCTTAAAATTTGTTGCCAAATATTTTTTTATAAATTTCTTCGAGATAGCCAGATTCTTCAATATCAATAATGACCTCGTCCTCTTGAGAAAGTCCTGAGGTGACTTCAAAATAGATGTCATCAGTGATATTGGTGGTAACAATTTTTTCTACAAAAGCATTTACTGAGCCGTTTCTTTGGACTATCCATACTGTTTGTACCGGTTGGCTTGTTTCTTTTTTTATTTTCTTGAATGATTGTTTATCAATAGGGTTAAAAGAGTATCCAAAATCTTTAGCGATCTCCCGGAGTACCCTTGAGCTGATCATGAAAGCGTGAGATGTGAGAGCGAGAGCCTTTTGGGCCTTTGCGACATAAATGTTTGCGTCGATTGATAGACCTGGTCGCAAAAGCTTTTCAGAATTGTCGACGGTTGCGGTTGCCTTATAGAAAAAAAGCCCGTTTTTTCGCTTTGGTGAGTAGCTGACCTGTTTAACTTCGGTTTTAAATTTTTTATGAGGGAATGAATCAATTGTGAACTTTATCGGCTGGCCGACTTTGACGTGCCCAATATTACTTTCATCTATTTCAAGCTTTGCTTCCATCTTGGTGACATCTTTTGCGATCTCAAATAAGACGGTCGCGTCTAGATCGGTCGTTACTCGTTCGCCACGTGAGACTCCAACTTTTATAACGATCCCATCTTGTTTGGCAAAGATTTTTGTATTTTCGTATTCCTGTTTTGCTTTATCAAGTTGAGCGCGTGCGATTTTTAGATTTGCTTTGCTCGTCAGGTAGTCTCGTTCAATTTGCTCAAACTCGTCTTGTGCGAGTTGGTTGGCTTGATAAAGTTTTTTTTGACGTGCAAAATATGCTTTTTGATACATGTATTGAGCAACAGCTCGATCAAGAAGCCCCTGGTTGCTTCGAACTTCGGTATCGTCTTTGCCTGTGTCGATTTCTGCAAGAAGTTGACCTTTCTTGACGTAGTCATTTTCTTCGACGTACAGACCTTTGATAATACCGGTTACTAAACTTCCAATTTTGACTTTTTCGGCCACGCCAAGTCTTCCTGTTGTATCAATTATTTTTTTGATCGTTCGCCGTTCCGGCTTTTGTATGGTATACGGGAGCTTCTTTTGTTTATGAAAGACTTTTTTGTATGCCATGAACATGGCGCCTGAGATGCCCACGATCGTGAGAAGAAGAACAATCAGGCTTTTTAGCTTCATGGAACTAGTCTCCGTATCCGCATGCGTTCAGCAGTACCTGTTTTTTCAGGGCTGTTAATGCGACCTGGCTGAGCCAGGTGAATCGGGCCGTTTCATAGATCGATTTTGCGGTTTGGAAGTCGACCCCTGAGATTAGCCCGGCGTCAAACTGTTGCTTGTTGAGGGTAAACTCGTTGTCTGATTGAGTGAACGAGACATTTTGTGAAGCAATGGCCGAGATCTCTTTTTGTAGCGCCGTGTAGGCTGACTGTACTTCGAGTTTTACTTGCGCAACAAGATCGTTTTTTTCAAGAATAGCTTTCATTTTGCGTGCATCGGCAGCGGTTTTATTAAAATAGTTTGATAGACCGTCAAAAATGTTCCAGCTGATCGATATGCTTGCCGACTTGCTCCAAGATGAGTTTCCGGTTCGCGAGGTGTTTTTTGCTGCGCATGCACTTATGCCAACGGTTGGGAGGTACTGTTTTACATAGAATTGGCTTGTGTGGCTTTCTGCATCGATCGTATCCTGTTTGATTTTAATTTCTTTTCGATGTTCAAGCGCTTTTTTGTAATAGTATGAAAGTTTTTCGACGGCTATTTTTTGTTGGGCGCTCCAGTCCAGTTTTGTGAGAGGTGCTGATTTTATTTTTGATGGCGCTATTAGGAGTTTGTTTCCTGTATAGTACTCGATTGTTTGCTCCGCTTCGGCAACTTCGTCTCGATACGAATCGATTATAGCGAGATTTTGGGAGTAGGCAGCTTGAGCTTTGAGCCAGTCGTTTTTGTTGAGCAGGTTAAGCTTGTGTTGATTCTTGGCTTTCTCGAACTGTTCTTTTGATGAGTTGTACAGCAGTACGATTGATTCGATTTTTTGTTGGAGAACCCAGCCGTTTAGAAACGCGGCTTCGGTTGCCAGTCGAATCGTGTCTTTGTGAGACTCTTTTTGATGACGAGCTGACGAGACTGAGGCGCTGCTTGCTTTATAGCTGTCGTATGTTGCTAGGTTGATGACCGTCTGCCTGGCCTGAATGCCAAATGAGTCTTTTATGTTTAAACTGTTTTTTGCATCATAAAAAGTCTCGTTGAGTGAAATTTGGGGTAGGTAGGCCGATAGGGTTGTTTTTCGTTGTCGTTCGGCGCTTTTTATTCCGTAGGCAAATGCATGAACACTTGGCTTTCTGACAAGAGCGTCTTGGACTGCTTTTGTTATGGTAAGGGCCGGAAGACTTGCGTCCCCGTGGCACTGCAGACAGTACAGGAATCCTGTAGTGATGAGAAGAATGAGCTTTTTCATGACATGTACTCCTGATAACGTTCTTTTCGGACGAGATTCTAGAAAAATCATATTGTAGCAGAACTGTCTCTTTGAATACAGGAAAACAGTTCTTCTGCCGTGAGATTGCTCATGCAGTCGAATGTTCCGTGACTTTTTTTGTATCGATGAGGGCAGGATATTTGCTTTGTGTTTGTAATATTTTTTTTTGTCAAAAAGGGTCCGTGTCGTGATGCGAGTGTGGGGCCAAAGAGACCGATTGCTTTAGTTCCCAAGAAGTCAGCAAGGTGAAGAATGCCGGTGTCTGGTGCCACCAGCAGCGTTGTTTTTTTGAGCAGATAGGTCGTTGTCGGGAGGTCCCATTTGGGCGCGATGTGGATAGGTAAATTTTGTTGGGAAATCCTGTTGGCGAGCTGTGATGCAGCTTCACCATACTCTTTACCTAGCAGTATTGTTGTGATATTTGCTTTGCTAAGTAGTTGAACAAGCTCTTGCCAGTGCTCAAGCGGCCAGTGTTTTGATTGCCAGGTTGTGTTTGGGGCTAGGGTGATGAAGCGTGTTAGCTTATTCTTGTTGAGCCAGGATTCGACGGTCTTTTGTTTCTCGCTAGGAACAAAAAGATCGAGTGATTGTTTAAGTTTGTCGATTGTTGGACAGGTATTTGTTTGTATCAGGTGTGAGAGAGCTTCTGACGCGAGGGCGAGATTTTTCTGGATTATATTTGTATAGTTTGGCGTTACGTGGTGATCGGTAAAGTAGCTGCTCAATGCTTCTCGACAGTTCGTTCGATCGAATCCAAATTTGGGACCCCGTAGCCACCAGAGCAGAAAGCTTGTTTTACTTAGCCCTTGAAAATCAATGATGGCGTCCCAACGTTGCTTTCGTAGTTCCAGAATGATTCTTTTTGTCCGGCCCCAGTTTTTGATTTGTAAAAACTTGTCTGGTAAGACGTAACGTGTTTCTATGAACGGTTGATGCTCGAGTATGCCTGCCGCTTTTTCTTGTACCACCCAGCTGATTTTTGCGTTAGGCATACTGTTTTTTAGGTAGAAAAGCGCTGGTAAATTGTGGATAACGTCCCCAATTGCCGAGACTCGGATTATTAAAATTTTCATAGTATCTAAATAATATCAAAAAACCTACTGGTACGCGAGATCACTTTGATATACTCATAAACATGGCTATAGACATGGCTGATTGAACGTGGTATTGTTTTGGCGAATTTTGCCTTGGTTAAAAGAGATAAAGAGGGTGTAATGAAAAAATTTCGATTCATGAAATGGTATTCGTTGCTTGGCATTGGGGTTTTGGTAAGCATCGTCATTTTAAGCATTAGCATTTTAGCGGTTTTTGAGCGAAAGGCAGCAGTGGAACGACCTCGGGTTACGTTTAAGACACCAAAAAATAGTATTAAAAAAGTTGTTTTGGACAACGGTATGACGGTGTTGGTGCATCGAACAACGCAGGTACCAAAGGTGCTTGTTCAGATCGCGTATGATGTTGGTTCTGGGGTTGAGGAGTCTGGTGAGCGAGGGCTTGCTCATTTAATAGAGCATATGATTTTCAAAGGGACACAAAAGCTTTCTGAAGGTGATATCGATGCGATTGCTCGAAAGTATGGTGCAGATTTTAATGCGTTTACCTCAAAGGACGTCACAAGCTACTACTTTGAGGTAAATAAAAACAACTGGAAGCCGTTTGTTGAATTGCTTGCTGATTGTATGAGTAATGCTCGGTTTGAGGAGGAACATCTCGCGTCCGAGATGAAAACGGTTATTCAAGAATTACGGATGCTCGAGGATAATTATTGGCGATGGATGATAAACAAAGCGTGTGAGCTTGTGTATCCATCGAATCATCCATATCACCATCCAACGATTGGCTACAAAGAAGATTTACTTGCGCTTTCTGCAGGAAAACTGCGCGACTTCTATGAAAAGTACTATCATCCCCACAAGGCAACGTTGTTTATTGTTGGTGATGTTGATATTAACGAGGCAATTGAGGTTGCGCGCACGCATTTTGACTTTGTGCCAGACGGCGAGAGAGAAACAATAAAGCCGGTTCCATCTGAGTCGGTTGATCTTGCAAGTCAGGTGAATCGTGTTTACAAAGACATTAAGAAAGAGTTGCAGGGATTTTATTGGAAGATACCTGGTTTAAAGAGCGGAAACCAGGTTTTGGCTTCGGTGGTCGAGGGGATTTTGGGCCAGGGCGAGGGAAGCGTCCTATATCGACGTTTAGTTGATGAAGAAAAGATTGCAACGTCTGTACAAGTTGGGTCGATCCAGTTAAAAGAATCTGGAATTCTATTTGTTCTTGTTGAGCCTAAGGAGGGTTGCTCGTTTAAGTGTAAGGTAACGGTGACAGCTGAGTTAGTTGAGTTGATCAAGCGGGGTGTCGATTCGTTTGCGTTGGCAAAAGTTATTCGGCGTAAGGAGCGAGAGTTTTTCTCGATGTTAGAAACCTCGAGAGCGCTGACCTATGAGTGGATTCAGTCATTTTTTTCAACGGGTGACGAATTTGAGTTATTTAAGCGGGTTGAGCAGTTCTATCAGATCGATGAAGCGATGGTGAAAACGTTTATACAAACTTATCTGGACCCATTTCTTATTAATGAATTAAAGGTGTTGCCGTTGCCCGCGGAGAAGAGAGAGCAATGGCTTGAAAATAAAAACCGGTCAGAAAAAGAGGATGCAGCTATTTTGCAAAATTTTGTACGAACTGAGCCGGTAGAAGAGCCTCTATTTGCGACCTTTATGCCGGAGCCAAAGCCGCTCAAGTTTTCGTTTCCGCAACCTGACCGCGTTGTAGTATTAGAAAATGGATTAAAAGTGATTCTTCGTACGTCTGGGTCGCTTCCGCTTATTTATACTGCCTGTCGATTTAACCAGGCAAGTTATTTCTCGATGGCAAAAGAGGGCATCGTGATGGACGTGATGATGAACATGCTTATGGAGAAGAGCGTTGGGTTTAGCAAAACGGAAAACGTTGACTGTTTTGAATTGCACGGCGCTGGATATTCATTCGATTCGAGTGGAGCTCGATTGATGACGACAAATGTTGGGTATCTGCCTGTACTCAAATGTTTGTTTCATGTTTTAACAATGCCGGAGTTTGAGCAGGGGTTGTTAGAAAAAGTAAAAGAAATTTTCGTTGATTCGTATAAGCGAAGCAAGGATTCTCCTCAGTCAGTTGCCATTCGTCTCTTGAAGTCGATGGTTTACAAATCTCATCCGTATGGGTGGGACTTTGATGATGCGATTGAGCTTATAGAAGGTCTGACTGTTGCGGATTTGCAACGATTGCATAGTACCTATGTATCTCCGGCAAACATGACGATTGTTGTTTCAGGTGACTTCAATCTGGATCAGGTGGAGGCAACGATTAAAGAGGTTTTTGGGCGGTGGCAGCATCATGGTAAGCCGGTTGAGAAGAAAGACCCTGGCAAGGGGGCGTTTGAGCCTGGTGGTCGAAGAGATTATCCGATGCTTCGCGACCAGGTGGTTTTACTGCTTGGCCAGTCGTCGCCGATTAACATCTACCATCCAGACAGAATACCCCTTAAGCTTGTGAACTTTATTTGCTTCCATTCTTTGGGTTCACATCTATTTAAGTTGCGAGAGCAAACCGGGCTGTTTTATGTTGCGAGTGGCGGCTGGGGTGAAAGTGCGACCGGCGTCCATGGTTTTGATTACCTGTACGCGCTTTTAAATCCAGATAACGTTGATAAAACAGAAGGAGCGCTCAAAAAACTTGTTGATCGAATTGGTCGTGACGGGGTGACACTCGACGAGCTTGACGATGCTCGTCAGTGGACGCTGAAGGGATTAATCGATTTGGTTTCAAGTAATGGTGCGGTAGCAGGGACTCTTGGTACACTTGAAGAGTTTGGCTTAGGGTTCGACTATTATGATAAAGCCCTTGCTCGGGTTCAGTCGATCACGGCCGACGAACTGCGTAAAATTTGTAAAAAACATTTTAATTCCAAACGGTTGGCACGGGTTCGTGTCGGGAGGATTTCGTGAAGCAAAAACTAAATGGTATGATTGGATTTTTTGCGTGCTTGTGTTTTATAACGAGTGTCGATGCTATGAACGATCGGGGAAGAAGTGACGCGGTTGTGCTGGATTCGTTGGATAAACAGATAGAGCTTTTTCTCGTTGGAACGTTAGACGACATTGACAGGTGCTATCGTGCTATGGGATTGGTAATCGCGAGAAGTGTAGCAGAAATAGAAGATTCAGCAGGAGTTTGGTCTACGCTCGCACCTGGTTTTGTTAGAAAATCTCTGAACTTGTCTGATAGAAATACGGAAAGTACACAGTTGTTTTTTGATAAAATGAAGAGTTTTCATGATAAAAAAGAGATGGCGGATATTGCGAAACAACTTTATTTGCTTCTCGAGAACAAAACAAAAACAAAATCAAAAGATAATCTGGTTATAAGAGGGCTCGTAAACTTTTTTTTAAAAAATATTTTGCTTTTGATAAGAAAAGATTTTATTGAACAAGAAGTTATGTTTTCGACTCATGTAAAAGGGGAAAGTTGCTTTTCACGTGATTGCCATGCCTGCCTACTGACAAAACCAGAGCACAAGACTGTGTATGGAAAAGAGATGGAGCTTATTAGCTTGTCATGTGGGCATAAAATTTGCTTCGCCTGTATCGAGAAAGATATTTGCGACGGGAAAATTACGTGCCCTGAGTGTTACAAAACAGTTACCGTAGAGCTTTTGGAGCTTCCAAAGAGTTCTCCTGTTGACGACAATGTTCCTAGCGGTTGTAATGTCTGCGTAGTCTTATAGTTTTTTATGGCGAACTTTCCAATAAATTGCAGTAAGAGGGTTGCAAGAAATCAGTCGCAGGAAGATTAATGGCAGAGCCAGGTATATTGGTTTTTCTTGTAAGTTGGCCCGGACGTATTTTCTGCAGGTATATGGGTGATAGATGCACACTCCTCGTGGCCCAAGAAATGGCCGGATACTATCCATAAACGCAATGATGAGCTTAACGAGAATGTTGCGTAGGCTCATAATTTTTCTACCATGAGCTTCTTAATCTGGTCAAATGAAAAGTCTATTGCTTCTTTGTAAACAAGTAAAATAGAGATAATTGGTTTTTGGTAAAGTTTTTCTTCGTAGAAGATCGCTTTTGCTCGTCTTCTAAAACGGTTTCGCTTGACCGCAGAACCGCTTTTTCTTGGTATAACAATTAAAAGTTTTCCATGGGGTATTGCTTCTTCGAGAGGGGCTTGCAGGATGGTTAGGCCAAGAATCTTTGCACGAAAAGCAGCGCGCTTGAAAGCGCGCTGGACCTCGTTCTGCTTAAATGAGAAAAGGGCTTTATACAGCAAGCCGTTTACGCCCCTTTTTTCGTCGATTATTGATGATTTTTCGCCCATCTTTAGTTCGCATTCGTTTGCGAAAGCCGTGTTTTCTCTTGCGTTTTAATCTGCTTGGCTTAAACGTCGTGGACATCGTTATCCCTTATATTCTGCAATGTATAGATAGTTATTTTTCAAACGAGTACCCATTCTATCGTATAATGCTGAAATACGCAACTACAAGCCCCGTTTTGGCAGCAATCAGCGGGTTAGCGTATAGATGATGTGATTGAGCGTTTTTTCTCGCAGAACAGCTTGTCTAAGGGCGCTTTCTGGGAAAGGGGTGTCGCTCTCTTCGATGGGTTCAAAGGCCGGCTTGAAATAGACGAATTCTCGCAGCCTGCTGTTGTTGAATAGTGTGAGGTAGTGTCGAATGTCTTTAGAGCTCGCTTTAATGCCCTCTTTGTGGGCGATTTGGTCGATGAGGACCTCTTCCTTGAGAAGTTTTTCCGCGAGGGTTGCGACTTTCTCATGAAAATCTTTTTGAGATTTATAGACCTGATAATCGGGTTGTTTTCTGAGCATATCAAGAAGCGATTCTTGTTTGCGTATGGTGAGGTGTTTGGGGATCTCAAAGCGATGTTTTGAGAAGAATAGGTGGAACACCTCTTCGACGATCGATCTTCGTTGTGATATGTCATTTCGATAGGAGAATACCTCTATTAATTTGTTGTGGGTTTCAGCTTTGTTCTTTAGTTTAAAGATTGTCCTGAACGCTTCAACCGAGAGGTGCGAACCTTTCGCGAGAGACTTGATTGTGATGAGGAAGCAGCACCTTGCGGTCAGAGTATCGTAGAATTCTTCATCTGTAGGGATCTCAGAAGTAGTAAACGAGTCGCCTGCTTTTTTGCCGATAAAATTCATGTGAAAAGGCTTTTCGAGATGACTGACATTGATTTTTATCCAAAAGTTTGCCCGATGGATGCAGTTCTGGGGAGACGTCGAGTCCCCATGGTGAGGAAGAATTGGTTTTTTGCAATCGTCTGTGATCGTTGCCTCGAAGTTTACCCAATCGTTATTTTCGACTACCTCTTGATCCTGCTTTTTAAATTTGTCGTGTTCTCGTTTGATAAAGAGGTCGACCTGTTTATCAAGATCTTTGTAGCGTTTTCTCTTTGGCGATTTGAAGGTAAAGAGTTTCCATTCTTTGAGAGGGATTGGCGAGGCGACCGAGAGCTCGAAAGTATACAGGCCCCCGACATTTGGTGAGCAGGTCATGTTGATTAGTCTAGGATGATTGGCTACGGAGATTTTTTTATTGGAAATTTGGTTGAGAAGATAGTCAATAACAATATGTTTTAGCGCGAAGTTTTTGACGTTACAGCTGATTCGGTCTGCTAGTTCTTTCTCAATAAAGTCGAGGGGCAGCGTGATGTTTTTTAGTCCTTGCGGCTGGGCGCTTTTTGCGTAGAGATAAGCCGCCTGTTTATAGATAGCCTGGATTGTTTTGGCAGAAAGTACGACGGTTGCTTCGACCAGATGGGAAGATATTGATTTTGTAGATAGCATTATGGCGAAATGGCCCTGAGGCCTTGCTTCACTACTGAACATTTTTCGTCCCCTTTTTAAAAACGTTTAAAATGCTCGATTATGGTGCAAGAGGGGGGACTCGAACCCCCACCTTCTTTCGAAGACTGGCTCCTAAGGCCAGCGCGTCTACCAATTTCGCCACTCTTGCAAGAAGTATTTGCGTGGTGTTTTATGGTGGGTCGCCGGGGACTCGAACCCCGAACCTGCAGATTAAGAGTCTGTTGCTCTACCAATTGAGCTAGCAACCCATAAGAATATAACCAGTCATAATTCTAAATTGTTTGATTCTTTTTGGCAAGACATGATACTGAATTTGTGGTAGCTTGTCTCTACTATGGAAGAGCTATTGACGTTGCAGGAGACCGTTGAAGACAAATCGTTTACATATCAGCCGACCTGCTTTGATGAGTATCTTGGACAATCGGAGGTTAAGACGAAGCTACAGGTGTATGTGCAAGCGAGCACTTTGCGCCAGGAGCCGCTAGACCATCTTCTACTTTTTGGGCCGCCTGGTTTAGGGAAAACGACGCTGGCCAAGGTGATGGCCAAGGAGCTCAATGTCAACCTGAAGATAACCAGTGCGCCAATACTTGAGCGGAGTGGGGATTTGGTTGCGATCTTGACGAGCATTGCCCCTCGAGAAATTCTTTTTATAGATGAGATTCATCGTCTTCCCAAACCTGTTGAAGAGATTTTATATAGTGCCATGGAAAACTTTTGTGTTGATGTTATTGTTGGCCAGGGCGCAGGAGCAAAGTCGATTCGCCTCCCCCTTAACCCTTTCACTTTAATTGGCGCAACAACGAAGACAGCGCTTCTTTCTGGACCCCTCCAGACCCGTTTTGGCATTGTTGAACGACTTGAGTTTTATGAGCCGGAAGATTTGGCAGAGATCGTGAGACAAAACGCAGATTTTTTCAAAATTCCAATTTTACCTGAAGCAGCTTTAGCTATCGGGAAGAGAGCCCGCGGTACTCCCAGAATTGTCAAGCGATTGCTGCGTCGAGTTCGCGATTTTGCTCAGGTGTATAAACATGCGTGTATCGATATTGAGGTAGTCAATCATGCCATGAAGTTTCTCAACATCGACGAAGATGGCTTGACTAAGCTCGATCGTCAGGTTTTGACTCATATCATCAAAGACTTTGACGGCGGACCGGTGGGTATTGAGACGTTGGCTGCCATGACAGGAGAAGACCGGGATACGCTTGAAGATTTTTGCGAGCCGTTTCTGATTCGTCAGGGGCTGATCCAGAAGACCTCTAGGGGGCGTCAGGTTCCCCATAAGAAGATTTTGTATTTACGGAGACGGTTGCTTGGGGAGAATCCAGAGATTCAGGATTCGATGTTTTGACGGTCTTCTGATCGGTCGACAAGTAGAGATAAAACGATTATTCTTGGAGGGTGTTAAGCCTTAAACAAGTGAGGAGGACGCCAATGTCTGGACATTCAAAGTGGGCCACAATTAAGCATAAAAAGGCCAAAGAAGATGCAAAGCGGGGGAAGGTTTTTACCAAATTAATCAAAGAGATAACAGTTGCCGCCCGTGATGGTGGTGGCGATCCTACCGCAAACGCGCGTTTGCGTATGGTCGTTGAAAAAGCAAAGACGGCCAACATGCCACAGGAAAATATCGTTCGAGCGATTAAAAAAGGGACCGGCGAGCTTGAGGGTGTTTCGTATGAGGCGGCGACTTATGAGGGGTATGGTCCCCATGGAGTTGCGGTGATTGTTGAAACGTTAAGTGACAATAAAAAAAGAACGGTTTCTGAAGTGCGACATCTTTTCTCGAAAATGGGGGGCAATCTTGGTGAGGCTGGTTCTGTTGCCTGGATGTTCGAGCACAAAGGCGTGGTTCGTTTGCCGGCCGCCAATATTTCTGAAGATGAACTTCTTGAAAAGTTGCTAGATTACGATGTTGAAGACGTTGTTATCATCGATAACGTTGCGTCGATTGTTTGCGACATGAAAGATTTAGAGTTGATCAAGAAAGGTGCCGAGCAAGAAGGGTTGTCTGTTGAGGATGCTGATATCGAATGGGTGCCAAAGAATAAGATTTCTCTTGAGAGCCAAGATCAAGAAAGCAAAGTGTACAAGTTTTTAGATGCGATCGAAGAGCTTGACGATGTTCAAAATGTGTATGCAAATCTAGTATAGCTTTTGCAATTATTTCTGTATTCCTGTTGAGAGTAGGAGATTTGGATGATATTAAGTATGACCGGCTTTGCCTCAAAGACAACCGTGTTGCCTGTCAAGAAGGGTGAAGAGGCTGTTTTAACTGTTGAGATTAAGTCATTGAACACTCGGTTTTTTGAGGTGAGTTGTAAGTTGCCAAGTAGCTTGAGTTCTCTCGAGATTCCTATTATTAATCGCCTCAAGGAAAAGCTTTTGCGGGGACGCGTTTTTATTTCGGTAAAGCTTTCTGGAGAAGGGGGCGTGTTTGAGTCTGTTGTTCCGGTTGCCAAGGTTGTTAGCGATTATCTTTCGGCCGCAGAAACAATAAAAGGGCGGTTTCATGTGAAGGGCGATTTAACGCTTGCTGATGTTGTTTTGCTTCCGAGTGTTTTTACGTTCGAACGGGAAGAGGTTGGCAAAGGTACCGAGCAGGCGCTGTTGAAAGTTATAGCAGAAATTACCGACCAACTCATCAAATCAAGAAAAGCTGAAGGTGCTCGTTTACAGAAAGATCTTGAAAAGCGATTTAGTGGTTGTCAAAAACATATTGAAAAGATAAAAAAGTTGTTTGATGTTTTTATGAAAAAGAAAAAAGCAGAAATAAAAGAAATAATCGTTCGGTCGAAGGGTGGCGACCAGGAAGCAGAAAAACAGCTAGGCGAAAGTTACGAGTTTCTTAACAAGATTGACATTCACGAAGAAATTGTTCGCTTTACAAGTCATTTGGACAGTGTGAACAAGCTTTTTGTCAGCAAGCAGGCTGAGAAGGGAAAGCGGTTTGAATTTATTTTGCAAGAGCTTGGTCGCGAGGTTAACACGATTGCTGCAAAATGTTCAAATTTCGACATAAGTTCTGTTGCGGTCGAGCTTAAGGTAGAGTTAGAGAAAGTACGTGAACAAGTTCAAAACATAGTGTGATTCCTGTGCCAGGATTGCAGATGGAACTGCAAATGGCTCTAAAAAACAGCTTTTGACTTTAGCCTGCCCACTGGTATACTTTACCCTGTATTTAACGTCTGTTTTAGTGACTTACAATAGGAAGGAAACGTTATGAAAATAGCAAATATATTTAAGATTCTTAGTGTTGTATTTTTGCTCGGTCTTGGTAGTATCACTTTCTGTGCTGCGTGTGAAGATGGTTGTTGTCATTGGGATGAGATTAAAGCCCCCACAAAAGAAGTTGTCGCTTCAAACGTAGAGGCTCCTGCTGATGCTGCGGTTGAAAAAGCTGAAGAACCAGTGGCGGTCGCAGACAACTCAAAAGATCCCCAGGATTCTGATGAAGAAGAAGAGTTTGATCCTGAAGCGTTTGCCAAGTTTGCGCAGCGCCTCAAAGATGGGGATAAAGATGAGCTTGTTGATACAGCCGTTCGGGTTGTTGACGAAAAAACGGTATAAAAAACAGCTCCCCAATCATAATTTTTTAGAGAGTATGTACTATGAGCCACCAGTTGTCTCTTTCGTTGGAACTTATTTTGCTACTTGATTGGTTTTTGAAACACGGAAAAAAACAGTTGCGCTCTCTTGTGAAAGAGGCGGCAAAGAAAAATCTGGCTAACGAATTGGAAGATATAAGCGATCGAGATTATGTGAGAATGCTCGATGGCTTGCAAAATACCGTGGCTGATTTTGTTGTCTTTCTCGAGGACTCTCTCCTTGACAGTCTTGATGAGGTTGACGCGGATGTTTGTGCTTGGTGTGCGCAGGATGCCATGGAGCCGATTATAAAAGTGCTTGATAACAACGTATTAGATCCAAAGACTTTGTGGCTGAGCATACAGCAGACAAGAAAGAATCGGACGCTTCATGAACATGAGGTCAAACGAGAGTTCTTTAGGCAAATTCTTAAAAATTGGAAACCCCCTTCAAGTGAGTCGGTCAACTAGTTTGTTCGAAAAAGCCTATTGCGTGTAGCGCCGTTCGCAATTCAAATAGCGGCAGCCCAAAGATTGCGGTAAATGATCCGTGTGCATCTTTCAAAAAGTTCAATCCAAAATCTTCGATAATTCCGGCGCCACATGCGTTCATTGCATGTGGCATTTCTTCAAAGTATCTATCAACCATATCTGTTGCGACGCAGAACGAGAGCGTCGCTGGGGTGGTCCAGTGATTTGTTTTGCTTGTTACCCATTTTGTATCAATATAATTTTTTTGATCGAGGCAGCAGCCAGTGACCAGCTCCGCTCTTTCTAGGCAGAGTAGTGCGAGCATCTGCTTGGCGTGATTTTTATCGGTTGGTTTTCCTAGGATTTGTTTGGTTTTTTCTGTGCGCATAAGCGTGTCTGCTGTAAGTACAAAAATGGTTTTGCTTTGAGTTGTTTCAGGTGATGGGAGCGTGATCGATTTCATTTTGTGGCGAGCGATCGCAAGAACGTATTCGTTGAATGAACCGGTGGTGTCGATGCCACACTCATCGCTTGAGTGTTCAATTATTTGATAGCTAATTTTTGCGAGATCGAGCAGTTTTTGTCGGGCCTTTGATTGAGAACCAAGATAAAGAATGTTTTTTGTCATAACTTTCCTTTCGTATTTACATGTACCCTCTCCCATAGGCCAGCATAATTTTGTTTGATAATCCCTTCCAGTTGGAGCTGGAATAGTTGATCTTGCAGTTCGAGAAGTGACATGTTTGTTTTAACACTTAGTTCGTCAATCGCGCATGGTGCTGTGATATGTTTAAGAAGAGGATGTTTGTTGACGTTCTCTTCTTTTTTTACCGTAATTTTTATAGGAACGGTTTTTTCATGAATAGTGGTGGTTTTGGCTGGAGGTTGAGTTGAGTTTGTAATCTCGAACTCTTCAAGAATATCCTCGACATTCGTAATTAACTTTGCACCTTGTTGAATTAGCTTGTGACAGCCGGCACTTAATTGATTGGTTACTTTTCCTGGAAGAGCAAAAACCTGGCGACCCTGGTTGAGTGCAAAATGTGCGGTGATTAGGGCACCACTTTTTTCTGCGGCCTGGATGACGATGCAGCCCTGACTAAGACCAGATATGATTCTATTGCGTGCAGGAAAGTTGCCTTTGTTTGGGGTTGTTCTTAGTGAGAACGGCGAAACTAGTGTTCCGTTGTTTTTTACGATCGATCTAAAAAGTTCTTTATTACTTGCCGGGTATGGTTCCATCAAGCCTGATCCGAAGACGGCGATTGTTTTGCCGCCGGCGGTAACCGTTTCATGATGTGCCATGCTGTCGACCCCTGCGGCGCCGCCGCTGACAATTTCCCAACCATGAAAGACGAGCATTGGTACAAGCGTTTCGATACAGGATTTTGCGTATCTGTCTGCTTTGCGAGAACCAACGATTGCTATTCGTTTTGTGTTTTTATTGTGGTCATTAGAGATCGAGACCCCCTTACTGTAGATGATCAGTGGTGGGTGATGGATCTCCTTAAGCGAATTGGGATAGGTGTCGTCCAAAAAATTTAACGTAGTGATGTTGTATTTTTCGATCAGGTGTAATTCTTGATCGAGTTCCTTTTTGTTTGAGAGGCCGTTGACCAGTATGGTTGCAATACGTGAAGAGACCCCAAACTTATTGATAAAATCTGTGGTTTTGTAGTGATATAGTTGTTGTAAGTCAAATGTTGGTTTAGAGAGATGGGGATGGGCGTGCGTTTCAAAAAAATCTTTGTAAAACCCTCTTATAAGTTTCAAGACAGACGCAGGGCCGATGTTTGGCATTAATGAAAGGTGAAGAAGGGTTGTGGTGTTATTTGTTTTTTGCATGAATTATTTTAGCATGGTTTTTTGCTTAAAAACAACCCATAATGCCGCCGTTGTGGGGATAAGTTCGCTCTTAAAAAAGAGTTCGTTGGACGGTGTCTTTTGGCTCAAGCTCTTCGGGATCGATATCGAAAGCCTCTTCGAGCGTTTCTTCTGCTCTTATCTGGTTGTTTTCGGTAGAAATTTTTACAGCCGCCTGCATCATCATTTCTTCTTCGACTTCTTTTATCTCTTCGTCTTCCTCGACCTCTTCGGGCTCTTCAATTTTTTCGGTCTCACCGGCTGCTCGTTGGTTTTTACTTACTGTCTGAGCAGGCTTTGCAGAAGTCAGGTTTTCTCTTGGTTCTTTTCCGCCGGAAGGCCCCGGTTCATTTCCATCATCGTTCTCTTCTTCTTCGAAAGCAACGACCGTTGCGAGCGTTTGAGACTTATCCAGTTTGATGAGTCGAACTCCTTTAGCATGACGTCTCATCGTTCTAATTTCTTGTGGCGAAAGCCTGATGATTTTGCCGTTGGTGTCGATGAGTAGAATGTTCGATTCTTGAGAAACAAGAACCAAGCCAATCACTTCGCCATTTCGGTTGTCGACAGGGATGGTCCTTACGCCAAGGCCTCCACGATGAGCAATTCGGAAATCTTCGATTCGAACCCGCTTTCCGTAGCCTCGTGAGGTTGCAAAGAGCAGGTCTTTTTCGTCTCCGGCAATAATTTCCATGCCAACAACAAAGTCTTTAGCGCGTAATTTGATGCCTCGGACACCTGCCGCTTGTCGGCCCATTGCGCGAACCTCTTCCTCGTTAAACCGTATTCCTTGACCCAAGCTGGTTGCGATAACAATCGTGTTGTTTCCATGACTGACATCACAAAAAGCGAGTTCATCATCATCTTTTAGGCCGACGGCCCGGATGCCGGTGCTTCGTATTTTTGCAAATGAGGACATATCTGTTTTCTTAATAATCCCATGCTTAGTGATCATGACCAAGAATTTATTTTCCATTTCACGTAGGCACAGTAGTTTTACAACTTTTTCGTTTTCGGCAAGTGGTAGCAGGTTGATAATAGCACGTCCCTTAGAGGTTCGTGATCCCTCTGGCACCTGGAAGACGTCAAGATTGTACACACGTCCAAGGTTGGTGAAGAACAGTAGCTCGTCATGAGTTTTCGCAACAAACACATCCTGCATAATATCTTCTGAGCCAGCGAGATCTGCCATGCCCTTTTTACCACGTCCACCACGATGTTGTACGGTATATGTGTCTAGTGGTACTCGTTTGATGTATCCCTTACGCGTGAGTGTAACAACAGCTTCTTCATCAGGAATGAGATCTTTGTCCTCAAAACTGTCGATTGCGCCTTCGATGCGACTTTTACGTTTGTCACCATACGAGCTTTGTATTTCTTCAAACTCTTTAATAATTTCTTTATTCAAAATACTTGGATTATCTAAGATCAGTTTGAGCTGCGTAATGAATTCCTGATGCATTTTGAGCTCATCGCGAAGCTTGGTTTGCTCAAGGCCGGTCAGTCGTTGCAGCTTCATTTCAAGTATTGCTTTGCTTTGCAGTTCGCTTAACTTGAAAATAACTTGAAGTTCTTCGATGGCGGTCACAGCAGAATCAGATTTTTTAACAAGCTCAACAACACGGTCGATGTTTTCTAGAGCGATGAGTAAACCATGACAGATGTGGGCTCGAGCTTCGTGTTTTGCAAGATCAAACTCGGTTCGTCTTGTGACGATCTCTTTTCGGTGAACGATAAAATGATCCAGCACTTCTCGCAGTGTGAAGATCATCGGGCGATTTTGATAGAGCGCAAGCAGCAAGATGGACATCTTTGATTGGAGTGGCGTGTGTTTATACAGTTGGTTTAGCACAACGCTTGGAATCTCGCCCCGCTTGAGATCGATGACGACACGAATGCCTTTTTTGTTCGATTCATCTCGAATGTTCGAGATGCCATCAATCACTTTGTTTTTAACTAGATTTGCAATTTTTGTAATCAAGTCAGCCTTATTAACCTGATACGGAATCTCGCAGATAATCAGTCGATTTTGTTTCTTATTTTCATCAATGTCGACGACGCCGCGTAGCGTTACCGACCCATGTCCAGTTCGATATGCTTTAAGAATTCCAGATCGACCACAGATGATGCCGCCGGTTGGGAAGTCTGGCGCTGGAATTAGGTTGAAAATTTCTTCATCAGTTATTTTTGGATTGGTAATCATTTTGATACAAGCGGTAACAACTTCTGAAAGATTGTGTGGGGGAACAGAGGTTGCCATGCCGACTGCAATGCCGGTTGAACCATTGACAAGAAAATTTGGAATTCTGGATGGGAGTAGGGTTGGTTCTTTCGTGGATTCATCAAAGTTTGGAACGAACTGGACGGTCTGCTTCTCGATGTCGGCAAGAATGTCCTTTGCAATCTTTGCCATGCGACACTCTGTGTACCTCATGGCCGCAGCGTTATCTCCATCAATCGACCCCCAGTTTCCCTGGCCGTCTAAGAGTGGGTATCGCTTTGAGAACTCTTGTACGAGTCCGACCATCGACTGATAGATGGGCGAGTCGCCATGTGGATGATAGTGTCCAATGACCTCACCAACAACCGTAGCTGATTTTCGATACGATCGATCATGATAGTAGCCAAGCTTGTGCATCGCATAGAGAATTCTTCTATGAACAGGTTTTAATCCATCACGCACGTCGGGCAGTGCCCGGCTGACGATGACCGACATGGCATAATCGAGAAACGATGTTTTGAGTTCTTTTTCTATAGACAGAGGCTTGACTGATGGTTCGAATGAACTGTTTTGATCCGGCATAACAACTCCCCCTCGCGGGTCATAAAATTATTATTCTTATTAGTAAAAACGTACAATTTATGATACTAAAATTTGCCTGTAAAAGCAAACTTGATGGTCCTATCGCGTACGTTTTTATGGGCGTCTCTCAAAATACAAAACGCTTACGGCTGATCGTAGTCAATTGTGTTTTTATTTGTAAACGAACAAGTTTTTTTAACGGGCCATATTGCGTAGGCGTTTAATGCGTTTTTCCATAGGGGGATGAGTTGAGAATAAGTTGAATAAGCCTTTTCCAAAAAATGGGTAGACAATAAACAGGCTCGCTGTACTTGTTTGTGCTTGAGATTTAGGTTTGAGTTTTTGCATCTGAGCACCATACTGTAGTTTTTCAAGTGCACTTGCGAGTGCTAGCGGGTCATGAGAAATCGTCGCGCCAGACTCGTCAGCCAAATATTCGCGTGAGCGTGAGATCGCTAGTTGGATCAGCATTGCTGCGAATGGCATCAATATTGCGACAAGCAGAGCGCTCGCGGTTCCCCCTTGCTCTCGATCGCGCCGTCCGCCGAAGATGGTTGACCAGTATAACATGTCGGCAAGATATCCTATGGTCATGGCGAGCGTTGCTGCGATTGTTGCGACCAAAATGTCACGATTTTTGACGTGTGATAGCTCGTGAGCAATCACACCGCGGAGCTCATGATTATCAAGCAGGTCGATGATCCCTTGCGTGACCGCGATAGATGCATTTTTGGGATTTCTTCCCGTTGCAAATGCGTTGGCCATCGAGGTTGGAATGTACCATATTTTTGGCATGGGCATATTTGCGTTGGAACAAAGCTCCTCAACCATATCGTGTACATGAGAGAATCGTTCTTGATCAAGTGGTTGTGCTTTGTACATTCTGAGTACCAGTTTGTCTGAATAAAAATACATGAAAAAATTCATGACGATTGCGATTGTAAGAGCAATCGTTAGGCCTGCTTGCCCACCAAATAAATGGCCGAGTAGCAAAAGGAGGCCACTGAGTGAGCCTAACAAGAACGCTGTTTTGAGTTGGTTTAAAAACATCGGTAACTCCTATTCGTTTTCTTCTTCGTAGTCAACTTTCCAGTCGTCGACGATTTCGACGTCGACGGGGTCTATCGGAAGCGTTGTTTGTGCTTCTGCGTCACCCCTCTGGAGACTCTTTTTTTTGATTTCGACTAGTCGCTTAGCCTGTTTTTTTGCCGTTTCTTTAAATGTTTCGCCTTCTTCTTTCAGTTGGTCTTGTGCTTGAGCGAACAGCTTATTGATCTCGTTTTGTAGTTTATTGATTTTTTTTTGTAGTCCCATAATAACTTCGACACCGGCGAGATTAACACCAAGCTTGTGTGTTAGATAGATGATCTCTTCCAGGCGGTCGACGTCCTCTTCTGAAAAGAGACGGGTGTTGCCGGCAGAGCGTTTAGGAGAAATGAGGCCCTCTTTTTCGTACAAACGTACTGTTTGTTGATGAACGGAGAACATTTTTGCAACGACAGATATAGAATAAAATCCTTCTCGTCTTTTTTTCATAGATTTTCCTACTAAGCTAATCTGTTTTGAGTATTGTCAAAAACGCTTCTTGTGGTAGCTCAACGTTGCCGACCTGTTTCATCTTTTTCTTACCAGCTTTTTGTTTTTCAAGCAACTTGCGCTTACGGGTGATGTCGCCGCCGTAGCATTTTGCGGTGACATCTTTTCTTATTGCTGAGACCGATTCTCGGGCAATAATCTTTGCTCCGATTGCCGCTTGAATCGCAACCTCAAACATTTGCCTGTGAATTACTTTGCGTAATTTTTTGGTGAGCTCTCGCCCGAGATAATACGCTTTATCTTTATGAACGATTACAGAAAGTGCGTCGACAGGCTTACCGTTAAGCAAAATATTCATACGGACAAGATCAGCCGGGGCGTATTCTGTTTCTTCGTAATCAAAACTTGCGTATCCCGCGCTGCTCGATTTAAGTTTGTCGTAAAAATCGATCACCGTTTCGTTTAGTGGCATTCGATAGGTCAGTATAATTCTGCTTTCGTCAAGGTAACTCATGTCCTGTTGCTCGCCGCGTCGATCTTGGCAAAGCTTCAAAATGGCTCCAAGATACTCTTTTGGCGTGATGATCGTTGCGTTAATTATCGGCTCGAGTATTGTTTGTATTTTGACGACATCGGGAAATTTTGATGGGTTCTCGACGGAGACCTCTTTGCCGTTGGTCAAAACGACTTTGTACAAAACCGTAGGGGCTGTCGTTATAATAGTAAGATCGTATTCTTGTTCAAGTCGTTGTTTGAACACATCCATGTGAAGGAGACCAAGAAAGCCACATCGAAATCCAAAGCCAAGTGCCGTAGAACTTTCTTTTTCGACGTGAACACTCGGGTCGTTAAGGGTTAATTTTTCAATGGCGTCTTTCAAATTTTCGTAGTTTGATGATTCAACTGGATAGACGCCAGCGAAGACCATAGATTTTGCTGGCTTGAACCCGGGGAGTGGTTTCACGGGATATTTGGCGTGATAGAGCGTATCGCCAACGCGGGCCTCTTTTACCGTCTTCATGCCTGCAATAATATAGCCAACTTGTCCGGTGTATAAAACGTCGGTTGGGGTTGGTTCTGGGTACATGAGCCCGATGTCGAGGACCTCATAACCACGACCAGTATGCGCAGCCACAATTTTGTCACCCTTCTCGACGGTACCGTCAATAATTTCAAGTAAACAAATAACGCCGCGATATTCATCAAACCATGAATCGAAGAGGAGTGCTTTGAACGGCTTTTTTTTGCTGCCTGTTGGTGGCTGAGTTCGTTCAATGATTGCCGCAAGCGTATTTTCGATGTTCAGACCTGTTTTTGCGGAAATTAACAGGACATCTTTTTTCTTTATGTCGAACGCGTGTTCCATTTCACCCATGATTCTTTCAGGATCAGCATTGATCATGTCTATTTTGTTGATGACTGGAATGATTGTAATATTTTGTTCGAAGGCGAGATAGAAGTTTGCCATTGTTTGCGCCTGAATACCCTGAGCTGCGTCGACGAGCAGAAGGGCTCCTTGGCAGGCGTATAGTGAACGGGAGACTTCATAGCTAAAGTCGACGTGACCTGGCGTGTCGATCAAATTTAACAGATAGGTGACACCCTTGTGCTCATAAAAAAGTGATGCGGTTTGTGCCTTGACGGTTATGCCACGCTCTTTTTCAACCTGTAGCTTATCGAGAAACTGCTCGTTTTTTGCTCGCTTCGAGATTGTGCCGGTTGTTTCAAGCAGCCGGTCCGCGAGTGTTGACTTACCATGGTCGATGTGAGCGATGATCGAAAAATTTCTAATTCGATCAGGGGTAAATTCTTCTAAGTTAACGTTCTTTATATCCATGATCCAACCTACATTCGTTTCGGTTTGCTTAGTCCTAACAGGTCGAGACATAGGTCAAGAGTTTGTTGGACAAGTTTTGTTAGGAGTAAGCGGCTTTTCGATGTTTCTATGTCGTCTGGATTAATAATTTTATTTCCGGCGTAATAGGCGTGAAACATACGCGCGAGCTCAAGTGTATAATAGGAGAGTAGATGCGTTTGATAGGTTGAGGCTACTGTTGAAAGAACTGTTTCAAGAGAAGATATCTTTTTGATAAGGGCTATTGCGGCTTGATCGACATGACTTGCTGCTTCTTTGATACGTTCTTTTTTTGTGTCGCCTGTTTGTAACGCTTCGACAAATAGTCGTAGCGCATCTATTTTTCCAGCTTTCTCAAACAGACTGTTTGTTCGAACATAGCTGTACTGAATGTAGTAGGCCGGGTTTTCTTCAGTTTTTTTGAGTGCGGTGTCGAGATCGAAGTCGAGGTGTGCATTCGCTTTTCGGTTAAGATAGAAAAAACGGGCGACGTCGGTGCCAACTTTTTCGATGACGTCTTCAAGCTTTTCAAATGTTCCGGCTCGCTTCGACATTTTCACCTGCTCGCCGCAAGACTTGATGCTAACAAGTTGATAGAGGATGACGTCGAGACAATCCTTTTTTTCTATGACCGATTCGAGCGTAGCCTTGAGCCTGGTAACGTAGCCGTGGTGATCTTGTCCAAGAATATCGATCAGCTTGTCATACCCGCGGTCAAATTTATCTTTGTGGTAAGCGATGTCTGCGGCTATGTACGTAAGTGTCCCGTCGCTTTTTTTTACGACCCGGTCTTTGTCGTCACCAAACTTTGTTGACTGAAACCAGGTTGCGTCATCTTTTTTGTATACTAGTCCTTTATCTCGCAATAATTGTATTACTTGCTCAACGGCGCCACTTTTGTGAAGTTGCCGTTCAGAGAACCAGCGATCGAATTGTATGCCGTACCGGTCTAGTGTTTGCTTGATTTGTTCTAGTAATTGTTCTTTTGCGTATTCCTGAAAAAAGTAATCTTCTTTTTCGAGCAGGCTGTTTCCGTGTTTCTCTAGACACTCTTTTGCAAGTTCGATGAGATATTCGCCTGCATAGCCGTCATCAGGGAACTCGATCGGTTGTTCTAGTTCTTGGTAACAACGAGCTTTAAATGATCGCCCGAGTTTTTCGATTTGAGCGCCGGCGTCATTAATGTAAAACTCCCGGTGTGCTTCGTGGCCTAGGAACCCGAGTACATTGGCGAGGACATCGCCGATGATGCCGCCGCGACCGTGGCCGAGATGAAGAGGACCTGTCGGATTGGCGCTAACGAACTCTAAGAGATATTTTTTGCGTGGTTTTGCCTGTTCAGATTGTTCGGGTTGAAATAATTCATTGTGGTGAGTAAATAGCTCATGGGCGATTGTCTGCCAGGTGTTTTCGTGAAAAAAAATATTGATGAATCCTGGGCCGGCTATATCTATAGATGCGATATATTGTGACAGCTTTTGTTCGGCCTCGATTTTCTCTTTAATTTGTTGCGCGACCGCTCGAGGGTTTAATTTTAGTTCTTTTGCGAGTACCAGCGCAGCGTTGCAAGTAACATCACCAAAATCTTTCGAGTCACTCGTGTTTAATTCTATCTGTATAGACAATGCTTGTTTTTCTGAAAGCTGGTATTCCTGTTTCAGGAGCTCAAAAAGCAATTTTTTTATCAGTCTAATGACGCTCATACGGCTACTTTCGTGTTTTTTAATAGAAAACGAGGAACGAGGGCATAGTATAGCATGTTTTCCTAAAAATCCCACGTGATAGCGAGGCTTGTGGTTCCACTCCACATATCTGTATGCCACGTATGTTTTGCGAGTAATGGAAGATGGTATTCGGCGCGAATGGTTGGCAGAATAGTTATGTCTTTATAGGTGCTGAAATCATATTGTATGTAGCCATGAAGAACGTGCTGGTACCATTGTTTGAGCAGTTTGTTCGTATTTGCAATTTCATTGACGTTAAGAAATTCGGCTTGTTCTTTGGCTGTCTTTAGGAAGTGTGGATTTTTGACGGTTAGCGTTGTATCTTCTTGCTGCGTATATGAGTAACCGATGAGCATCGATAGGCCGCCGAAGACTCTTTCTGTTTTTGCGTATGTGGTTATGTCCCAGATGGTGCCGAGATCGGTGCTAGCCCGACCTTTTTCTAGTAAGACCCACCCATTCTGTTCTGCTGCCGTTGTGAGTCGTTGTGCATACGATTGTTTCAAGAATACGGTTGCGCCTAGATTTGCTCCAACAACAAATTTGTCCCAAAGTGTGACGTGAATATTGCCCCGGCCATTAAAGCCCCAGTGCTTGTTGTAGCCTAATGGTAGTGAGAACACCCGGTTGATTTTTCGTCGGCTTCCGGTCGGGATGATTACTCCTGCTTGCAGGTAGCCACGCAGTGCCGTGATAGAACTGCCTGATACTTCGCAGTGGCCGTGCCAGCCGATACTGACAAGTGGGTCAGAGAGTTCTGTTGAACAAAATGGTGTTTTGAGAGGGTCGATACAGTTCTCTTCAAGAATCGCGTCAAGTTCGTTTTCGACGAACGCGGCGAGCAGGCTGTGTTCTACGTCGGTTGTTGCTGATTGGACATAGTCTATGCAGTCGATTTTTAATTTTTTTATAGGAAGATACGCTTGGAGATAGAGCCCGTACAGAATGTTTTGCTGGAACGTTATGTCGTACTCTTTCATGTGGAAATTGCCACCAAAAGCCAGCTTTCCATTATATAGCCCTGGGATTGGGCCATCGGCGTAGGCTTTTGTGAGGGGCTTTTGGTCAAGGCATTCAAGATTTTCGGCGAGTTTTCTCATGTCAAATGGACTGTGACTGTTGAAGAGGCAGGTTTTGACCTCGTATGTGTTCCACGATTCTTTGGTTGAGCCGTCTGCGTATCGAAATTCCAGACTACTTACCCCGTCGGATGTGTTTCGCTTTGCTTCCCCTTGAAAGAACGTTGTTCGATAGAAATGAGGTAGGTCGACGGTGTGTAGTGAGCTGCTTGCGACCGTGAGAATGCTTAGGAACGATATCATTATAACGCGAAAAGACATAGTGATTCTCCTTTTTGGTTTGTTGTGATAATCTTAGTACCAATTTTCAGGGTACTCAAGATTTTGTGCAAATCAATGAAGTCAAAGAATGGATTGCTGGAGGGCGTGACCTGTAATGGTAAGAGAAATTTCCAAAATGTATGGCAATATTGTTCGGGAAGGGCGCTGGCTTACCATTTCAAATGCCCTGACGTTTTTACGAATTCTTTTGGTTCCGATTATTGTGCTAGGAATAGCAAATCACCTTTGGACTGTAGTCTTTTTTTTGCTTTTGTTTGCTGGTTTGACAGACGTTCTTGATGGATATCTTGCGAGACGACTTAACGAGCAAACGGTGCTGGGGGCGTGTCTTGATCCGATTGCTGATAAATTTCTTCTTATAGCAAGCTTCGCGGCTCTTTCATTTGTTGACTCTCCCTCTTTTTCGATTCCATCATGGTTTGTGTTTTTAGTTTGCGTTCGAGAAGTGACCATTCTTGGTGGTTCTTTTTTACTCATGTTGCGAGGGATTCAGCTTAAGATTGCGCCAAGTATTTGGGGCAAGATGACAACCTTCTTTCAACTCCTGTTTATTTTATGGATTTTCATTTGTTATTTTGCCGGTTGGAGCCCGGTTAAAACATACTCGATTTTGATTGTTCTATTGGCACTGTTTTCGCTTATCTCTTTAGCACAGTATACGATGGTGGGAATGCTTTATCTTAGGGGCAAACTGGGGCGATAGATCAATTTGTTTTTTCTCGTTGTTCCGGTTGCACTTATGCGTGGTTGTGTTATAGTCGATTGGAAACGCGGCAGAGAGGCGGCTCCTTGACAGATTGAAAAGATGGAGATAGTCGTTTGTGATGCCAGATTCTTTTTAACATAATACGGTTACTATAAGATTTGATCCTTGAAACATGACATCGACACCATCCATAAGGGATGGCGTGTCATTGATCACTATTTTTTCTTTGAAATGGGTGTGTAGAATTTGTAGGCTAATCACCTAATTTGCAGAGGAGGGCGTGGATGAGACAATAAGGGGAAGAGTTTTGGTGATACGATTGTTTTTTGAAATTAAAAAAAATTTTTAAGCCTATTTAGGTACCGGGACTGCGTGGGTCTCGAGACGGGTTTATATGTGTTTAATTATATATGGTAAGGAGTTTATTATGAATAAGAAGCTTTTAGGGTTATTTTTTGCGGTAGCACTTACACCAGCAGTGCATGCGATGACAACCGATGCTGCGCCAGAAACTAAAAAAGCAGCTAGTTTTATCACCAAGTCTTTGGATAGTCTCAAGGATGCCGGTGTCTTGGTCAACGATCTTCTCATTGGAACAGAAGGCAACCACACCAACCGACTTCTTTATACCATTCCGGCAGCCACAGCTGTGGGTATTGTTGCGTACTTGGCATATGCAGGTTACGGTGACTATGGCAAGCTTCTTGGTGTTGCAAAGGCATGTGTAACAGGAAAAGATCTTAGGGCAGCTTGGGAAACAGATAAAGACTTGGTTATCTGTATTTACGCACTTGCTAGTACAGGCGTCGTAGCTGGTAGTAATGCAGCTAGGAGTTTTTTCAGAAGTGGAAAACCAGCTTCTGCCAAAGAAAACACAACCACCAATGATAGCGAAAAAAACTTAGTAGGCGAAACAGAAAGCAAGTAATCTTCGACTAATTGCTTAAAACAATAAGAAAGAGGGCGACGGATCTACCGTCGCCCTCTTTCTTATTGTAATAAAACTTGGGGGTGTTTGAGCTCTCTTTTGGTATGGGGTATACTTTTTCTGATGTGAGGTATAGTTAGTCTTTGTATGTATACATGGAGGTTACATAGTATGAAAAAACTTATTACGGTATTGATATTCGCGGCCGTTTCTTTCGGCCCATGTTTTGGTGGTCAGCGAGTTGGAAAGTGTTCTAGTTTTAGTAAAAGAAATGCTGGTTATGAGAACAATATTTCAGAAGTTTTTGTAGTTCAGGAAATGCTTGGAAAAATTTTTTCCTCCAAGTCCAAGAGAGTTTCTTTAGAGGATGCAAAAAATAAGATAGAAGCAATAAAAGATCGTATGGTTGACGCTTACATAGATGCTATGCGTGCTAAAGACGGACAGTCTTCTAGTGATAGTGATTGTGCAAAATACATTGCTACCTACGATGCTACTCTTAAATACATTACTTCATTCGATGCTGCCCTTATAAATGTCTATACGGAGAAATTTTATTCGCTACTTGAGTCCACAGATCCTGAGCTTGACCAAGCGATAAACTTGCTTGCGACAAGACATGTTGCGGTTCAAGCTGGTGCGCGTGGTTTGCCAACGGTGCAGAGAGCGCTTGCGCGGGCATTTAATCTGCGCGGCTACGATGACGAAGAATCATCAAGTTTGGTAGAGCTTCTTAAGACCGTTGGTGTTATTGTTGGTGTTGCCGGTGTTGCAACCCTTGGTGCCTATGGTGCCTATCGGTATGGATGGGTTAACAAAGAAGGCAAAGAGGATAAAGGTTTTTTGAGCTGGGTGCTTAACAGGGACGGAACTCGTTTCTTTAGCTTCGACAAAAAAGAAGAGCCTAGTTCTTCAACAACAGCAACGGACACAGAATAAAAAACAGCTTGATATAAAACATAAAGAGAGTCCCGAAGATTTTATTCTTCGGGACTCTCTTTTTTTGTTTCGAGTTTTTTGTGGTACATTAGTTTTCTGATTTGATTTTCTTTTTTTAAGGGTGTTATGAAAAAGTTGTTTTTACTTATAGGTAGCAGTTTTTTGGTTGGTGGTTTTGTTGTAGGAAAGAGTCTTTTTCTTGTTGAATCACATACAAGTAAACGAGTTTCAAAGAATCAATTAAAAGAAAATATTGGTGACGAGTTAAAAGGTGCGCTGCATACCTGTGCGTCGATTGTTGATAATCTTGGCAAGTTACAGCAAGAGGTTGCATCGTTGCAGTGTCGCTTGCTTGATCGTGTTGAAAAACTAATCGAAAATAATCGTTGTTTTAAAAAGGCAAAGCGTAAAGAGTTACATGATGCGCTTGATATTATGGATAAGATCAAAAAGCAGTTGTTGGTGCAAGAGGGTACCGTTAAGCAACTTGCGGCTCATATGGACAAAAATATCTGTTTGAAGGGTTGAGTATTATATGAAAAAAGTTTTTATTGTTACGGGGGAACTTTCTGGGGATAAGTTGGGGGCTTGGTATGCTAAGCGATTGCGAGACGAGAGGGGTGATGTTAAAATTCATGCCGTCGGGGGGTCGTTTCTAAAAGATGCTGGGGCGACATTGTACGAACGATTTGAGGTTTTGAACATTGTTGGCCTAGCTCAGATTGTAAAAAGAATTCGTTTTTTGCTTAAATTTCTAAGTGATCTGGCACATTACATTGTTTCACAAAGTTTCGATGAGGTTATAGTCGTAGATTTTCCTGGTTTCAATCTTCGATTAATTAAAAAGCTTAAGCAGCTGAATCCAGAGATAAAAATTACCTATCTTTCGCCTCCGCAGGTGTGGATATGGGGTGCTGGTCGGGTCAAAACGATTAAGGACTACTGCGACGATGTAATTGTTTTGTATCCGTTTGAGGTCGATTGGTATAAGAGGCGTGATGTGCAAGCTCGTTGGCTAGGATACCCGTTCTATGAGGGGTTCAAGAAGTATTTTGACCAAGAAAAGAAGCAACACCTTGCAATTATGCCTGGCTCTCGTTTAATCGAAATAAAGCGCTTGTTGCCTCTTTTTATAAAAATTGCGCGTCGGTTAAAGCTAGCATATCCAAATACAAAAATTGTGTTGCCGTTAGCAGAGTCAATTGATAGAACTGTCGTTGAAAAGATTTTGAGACGGTCTGTGACAGCACGATGGTGTCAGGATGTGGTTATTGTGCAGGGTCACGCAGCAAAGCTGGAAGCGCTTAGTACTTGCTGTTTGGCGCTGACAAAACCGGGTACCGTGACGCTTGAGTTAGCGTTGCTTGGGGTACCGGCAGTCGTTGCCTATAAGGCATCCTGGGTGACGTATTTGATAGCAAGACTGTTGGTAAGCATAAAAAATATGTCTTTGCCAAGTTTGTTGCTCAACGATTCTGTGTACCCAGAATTTATTCAGGGTGATTGTCGCGAAAAAAAGATTTGGAGGGCGGTTCGTGAATCGTATCAATTATTTTTGCATGACAAGCATGGATATGAAAAAAAATGTAAGAAAATAAAACGGGTGAGGGATATCCTCACCCGCTAATTTTATCTAAGCCCGATAGCTTTATCGATTTCTTCTTCGGTCATCGTTTCTTTTTCATGAAGAGCTCTTGCGAGTTTTTCGACCACTTGCTTGTTGTCAGAGACAAGCTTTTCGGTTTTGACCCTGCTTTTTTGAATGATATTTGCGATTTCTGCGTCGAATTTGCCTTTCCAAAGCTCAGACATGTCTTTGTCGTATCGAAGACCGTCGGTTTCTCCGTCGCCCATGCCGAATTCTCTGACCATTGCGCTTGCAATGTTATATGCTTGCTGGTGGTCGCTACAGGCGCCTGGTCTTTTGCTCTCAAGAATTACTTTTTCTGCGGCTGCTCCTGCCTGAAGAACCATGATTTTATCAAAGAGCTCATCTTTTCGGTAATCAGAAAACGTTTCGTATTTTTCTTTTGAAAAGGTTGCGCCGAGTGCGTCACCACGAGAAAGAATCGTTACCTTTGGTACAGATAGCCCCTTTTTTCTTTTAACGTATGCATGGCCAGCCTCATGAACAGCGGTTTGCCAGAGTTGCTCTTTGGTTCGATCAAAGTTGTTTTTCAGCCCTAGGGTAATCTTGTCATAGGCTTGTTCGCAATGTTTTTTGGAGACTTGATTTGCGTTTTCAGCACATGCTTCGAGTGCTGCCTCATTTGCAAGCTTTTTGCAGTCAGCGCCGCTGAATCCAGGGGTTCTTGTTGCGAATTCTTTGGCCAGCGAAGAAGCGCCGGTTGAATGGGCAAGTTTTATTTTTTCGAAGTAATAGCGCAAAATAGCTTCACGTCCGTTTTTATTTGGGAGCCCAACTTTGACCACCCGATCGAAGCGGCCAGGACGTGTTAAGGCGCTATCAAGATTCTTTACGAAGTTCGTTGCTGCAATAACAATAATGTTGTCTTCTTTTTTAAAGCCGTCCATGAGTGATAGGAGCTGGTTTATGGTGTTGCGATATTCTTGATTCTCGTCCCCCTCACGGCTTCCTATCGCATCGATTTCATCGATAAAGACAATCGCTGGGGCCTGGCTTCGTGCTTGGTCGAAAAGTTTTCTTAGGTTGTCGGCACCGGTACCGACATATTTGTTGATAAAGCTAGATCCTGTTGCGTACACAAAGGTGCAGCCTGATTCGCCGGCAACCGCGCGGGCGAGAAGGGTTTTTCCGCAGCCGGGAGGCCCTTCAAGAAGAATGCCCTTCGGGATTTCGGCGCCAAGTTCGTGGTATTTTTTTGGATTTTTTAAGAAGTCGACCACCTGAGAGACCTCTTGAATAGCTGAATTTTGGCCCAGAACATCCTTGAACGTTACTTTATCTTTATCTTCCTCTGGGTTGTATTGGCTGAAGTCTTGCTGGCCAGGTCCACTAAAGCCAAATCGAGGGTCAACCTGACCTTGTTGGTTGCCAATGAGAGGGAACGATCCGTTAAATGGTGTAGCTCTTCGTGGCTGTGGCTGTTGAGTGTGTGCTGGAGGAGCTTTTGGGGTTGCTTGTGGTGGTGTTACTGCGTTTTTTTCTTGATTCTCCTCGCCGTCATCCCCATCGTTATTGGTTTGTATAATATATGTTGTGTATCCTTCATCATTATTATTACGATCACTATCGTTAAAGAGTTGGCGGATAAAGGTTCCAAGATCTTGTTGATCCGCGAAGAATGGGTCGTTGAAAAAACTCATGTGTGTTTGTTGATAGACTCTTTTTGGTGGACGTTCACCGCGTGAGGCCATTTGGTTGAGCCGTCTGATTAGGTCACGAAAAGGGTCGTCGTTTCGTGGCGCCTCAAGAATCATAATCGCGCCGCATGTGACTGCAAGAACAGATAAAAGTAGCTTATGCACCTTGCTCATAATATTCCCTCCTACTTGTTACTTTTGTTTCTAGCCCCACCTAAAACAGTATTTAGTTTAAATGAAAAGAGAAATTATTTCAAAGCGGCCCCCTCTTTTTTATCTTAATAGCCAATTTTTAGATTATCGCTTTCTACTAGAAATAATCGGTGATTTCAAGAGTCCCATGCTGTTCCCGAATGAACTGTTCGTGAATGAGCTTCTGTACCATTCTTTTAATTCTATGGGACTCGGCTCCTAGGGACGTTTTTATTGTTGCTATAACATTATTTGTCTCAAGCTTTTTTTCCTGAATTAAAAGTTTTAGGATCGCTCCGCGAATTTGTCGATCAGATCCCGTAAACTGTGACTGCTTGAGGTAGTGTTTACTTTTTGCAATAGGATTGATACCCCGTGCTTTCAGTGAAGAACCATAGTCCATGAGTGCGTAGTACCATTCCCTTGGATTATTTGTATCTAGTGTTTGCTCAACGAGAGGGAATAGCTCTTTGTCAGAAATAGAAGCTTTATCTCGAAAAAACTTGTGGAAAAACACGACTCGAATATTTGTTTCAACAAAGACGGTTGGTTTGTTGAATGCAAACGTTACGATCGAGCATGATGTGTATGCCCCGATTCCTGGTAGCATTCTTAGGAGCTCGGGCTTTTCGGGCAGTTGGCCGCCATATGTTTCGACAACAAGCTGTGCGCTCTTGTGTAGCGCAAGCGCCCGTCTATTGTAGCCAAGCCCTTATTTTTTTTTGAAACAAGTTGATTTGTTGTCTTGCGAGTTTCACAGAAAAGTCCTGTATCTAAAGAGGTTTTTGTTGGTTCTTGATTTTGCAGTTTTCGAACTGGTATTCTTAATTTGGGGACATAGTATAGTACTGTTAATTTTATATCGCTAGGGGGGGGATTTATGAAGAACAGAAAAGTTCTATTTTTGGGTTTGTTGATTTGCATGACGTGTGGGGCCCATGCAGCGGAAACAAGCTGGAAGTTTGTGCCGAAGGGAACCCAGAAGTTGGTGCAGGTTGCGGCTGGTGGCCAGCACGTTTGGGGTCGAGACTCAGATGGTAACGTTTATAAATGGAACATGGGGGCCGAAAAGTGGGAGCAGAAGTTTTTAAAGACTGTCTTTTCAAAGGGTGAATGGTCATGGTTGCCTGTAAAGGCGCATTGGATTACTGTCAGAAGAGATGGTAAAGTATACGGCTTGGTTAATGGCAAGGCCCATGAGCTTACTGGCGATAGGTGGAAAGTTCTTGGTGGTGGGGAGCCTGAGTTAGCACGGATTTATGCCTGCGAATCAAAAAAACAGGTCAATGTTGTTTTTGCCGTGACCAAGGGTAGAAAGTGGTTTGGTCAGTTGTCCAATCAGGGTGGACTTTCTTGGCGGTGGATTCGGTTTCCTTTAGTAACGTTTGATAAGTTTATTGGGGGTAAAGTTGAGGGTAAGAGTAAGGAGCACTGGACCTACTGGGGACTACGTGGAAATTCAGTGTATCCAGTTAATAACCTCTTAGAAGTAACTTCTACTTTGATTGGAATAAGCGTAATCCCTGGTCGTTTGAAAGATATTTCTGTGGGGCCATCTGGCAAGCTCTGGGGCATTGGTATGGATGGTGTTCCTTACAGTCTTGATAAAAAGAGAGGCTTTCTTGGTATTTCGGCTCTGGCTTGGACTAGATGCGCTCCTCCTGGTCCAGGCAACCTCGTTAGTATTTCTGTTGCTTCGGACGAAGAGATTTGGGTAATTACTAAAGATGGAACGGTTGGACGGTGGGTTAATAAATAATAAAGGGGGGTTTCATGAATAGGAAAATTGTTTTTTTAGGTTTATTGATTTGTATGACGTGTGGAGCCCGTGCAGCAAAAACGACTTGGCAATTTGAGCCGAAGGGGACCCAGAAGCTGGTTCAGGTTGCCGTTGGCAGCCAGAAGTATGTCTGGGGTCGAGACTCCTCGGGAAGAGTCTATGCGTGGAACGGAACGAAGTGGGAGCAGAAAACCGACAAAACGTTTCGGTATGTTACCGTTTCGCCAAACGGGCAGGTATATGGCTTGAGCCTAGAAGGCAAGATTTTTTCGTTTGATTCAGGGCAATGGCAGAGTTTGGGCGTACTTCTTGGTTTGAAAAATATCTTTGCAGCGAGTTACTACAGAATTTTAGGTGTTATTAGTGATAAACCTGGGGCTGGGGTTGTTGTTAATTTGGCTAGGGACGGCCGTCATTGGGTGCCATTCAAATATACCGGCGAAAAGATGAACAAGGTTGTAGCAAGAGGTATTGGAAAGCCATGGGGAGTTCTAGGGTCATATATATATCGGTATAAGGGGAGGTCAGGCCGCTTTTCGGCGTTTTGGGCTCGTCGGAGACCAGGTCGTCCTTTGAAGGACATTGCTATTGGACAGCCAGGTCATCTTTGGGGCATTGATAATAAGGGGGCTATCTATAAGGTAGAAGAGGGTCTTTTTGGTTTGTTGAAATGGACAAACTGCAGTCCTCCAGGCGATTCCAACTTTATTAGTATATCTGTTACTCCTGACGATAAAGACGTTTGGGTGGTTCACCATAACCGAACAGTTGGAAAGTTGGTTAAAAAATAAAGCGTGGTCTCATGAACAGAAAAGGTATCTTTTTAGGCTTATTGATCTGTGCTACGTGTGTGGTCTATGCCAAAAAAACGAACTGTCAGTTTGAGCCGAAGGGAATCCAAAAATTGGTTCGGGTTGCGGTAGGCGGCCCGGAAGATGTTTTTGGGCTGGACTCATCTGGGAAGGTCCATCAATGGGACGCTGAGACCAAAACATGGGCGAAGAGGACGAACGAGAAGTTGGATTATATTGCCGTTGGACCAGATGGTTTTGTGTGTGGTTTGATTGAAGGACGGGTCCATTGGTTAGATCGTGAGCTGGGCTGGACGGAGTTCGATGGCGATTATCCAAAGGTAGGGAGCATCTCTTTTTCTGGGGACGGTGTCCTTTGGGGCGTGACGGAGCTTGTGGAGGGGACAGGGCTTCTGAGAGGAAATAGGTATAGAAGGATTTTTAAAGTAGGGTCTATGGGTACTACAGGTCCGTCCAGGGAGATTGGTGATTTCGAGTATCTCGAGAGGTGGGGGCTGTTTGATAAAGTTGTTGTTTTAAGAGATAAAGGGATATGGACGTTGAATAACTCAAACCTGGTTTTGTACGACGGGCTAAAAAAAACGATGTTTTCTCGACGGGTATCCTTGGGAAGTTTGAAGGACATATCGATTGGGGCATCTGGCAATCCATGGGGGATTAGTCTGGATGGTGTTCCATGTATGTGGGAGAGTCAAACTGGCGCAAGGAGTGTTTTGAAACCGTGGATACGGTTGAGCTGTGCACCCTTGAATGGCGGCAAATTTGTTAGCATCGCAGTTGCCTCTGATGACGTTGTTTGGCTGGTTCGAGAAGACGGAACCGTCGGTACATTAGTTGGAAAATAAAAGTCTTGTTATTTGTGAGAGCCATGATACGCTAGCGACGCCGGTGTGGGTTTTTAACAAGATTGTGGGTGAGATGTTTGACGAACAGGTCATTATTGTCGACCAGAAGGATAACGAGGTTGGCGTCTCCGAAAAGCTTGAGGCCCATCGCAAGGGGTTACTCCATCGAGCATTCTCAATTCTTATTTTTAATTCTCATAATCAAATTCTTCTTCAAAAGCGAGCAGCGTCCAAGTACCATTCTGGTGGGTTATTGGCGAACGCCTGTTGCAGCCATCCACGGCCGGGAGAATTTCTTGACGACGCGATTCACCGTCGACTAATAGAAGAGATGGGTTTTGATTGTTCGCTCAAGCCTGTTTTCACTTTTCTTTACAAAACAAAACTTGCAAACGATCTGTTCGAACATGAATTGGACCATGTTTTTATCGGGACATACGATGGTCCTGTAGCGCCAAACCCAGAAGAGGTCGATGACTACAGATGGGTTTCATGGGAACAGTTGGCTAACGAGATGGAAAAAACACCTGAAAATTATGCGTTTTGGTTTCACGAGATTGTTAAGGCTATGCACGAAAGGAGGTTTATGAGTAAAAAAGCGTGAGCGGTGTGAAGCAAGCTGTTTCATACATATTCTCACGTTTTTGCGAGGGAGGTTTTTATGTGTGTATCACGATCGGTGGGGGTTGGGGCGCTTGTTATTTTTTTTTTCTCTTTCTTATCACATGTTTGTTTTTGCTCTGTTCCGAGTTCAGCCTCGATAGACCCAGACCCATTTTTGGATCGCTATGGGTTAGAGCGGTGTGAGGACAACAGGGCTGTTTTTAGGGCAGTTATAGACGATACGATAAAAAAGTATCCTATGTCTAAACCAAAAAAGTGTGCTTTAGCAGTAAACGAATCACTCGAGAAGTTTCTTAATAGTCCTGATGTCCAACTGTTACGAAAAAGTAAGCAAAAAAAACGATGGCTTCAAAAGCGACTTTTATTGTGCTTGTTTTTCGGCCTAGGGGTTAGCGTGACGGCTTATTTGGGCCATTGCGCATACAAGGCCCATAATCAAGCGCTGGCTCGAGCGAGTGATCTTGAGTCTGCTTGTGAGTCAAAAGATTGTGCGATCGAGCAGCTGAGAAACGAGCTATCTCAGGTTGCAAGAAAAGAAAAAAAGGCGAGTCGTGCGGCAGCGGTTCTTAGGGGAGTTGTTAAGGGCAAGGCGGCGCTGGTATATATGCTCGACGAGATTGTTACGAAACAGAAAGATCTGTTTATTGAGATGTCGAGGTTGATGCTTAAGCTGGATTGTGAAATTAAAGATCAAAGAGAAGGTTTTAATAAGATGGCTGATCTTGCTAAATTGAGTCTGTCGATGGGCCAGGAGTTTGCTGCCTCAATAATCTCGCCCGTTCCTCAGAGCACTCCTGCACCAGCGGTAAAGAAGCCAGCAGGAAGTAAGGAGCAATCAGCTTATGAGACCCCTAAAGAGAGTTGGTGGGATTGGCTTTTTGGTGTTAGTAAGGTTGGGGTGGAAAGTGCTATGCACGCTGCGCCTGAAATATTGAGGGCTTATAATGATTCTAAGCAAAAATCTTCAGGAGTTAGTTTTAAGTCGATGTCGTTTGTAAACAAAACTCAAAATAATATTCAAAATAACATTCAAAAAAATATGTATAATAGTTACCCAAGTAGTTTTTCAGGTCCACCAAAAGCAGCCCCCACTTGTTCTCGACCTTCAGCCCTTCGTCAGCGATCGTCCTCGCGAACGGCTTCCCGTTCATGTGTTGCAAGAGCAGTTCGCAAGATAAGGTAGAAAAGGGGAGGGGTTTCTACCCCTGACCAAATACGTGTTCGTCCGCTTGCTTTTCTTCTTCTATGTAGTCTTGTATGATTTCTCTTATTATTGTGCCTGTAGCTAGTAAATCATCTGTTCTACTAACTTCGTTAGGCAGTCTAAATAAGAAAATATTTTCTATCGATCTACCTACTAACCCGGCTTCTTCAGCCAATCGGGCGGTTTCGAGATAAGACCTCTCGATGCCTTCTTCAAAGGCAACGCCAAGTGCTCTTGCTTTGTTCTCGTATGACCCCATAAGTTTAACGAGTTCTTGTTTTTTTGGCTTCGGAACACGAATAGATAGTCCCATTCGACTCAAGACGGCAGGATCCAAACTCCCCGGGTCGTTTGTTATCAAAACAACCATCATTTTTTCGTCTATGGTTTTTGGTATGGCGGCGAGAAACTCGTTTACAATTTTCTTTTGCTCTACGGTAGCCTTGCTACGGTCACATAGGACAACTTCAGGTTCATCAAAGATAACAACACACCCTTTTTTTCTTGTTCTTGCCCATGAAAAAACTTTTCTCATTTGTATGATTGCTTCTCCTGGAGAATATTGGAAAAATGATGAGCCGGAAATAAGTGCATAGTCTAGTCCGGAAGAGTAGGCGAGCGCTTTTGAGAACAAGGTCTTACCGGTTCCAGGGGGGCCGTAAAACAAGATGTTCGATAGGCTTCTTCCAAACAAGTGTGCTTCCTTGATGTCTTGTGCAAAATTATTAAGTTTCTTTTTTAGTGGTGGTTCCAAAATAACGTCGTCTAGTTCGATAGGATCTTTTTTTTGAGAGCCCTTTATCTTATCTATAATAGATCGGTAAGATGTTTCCTGCACAAGTTCAGGTGTTCCCAACCACTTTTCAAGTTGATTTGAGGCGATACCAATCGATTTGTAGGCAGAATACCCTAATGTAAAGGCGGCAACGCCAGAGCCAACAATTAGCCATGGATTCTCTCTAATGAAATTAATCCAGGCTTCTACTTTTGCGGTGGCGGCCTTGACCCTTCCCTGTTGTTCAATAGCTGTCTTCGTTTTGATTTGGTCTAATTTTCGCTTTGCCCCAAGCTCTGCCTGTAATTCCTCGGCTGCGATATTTGTAAATTTAATTGCTCCATTCATCATTTTCTCGGAAAATTCCTTCTCTTCCAGGGTGTTTTTTTTGAATTTTTCGAGCTCGAACTTGCACCTGTGGAGGTTGTCTTTTGCCTGATTAATATTGTTTGCGTATTTCTTTCCATACCAATTCCACTGATCATTTTTTGGATTGGGGATTTCTGCACGAGCCTCCGGATTCTTTTCTAACTGTTTGACAGCCTCTTGCGCCAGGCGAACGGCCTTAATCAGTTCGAGCTCTTTCTTTTGATTCCGCTCTGCTTCCCTTTTTCTTTCAGCAGCAATACTCTGTGCTGCTTTAGCTGTTTGCTCTAACACTTCGCCAGCAAGTTTGGCCCCATTTTTTAAAAGGTACGTGGTCCAGGTGTCATTATCTTTTTGAGCTGAAAAAACATTGCTAAAACTTAGCGACGACAAACAAAGAAGCAAAATTATTATTTTTCTCATAGTTCTTTTCCTTACTTTTTATATTCTCTTAAGCGCGAAATTAATTGCCTTTGCATAAAAACAAACAATTTTATACAAAACAGGAATCCCAACTACCGATAGCAAAATTCGGTCTTTATAACTTCCTGCAATTAGTTTTGAGTTAAACCACCTATAAAAGTTTTTTAACTTAAACCAAGAGGTTTCGGTGTGGCCCTGTTTTATAAACGCTTTAAGCGAGCCCCTTAGGGCCTTAATTTGTTTGATGTCTTTTTTCTTCTTAGCTTTGATATAGTCATTAAGAAGTTCTTTTAGATCATCTCTATGCTTCAAGAGATGCTCTGTCCACATGTCCTGGCATACCCCGTCAAAAACTCTTACTGCACAAAAGTGAACCAATAATCGCATGGCGAATGGCGTCCATGGATTGCGTAACACCTTCTTTACAATCGTTGATTGTTCATAACCAATAAGCCTCCCGAAAAATTCAATATGCTTTAGATTGGCGATCTTACGCTCTTCGCCTCCGGTCATGGCCACAACCGCAGTCGATCCTGGATGGAGAAGAAAGAATTCCATTAGCGTTACTACCGAAACTCCAAGGCCGACGGATTGGTAGGTTCCGTCTTCATTTTTTTCAAATGATGTGAAGCTGTCGTTTTTTGCATTAGGGCTCATGTAGAAGCGATCGCGCTTCGCGTTTTGCATCTTTGTCGCTACCTCCTGGCCCAATAACATTGCAATGTTTGGCAGAAGAGTTTCTTTTTGTAGGGGGTTAAGGCCAACAAAGCTATGATTTTTTTTAATATAATTTTTTAATGCTTTTATCGTGGGATTACTTCGTCGAAAGAACATTTTTAAACGCTTCCAAAACCCGAGTTGCTTTCTATTTATGAGATCTTGAGCATCTGGGTCGTTTTCAATATCGTTCAAGAGAGTCAGTATGCCGTTCGGGTTGCTTTCAATTTTTTCAAATACGTATTCGAGGCGGTTTGTTTTGATGGTTTTGTAGAACCAGTAATCCATCGCCTGTGTTCCAATCAAAAAGCCAAGACGAGAGAAATCTCCTCTATAAAAACCGATAGAAAAGTTTTTATACGGTTCTAATCGCGCTTTGATTTGCTCCAATTTTTCATTAGCTTTGTTTTCAAAGTCTTTTTTTTCCTGAGACATCTGGTTTCTGTTTTCAGCCTCCTCTAGCGAGCTATCGATGGCCTGCTGGAGTTCGGCGTCTGTTTTCGGAGGATTTTGTTTTTCTTTGTATTCTTTATATTCTTCGTCTGTAGGCCAGATACCATTAGCTGTATTACCCGCGTAGACCATATATGTTTTTTCGTTAGTTTCTTTAATCTTAGCGCCAAGCCTCTCAACAGGCACGGGCCACCGCCAAAGAAAAGAGTTTTCTTTTTGAATTTTCGCGCGTTCTTCTTGCATGTACTCTTCTAGGAAATCCGAAACACTAGGACCATTGTTATTGTTTTCAGGCTCCCAGTCAGACATGTTAAAATCTTTAAGAAGTTCGTTGGTTTCTTCTTCTGTCTCTGTAGGGGGGTGTGAATTCGGAGCCGGTTCAGAAGGGCGTTCTTTGTCAGGAGCGTCTTCAAGATCTTGCAACACAGGATCTTCAAGTGGATTAGGATCAGGAGAATCGTTTTCTTTATTGGGATTGGATCCTGGCTCCTCTGTTTCTTCTGTATCCGTCTCACCGAACACACTCTTTAGGATATCATTGACGTTTTCCATGGGATGCAATGGGGTGGCCACGCAAAGCAATAGAAGAAAAGAAAGTAGTTTTTTGTGATACACGATACGTCCCCTTAAAACCCAATAAATCTAGACACCTCAATTTTTATTATTTTCCTATGATAACAAGTTATCTGGGGTGAAACAAACGCTTCACCAAGAGAGGGTCAAGTTCTCTGTGTGAAATTCGATTTGTAAGGATTTTGGTGCATAGGGGGGGGTGATTAGGTTTCTATTACCCAGGTTGTGACCCTTGAAGTATACGAAAAAGCTTTTTGATTCCAGAGAAAAAGTGGCTGTGTCACCCGTAGCCTTGGTCTAGGGGGGCGTGACCGGCAGGACTCGACCGCGTCCAACCCCAGCTACCTTCCCACAAAGCAGAGAGCAGCTTGCCTGCTCAACCGTTACCAAGCTTGTAGAAAAATAGAGTATAAAAGAAGAGATGACTTACAGTGGCGCGCTCGGCAGGATTGATTTTGATGGATGCAGGCGTGGGCAGGCAAAATCTATTTCAAACCTGCTTTCAACAATTCGGATCATTTTTAAAAAATAAGAAATTATGAAGTTTTTAAAAATTAAATGGTGTGCCCATTTGGACGATTTTCGAACTTTTTTGGGTGGTGGTGTTAAGGTGGGCGACATCCGAGCTGTGCTTTGTTGCGCATAATATTTTGTAGATTTCTGACTTAATTGCGCTTTTTTGCTTGAAGCGAAACTTGTAGGGAGCACCCTAGTGCATTAGCAACCTTGGAGAGCTTAGAAATTGAAGTTGTTGCATATCCACCACCCTCCAGTCGAGCGATGGATGGCTGTGTAACTTTGAGTTTTTTTGCTAGGGCTGCTTGTGATAGTTTTGCCAATTTTCGTGCCTTGATAAACTCGATAATAAGCTCAAATTCGGAACGTAGCGCCTCATATTCTTTTCGGACTTTTGCATTTTTTAAAGCTTCTTCCTTGAAACTTTTAAAATCTGGTCTTTTAGCCATTTTTCTTCACCTCTGCCATGCGCTTTTTGGCTAGAACCAATTCGCGAGATGGCGTCTTTTGCGTTTTCTTAATAAAGCCATTTAGTATAATGATAACTTTCCCCCTGACCATACAGAACAGGGCTCGCCCAGTTCCGTCCTTTGCTTTAATTCTTATTTCAAGTAGTCCCTTGCCAAGAGTCTTAACGTGGGGCATTCCCAGCTCTTTGGGGCCAACCGCTTCTATAACCTCTGACACCCAAATGAACTTTGCTAGCATTCCTCCAGGCCACTTTTTGATTTCGGCTTCAACTTTTTCGTCGTAAAATACTATTCTCCAAGGCATAATAGATATCCTAATACAATTAAATTATGCATTTCATGATATATTATATCATATTGGTTATGTTTATGCAAGCCCTGGTTACAGATAGGAAGTTTTTGACGTTAGTAGAAGCGTGTTTTAAACTGGTTTATATTGTCAAAGTAAGGAGTTTTTAATGCGAATGTCATATTTTTGGCGAATATTCTGTTTCACTGTCTTGGCATGTTCTTTTTTTGCAATTTTCTCGATTAATCTTTTGGGTGACGGTTCTCTCGATACAAACTATACCTACGCAAATAAAAATAGTGATTCGAGCATTCTGACGCCAGAAGAAGCCGACGATATTATTGATTCAACTATGGTTGCTTATGAGCCAAAGGCTTTAACTCCTGAAGAGCTTGCAAGTGTGTATGCTGATATAATTTATTCGACGTATGCCAAACTTGGATATGTTCCACTTGATATAGATTTACCCAAAGACGAACCCAAGCAAAACACAGATTCACCTGGGGCTTCCCTGCATAATTATGTTGCTAATATTCCTCAGAGAAAAAATGAGCTTTGAAGAATCCGTTCGTCTGCGAAGAGCTTTTATGGATGGTGCTCATGCAACGTTAGGTGACACGAGTTGGATAAGATATCCAGAGCCTCCAAGGGTACCCCTCCCAACACTGTTGCAGAATCACAGTTTGCAGGCTGCAAGTTATATTGGTTTGGCAGGTATTCCAAAAGATAAAACGGAAGAAACATTGGCGGCCTTATCAAAAGACAAATTGGTTCAGGTTAATCTTGCAATGGAACAATTAAAAAAAAGATTTTCTTCAGATGGTAATTTTCGTCAATCTGCAAAGTGGTTTTCTAAAATTGGTTATTTTGAAAATATTAAACGAAAGCCGAATAGATGGTATAAGCCTTGGTCGTGGGATAGGTATGATTATGCGATAGAAAATCTTGCAAAGCATGTTATCGAAAAAACGACCCTTGTTTTATCTGAAAAGAACAATGAAGAAAATTTGGTTCGAGCGCTAGTCGATAACAAGATTAAAGTTGCAGAGGAGAATCGATGCAGAGAATATCAAGAAGCAGTTCAGCTTTCCATAGATGAAACATTACTGCGATCAAGAGACTTTTTAGATGTAGTCTCAAGTAGGCCGCATTGTTTTGGATCATTAGCCGATGATGCTAAGGAATATGCAGAAAGTATACATACGGCAGTTACAGATCATTTGGCTATGGCATCAAGTTTTAATAATCAGAAACGATTTAATGTTGCCTGTTCATTGACTGAATTTATTTCAAAGATGATTGATGTCGGAAAAAAGACGGCATGTATTTTTAGCTGGATTGGAAAAGGTTCTCTTGATGGAGTTAAGGAGCTTTCAGAATCGCTAGGGATCGCAGCAGATAGGCTAATAACGGATCCGTTTGGTTTTGTTAAAGCAACCGTGGATAGCTTATATGATGTGGGTGTATCGTTGGGGCAAGCGGCAATATCTGCAGTAAAGGATCCACAAAAGTTTATTAATTCAGCATCTCAAATTATTTCTTCGATGAAAAATGAATTTGATCAATTACCATTTGAAGAAAAGATTTCTGAGGCATCTAAATGTGTTACGAAATTTGTTTTGTTTGGTTTGGTGGGGAATCAAGCATCTCTTATGGCAGGGCAGTATGCCGGTGTTTTAGCACAATCGGCTTCTATTGTTGAGAAAGAGATTCAGCTGTTTAAGAAAATAGAAGTAGGAGCAAAAAAGTTTATACCGAGTAGGGAGCTTGTTCAAAAGTTAGCTATGCCAGTTTCTCACGCTTATCTTGAGGCGAAGAGTGCTGTTGGTGTTGCTGTGTCAGGGGGAAGAGAAGTTATTGCTGATTTTCTTAATTTTGTTAATGGTCAGCCTGCTGTCGTTGCTGTACATGGTTCAGTAGGCAGCACCTTGGAAAAGGGGTATGGAAGTTATAAGGATTTAAAAGAATTTTTGAGTAGTTCTGCGAATTTTTATAAAGGAAAGGTTTCTGGTGGTGGTGTAGGGACAAAACCTTCAATTAAAAGTCTAATAAAGAAACATCAATTACCGGTAAAAGGAAAAATAAGGTATGTTCCCCCTAAAAAATTGCATACTACGAATGGTTTGCCGTCAGTAAAGGCTAATGACGGCTTTAAAGACAGATTTGGTAATGAATGGTTTAGAGGGCCATCGAGGACTATAGGCGAGGATTTTGAGTGGGATGTTCAATTATCTTCCCAAGGCAAAGCACAACTTGGATGGGCATCTAAAAGTGGTAAACATGTAAACGTAAGTCTTAAAGGAAGGATCACACATTAATGAAAAAACAGATAGAAGCTGTTCTAATATTGCACGTTATAAATTATGTTGATTCGACAAAAGAAAAAATGCTTACTGCCTTGCAAGAAAAGCTAAGTTGTAGAAAAAGGGTAAGTGTTTTTTTTGTACATGCAGAGCAATACTGGAAGATTCCGGAACATACGAGATGTGTTTTTAAATTAGTTTTTGAAAGTGATGATGAGAGTTTAATCGAAGAGCTACCATGTTTTTTAGGGGTGAAAAAGTTTTCTTTGCTTGGAGAGAATAATGTTGTAATTTGGGACAAGAAAACTCATGGTGGAGTATTTCTTAATGAAAATATTGAGTGGGTTCATGCCTATTTGGGAGATGAGTGAATTTTTTTGAGTAGTTTTTTTACAGATATTTTGCATTGTTCGATTTATAGGGCATATAAAGCAAATGTGTTGTACACATGTGTAATGTTTAATGAATGGTGTGCCCGGCAGGACTCGAACCTGCGGCCTACGGATTAGAAATCCGTTGCTCTATCCAACTGAGCTACGGGCACAGAGTTGGGCGGAGAGAGGGAAAAATCAAAAATGGTCGGGGCGGCCAGACTCGAACTGGCAACCCCTCGCTCCCAAAGCGAGTGCGCTACCAATTGCGCCACGCCCCGACGGTTTCTCTTGGGGTGGATGACGGGTCTCGAACCCGCGACCACCAGAACCACAATCTGGTGCTCTACCAACTGAGCTACATCCACCATGATTCTGAGTCTATTTCAAACAAAAATATAGTATACGGGATCAGGTGCAAAAATCAAAGTTTTTTAACCCCTTACCTGTGCGAGTTCAACCTCTTTGTCTGTTAGATAATTTTGTTTGAGAAAGTCGAGTGTTTTCTGTCGGGTGTCCACAAGTGTCGGGGTGCTTTTTTTTGCAATGTTAAGTAGATTTATCATGTTGGCACATGCTTGTACTTGAACGTCTTGACTAATTGCCTTCCTATGTCTTTCTTCCCAGTTCTTTGCCATCTCTTCTTTGCTTTCTTCTTTCTCGTCAGGATGAGGTGGAACTATTTTATTTTTTGTTATTGCCGGCTTGCCAGCCGCCTCTTCAGCTGTAATATGATTTTTTAGAGCGGTTTCTTCTCCATAAAGTTCTTTGACCCACTGGATTTCTTTTTCCGGGATTGTTTTTGGTTTTACAACAAAGTCTGGCTCGATTCCTTTTGCCTGGATGGAGTTGCCATCTGGAAGATAGTACAGCATGGTTGTTATTTTTAGGGCGCATCCGTTACTGATTGGTACTACTTCTTGGACCGATCCCTTGCCAAACGTTTTGGTGCCGACGAGAAAGACCGACAAGTTGTTTTGATTTTTTTCTGAGTAGTATCGTAGGCAGCCTGCTAAAATCTCTGATGCTGAAGCGGTAAAGTTGTCTATTAATATAAATATGGGAATATTCTTATTAAGAACGGGGTTTTTCTGGGTAAAGTACGATGAAATTACTTTCTGATTTTTGTCTTTTGTTGAGACGACAAGAGAGTTTTTCTCTATAAAAAGTCCTGCCATATCGACGGCCGCTTCGAGGATGCCTCCAGGATTGCGTCGTAGATCAATAATCATGCCGTTACAGGAGCCGTTTGCCTTGCTTAATATTTTTGCTGTTTGTTGTGTACTGTTTTCGGCGAAAATTTTCAGGGAAAGATAATAAATTCCCTGGTTGGTAAAATTATAACACAGAAGGCTTTGGTCTTTGACAACCTGTCGCTTGATTACAAACTCAAGTGGCTTCTTTGCCCGTATAACTTTTAGCTTCACCGTTGTTCCTGTTTTTCCTCGAAGTTTATTAATCACTTCGTCTGATGATAGGCCCTTAAGTGATTCGTTATTAACCTCTACGATTTTATCACCGCCTTTAAGTCCCGCTTGGTCCGACGGTCCTCCTTGTATGACGTCGATGATTATTAAAAAGTTGTCTTCTGGTGTTTTACTCATGATACTGACGCCGATGCCGGAAAATTTCCCTGAGGTTGATTCCATGGCGTCCAGATAGCTTTTTTTTGAGAAGAACGATGAATGGGGATCGGTGTTAGGTACGGCCGATTTGAGTGCGTTTTGGATGAAGTCTGGAAAGTCGACGTGGCGATAATGTTTTTCTGAGATTAGGTGTACCACTTCAGAGATGGTACGAAACCATTGAAAGATATCTTTCTCGCGTTCTTGCTTAGGCTTTTCTTTATGGTTTGCATTGAAAAATGGGTATTGTGTTGCGGCTGAAACAAGAAACGGCTTGCGTTGGTTGCCGGCTTGGGCGGTTGTGGTCGTTGGGTGTACGGTTATTGTGATTGTCATGACACACACGAGTATCGAAAGTTTTACGTGCTTCATATGCTCTCCAGATTTTTTGGGTTTATCTGCCCAACCATAACAAAAAGGGTTTGTTTTCTGGAACATTCTTGTTGAATTGTGTAGCTACCGATGTGGCGCCATAGGCTTGGTGAGGCTCCGGCGATAAGCCTGCGGTAGTTGAAATATCAGCAGAACCTGTCTACCCTGTTGGGAGAAAAACAACTCAATTGAAAGGTGTTCGCCTTGAAACAAAAAAGTTCTAATTTTTCAGCGAAATTACAGCAGTTTGAAAGTAAGCAAGAGCGTCAGATTCTTGTCGTTACTGGCTTGTCAGGTGCGGGAAAAAGTAGTGTTATGCGTTCGCTAGAGGACATTGGTTTTTACTGTGTCGACAATCTCCCAGTCCCTCTTTTATCAACATTTTTAGATTTTGTTTTTCAAGCTCATACTAATCTATTAAAGGTCGCTCTCGGGATCGATGTTCGTGGTGGAGCGTTTCTCGATGACTTTATGGTTGAGATAAAAAAACTAAAAAAACACGTCAAAATTATTTTTCTTAACGCTCAGGACATTACGATCGTTAAGCGATTTCAAGAGACTCGACGAACGCATCCGTTGGCACAAGGCATATCTTTGACAAAAGCGATAGAAAAAGAGCGGAAGATGCTTAATCCGATTAAAAAGATGGCCGATCAAATTCACTATACCGACCAGTCAAACATTCACGAGTTGAGGCGTTGGGTTAGTGAGACCTGTGCGGGCGGCTTTGTTCAAGAGGTGGTCGTTAATGTTATTTCGTTTGGGTTCAAGTATGGGGTTCCAGCGGAGAGCAATCTGGTGTATGACCTTCGGTTTTTACCTAACCCGTTCTTTGTTCCTGAGCTAAAGAGGTTGGATGGTCGTAATCGATTAGTTCAGGATTATCTTTTTGGCAGGGATGAGGTGCGGCGCTACTGGCACAAGCTCGAGGACTTTTTGCACTATTTATTACAAAGTTATTACGAAGAGGGGCGCTTTTTTGCTAACGTTTCAATTGGTTGCACGGGTGGTAAGCACCGCTCGGTGACCTTTGTTGAAAAGCTGTGTAAGCAGCAGTGGAGGAACATTAAGTTTTTGGCACATCACCGGGATGTTGATAAAGAGTAGGTTTTTGATGAATCGTATCGAGCTATATAATTTACTATATAAGTCATTATTCTCAGGATTTATCGTTTTTTGCGTTTATTTTTTGATTTGGAGTGATATTGGGCTTGTTCGCTATTATTCGCTTAAAAGTCAGATAGAGACCAGAAAACGAGATTTATTAACGCTTAGGCGTGAGATATGGGCCATCGAGGGGGCGGTCGATCGATGGAAGAAAAACCCCTTTTTTCTTGAGAAAATGGCAAGAGAAGAGTTGGGCATGGGGTATCCGAACGAAAAAGTCTGTTTTTATCACAAAAAGTGAATTTTTTATCTCGCAAAGCCTGCCAAAGTTTTCAGTTTGACAATCTGTCTGGTTTTCTATATCATATATGGACACCTAGCTGAATGGGCCGGGGTTAATTTTTTAGAAAAAATGCGAGGTTATCATGAATTTTTTCCGTAAGTCTATTCTATTTTCATTTGTGTTGCTTAGTGCGATGCCTGTTGGTTTGTCTGCTGGCAACAGTTCGTATGCCAGGCGTTTTATCGAGAGCCTAAGCGCTAGTCTGGTTGATGGTGGGCAGGTTAACTTTAACTTGCTAAACGACTGGACGGGTAGCGAAGCTGAGCTTTTGTTTATTGATGCTCTCAGAGCCCTTGGAAACAATGTTGTTGCCTTCAAAACTTCTGGAAGCGAAGATGATCGAAATAATGTTCTAGATTCGATTACTTTGCTTAATTCTCTACTTGAACAAGATCCAAATTTATTTAGCAAAAAACTTAACGGGAAGAGTTCCAGAACTACTATTATGGAGGTTCTTGGAACACTGAATAAGAACTCTGGCGGCCAAAATTTTTCTAAAAGTAATGGCTTACGCCAAAGAGATGTGAATGTGAATGGAAACCAAAAACTTACCGAAGAAAATCAGAAGCTTAAGCGAGAGATTCAAATGGTGCAACAACAATTACAGCGGGTGCCTGTAGAGAATCGGGGCGGTTCTGGTGGTGGATCTTCGTGGCGATCAGGACTTACAGGTCTGTTTGCTGGTGTTGCAGGAGGAGCTTTTGCTACGAATGAATTAAAAAATAACAGTAATAAAAAGACTGAAGAGATGCTGCGCAGAACCATTGAGGATCTTCGAAGACAGCTTCAAGAGAATAATGATAGAAGTACTGGGTTTAGAAAAGAACATGTTAACGGAGCGCGTGCTAGACGACAGCAGTTGCAACAGCTTAGAGCCCGGATTCAGGCATTGACTGGAGAGAGAGATGGATTTCAGAACGAAAGAGACGTACTTGGGCGTCAACTTCAGACAAATGATCAGCAGCATAGACTAGCGATTCAGGCAAAAGATGGTGGTATAAGGAAATTGCGCGGAGAAATCGATCGATTGAATTGTGCAATTGAAGACGCTAAGCGCAAGAATGTTGATTCTGAATCTATTGGTGAAAAAAAGCAAAAGCAGCTTAGATCAGAATTAGAAGTTGCCGAGAAAGAAGAGCAAGAGTTTGAGTGTCTGGTTGGTCAACTGAAAGAGCGTTTGAAGATGCAAGAGAGCAATTTTATTAAGAAGTGTAAATCTAGTGACAATAAGTATAACGAATTGCTTCCGAACAGAGACCTCGAAATTACGAAACTAAGAAGAGAATTAGAAGATGAAAAGAAAAAACTTGTTAGCACGGAAAAAAAACATAACAACCTGATTGGTCAGCATGCAGGAGTTTCTATAGATTTTCATGAATGGATGGAGGCTTCTAAGAAGCAAATAATCGATCTTATGAAAACCCTAGATGTTTCTGGATTGATTTCTGATGAAGAGTTTAAAGAATTAAAAAACGTCGATGAACAAGAGTTCAACAGGAAAAGTTCTGAGTTGATCAAGAAAATAGCTAGTGGGAAAGTGAATCTGTTGAGCAAGGCTATGGAAGAGAACGATGAGCTTAAGAAGAAGAATGCTGATTTCGAGAATGAAATAAAAAATCAGTGTCGAGAGATCGAAGCGTTGAAAAAGCAATCTGATACAAAAAAGATTAATGTTAAGCGAGATGACGACACTATCAAGAGAATGCGCGGAGAAATCGGTCGATTGAATCGTGCACTTGAAGAGGCTAAGCACAAGAATGTTGATTCTGAATCTAATGGTGAAAAAAAGCAAACGCAGCTTAGATCAGAATTAGAAGTTGTCGAGAAAGAAAAGAAAGAGCTTGAGTGTCTGGTTGGTCAACTGAATGAGCGTTTGAAGACGCAAGAGAGCGATTTTATTAAGAAGTGTAATTCTAGTGACAATAAGTATAACGAATCACTTCAGAACAAAGAGCTCGAAATTGAGAACCTAAAAAAAGAACAAACGAATAGAAGGAGTGAGCAAGCAGGCTCTCTCCAAAAACGAATAGATGAATTACAAGGAGTGGTAGCTAAACAGAAAGAAGAGATGGGTAATTTGATGTCTAGCAAGCAGAGTTCTGATGCAGCTTCTAAGATGGCAACTACTAAGTACAACAACCTTCTTGGTGAAAATAACCGACTCAAAGAAGAGAATGAATGGTTCTTTGGGGTGTCAAAAAAATTGGGCGATCTTGCCAAGTCAGATGGTTTGACTTCTCAGAATGTCGTGGACGAGCAGCGAGATCTGAAAAATAGGCTCTCTGCTGCTATCGACAAACATGGTCGAGACTCACAACTTGTGAAAAGACTTCAGGCAGAGATCAAGCGACTTAGTAAGATGCAAGAGTCGTTGAAGCAGCTAGAAGAACTTAAGAATCGAAATGGAGAGATTATCAAAAAGAACAGTTGTCTTGAGCATGGTAAGATTGGTCTCGAGAAAGAAGTGAATGAATTGAGGAAACAGGTTGAAGAACTGAACCGGAAATTTCGTAATAAACAACTAGACCATGGAGATAAAGTTAGACAGCTGGAAAGAGATAAACGAGGCCTTTCTAAGGGGAGTTGTGAAACCAAAGACAAGCTGACGGGCGAACTTGAGAGAAAAAAAGAAGAAGTTGAAAATCTAAAAGCAGAGGTTACAAACCTGACGAGAGAGATAGACGAGCTTAGGTGTAATCGTGAAGAGGGTTGGAATTGGGGTTATGAGATAGGTCAGGAAAGAAACCGCCTGCGGCAAGAGAACGAGCAACTACAGGATAAGCTTAATAACACAGAGATCCATAATGCCACAGCTGGATGGCTTGATAATGTTATGCAAAAGAATCAAGATAGGCAGCAGGTGTCTGGTTTTGTAGATGGGGTTTTTAAGAATGTTGAGAATAAGAAGCGACAGCAAGATCTCCAGCAAGAGATTGATGATCTGGCTAGAGCAAATGAGCTTTGGCAGAAGAATCACCACAGGTTTGCAAAGAAAAAGAATGAAGAAGTAAGTTCTCTGAAGAGCCAGCTAGAAACCCTGAGAAAACAGTTGGAGAAAGAGAAAAAACGTTCTGAGAAAAAAAATGAAAAAGCCTCGAGATTTCTAGGTGGCAATGGGTTCGAAGATAATGGAAAAGACAACTTTGATGAATATAGTGGTAGCTACAAGGAGGGGCTTAACTTGTTTTAACAAAACAACTAGGTTTTGTAGGAAGTCTGGCTCTTCTTTAGCGGGTAGGTACGTTTGCTGCGGAGAACAAATCATTTGACCCCTCGATACACTTCACTACGTGAAGCACTCGGGGCGGTCGGGACAAACAATGTTGTCTGGTTGATTGTTCGATGGCAAGACCGGAACACCGGAACGGGCCGACAGCCAAATGGAAAGCGTGGCCGAAGAGCCAACGGCGATGAGCCCTAACGCGAAGATTTCAACGAAAAACTAGTCCTAAAATTATAAAAGGGGTCGCGATCGCGACCCCTTTTGTTTTTCCTGCGTTCCTCCTTAAAACGCGAATCCTGCTTTAGCCCAAATCGTGAAGCTATCCGCTGCTGCACGATCATCACCAAACTCATACGAACCACCAAAGCCCAACATCAATGGACGTTCCCAATCTTCGAAGACGTAGCCAACTCCTCCAAAGACTGTATGTGAGAGAATCGAAGGTGTTTGTGCGACACAGGTGTCAATGTTGCATGTATTAATTGCTGTATTTAATGGTCGAGAATCGGTCGCAAGTTCAAATGCTCCGTCGCATGTTGCAAAAATATCTCTTCCAATTGCATAGACTCCGTCTGTCCAGCTGCAGCTAGACCCCATGCTAACTTTCTCTTCTTCTTTCCAGAAGAAATTGTATCCAAGATCGAGTATAAACTTGCCCCAGTTGAAGTTAAGACCAGCGAACGTATCGATGTTACTACCTGGCTCAACATCGACGTTCATGGTTAACACGTTTGCTGCATGGGTGAGACCAAACTTGCCGACTTTGCCTAAAAGATAGTAGTGACTCAAGATATGATTAGTATAATTTTCTGCAGTAAGTACGTTTTTGATACCAAGGGTTCGTTTTTCAGTTTCTTCAAATTGATATCGATAATCAAATACCCAGAAGAATTTGAGGCTTGAGTCGCCACTCTTCCAGAGCTTGCACTTTGCTTTCAGCCCTGCTCCCAGGCCCCAGTGCCGGTTGCCAAGTCTTGGCTCCCATAACCATTCACCTGTTGGTCGGTCACCTGTTGGCGTTTGTAGGGCGACATGAACGCCGACCTTACACGATTTTTTTCTCAAAAAGTTCCAGCCGAGAATTGATTCCATATTGTTGATGCCGGTTCGGTCGTGACTGCCACAGATCTTTGCGTACCTGAGTGCTTCCTGTTCGTTTTCATTAGTTGTACCGCTGTTGTCACGCAAAAGATCTTTTGCGCTCAAGATGTCCGCGATCGAGTGTGCTTCGGTTGCATAGGCGCCGGTGGCGTTGTCACAAATCTTCATGTTGAGATTGTGTTTAACCTTGAGAATTGCAAGGTTTTCTGTGAGGTAGAGACCTTTAAGAATATTATCGAATTTGATGTATGCCTGAAAGATCGTTCCGTATGTGGTTTGTTTAGGATCGAACGAGATTCTTCCTGCGAGTGTGTTGATTGCAGGAGTGGTTGTTTTGTGGAGTAAGAGATTGTTTTCTACGTCAGCGGTTCCTGCGGCAGCCTGTGCTGCTGTTCCTATGGTGACATAGTTCTTGCAGTTTGCTGCGAACACTTCACCAAGTTTTTTGCCGTCGGTTGTTTCGTTATAGAATCCCATGAATTGGAACTTTGACTGACAATCATCTTTTGCTTTTAGTTTATGGAATGTACTGAATAGTGCGGCTCTATAGCGGTGGTCGCGTAAGATAAGCTCTGTTTTTTTTGTGTCGCTGGAAGCTCCGAGAGAGCTTGTGAGAAGGGCTATGCAGGCAACTACCTTCAAGATTTTGTTCATCTTTTCTCCTGTTAGTTAAGAAAAATACTTGGGGGGGGGATGCTCCGATGTTTCCCTCTCTACGTTCTATTTCATCACTATGGTATTCATTTCAAAATGCAAAGCGCAAGAGTTTTTAAAAAAAGTTTTTTCTAGAAGGTGGCCTGGCACGGAGGATAGAAAGAGAGTGGATTGGGTGTTGGTAGCACTTGTTTTGTTCTATGATATACTGGGTGCGTCGAAATTTTCTAATTAAAATCGAGGATTGAGGGCGATGGAAGAAAAAGAGCAGGTTTCGAAAGAGCATGAGATTCGTGTTGAAAAGGTTTCAGATATGGAGGCCGCCGGTCTCAAGCCATGGCCATCATTCAAGCCGGTGACAGCAACATGTCAACAGGCGGTTGAGAGTTTTGTTGAGGGTCAAGAGGAGCAAGAAAAGTTTGCGCTTGCAGGGCGCTTGATCTCTCGACGAGAGCACGGAAAAACTATCTTCTGCAATATTCAAGATCGTTCCGGGTCAATTCAGGTCTATATAAAAAAAGATAATATTGGTGATGAGTCGTTTGAGAACTTTAAGAAATTTTTCGATGTTGGTGATATTGTCTGGATCAATGGGCCTGTGTTCAAAACGAGGCTAGGGGAGATCACCATCAAAGCGAACGAGATTTCGTTACTAAGCAAGTGCCTGCATCCCCTACCGGAAAAATTTCATGGTCTGGTTGATATTGAGCAGCGGTATCGCCAACGATATCTCGATCTTATTAGCAATCCTGAAAGTCGCGCACGTTTTCAAAAGCGTTCAAAAATTGTACAGTCGATTCGCAACTATCTTCTAGAACAAGATTTTTTGGAGGTTGAAACGCCGATGTTGCATCCGATTCCTGGTGGCGCGACCGCTCGACCGTTTATTACTCATCACAATGCATACGACATCGATCTTTATTTGAGAATAGCACCGGAGCTTTATCTCAAGCGATTGGTTGTTGGTGGGTTTGAGCGCGTGTTCGAAATCAACCGAAACTTTCGCAACGAGGGTGTCTCGACCAAGCATAACCCTGAGTTCACTATGATCGAATGGTATATGGCTCATGGGGATTACAAAGATGGTATCGATTTGACCGAGGGTGTGATCAATCATGCGGTACAGGGGGCCCTAGGGGGTGTCGATGTGACGTTTGGTGACAAGGAAATTTCTTTCAAAGCTCCGTTTAAGAGATTGTCGATTGAAGAGTCGTTAGTTGAGATTGGTGGCTTTGATAAAAGTAAGTTAGGGAAAGATTCGATAGACGATCTATTTCGTGAGCACAAGCTTGAGATAAGAGTTGACGCTAGCTATGGCGAGAAACTCTTTTTTCTTTTCGAGACATTTGTCGAAGACAAGATTGTTCAGCCAACATTTATTATTGGTTACCCGATAGAGGTTTCTCCTCTTGCCAAACGAGACCCAAATAATCCTGACATCGCCGCTCGCTTTGAGCTGTTTGTTGCGGGCATGGAGTTAGCGAACGGCTTTACTGAGTTGAATGACCCGTTTGATCAGGCCGAACGCTTTAAGCAGCAGGCTGCAATTAAAGATTCTGGCGATGACGAGGCGCATCACTACGACGCTGATTATGTACGGGCGCTTGAGTATGCTCTTCCTCCGACGGTTGGCGTTGGTCTTGGCATCGATCGGTTGGTTATGCTTTTGACCAATACAACATCTATAAAAGATGTGATTCTTTTCCCCACCATGAAGTCTGTTGATGAGTGACCGTTTACTAACGACCTGTTACTACCGCTCGAATCCCTCGATACGATTTCCTGGTGGAAATCACTCGGGACGAACGGGATTGGGACGAAGCGGGTGAGCCCTGCTTTAAGTAAGTTTTTAGGGGATTTTTGTGAAAGATGTGCTTCAAGATAAAACGAGTATTCAGGGTAGGAAGTGTCTTTGGCGGTTCAAGAAGACAGACATGGATGTTGTCAAGGCGATAGCAAGTCGCCATAGCATGAGCCTCCCTATTGCGCAAACGCTTTATTCTCGAGGATTTATTTCCAAGCATGAGATTGACTCTTTTCTTTTTATGTCGCGAGAGCGAGATGTTGCTCATCCGAGTTTGCTCAAAGATGGGGTGATTGCAGCGGAGCGTGTTTTGCGAGCTATTAAAGATAAAGAAAAGATCTTGATCTTTGGCGATTATGATGTTGACGGTATCACGTCAACATCTCTTCTTTTGGTTGCATTGTTGCCCCTAGGGGCGTCCATAAACTACTATCTCCCCAACAGATATAAAGAGGGTTATGGCTTGTCTGTCGCTGTTGTTGAAAAAGCGGCCAAGCACGGTTACTCGCTTATTGTTACAGTCGACAATGGTATTACGGCGCACGAGGCGGCCAAGCGGGCAAGCGAGTTGGGGATCGATCTCATCATTACCGACCATCATCGGCCGCATAAAGAGTTACCTATAGCTATTGCGATTGTCGATCCCAATCAAGACGGCTGTTCGTATCCATACAAGAAGTTGGCTGGCGTTGGGGTGATCTTCAAGATTGTCAGCTTGATCTACGAGATGAAGAATCAGGATCTACCTGAAAAAGCGTATGAGCTTTTGATGCTAGGGACGGTTGCCGATGTTGTTCCGCTGACGGAGGAGAATCGCTTTTGGGTTCGGAATGGTCTTTGCCAAGTTAATAAGTGCAAAAGTTTGGCGATGTCGGTGTTGGCTGAGAATAGCAAGTTGACAAAAAGCCGTTGGGGGTCGCTCGATATTGGCTTTATGATAGCGCCTCAGATTAACGCCCTAGGGCGGCTTGACGACCCTCGAGAGGCGGTCAAGTTTCTGATCAGCTCGAACTCTGACGATGTTGCACGGGTTGGAAAAATTTTAAAAACTATGAATGACGAACGCAAAAAAGTTGAGCGTCGAATTTATGATGAGATTGAGTCGGTTATTGTCAACAAGGGCATCGATCTTGATCAAGAAAATATTATTATTGCGGCGAGTAGTCGCTGGCCGTCTGGTGTGATCGGGTTGGTTGCTGGTCGCTTGATGAACAACTATGGCAAGCCGGCGTTCTTATTTCACGAGAGAAAAGATGGGACGCTTCGAGGGTCGTGTCGATCGATTCGAGAGTTTGATATCTTCTCTGCGCTTCAAGAGAACAAAGATTTACTGTTGAGCTTCGGTGGCCACTCGTTTGCAGCCGGCTTAACTTTGAAAAAAGATAATATGGTCGAATTAAAACAGCGGCTTGAAGAAAAGATTGCATCCGAGCTGCCCCCTGAAGAGTTACAGCCAAAGCTTGAGGTTGACGCTGAGTGTCGGCTTCCCGATATGACGAAGAATCTCCTTGGCGATCTAGAGCAGCTTGAGCCGTTTGGCAACAGCAACATTCAGCCAACCTTTATATTCAAAGAGGTTACCCAGCTCAACAAGCCGGCTGTTCTTAAAGACAAGCATGTCAAATGTATAATTTTTTCTGAGGGAGTGGTTAAGCCGGCTATTTTCTTCAACCGTCCTGACCTAATTCCATTCTTCAACACCGTTGGTGACAAGCCGCTTCATGTTGTTGGTCACGTTATCAAGAATGAGTGGAAAGATTCGGTAAAAATCGAGATGCAGGGCCTTGATGTTGCTATTGCTGACTGACGTTTCAAATTGTATTATTAGGGTGTCGGCGGTTGTTTTTTTCGCGAAATATTTGTACATTTCTTACCTGCTTAGCTTGTTTTAATTGTGCATGTACACATTGAATTAATGGAGTTCTGATATGAAAAAAACAGTATCGTTATTTTTGTTCATATTTTTCTTTTCTGGCGCTGGCGATGTTCACGCGAAGTTGAGCTCTGATCAAATTAAGATTGGCGTTAGTGGTGCAGCCTCGCTTGTCTGTGCACTTGGTTCGTGGTACAGCTTCAAACAGGCTAAAAAGATTTTAGAATATCAAGCGTTTGTGTTTGACGATATTGAAGAGTTGGGTAGCCGACGTCGTTTTTATAGAAGATTAGGTTATGTTTTAGCTGCTGGTTTTATTGGCAGTGGTGCGTACTGTGGATATAAGGTTTATGGGTTGTGTGGGAAGCCGAGAGACGATATGAGATCATTTGTTCTAGAAGCGTTTGACGGCCTCAAAAGAGAGAATAATTCTGGTCAATATAAAAACTTGTATAAAGAGTACGAACAAAATGTTTTGCCAATTGTTGAGCGACATGTTCAAGATGGGGTTGGAGTGTGGTTAAAAGATGGCGTTACTGAATGCTTTGTGAATTGTTATCGAGAATGTATCTCGAAGATCGAGAATACGGTTTTAAATGACCCAAATAAATCCCATGACGAAGGGGATACAATGGGAGGAATGCTAAAAGATCATCTCTATAGTCTTCTTAATCGTTATTGGCCTGTTGGTGAGTATGGGGTTCTTAATAAAGAGATAGAGAAATTTAAAAACGAATATGAACAAGTTGTTCAGGCAGTCGAAGGTGACGACTTTCTTCCTGACAGAAGTAATTGGATTGACGGGCTTTTGCTCTTACTTAGAGATTTAGAATTTAAAAGAACTGAGCAAATTTAGGCGACCACACGCAGCAGCAGGGTTCGCCATGAATGGCTCGGCCATGCTTTCCGGTTTAGCAGTCGGGGCCCCTAACGGGGACTCGTGGAAATCACTCGGGACGAGCGGGAGTGGCGGGGCGTTAGCAACACAGGAGAAAACTTTTCATGAAAAAACATATTTGGTTATTGGTGTTTTCGTTAGGGCTTGTGTTTAATGGTTGTTTGCACGCAGGTGATGCTCATGACCACAAAGAGTCCACATGGGAGCAGCTTTTCAAGGCCGACCCTATGTTTTATATTTCAATGTATCAAGCGCTTTTTTCTGCTCTTGAGGAGACTCCTGATCAAGAGACCAAGCTGTTTATTCAATCAATCTTAGAAGATCCTGGTCTTCTGTCTAACCAAGAAGTGAATGAGAAGGCTTGGAAGATCTACAGACGAGTAGAGTTGTATAAAGCGCTTCTTTGTATGTCGCCAAAAATTAGGGATAAGGCGACGAAAGAGCAGGTCAAGGTTTGGCTTGGCGACCAATCTTGTCTTGATGATGTCGCGGTGCAGCGGATGGTGCGGGTGATTTGTCATAGAATTAAACTGGTTGAGTTGCTGGAGGGGGTTCAAGGAAAAATTACCGATCAGAAGACGCGGGAGAAAGTTTCCGTATGGCTTAGCGATACGCCGAGGTTGGACAACCCGTTGGTTTGTCAGGAGGCTGGCCAGATCGTTGCGCGTGTGGAGGTGGTTAGTAACCTGATTGAGATTTATGGAAAGATTTCTGACGAGAAAGAAAAGGCGTTAGTTAAACTTTGGCTTTCAGATGTAACGTTGCTTGATGATTCGCATGTTCGTCAACAGGCAGAGGAGCTTATTGAGCGCGTGACTTCAGAACAGTTTAGTAAGCTTGAAAAACTTGTTGGTAACGTGAGAAACGGTTCTCTTCTTGCATATGTTTTGTATAGAAAGTTTATGTTTGTTAAAGCGATTGATACAGGGATAAGTCCAGGAGTTTTCTCTTGGTTATTTAACTGGGCAATGTCGGTTGGTTATCCGTTGAGCGAAGCTTTATCCAATGCCTATTTCAAGGGTGTCTTTCCAGATGAAAGATCGTTAGAGAATTGGGGTCGCTATGCGAGTTTTATGAAGGGGGACGATGCTGCTGATGCGATTGGTTCCATGGTTGCAAATGAGCACAAAGAGTTTTTGAAACCTACAGCAAAAAACAAGGGTAAAGGGTTGGATGAAGCCAGAAAAAAACTATTGAAACTAACAAAAATCAAAACCCAGATAGAGATTAAGGGGCACGGGTTTCGGGGGCAAGAGCTAGACTTCTTTCCTGCGTTCGATGCGAAGTATGACCACTCACTTGTCGAAAAGCCGGTTGATTCGCTTCTTGAAAAGATAAAGGTCCCTGGTGGTGTTCGGGATGTTTTGTGGCGGAACAAGTTCATTAGATTTGCAAGAAGAATGGCGTTGTTTAAAGTTTTTCCAACCTATTTGTACTGGCAAGGCAAGGTTTGGTTGGGAAACGAAGAAAAAAACTTTACTAATTATATCCCGTATAAAGAGGCGATAAAGTCGATTGGTCTTTCTTTTCGTTTTAAGCTGTCTAATTTCTTAATGAAAAATCTGAACGTCGGGACTGATGAGAGAGGGTTGGGTATCTTGGATCGTATGCACGACCGGACGCTTGGGATAATCGGTCCGAACCTTCTCTCAAAGGCAACAGAGCTTGGGGCTAAGGGTGCCATTATTCATACTTGCAACAAGCTTAAGCCAGGGTTTCTTAATAAATACGACTATTTTGATGAAGATACCAGCATGCAAGAGCTTATCGTAAAAAAATCGTGTAATCATGTTGGCAAGACAGTTCTTGCCTCTGGTATTAGAAAAGTTCTTGGTTGGGTTAGGCCATTGCTTTTCGATAGAATTTCAAAAAAGACAAGAACGTTTTTGAGATTTTTAGCAAGAAAAGACTGGATCGACCCTGTGTTTGCTAGTGATGAGGTATGGGAATTTGCAAGTGTTGCGCCGTACTATTTGCTTGCGCCGTTGTACTTTTTCTTTCTCAGCGAAAACTCGATGGTTTCTACGTATGACTTTCGTCGCGCTTCGATGGAGGTCGCAGAGACGGGCGACCAGTTTGTTTTGCTAGACTACTTGCTGGCCGGTTTTATTGGTGAAAAAATTGCTTCGTGGGGAACTAGCGGGTTGATGACAAAGCTCAAGGCCGGGCATGTTATTGAGTAACGCTAACGAGTGTGATTCCTAGCGTTTTTGCTTTGGCAATAAATTCTTCTTTATCTGCGATGAATGTCTGATCTGACTTCCAGGCTATCGCCTGAATTTCGCCCTTTGTAATATTCTTTAATGTTTCTGATCCAATTGTGGGTAGGTCAAATTTATTATTGTGATTAATATTTGCGCTTTTACAGACAATTATATTTTTTCCCCCTAGAGTGACACCTCTCTTGATGCAAGCGTCCGTTCCTTCGATTGCTTCTACTGCAAGAATCATTTTGTCTTTTATAACGATCGTTTGACCTATGTCGCAGGTTGACATCTGTTCTGCGACTGCGAGCCCCATAGAGATGTTTTCCTGTATGGTTGGCGTGAGCTCACCAGTTAGAACGCCTGGTTGAACGAGTAGCCCCCCAAGGATTTCATGTTGATGAATCAGTTCAAAACCATTGTCTTTGGCGATTGTTTCAATTTTGTTCATGATACTCATATCGCTTTTTGTTGAGAGCGTTGCGAGCATTTTGACGGCGAACCAGTCCAGTTTAAATTTTTTAAGCAGATTTTGTTTGTCGACTTTTCCGATAAATAAAATCTGCTTTGTTTTTTGTTTTTTGAGTAGGGTGAGAATCGCTTTTGCTTTATAGAACGGTTCTTGAATGATTTTGGTTGTTGGTGGGGTTACCTGTTTTAATGCTTCCAGATTGTCTTGAGGAAAAAGGGAGATAATAAAAAAATCTTTTTTTTGTTTGATTAGCGATTTACACGCTTGTGCTGGCAGGCTTCCAGTTCCCGCGATGATTGCTATCATGAGTGTGTCCCAATGCTTTTTCTATCTCGAGCGTTAACCGTAGAGCATCAAGATCTTTGGTTGCGTTGGTTCTATTTTTTCCTGTTTTTATCGATTGAACGAAGTGTTCGATTTCGAGCTTGAGTGGATTGTCTTTGTAAACAAACAGTTGTTCGACCGTTGCCTCCTGCTTGTACTTCATCTGGTTGTGGCCGATATTGACGCTGGCAGTGGTATGTCGATGAATAGAAATATCCTGCGTGGTGAAGTTGAGTTCGATGAATGCTCCTTCTTGATGGATGCACATCGTTCTTCGCTTTATGTGGGAGATTCGGCTTGAGATGATGTTTGCGAGCGTTTGGTTTTCGAATTGAATCTGAACTGCTGCAATATCGCTCAAGTTTGATTTGATTTTGTTTTCTATGACGTGGATTTTTGCAACTGGAGCGTTGACCAGATTGGATATGATATCAAGGTCATGAATCATGAGGTCGAGGACGACTGTTTCGTTTACAGCCCGAGCGGCGAACGGTCCGATTCGGTGGCTTTCAATTAGATATGGTTTATGGATAAGTTTTTTTAGCTCCTGTACTGCGCCATTGAACCGTTCTACGTGGCCGGCGTGCAGCGTTAGGTTTCGGCTGCTTGCAATGGCAAAAAGATCTTTTGCTTGATCGAGATTTTTAGTGAGAGGTTTTTCGAGGAGCAGATGCTTGTTTCGTTCGAGACAGGTTTTTGCGACTTCGTAGTGGAGGGAGGTTGGGACGGCAATAATGACGCCGTCGACGTTGTCGATCCAGTCGCGAAAAGACTTTGTTTTTTCTACTTTTCCAGACCGAACTTTGGCCCAGTTTTTTTCGTTAGGGTCGGCGATTGCTACGAGTTCGATAGTTGGGATCGTTGCGCATACTGATGCATGGTATGCTCCCATGTGGCCGAGGCCGATGATTCCTAGTTTTACCATAATTTTCTGATCGTGTTAGGTATCTTTAATTGTTTTTCGTGAAATACCGCGTTCGCTGTTTTTCACGAACTGTAAAAATTGTTGGACGTACGGGCTTTGTTGTAACGTTTGGTCTGTTTCAACGTGTTCTCTTATTGTATCAAAAGGAAGCTTGTCTTGGAAAAAAAGTTTCGTAATTGATTTGATACAGTTTCTGTCAGCTGCAGAGCAGTTTGCTCGTTTGAGTCCGATGATATTGAGGCCTGCGAATCGCCCTGGTGCGCCATCGAAGAGACAGAATGGTGGAAGGTCTTGTCTCATGCCGCTGTATGGTGCGAGAGCGCTGTATGCGCCGATTCGGCAAAATTGATGAACGCCTGTATTTGCCATGAGCATGCAGTGATGTTCAACATGAACATGACCACCTAGATTGACGTTATTAATTATGGTTACGTTATTCTCTAGGGTAACGTCATGGGCTATATGGGAAAAATTCATGATATAACAGTTGTCGCCAATTTTTGTTTTATTATTTTCGATTTTTGGGGAGCTTATGGTTACAAATTCTCTTATTTCGCAGTTTTTCCCAATTTCGATGGTTCCCAATGCTTTTTTGGTATTGATGTCTTGCGCGGGCATGCCGATAGAGATGTGGCCATGAAGCCGTGTGTTGGAGTCGATGAAGACATTACCGACGATGACGCAGAATGGTCCGATTTTAACGTTCTCGCCGAAGGTGACGTTGTTGCCGATTATCGACGTGGGATGAATATAAGTATGTTGGGAGTTAAAGAAATTTTCTTCCAAGTGTCTAGCCTGATTTTGGCTGGGGTGGGAGGATTCGAACCTCCGTATGGCGGTACCAAAAACCGCTGCCTTACCGCTTGGCTACACCCCAAGAGCTTATTCTTCGGTTGTTTTTTCTGTGGATTCTTCGCCCGAAACTTTGACGTATTCTTCGACGATCCGGTCTTCAATTAGTTTTCTGGTTTCGGAGTTTAAAGGATGGACAATGTCTTTAAAAGAGCCGTCCTTTTTTCTTCGAGAAGGCATCGATACAAAGTAGCCTTTATCGCTTTTTATAACTTTTAGGTCTCTGATTATAAAGCAGTTGTCAAAGACCATCGTTGCGTAGGCCTTTAGCTTGCCTTCGTTCGATGGGTATATTTTCACTTCTGTAATTTCCATTGAAGCTTCCTTAGGTAACTCAAAGAAGGTTAGGGCTTCTTTACACCCCTCCTCCTGCTTTTTTTGTTTCAACACCCTGTTGTCCTGCCATGGTGCTCAATATGATGTATAGTAGGGCGCATTTCTTTGTTTGTCAACAGTTTTCATGGCAGACTTTTCTTGGATGCAACTCGCAGCTTTGCTGATCGGGCCGAAGGATTTGCGGTGAGTTCTTCTGGTGTTGCGGTTGTTGGTTTTTTCGTTAGGATTTCGAGTTCGTTTGGGTGTTCTTTGTATATTGTTTTAACGATACGGTCTTCGAGCGAGTGAAAGCTGATGCAAACGATTCTACCTTCTGTTGAGAGAGCTTTGATTGCGGTTTTTAGGAACACTTCAATGTTTGCAAGTTCGCTGTTGACGTAGATTCTCAGTGCTTGGAATATTTTTGTTGCGGGATTTGTTTTTTGGTTTTTTTTCCGTGGTGCTACTGATTGAATAAGGTCGGTTAGTTGTTTGGTTGTTCTAAACTTTTCTTGTTTTCGTTGGAGTGCGATTGCTCGTGCGATAGCGCGTGCTTTTGGTTCTTCGCCGAGTTCGAAGAAGATTTGAGCGAGTTTTTTTTCGTCAAAGTTGTTGAGCATTTGTGCGGCGGTTGTTTTTTGGTAGCGTGGTGCCATTCTCATATCGAGTGGGGTGTCGGTTTGAAATGAGAATCCTTCTTTGTGGTGGATTTGGTGTTGCGAAGTGCCGAAGTCTGCGAGGATACCGTCGATTTTTGAGATTTTTTCTTCTTTGAGTATGAAGTGGAGTCGCGCAAAATTTCCCCAGATGAGCGTGAGCCTGTCTCCAAACTTTTCTTTAAGTGGTGGGCCATTTGTTTCGATTGCTGTTTTGTCCCAGTCGAGAGCGATTACTTTTGCGGTTGGTTCTGCTTCTAGGATTGCGCTTGTGTGTCCTCCGCCGCCGAATGTTGCGTCGATGTAGAGCCCGTTTGGTTTGATTGCGAGCCCTTTGACGACTTCTTTTGTTAGAACGCTTTTATGGTACGTTTGTATCACAGGTTTACTCCGGTTGGTGCTTCGGCCTCTATGTTTTCTAGTGGGCTTGCGGTTGGTTTGATTGCGAATTCGTTAATATCACTGACAGAGCCGTATCGTTCTACTTCGAGGATTACTTTTTGTCCTTGGATTCTGGAAAGTCGGCCTAGGGACAGCTTATTTTTTGGTGGGAGGAGTTCGTAGGTTGCCTCGTTGGCTTCTTTCTCTTCATGTTCTTCGAAGACGCCAAGGAAGCCGCTCATATAGATTCGGTCTCGCTTTCTGGCGATGGTATCGATATCGATCATTGCGGTTTGTCCTGGTTCCAGTTTGAGCACGGGTGTTTTTTCGTAGTTCCAGACGGATCGGGTTGATTCTTTGATTTCGTACATAAAGCCGGTGACAAAAAGCATTTTTCCCGTTTGGTTTTCTATGGCGAAATCAAGTTCAGGAGGTAGTCTTTTTTTTTCCTTTGAGACGATTGCAAAGTCAAGGTGCGCCGGTCTGAATCCGTATTTTTTTACGGTGACGACTACTTTTTTTCCGGTTAGTTCGCTTATTCTATCAAGATCAATTTTTTTGTTATCGTCGACAAGCTCGTATATTGATTCGTTTGCTTCTTGTTCGTTTTCGAAGATGGCGAGATATCCAAAGATGTCGCTTCGATAGTCATTGTCTGGGATGGTGTCGATGTTTATAAATGTGCTTGCGTTTGGAGTGAGTTTGTAGACTGGCGATTTATCCCATCTCCATTGGGTGAACTTTTCTTTTTGGATGTAGGTAAAACATGCTATGAAAAGTGTTTTGCCGGTTGCATTTTGTACCTCGAAGTCGAGTTCTGGTATTTTATTTTGTTCGGTTGTTGTTTCTATCGCTATTTGTTTGGTTGGTGTTTGTGTCTTGCTTTCTTTGAAGAGTGAGTAGGGTTGTTTTTTTGAGCAATTTGGAAGGGCTGTTACGAGTAGCGTTATGAGCAAAAGCTTCTTCATGAAAATGGCTCCTTTGGGGGTGGGTGACGGTTCTTATTGGTTAACCCTATCAAAAAAGATTGCGAAACAGAATAGTTGACACAACCAAGATTGTTCATTGTCATATAACGTTGTCATATAACGTCTTGTTCTATCATTTTAATTTTTTGTTTGAGAGGAATATTTTCTTTGAGTTTCGCTTCAATTTTCATTATTGCGTGAATGACGGTTGAGTGGTCTCGTCCCCCAATGTAGTTTCCTATTGCTTGGAGAGATGAGATGGTGTGTTTTTTCATGAGGTAGAATGCGATTTGTCTTGCTCCTGCGATACACTTCTGTCGTTTTTTTGATCGGAGGTCATGGAGTGATATGGAGTAGTGTTTGGCGACTGCTTTCAGTACTTTTTCGAGCATGATGCTGTCATTTTTCTTTTCTGATGTATCCATGTGTAGCAGTACTTGTTTTGCGAGTTCTAGTGTGATTGGTTGGTTTGTCAGGGTTGAGAATGCTTCTATGCGTACGAGTGCTCCTTCGAGCGTCCTAATATTTGAGATGATTCGTGATGCGATAAAATTTGCTACGTCGTCGTTGAGATTTATATTTTGTTGTTCTGCTTTTTTCTTAAGAATAGCAATTTTTGTTTCTAGATCTGGGGTCTGTATATCGGCGACGAGGCCCCACTCCATTCGTGATTTTAGTCGGCCCTGTAGTCCTGTAATTTCTTTTGGGAAGGTGTCGCTTGATAGGACGATTTGTTTATGGCTTTGGTGAAGTGTGTTAAAGATATGAAAAAACGTTTCTTGTGTTTGTTCTTTATTTGAAAAGAACTGGATGTCATCAAACAGTAGTAGGTCGGCTTTTTGATATTTCTCTCGAAACTGGTGAACTTTATCGTATCTAATTGAAGTTATGAATTCGTGCATAAAGCGATCGGTTGTAACGTATCGGACGACTGCTTTGGGTTTTTTCTTTTTGACTTCGTTACCGATTGCGTGGAGCAAATGAGTTTTTCCGAGACCGGTTCCTCCGTAAATAAAGAGGGGGTTATATACTTTTCCGATTCCCTGGCATATTGCCCATGCGGCTGCGTGTGCGAGTGAGTTGCTTGGACCAACGATGAATGAGTCGAATTGGTATGATGCGTTGAGGTTCCCGTTTATTCGCTTTATTCGGTTAATTGATTTTATTGTTGGAGCAAGGAAATTGGTTGTTTTTTTATGTTGAACGACGAGTGCGTTTGATATGGTAGTCGGTGTTGCGGGAATGATGTTTCGCGAATTATCTTTTACTTGCAGTGAGATTGTCAGAGTATCGGTATGGAGCAGTCTAGAGAGGTGGGTTTTGACGAGGGTTAGGTAGTGTTCTTGTATCCAGTTACGGACGAACTGGTTGGGGAGTTGGAGGGTTACTTCTTTGTTCTCGCTATCCCATTTTTCGAGGGAGACAGCTTTGAACCAGGTTTCGACAATCTGGCTGCCTGCTTCTTCATTTAAGATTTTTAAAAACTCTTCCCAGATTACCTGTACCAACTTATTTCCTACAATATTTTCTTATGAATTATTTCTTCACGAACGATTGTTTTGTGTTACATTTGGTTTGCGATTTTTTTGATTTACCTAGTATATCAGAGTGCTTGGTTTGTGAGTATCAAAATGAGAAAAAATAATTTTTTTCTTTTTCTTCTTATTATCGTGTCTAATTTTCTTTTTAATTGTGGTAAGAATTCCGGTGTTAAAAGGAAAAGTCTAAGTGTTGACTATTACAAGATGAGTTTGCTTGAGCTTGAGGGCGAGCATGTTGGGGTTGCGTCGTATAGACGTGCGTTACAGTTTGTTAACAGAGCGCTTGAACAGAGGGTTGTTTCTCGGTATGTCGCGCATAAGGCAACGTTACTTTTTTTGTTGGGGGCACACGATGAGAGTTTAAGTTTTTTTAGGAAGGCTCTTTCATTGTCTAAGTCGGCATCGGTACGGTCTGAGATTTTGAATAATTATGCATGTTTGCTGGCGAGCGGTGGGGATAAGAAAGGGGCGCTTAAGCTATTCATTCAGCTTGAGCATGACAAGCATTATTTGACCCCTGAGGTTGCCGTTGTTAATCAGGCGAGGTTGTATTGTGATGAAGGAGAATGGGGTCGAGCGCGGGGGAAATTGGTTTATGCGACGAAGTTGGCGCCTAACTATGTTGATGCGTTCTACTATCTTGGCTTAGTCTGTTACGCGTTAAAAGAGTATGATGCTGCTTTGTGTTCAATTGAGCGGACGGTTTCGTTGGAGCCGGCACATCGTGGGGCAAAGGAGTTGCTTTCTCGGTTAAAACGGCGCGCCATCCAATAAATACCCGATATATTGATTTATCTTGAGCTTCTTTTCTATTGTGTCAGTAGAGATACTGTTTCACGACTGTCTCATGTGTGTTTAAAGCGTTATAACATATGGTGGTGTATCATGAGAAAAGAGGTTTTAGTCGTTGTTTTTTTGATGGGTCCATCTGTTTGTTGTGGCTATGTTCCGGAGGAGCGGCTATTTGGGTCTGTTGATCAAGAGGGTGTCGTTTTGTCGGTTCGGAGTAGTGAGGCGTTTTACCGAGACATTATCAATAATGAGTCCCCAGTGGTTGCGAAATTGGTTGGTGGGGTTGAGGACGATTTTTCGCAGTCAATGTATCGTGATGTTGCTAGTTTGTTTGCTAGCAGGGTTGTTTTTACGAGAATGAGTCGTACTGATGTTTCTGATGTTATTCGTATGATTATGGTTCAGCTTGGCATTACGCAGGTTGCGTTGCCGCTTTATTTCTTTTTTAAAAGTGGGACGTTGATTTTGCCGTTGGTTGCTGGGGTTTTGACCAAGGATCGTCTTGCCGAACATATAAATAAGAAATTTTTTCCTGCACATGAGGGTTCTTTGGGGCAAAGGCATCCTGTTTTGCGCTTGAGAAAATTTGGTGTTGCTGAGGGTAAAGAGAAGAGGTGTGACGGGTTGGGCGAAAAGTTGCAAAAATGGTTTTCCAGCTTGCAAAATGTTTCGCGAGAAGTAAAGGCGTATCAGCTTTCAAGGGCGCGTAAGCGTCGCAAAGAATTTTAGGGGATAGACGTGAAGAAAAAAAAGGTTACTGCTATTTTGTTGTTGGCTGTTTTTTTTGCACAGTCCATATCCATCGTTGTTGCTCGAGAGGAGCGGGGAATTTTGGGGCAGTTTCTGAGTGGTTTTACTGAGCAGGCTGGTGAAGATGTTTCGCGCGTGACTCGAGGGGTTGGGGCGGAGGTTGAAAGGACCGGGGGATTGGTTTCTGGTGCGATTGAGGGGTTGATGGGTGCTGGGGTTAGTATAAAGGAGAGGGCTAAGCGGGCGTATCGCGTCGCGGTTGGTCTAGGGGTCGCCTTTTTAAAGATTTTTTTGCGGGTGAATATACGTGGATGGTATCTTTTTTATAAGCAGCGTTATTTTAAGTTTAAGGTTGATATAAAGATCGACAAGGTGCAGGAATTTGAGGTTGAGTACGACCTTGGGTTTAGTGGTGGTGGGGTATGGTCGGATGGGTTTAAACCTGTTCGGGCGAAGATTTTGGCGACAGAAGAGCTTGATATCGGGGGTGCGAAGATGTCTCCTGATGGTCTTGTTTTTTTGGGTAATATCCAGGCGCAGGTTGAGCAGTGGCGCCAAAAATACGCTTTGATACCGTTTGCGAGTTTAGCGGTTCGCGGGGTTAGTGAGTTGGTTGGAAAGATCAAAAACATGATGAGGCTAAGGCCTCAGACTGTTTTTTTAATCAAGGTGTACTCGCTCATTCGGTCGGCGATGGAACCGTCAGATTCAATTAGTTTTTTTGATGCGACGCTTCAGCTTCCTATTTTGTTGTCTCGGTTGGCATTTTCTATTAATGAGGATGTGGTGGGGAAGGCCCTTACTTTTGCTGAGACGGGAATAGATAAAATTTTTGATTTTGGTCCTTTGGTTGTGATTAAAGATTTTCTTGATACGATTCAGGCGTCAGTTCGTGAGCGATTTATAACTGAGTGGAAAGAACGAAAGGTGCAAAAGGGCCTTACAGATCTTGAGCTGGCATACAGCATGATGCGTCGTACGAATGGGTATGTTAAGCAGACTGCGTACTTCATGGAGCAGATTCTACCTATTCTTGATAAAAAGAAATTAGATCTAACTGATCAAGAGTTGTTTGTCAAGGCGGTGCGGGTTCATGTGGTGAGAAGGTATCAAGGTCTTTTGAAGACGATGAATGTTTTTGGTTTTTCGGAGGCTGAGTCGATTGACGAGCGTGCTGAGACTGAAGCGATTATGGCTGCGGGAAAGATGCCTACTCGGTTGGAGAATGAGGTTGCGGTTGTCAAGGCCGTTGTTGTGTATCGTGGTCTTATACCTGCTACGAATAAAGATATGGATAAGGGGCTTTTGTTGATGGTTGCTAAGGCGCTTGAGAAGATGAAAAATAATAATGGGGGCACACCGTTTTCGCGTGTTTATCTTAATGTTGTTGGGGCTATTGCGGCTCAGTTGCGTGCAGAGGGTGTTCGATTAAAGAAATTTACTGACCAGGTTACGTGGCCGGCTAAGTTAGAGGAAGGGCAGACGCTTGATTCGATTGGTCAGGATGAGGATGCGCTTTCGTTTGCAAAAGATTTTAGTGTTCCTCGCATGCAAGATTATCCGTTTGGTGTTCCACCAGAACTTTCGAACTTGTTTAAGGTTGACACGGGGTTTGTTGATCGTGTTGCTGCTGACACGGGCGTTAGTGATACTGAATTATTTGGTGGGGAAGCGTTTGATTAGTTACGGTGGCTAAAGTGTAGGAATTTTCTATGAAAAAATTACTAAGTATATTTGTGTTTGCGTCGATATGTTTTGTTGGTGAGGCGACGGTTGAGTCGAGTACGGCTAAGGCGGAGGCGTTAAAGCAAAAGAGTGTTGCTCTTCGTGAGAAGGGTGAGGTGTTGTCAGCTAAGGGTGAAGCGATGGGAGCTGAACTTGTTTCGCAGGCTGACATGATACTTGACCAAGCCGACTCGTTTTTGACTGATGTCGGCAAGAGAACTGATAAGGAGTTGTCTGAGTTTGAGGAGTTTGCAGACACGTTGTTGCAGGGTGCTAATGATCAAATTGCGTATGCCGAGAAACGTTTTGAAGAGTTGGGGCAGAAGGTTGAGTCAAAGGTTTCTGAGGTTGAGCAGAAGGTTGAGCAGGTTGTTACGGATGCAGAAAAGGCCCTTATCGCCAAGTCGAAAGAGTTGGAGCAGAAGGGTAACGAGCTGATCAAGAAAGGTGAAGCTCTTGTTGCTCAGGGTGAGGAGAAGGCCGAGGAGGTGATTGCTCAGGGTGAGGCGTTGGTCAAGCAGGGTGAGGAGATGGTGGTCGATCTTGAGAAGAAGACTGAGGAGGAGCTGAAGCGTCTTGAGGCGTCGGCGGATGTATTGTTGTTGGCGGTGGAGCAAAAAGTTGATTCTGTTCTCAAGGGGTTAGAGCAGAAGGTTGAGCATGTTGTCACTGATGCAGAAAAACAGCTTGAGCAGAAGGCTCGTGAGTTGGAGCAGAAGGGTAACGAGTTGATCAAGAAAGGTGAAGCTCTTGTTGCTCAGGGTGAGGCGAAGGCCGAGGAGGTGATAGCTCAGGGTGAGGCGTTAGTCAAGCAGGCTGAGGAGATGGTGGTCGATCTTGAGAAGAAGACTGAGGAGGAGTTGAAGCGTCTTGAGGCGGCGGCGGATGTGTTGTTGTTGGCGGTGGAGCAAAAAGTTGATTCTGTTCTCAAGGGGTTAGAGCAGAAGGTTGAGCAGGTTGTCTCTGATGCAGAAAAACAGCTTGAGCAGAAGGCTCGTGAGTTGGAGCAGAAGGGTAACGAGTTGATCAAGAAAGGTGAAGCTCTTGTTGAGAAAGGGATCGCCAAGGGCGAAGAGATGATTGCTGAGGGTGAGCGAATGATTAAGGAGGCTGAGTTTGCGATTGATGCCATTGAGAAAAAGGTTGATGAGGAGATTAAGAAGTTCGAGCAGAATGTTGATAGTTTGCTTAAGGCTGTTGACGATGAGTTGGTGTTAGCGGCGGGGTTGTTGGGGGAGGCGATTGCTAAGTTTGAAAAGTTTGTAGCGGAGCCATTTGAAAAGTTATATGGCTTGCGAAAAGACGCTGCTTTTGTTTCTAGGTTATCGAAGATTAAATCTGGTTTCATTTCGGTCATGCAGGATGGTGCGAAGCAATCTATGTTGAATGAAATGTATGGTGAGCTTGTGGGGCCGGTTGCTGGTCGTGGAGAAAAGAGTCTATCGCTTTATCAGTACATCAATCTATTGTTTTGGCGTTTTACTAATAAAATTTTGCATAGAAAGTTTGAGCCTGACGAAGGGTATTTCTATGATGATTCGGCGTTGCCGCTTTACGAAGGGGTTGAGTTAGGGACGGCGATTTTGGTTCGTGGTCTTATGGATTTAAAGAAGGCGGGCGTTCTTTATCGACAGACTTCTGAGGGTGGTTCTACATATGGTGAGGATGTTGGGGAAACGGCTTCGGGGGTAAAGGCTGCTCGGGAGACCATGATGAAAGCCTGGAACGCTTACAAGATAGGGCTTAGTGAGGAGACGCTCGATGATTTCCAGGCGGCTCGAGATGCATATAATGATTTTACTGACAAGTTTTCGCTTGATAAAGATTTGTTTAATAAGCGTGTTGTGACGTTTAAGTTTGAGCGTGTGGTTGGTCACCAGAAGGAGAGTGTTGAGGATTTTTTTGATCGTGAGGGGTGGCGGTTAGTGAATAGGATTGGAGCGTTTCAGCAGGTTCGGCCGATTATGGTTGCGTTGATGCAGCCGTTTATTGTTGCGACAGGTATGTCGCCTATTGCGATGTTGGATTTGTTTGCTCGGCGTCCTGATGAGGCGCTTTTGCGGTTGATGTATGTTCCGGTATCGTATGTTCCTGAGTTTGAAAAAACGCTTGAGGGATATGTTAAGGCTGCTGATGATGCGGTTACAGGATTGGTGGTTGGGGCTCTTGAGGAAGCTCAGCGTTTTGAGGCGGCGGTTGAGAAGGCGACTTTTGGTGTGGTGACGAAGATTACGTCTGATATGCAAAAGCGATTAGATTTGGTTGAGGCGGGTCTCCGTAATCGCTATACTGATTCGCTTAACAAGTTGAATGATCTTGAGCGGAGGGTTTCGGCGGCGGTCGGTGCAGAGCGGGCTGCGTTGGAGGTTGAGTTGCGTGGTGCTCGAGATGAATATGCTCGTTTACAGGAAGAGCTTCGTTCGGCAACGGTTGATATTGGGAGATAATTTATGCAAAAACCGTTAGGCATTGTAAGTTTGTGTTTGTGTTTGACTGTGGCTTCGAGTTGTTGTATCTGGTCGACGAAAATGGTGAGCAAAGAGAGGTATGCAAAGATGGTTAGAGGTTCGTTTCATTCGCTTGCTGATGTTTTAGCATTGTTTCCAACGAGTGTTGTTGATGTTGAGAATCGGGTTACTTTGGCGTTGGATGAAGCAAAGAAAGATATAGCGTCTATCATCGGTCTTACACCGGTCGATCGAACTTTTGATAATACGGCTCGAGCGCTTGACGAGGCTCAGGCTCGTTTTGGTGTTACGCAGAATGTCCTTTGGGCGATTAAGAGTGTTCATCCTGACGAGTCGCTTCGTGATGCTTGTCAGGCATCGATGTTGCGGTTGCAGAATTTTGCGATAGATTCTTTTTTGCATGTTGATTTGTATCATGTGTTTAAGTCGTATGTTGATGGTAATGCGAAGTCTGAGATTTTGAATTCTGAGCAGCAATATTTTTTGCAAGAATCTATGAAAGATTTCAGGCGTGCTGGTTTGCATGTATCGCCTGACGAGCTTGTTCTGGTAAAAAAGCTTCAAAAAGAGTTGGCAGAGTTGGGGTTACGTTTTTCTACGAACGTTGCGGTGGACAAGAGTTCGATATCTGTTTCTCGAGATGAACTTTCGGGGGTATCTGATCATTTTATCAAAACGCTTAATCTTGATTCTTCTGGCAAGCATGTTGTTCGGTGTGATTATCCGTCGGTTGCCGAGGTTGGCAAGCATTGTTCGGTTGAGTCGACTCGTCGGTTATTGAGTCGTGCGTTTGGCAATCGGGCGTATCCGGCTAACAAGTCTATTTTGGAGTCGATTATTTCGAAGCGACATGAGTTAGCGAATTTGCTTGGTTTTGAGACGTATGCGCATTTTGATTTGGATAATCAGATGGCTAAGAATCCGTCAGTTGGAAAAAAGTTTATCGAAGATCTTGCGCGTCGTGTTGAGCAAAAAGAGTTATCTGAGTTTGCGTTGCTGTCTGATGAGTTGCCGATTGGTGTTTCGTTGGTTGATGGTAAGTTTAAGTCGTGGGATTTTGGGTATGTTAATCAGCAGTATAAGAAGAAACATTTTGCGGTTGATGATCGTGAGATTGCTGAATATTTTACGATGGAGAAGACGATTGCTGGTATTTTCGACATCTATCAAAAGTTTTTGGGGTTAGATTTCGTTTTGGTTGAGGGGCCTGAGGGGATTTGGCATGATGATGCATCGGTAATTGAGGTTCGCAAGTCTGGGTCTGATTCTATAGTTGGTTATATATTTTTAGATCTCTATCCACGAGATAACAAATATGCGCATGCATGTTGTGGTTCGATTATGTCTCCCTTAAAAGCTCGTGACGGCTTGGGAGAGGTTCCGTCGGTGGCGGTGGTTATCGCCAACTTTCCCAAGTCGACGCCTGATCGGCCGTCATTGTTGAAGCATAGCGATGTAACGACCTTTTTCCATGAGTTTGGTCATGCGATGCATAATTTGCTTGGGCGTGTTGAGATGCCGTCTTTTGCTGGTTATAATACAAAAACAGACTTTGTTGAGGTCCCGTCACAGATGTTTGAGGAGTGGATGTGGGACAAGGGGGTTTTACGGGCGATTAGTGCTCACTATAAGACAGGGGAGCCTCTTTCTGACGAGTTGATTGACAAGATGTTGGCGTTAAAGAAGTTTGATTCTGGTTATTTTGTTCAGCGGCAGTGTTTTTACGCGTTGCTTTCGTTTGCTTATTTTAGTGGGCCTTCTGGTGATCTTGATTATATAAATAGGTCTTTATACGAACATGTTATAAAGCATATTGCGTTTGATGACCAGATGCACGGTTATGCGTCGTTTGGCCACTTAACAGGCTATGGTGCTAAGTATTATAGTTACTTATGGTCGAAGGTTTTTGCGCTAGACTTGTTTGACACGATTCGGACGCACGGCTTGTTGAACGAAGAGATTGGCCATACGTTAATTCGTACGGTGTTGGGTCGTGGAGGCAGTGTTGAGCCGGATATTTTGTTACATGATTTTTTAGGTCGCGAGTCGAACCAGGATGCGTTTTTGCGTGATCTTGGGCTTGATTCTTAGGTGAAATATACTATTTTTCTATTAAGTTTTCTAGCTGAAGGAATGGTTATGGCAGATCAGACAACGAAGGTATTATCATTTTTTGGGCCGCCTGGTACGGGTAAGGGCACGGTAGCGCAGCGGTGTGTTCGTGAGTTTGGCTACAAAATGTTGTCGACTGGCGATTTAATTCGCAAGCACATGCAGGCTCAGTCCAATTTGGGCAAGCAGTTAGCGGAATATGTTAATCGGGGGCAGTTGGTTCCGGATGACTTGGTGACGCAGATGGTTTTTGAGTGGGCTAAGGACCAGGTTAAGCCTGGAGCAACGGTGATTCTTGATGGGTTTCCTCGGACACGGGTTCAGGCGGAGTTGTTTTTGCAGGCGCTTTCGGAGGACCCAGATCTATCTCGCGTCTCATTTAAGGTAATTAACTTTGAGCTTTCGGAGGAGGAGATTATCAAACGAATCTCGTCACGTCTCATTTGTTCAAATAAAGAGTGCCAGTCGGTTTATTCGACAATCGCTAAGATGCCGAAGCAGGCTGGAGTCTGTGATCTTTGTGATTCGCCGTTGGTTCGTCGTTCAGATGATGAGGCGGAGGTGGTTCGCGAGCGTCTCAATGTTTTTTCGAAAACAAAAAATGAGCTTCTTTCGTTTTACAAGGAGTCTGATCAGAGTGTGATTGACTTTGTGGTTCCTCATGGCTTGCCGGACGTTGTGTTTGACGCGTTTATTAAGGCTGTGTAGAAGAGAGAATAGCCCCGCAAATTGCGGGGCTATTCTCTCTTCTATTTTAGCTTTTTAGTTTTCTTGTGCGTCGGTGTCGATGGTGTCTGAGCTGCTGGTTTGAGCCTGCGGCTCTTCTTGCTGCTTTTGTTTTTCTTTTTCGGCATTTGCTTTGTAGAGAATTTCTGCGATTCCGTGTGACGCTTGTATGAGGTCGTTGTGAGCTTTATCGAGAGCTTCTCCGTCATTTTCTTTTTCTTTGAGGTCTATTTTTGCGAATTCGAGAGCTTTCTCAACTTTTTCAACTTCAGTAATTGGTAATTTCTCTTTATTTTCGTTTACCATCTTTTCGACTTGAAGAATCATGCTATCGAGTTTGTTTCGCTTTTCGATGACTTCTTTTTTTTGTTTGTCTTCAGCTTCGTGTTGTTTTGCTTCTTTGACTTTTGCATCGATTTCTTCTTTTGAGAGTCCCGAGGCGTCAGAGATGGTTATTTTTTGTTCTTTTCCGGTGCCCTTATCTTTGGCGGAAACGTGTACAATTCCGTTGGCGTCTATGTCGAAGCAGACTTCGATTTGTGGAACGCCTCGTGGTGCAGGTGGGATTCCGTCGAGTCTGAATTGTCCGAGTGTTTTGTTGTCTTTTGCGAATTCACGTTCACCTTGCACAACATGGATGTCCACGGCGGTTTGGTTACTTTCTGCGGTTGAGAAAACTTGTGATTTTTTGCTTGGTATGGTGGTATTTCGTTCGATTAGTTTGGTTGCAACGCCTCCTAGCGTTTCGATACCAAGGGACAATGGGGTTACGTCAAGAAGAAGAACATCTGTGACGTCTCCTGCGAGCACACCGCCTTGAATTGCGGCGCCGATGGAAACTACCTCATCAGGGTTAACGGATCTATTTGGTTCTTTTCCAAAAAACTTTTTTACAATTTCTTGGACTTTAGGAATTCGTGTTGAACCCCCAACAAGGATTACTTCGTTGATATCGCTTGGTTTGAGTCCGGCTGCCTCGAGAGCGGACTTACACGGCTTAAGTAGTCGTTTAAACACCGGTTCGCAAAGTGCTTCCAGCTTAGCTCGAGAGAGTTTTGTTACGAGGTGTTTTGGTCCAGTGGCATCGGCAGTTACATACGGAAGATTAATCTCTGTTTCGGTAGTTGCCGAGAGTTCGATTTTTGCTTTTTCAGCCGCCTCTTTGAGTCGCTGTAGAGCCATCTTGTCTTTGCTTAAATCAACACCATTATCTTTCTTGAACTCATCTGCTAGATAAGAGATGATTGTGTTGTCGATGTCATCTCCACCGAGCTCTGTGTCGCCATCGGTTGATTTTACTTCGGTAACGTTGTCACCAACCTCTAGGACCGAGATGTCGAACGTTCCGCCACCAAAATCGAACACTGCGATAGTTTCATTATTCTTCTTATCCATGCCATATGCGAGTGCTGCTGCGGTTGGCTCGTTAATAATTCTCTTTACGGTTAATCCGGCGATTGTTCCGGCATCTTTGGTTGCTTGTCGTTGGGCGTCATTGAAATACGCGGGTACGGTGATAACAGCTTCGGTGACCTTTTGTCCGAGGTGATCTTCGGCCGCAGCCTTAAGTTTTTGCAGAATCGCTGCGGAAATCTCCTGCGGAGTATATTGTTTCTGGTTTACGCTGATGACGACGTCTCCATTCTTTCCTGTCTCGAGCTTGTACGGTACATGCTTTTTATCTGAATCGCTTAGGCTCGCACCCTTTCGACCGATATATCGCTTTGCCGAGAATATTGTCCCCTCCGGGTTGGTTACGGCTTGACGCTTGGCTACCGCCCCGACTAGGCGCTCATTGTCTTTGGTGAACGCCACGACGGAAGGACTGGTTGCGCCACCTTCTTGGTTTGGGATAACCCTCGCAGACCCGCCCTCCATGACCGACACGACTGAGTTTGTGGTCCCGAGATCGATTCCTATAATTTTTGCCATATCTTACTCCTTCACTAAAAATGTTTTCTGATAAACTTATTTTTCTTTTTAGACCTATAATTTCTTACTGCAACTATTTTGGTTGTCTGGGACAGGATTCGTTCTCATCCATCCACACGGCCCTCTCAGGGCCCCATAGTTGTTTGTATAGTTTATTTTCTCTCTAAGAATATGTCAAGCAAGAACTTAGAAAACCTTAGTCTGGTACGCTAAGATTTTCTGACGACGAAAGCGTATTGCGCTTCTGAGCCTACGGCGCCGCCTGAGGTTCTGCGGCGGGCGGCTAGAGAGGAACTGGCCAACCGACTATATCTGGTTTGAGTCCGATAATGCAAGTCTCTCTCTAACATCCCAATTCTCTTCTTTTACAACCTCAGGCTGAATCTGCCCATTTTGCACTCCGTCCGCCACCGCCGCTCCCCCTTTCGCTCTGTTGGCTTGGGGGTACGAGGTCTGGGGCGTTTGGGCTTTGTGGGCTCGAGGGTTCGAGGGTTCGTGGGTATGGTTCGTGGGTTTGAGCCCTGGGGGGGTTGTCGAGGGCTTGCGGGTACGAGACCTGGGGTTCGAGGGTTCGAGACTGTGGGTTTGGTTATGATATGGGGGTATTATTTAATAAGATGGGGGGGAGGGGGTGTTGAC
>Ga0180007_10000059_pt1 | contig 186717 bp, 147 predicted proteins | sample MM_PC_MetaG_FD_121122 | JGI IMG/M metagenome (GOLD analysis project Ga0180007, IMG submission 121122) | Groundwater microbial communities from the Aspo Hard Rock Laboratory (HRL) deep subsurface site, Sweden - MM_PC_MetaG | ecosystem: Environmental > Aquatic > Deep subsurface > Groundwater... | reverse complement strand
TAAGGCGGGTGGGTTTTGGAGAACCAAAACAAAAAAATGTTTAATTACAAATGCTTATGTCCGTTTTGATAATCTTGGAATGTCGAGCTATTACGGTATATTACTCACGTGAAAATCTGTGTTTTATTAAAAAACCTGTTTTTCTTAATCGATATGGCAAGGCTTAAATAGCGATCATTTTCAGTAAACATTGCCTTTTTATCGACCATCATACTTAAAAATGCCTTTATTTTATCTGGCGATAAATCATTAAACTGGCTGATAATTTTTTTAAATGAACGATTTCTTGTACAAAAAAGATAAATTTGCGCGGATTTTCCCTCCAGACGATGATGAGACATTTGCCCATTCAGGTGACGTTGTCTTATCAAAATGAAACTACCGCCATCCATATAGTAAAGAATAGGCTTGAAGCCAGGTTTTCGATGTAATGTTTCATACGTCTTTTCCCAAATTCTGACTTTTTTCCGGACAGGGCGCCACAGTTTCTTCTGATAGAGCCTATCTCCGCGATAGATTTTTTGCATGAATTGAATTGAATCTGAAATACTTTCCGGATACATAATTGAATAGTTAGGATGATTCATCATTTGTTTAACACCAAACTTCAAGGGCGTAAACGATACCTCACTCCCTTGTGCCAACTGGAACTCAACAATTTTTAGGGGACGGAAAGGAAACACAAATTCCAATGCATGAAGTGTTTCCGAAACATCATTTTGATCGGCGCCAGGGAAATGAAGCATCAGATTTGAGCCGTTTGCGATATTTAACTCTTCCAGGTCTCTCATGATCTGTATATTCTGAATGGCTGTTGTTCCCTTGTTGAGCTTTTTTAAGAGGTTTGAACTTAAGGACTCTATTCCGACCTGAACATGGTCAACACCGGCAAGCTTCATTTGCTCAAGAGCTATCGGCCGGATATTCGCACGAACTTCACAAAATATGCTAAAATCTTTTTTAATTGATGCAATCCCTGAAAAATAATCTCCGGTACCATTAAATGGCAAAACGTTATCCATGACAGAAATGGACAAGGACTTGTGCTTTCTTGTCAGGGTATCAATTTCATAAACAACTTGTGCAGGCTGCTTTGAACGGTATCCTTTCCATTGGGAATTGAGATTGCAAAAGGAACATCCTTTTTTTTTGCCCCCTTCATTGCCATGCCACCAGCATCCTCTTGACAATTCTACAGGGATAACAGGGAAAAATTTTCTGTTTGGTGGAAACGCGTCAAGCAATGAAAAATAATCGTCAAAATCGGGAACAGGAAGGCTTTGCAAATCTTCTATCTGCATCAGTTCGGCTTCTGGTGTTTTATTTGCTGCCAAACGATTATTGACAATGTCGGATACAACTGGAAAATGATGATGATTCTGTTCTTTCAAAATCCATTTTACGAGCTCACAAAACGGACGCTCCCCCTCACCTTTAATGAAAAAACTCACCCCTTTAAAAAATTTGTGAAGATCATGATTCGTCATTCCGGATATGATCGAACCACCGGCAACAATATTCATGGAGGAACATTTTTCCCTAACTGCCTGCATAAAATATTTTGCTGATGACAATTGACAAAGGCAAACAGAAAACCCGACAAGTTTAAAATCCTGCCAATTGACTTGGTCAATGAAATCTTCTGAAATCTTTTGAACTTGATTAGACAATGTTCTCAGATCTGTCTTTTGAAGTTCTGGACTCCCCTTGATCATTTGGTTGAAGAGTGGTTGAATAATACCCAATCGTTCAGGATATAAAATGGTTGCATATACGCATTCTGCCAACCATGACTTTTCTGATATGGCCTGATAACGCTTATATCCTATTTCTTCAGCTATTTTCAGGTATGGATGGGAACATTCTACACCAATACCAGGCAGGTGTTCAAGAAGCCATGCTTTTAAAGTTCCCAGTTGGATGGACGGGCGATTAAAAATTGGCCATGGGGTTGAAAAAAGACCGATTTTGCTTTTCAAATTTAATTCTGGAAAAACCATTCAGATTAATTTTCATTCTTTATTTTGATCAGTATAAACATCAGCTTCATTTTTTAGAAAATACAGCCCGCATATGGTGTTATCTGTTTTCATCCATTTTTTCTGCACGCAGCTGATGTTCCCGAATGATAACAGCCTCAGGAATGGGGGTAATTAATTTAACACCAATCTTACCATCTTTTTTCCATATGACTTTGCCACTGATACCAATTGACCTGCCGTCTCGTAACCGGATTAGTCCTTTAAGATGCTCATCATGAAAAGCCCCATTGGATATAATGATTTGAAGTCCGTTCTCGCTCAAATCCGAAACCTTGAAACATAGACTTCCTATTTTAATGTCCGGGCTTTCTTCTTCTCTATAGCTAATCCTCAACGCCTGTCTTTTTTCATATCCTTTATAGAATGATTGTGCCATGATTTATCCTTTTAATGACGCTATAAAATTTAACGACATCGCAAGCCGTTCACTAAAAATAATATATTATGTTTCCCGTACAATCTCGTCCTGCTAAAATAACCTATTATTTGATAAATACCATTAAAAAAATCGATTATAATTAAAGATGGCCTACCTAAACCCGGTCAAATTTGCCTACTGATAATCGGCACGATTATTTAAAGCAAATTGACGACAGGTCATTCTTATCGCCTCTTACCCCCCGTTCCATTAGAAAAAAAGCAACCTCAAAAAAAAATCGCCTCAAGATTACACCTATTGGCATATTCATTGCTAAGTCCTTGTATCAGATACCTGAATAAAACACGACAGACCCAGTTCAGGTGACGAACACATCTTTATATTTGAAGGGGGAAGGAATGAAACAAGTCATGATGATCCCGAGGTTGGCAGAACAACTTTCCATACCGAACACAATAAACAAAGAATCATCTTCTTTCAACCGGGATCATCATATCCCCAAAAACAATGAGATACTGTTACAGGGCGGTATTCTTCCATCTGAGGTGAAAGCCAATAAACAAAGAATAACTTCCGGAACTGAAAATATCCATCTCATGAATCTTTCCGATGAGGTGTTTATCATGTCAGGAATCGAAAGATTAAAGGAAACCGACCTTTTTGAGACTGCACAAAATAACCCGAACAAAGAGAACATATTCATGATTTTGTCATAAACAATGTATATATGTCAATCATCTGACGCATTTTGGAACACTAACTGTTTTTTATCATTATAAAGAGGACTCTTGAAAATGAACAAAAGCTCACAGAAAAGAATTCTTGAATTTGCACTTCGTCAGTTAAAAGAACGACTGATCTGACAAACCACAAATAATAGAAAAACAGATGACGAAAAAAAGGGGCATTCCCGCTCATCGATAGCAAATTGATCTTCCTATCGCATAGAGGGCCCATTCACATTATCCTTTCCATTTTAATGCATATATCCAATAACCATTTGACATTATTTCAAAACCTTTTTTAACAAATCGAACTGCCTCAAAAAAAGAAAAAAAATTACTGTAAACCGTATTTTTCTGTCATATGATCCCAAAAAATGGTAATAACCTTTCAAAAACAACCTTTAAAGCAAGAATAAAAGGAAAAAATAATGAAAGGCATTTTGCTTGCCGGGGGATCAGGAACCCGACTCTACCCGATTACCAGGGCCATTAGTAAGCAGCTTCTTCCCATTTACGATAAACCGATGATCTATCATCCTCTGTCAACTTTAATGCTTGCGGGGGTGAAAGACATTCTGATTATTTCAACACCTCACGACCTTCCGCTTTTCAAACAACTTTTAGGTGATGGCAGTCAATGGGGCATTTCTCTGTCTTATGAGGAACAACCAAAGCCGGAAGGACTCGCGCAAGCCTTTATCATTGGCAGAGAATTTGTTGGAAATAGTAGTGTTTGCATGATCCTCGGTGACAACATTTTCCATGGTGATGGATTGCCAGAGCAGATGATGGCGGCTCAAAAACTGAATAACGGTGCGACTGTATTCGGTTACAGGGTTAACAATCCTCAGCGATACGGTGTGGCTGAATTTGATGAATCAGGGCAGGTGATCGGCATCGAAGAAAAACCTGAAAAACCAAAATCAAATTATGCCATCACAGGACTTTACATATACGACAATCAGGTTCTGGATATTGCGGCCAATTTAAAACCATCCAAACGGGGTGAGCTTGAAATTACAGACATAAACATGACTTACCTTAAAATGGGAAAACTCAAGGTTCAAAAACTCAGCCGAGGTGTTGCCTGGCTTGACACAGGAACATATAAATCGCTCATGCAGGCCGCCAACTTTATAGAGGCAATTGAAAACCGTCAGGGATTAAAAATAGCCTGTCTTGAAGAGATCGCCTACCGCCAGGGTTATATAAGTAAAATCCAGGTGGAGAAACTTGCAGGATCACTTTTGCAATGCGATTATGGCAAATACCTGATTGATATGCTAAATGAGGTACAGTAAATCACATGAACATTATACCGACCCCGCTTGAAGGTGTTCTCATTATCGAACCGGATGTCTATCATGATCAAAGAGGTTTCTTTTTTGAAACATATCAGAAAGAAAGATATCAGGCTCTTGGAATAGTTCAGGATTTTGTTCAGGACAACATCTCATTTTCAAAAAAAGGAACCGTGAGAGGGCTCCACTTCCAGATTACAAAACCTCAGGCCAAACTTGTCCAGGCCATTACAGGAGAAATATTTGATGTGGCTGTTGATATCAGACCGGAATCCGCCACTTTCGGGAAATGGACAGGTATTATTCTGTCAGAAGAAAACAGACGTCAATTCCTCATACCAGAAGGATTTGCACATGGATTTGCCGTGCTTTCAGACACCGCCCTTTTTTCCTATAAATGTTCCAATTACTACAAGGCAGACGACGAAGGCGGTATTCTCTTTTCCGATCCCTTTATCGGTATTGAATGGCCAGTTCAAAATCCGATTTTGTCCGGTAAAGACCAGAAATACCCGGGCTTAAAAGATCTTGAACCTGAACAACTCTATCTACCCGGATAAATCATCATGAAACTCTTAATCACAGGATCGTCAGGTCAGCTGGGACATGCATTGTCCCGCATTTCAAAAATTCAGCATATTGATATTTTTGAAGGGGATCTACCCCATTTTGATATTTTGGATGCCCCAAATACTGAAAAAAAAGTACTATTTTTTCAGCCAGATATCATCATTAATGCTGCAGCATATACGCTGGTTGACCAATCTGAAAATGAAGCGGACAAGGCCTTTGCCATTAATCAGGATGGCCCGGCAACCCTTGCAGGCATTTGCAGGACAAAACGCATCCCGCTCATTCATATCTCAACAGATTATGTATTTGATGGCAAAAAAGGAACTGCCTATATAGAGGATGATCCGGTTTCCCCACTGGGCGTATACGGTAAAAGCAAAGAGGCCGGGGAAAAAGAAATAAGGAAAAGACTTACAGAACATGTAATTATGAGAACGTCATGGCTTTATGGTATACATGGAAATAATTTTGTAAAAACAATGTTAAAACTTGGAAAGGAAAGGGACGTCGTCCGCGTCGTGTCAGATCAAAAAGGATCGCCCACCTGTGCCGAGGATCTTGCAGAAGCTATAATAAACGTGGCAAAAAAAATTCTTAGCCGCAAACCATCCCGATGGGGGACATATCATTACTGCAATTCCGGTGTGATATCCTGGTATGAATTTGCCCAATCAATTTTTCAGATTGCTGCCTGCTATGATACTTTCAAAGTCGATCAGGTAATTCCTATAACTACAGCAGAATATCCCACGTTAACAACCCGTCCTCCGTTTTCGGCACTGAACTGTGAAAAAATCCGGAAAAATTTTGATATTGAACAAAAACCATGGAAAGAGAGTCTTGAACAAACCATCAAAACAATTGTATCCCCGGGTTAAGAAGCCGTGCCAAAAAATCTTGCGATTAAATTGAAAAGGATTGATAAAGCCTTCTTCATGTTTTCATGATCGGGAAAGCAGATAAAAAAAATGAAATCATCCATCCCCAAAAAAGTGGAGCTTCTTGCTCCTGCCGGTAACTTTGAAAAACTTGAAACCGCTATTTATTATGGTGCTGATGCCGTGTATCTCGCAGGCAAGGATTTTTCCCTGCGCAATTATGCTGAAAATTTTTCATATGATGACATGAAAAAAGGTATCGAACTCGCGCATAAAAACAACGTAAACGTTTACGTGGCATGCAATATCTATTCAAGGAACAATGAGCAGGATGATATTTACAGATACTTGAAGGAACTTGGAAATCTTAAACCCGATGCCATCATCATTGCCGATCCTGGCATCCTTTTTCTTGCCAGGGAAATCATTCCGGATATGGAACTGCATCTCAGTACCCAATCCAATACAACGAATTATAACAGCGTCCTTTTCTGGGAAAAACAGGGGATTAAAAGAGTCAATGCGGCCCGGGAATTATCGCTCACAGAAATAAAAGAAATCTCCGGAAAATGTTCTATCGAAATTGAAACATTTGTTCATGGTGCGATGTGTATTTCAGTTTCAGGCCGGTGCCTTTTAAGCAGTTTTCTGATCAATCGTGACAGTAACAGAGGGCTTTGTGCCCAGTCATGCAGGTGGCAGTACTCGGTCGTTGAAGAGAAACGGCCTGGAGAATACCTGCCAATACGCGAAGATAGCAGGGGCACCTATATTTTCAATTCAAAAGATCTTTGCATGATCGAGTATCTTCCAGAGCTGATCGAAGCTGGTATTTCATCGCTCAAAATTGAAGGTCGCATGAAAGGGATCAACTATCTTGCCTCAGCCGTAAAAGTGTATCGTGAAGCCATTGACACTTATTATGAAACCCCCCATTCATTTCGAGTCAAACCGGAATGGCTTGATGAGCTGTCAAGAATCAGCAACAGAAAATATTGCACTGGTTTCTATTTAAATAACCCTGATCAGATCACAGCCAATTTTTCAGACGACAAGCCTGCCACAATACACCTGTTTATCGGAAAAATGCTTTCAATGAACACAGACGGTTCAATGAAAGTTCAGGCACGCAATAAAATTGTTGAAGGAGATGAGGTTGAAATTCTGACACCCAAAGGCCCTGCCCAAAAAGACCGGATAAAAAAAATCTTAAAGGAAAACGGACAACCCACGTCCGTTGCTCAACCCAATGAAATTGTAAGTCTTTTTTTTAACACCACCTATTCCCCAAATGACCTTATCCGGAAGCTTGAGGAAATTTCTCACAACAACCAGCCTAAAAGGTAATACCATTGAAATAATACGGAAACCAGACACGAGAAAATTCTAATATGTTTAATAACAGCTTTTTTTTCAGTTGGTTAAATCAATATTTCTAACACCCACCGGCCATTCAGAGTTGACTTTACATAATATGTATAGTAAAAATTGGTTTGTATATTTTTCAATTAATAGACTCTCTCAAACATCAGTGATGCCCTGCTGGCCGGGTACCTATCATTAATAATCTCTGGAGGTTAATATGATTTTTGAAGACGACGAAACCCTGCAAATGTATGTCGAGGAATCGTTGGAGCATCTTTCTGATATTGAAGATGATCTTCTGATAATTGAAGATCAAGGCAAAAATATTGATGAAGAACTCGTGAATAACGTTTTCAGAGCTGCCCATTCCATTAAAGGTGGTGCCGGATTTATGGGGCTCACGACCATCAAGGAACTCTCCCATAATGTTGAAAATATTCTGGGAATGATCAGAACCAGAGAAATGGTTCCTGAACCTCATATTGTCAGTATTCTCTTAAAAGCCTTTGATAAACTGAGAGAACTCATCAGTAATATTGCAACAAGCAACGATCAGGATGTTAAAGTTCATATCGATGCGCTTGTCAGTCTGACAACAGACTCTTTGCCTGAGAATGAAAAACAAACAGTCACAAAAATCATGACCATTTCCCCACCGGGTAGCCGTTCAACCATCCAGACATCACAGTTTGATATCGACCAGGCTGTCAAGGAAGGTAAATACATTTATCTTATCGAATATGACATGATCAAGGATATTCAGAAAAAAAACAAAAATCCCATTGAAGTCATGAATTCCATGATCAACAGCGGTGTGATCCTTGAGACAAAAATCGATATTGAGTCTGTGGGGACACTTGAGGAAAAAGGGCCTGTACGACTGCCGTTTATTGTTCTTTTTGCATCGATCATCGAACCGGATATGATGACCGTTCTGGTAGAAATTGAAGAAAAATATATTCACTCCATAACAGGTGAAATGATATCGGACGATTCAGGTCAGACAAATGAAAAAATATCTGAGAAAAAGGAAATTATAACCGAAAGTGAACAAGCTCCTGCTCAGAAAAAGATCGAGATCAAACCCCAGACTGCTGGTACAAAAAAGAAAAAACAGCCTCCCAAAAAAGAGTCTGTAAAAACCATAAAACAAGAAATAAAAACGCTTGAAATCGAAAAAGAAGAGGATCAGACAAATGATAACAAAACATCATCTGCCTCAACCCCTCAATCTTCCTTGAGAGTCAATATCAACCTTTTGGATACACTCATGACGCTTGCAGGTGAACTGGTCCTCAGCAGAAACCAGCTTATGCAAAGCATAACAGCAAAAAATGACCGGGCAATTGAGATATCGAGTCAGCGCATAGACATGATCACCTCTGAACTTCAAGAGGCCATTATGCGAACGCGAATGCAGCCCATCTCGAATGTGTTTAACAAATTCACCAGAGTGGTCCGGGATCTGTCTAACCAGCTCAATAAAGACGTTAATCTGACAATGACCGGAAAAGATGTTGAACTGGATAAAACAATTATTGAGGCTATCAACGATCCTTTGACGCATCTGGTACGAAATGCCGTTGATCACGGGATAGAACGCCCTGAAGAAAGGATGCAGAAAGGAAAAAATCCCACAGGTGAAATTGTATTAAAAGCTTATCACGAAGCTGGTCAGGTTAATATTGAAATAAATGATGACGGAAAAGGCCTGGACGGAGAAATGCTCTCCGCATCCGCTGTAAAAAAAGGATTATTAAGCGAGCAACAAATACTTGAATTGTCTGAAAAAGAAAAAATTTCCCTCATTTTTCTACCCGGGTTTTCAACTGCAAAAGAAGTCACAGACGTATCAGGAAGAGGCGTTGGAATGGATGTTGTTAAAACCAACCTGGATAAGCTTGGCGGTATCGTTGATATCGATTCCGAGCCTGGGCATGGGACGACCATCCGAATCAAACTTCCGTTAACCCTGGCGATCATCCCCAGCCAGATCATTTCCGTTGGGAATGAAAGATATGCCATTCCTCAAGTTAACCTGGATGAACTTTTAAGGATACCGGCATCACAGGTCAAAGAGCGAATAGAAAAAGTTGGTAACGCAGAAGTTGTCAGGTTAAGAGGCACCCTTTTACCCCTCCTCAATCTTTCACATGTCCTTGAGATTGATCAGTCGTTTGTCCATCCTGAAACCGGTGAAGTTGTGCAAGAAAGGCGTAGAGAAATAGCAGACAGAAGATCCCTGAAAACCCCCAAATTTTACAATGAAAAAGAAATGCCACCCGAGGAAAAAGAACTCTCCACGAGTGCAGAGGATGAAGAAAAAAGAAAGCATACCGATCGGAGATATCGTGCGGCCAGTGCAATTAATATTGCAGTCGTATCTGCCGGCCCATTTAAATATGGTCTTGTGGTAGACAAGCTTCATGATTCAGAAGAAATTGTTGTCAAGCCAATTGGCAGACATCTGAAAGACTGTGAAGGATATGCCGGTGCAACGATCATGGGGGACGGAAAAGTTGCTCTGATACTCGATGTGGCAAGCCTTGCAAGGATGGCCTCTCTATCATCCCTTGAGGGAACAGACAGGGTTTCAGGTGAAGAAAAGAAAACCAGAGAAAAAGAACTCGCCCAAAAAGACAGAACATCTCTTCTCCTTTTCAAAAACAGCGAAAAAGAACATTTTGCAGCACCACTCAATCTGGTGGAACGGATTGAAAGAATTAAGGCCGCAGATATTGAAACTGTGGGGGGTAGAAAAGTTGTACAATACAGAGGAGGATCATTACCCCTTTATGAACTGAATGAGGTGGCCAAAGTTAGTCCGCTTCCTGATAAGCAACAATATGAAGTTATTGTATTCAAAATTGTCGGTAAAGAAATCGGTCTGATGGTAACGCCTCCTGTAGATGCTGTTGAGGTCAATCTGAATATTGATGCGACCACGTTAAAACAAACCGGGATCATGGGATCATTGATTGTTGCAAACCACACAACACTGATGGTTGATATTTTTGAAATCATAAAAACCCTGAATCCGGAATGGTTCAAGGATAAAGGAATTGAAAAAGTTACTGAACGGGCTGATGGTCAATCGTTGGGGAAAATACTTTTTGCAGAAGACTCCGCTTTTTTTCGAGGCCAGGTCGAAGGTTTCTTAGTTGACGACGGGTATGAGGTACTCACTGCCGAAGATGGCGAGGAAGCATGGAGTCTCCTGGAAAGCCATGTTGATGAAATCATGCTCGTCCTTACAGATCTTGAAATGCCCAAAATGGACGGATTCCAATTAACCAAAAAAATTAAAAATAACAGCCGTTTTTCACATCTTACCGTTATCGCACTCACATCGCTTGCCGCTGAAGAGGATGTGGCAAAAGGCAAATCCGTTGGTATTGACGATTATCAAATCAAGCTTGACAGAGAAAAATTACTGGAAAGAATAAGCTACTATATTTCTGTTCGCGATTGATGCTGTTTTTTAAAGGAGTTTACAGGGACCTGACAAACAGAAAACCAGGAATAGGATATTCCATACAATCCGCCTGATGAATGGGTTTTTGGAGGAATTAATGAAAAAAACGGATTCGAAAAAAAGCAATAACAACATGCTTGAACTTGCCACGTTTTATGTCAGTGACGCCTTGTGTGGTATTGATATCCTAAAAATACAGGAAATTAATAAACATACAGTTGTCACTGCCGTACCTCAGTCAGCTGAATATGTCCAGGGTGTTTTAAATCTTCGCGGCAGGATTGTAACCATTATTGATCTTGGCATTAAACTGGGATTATCCCCTATAAAAAAGAATAAGGATAACAGAAATATAATTGTTGATTCTCAGGATGAGCAAATAGGTCTTCTGGTCGATTGTATCAGTGACGTTATGATTGCTGATGCAGATAAGATTGAACAAGCCCCTGCCAATATTGGAGGTGTTCAAGGTAAGTATTTTGAAGGTGTGTTTAAAACAGATAACAGTCTTATTGGCATTCTTGATATAGAGGAAGTCCTGAAGGAATAAGCAGGGAGATATGAAGAATGCTCCGCATGCGTGCCTGGAATCATTATAACCCGGCAGATAAAGTGAAGCACTCGCCCCATTTCTATTATGCACACCCATAACCCATTAAGATAGAAACTTTGAAAGGTATTTTGTTTTGGAGCCAATAAGAGTTCTGGTAGTAGACGACACCATCATCTTCAGAAAAATTGTAAGCGATGTCCTTTCAGAAATTCCACACGTTGAAGTTGTCGGCACAGCGAACAACGGTAAAATAGCCATTTCAAAAATTGCCTCATTGAATCCGGATTTGTTAACTCTTGATATTGAAATGCCTGAAGTAAACGGCTTGAAGGTGCTCGAATACATTCAAGACAGTGCACCTCATGTCGGTGCAATCATGCTGAGCACACTCACTCAGGAAGGGAGTGAAATGACCATCAAAGCCTTGGAGCTTGGTGCATTCGATTTTATTCCCAAACCCCAATCCGGTACCATGCATGAAAATATGGAAAATGTCAGGCATCAATTAATTCCTATGATCAATGCATTTACAAGACGTCGTGAAATCCAGAACATTCTTAGAGGAAAAGCTCCGAAAGCAGAATTTTCCAGCCGAAAACCTGCATCACCAACAGGTTCGCCATTGGGAAAAATTTTTCACCCCATTTCCGAAAGGCTCAAACCATCTCAAAAATCTGTTAAAAGACCTGTCAGCCTAAAACGTCATACAAATTTTCAAGGATCAGAAATCGTCGCAATCGGAATCTCCACAGGCGGACCAAAAGCACTTGCTCACATGATGCCCAAGCTCCCTGAAAATATAGGTGTTCCCATTGTAATTGTTCAGCATATGCCCCCGCTTTTCACACAATCTCTTGCTAAAAGTCTGGACGCAAAATGTTCAATAAGCGTCAAGGAAGCAGTCGATGGCGAGACACTTTCCCCCAATACAGCGTTGATCGCACCCGGCGGTAAACAAATGAAAATCGTTGCAGGGGCTGATGGAACAAACAGAATCATTAAAATCACAAACGACCCGCCTGAAAACAGCTGTAAACCTTCTGCCGATTATCTGTTCAGATCAATAGGCCAGCTCTATTTAGGCAGAGCAACAGGCGTGATCATGACAGGCATGGGCTCAGACGGTCATTTAGGCCTGATCACAATGAAAGAACACGGCGCATTCATTATCGCCCAGAATGAAGCAACCTGTACTGTATACGGCATGCCAAAAGAGCCCATTGAATCGAATATCGTTGATGTTGTGGCCTCTCTTGATGAAATTGCTGACGAAATTAAAAAGACCATTAAAAGGATTCGATAGGTCACTTTAAAATGATCAAAATCACTCCAACTGAATTCAGCAATTTCACAAAATATATTCTTGATATATCAGGCATTTCTCTTGATACGGGAAAAGAATATTTGCTTGAAACAAGGCTTTCACCCTTGTTTAGCGCATTAGGCTGCACATCTTTCGATCAGCTTTACCGGATTGCAAAAGCCGAACCCAGTAAGGAAATCGAAAAAAAAATAATTGACGCCATATCAACCAATGAAACCTACTTTTTCAGAGATGTAACACCTTTTGAGCTTCTTCAACACAAAATACTTCCGGATTTAATTGATAAGCGGACAAGAAAACACACATTAACGTCCCCTGTAAATATCCGTTTCTGGAGTGCAGCCAACTCCACCGGGCAGGAACTATACAGCATTGCAATGGTCATAAAGGAGCTTTATCTTGACAGCAATAAATATCAAGTGAGTATCCTGGGAACAGATATATCCGATAAAGCAATTGCCTATGCAAGCTATGGGAAATATAATAAATTCGAGATATCAAGAGGATTGCCGCAAAACAGGCTTAATAAATATTTTAATCAGGCGGAAAACGAATGCTGGCGCGTAAAGGATGAGCTTAGAGCAATGGTATCCTTTAAAAAAATGAATCTCATGAAATCATTTGCGGGATTTGGGAAATTTGACATTATCTTCTGTCGAAATGTGGCCATCTACTTTACGCAGGAAACCAGAAAAGAACTCTATAAAAAAATGGCCAGCGTACTGGAACCTGATGGCTATCTGATTATTGGCGCCACTGAATCGCTGATGAATGATACGGATTTATTCAAACCCCATCGGTATTTAAGATCCGTGTTTTACCAACTGAATTCGTGAATCCTGAAAAATTCAGGGAACAACCATTAAAAAGGCAAACCCGTTAACTGCTTATCATAAATGGACAGATCACATGCCCGCTTTTTCCGAAAAAGACTTTTTAAAAGAACTCCTATACTGTCTTGAAAAATCTGATCTCATCAAGGCAAAGGCATTGCTTCAATACACGCCTTTGACCACTGCCCAAGCCCAATTGATTGTCGTAACAAAAATCAACGACACAAAAACCGAAATAACCTATCCCCTTATGGAACTTTTATTCGAAATGGCGGATCTGGAAAAATCGGTACACGATAAGCTCTATGAAATAATTGTATCAAGACTCTATAATAAGCCGAACCTGATTCTGGATGCCATCAGTAATAAAAACCTGAAAAACAAGTCTGTCTATATCAGGCTGGCAGGTGATCTTAAATGCCAGGATGCTGTTCCGATAATAGAAAACATCCTCCAGAATGAGACAGATAAAACGACCATTATTACCGCATTGCAATCTGCCAGCGCCTTGAAGTCGGAATCCAGCATCCCTGCTATTGGAAAATACATCGGATTCGTTGATAAAGACATTAACAAAGAAGCCATTCATGCCATTGGTGAACTGAATCCTATAAAATCAGTTCGTATTTTAACCGGTTCATTGGGGAAAAAAGGCGGGGATACCGATATTCTGATCATTGAAACCCTGGCTGAGCTGAAAACCCAGGAAGCCATGGACACACTTTGTGAAATTCTTGGATCACAACTGACAGATATACGTAATGCAGCTCTGAGCAGCCTGATAAAGCTTGGTGAAAGATCTGTCCCCACAATTCTTTCACATTTGGACACCGATAATGAAGATGCATTAATTCATATGCTCACTACGCTGGGGCATATTGGCGATGTATCTGCATTGCCCGGAATCCAGAAAATTCTATCTATAAAATCTGATAATCCCAATGTAAGGTTTGCTGTTTTTGAAGCCATGGGAAGGTTGCCTTCTTCCAAATCCGCCATCAGTCTAGCCAAAGGACTTGAAGATCCGGTTGAACAGGTCCGGATGGCAGCAGCAAAAGCCATAGACAATAACCTTTCAAGTGTTCTTGTGGGCGGTTTAAAAAATATTGTTGAATCCAAAGATGAACAGGCGAATCATGTTGTCTCTGCATTGATAGATGCTGGCGCGGATAATATCTTCAGCACATTGCTCGAGTCCGATGCATTTAAAGATCTTGCCACGGATTATATTGCCAAAAATGCACACCCGGACACGAAAAAACATTTTATTTCTATCCTGGAATCACAGAATAAAACAGATCTTGTCCAGAAAATAGAAAAAATTTCACCTCCGGCTGCTACAGGTGAAAAAAAGGTGATTTACGTGGTGGATGATTCAAAAATGATGTTAAAGGTATATATTAAAAAACTTCATGAGATGGGATACAAACCCATAACATTCGAGTTTCCGGCAGAAGTATTGAAAACCATAAAATCCGAAAAGCCGGACCTCATTATAACTGACCTGAACATGCCGGTAATAAATGGTATGCAATTATCAAAGACGGTTCGGACGCTATATTCTTCCAGGGAACTACCGATCCTCATGATCACCACTCAAAGTGATTTTATCGGACAGTCAAGCACCGGGGATGACGCCCGAATCAGAGAAGAGGATTTGGCCAAGGCGGGTGTAAATAGCGTCCTTCATAAACCGTTTACTGACGAAGCGCTATCGGCAACTATATCAAAGCTAATATCCGGAAAGTAATCCCCCTGGGCATTCTTCCCCTGTTTTTGGCATATTTTGTCATCACTTTTGACATTTTATGTCAGTCTCGGCATGAATTTCAATAACAGCGTTTCGCAACCATGCAATTTTACTTAATCTTTAGAAAAGATGGCCTTTGCACGCTTTTTGCATTATTTGGATTGAAAGGGTAAAGCGTATTGTACACCATGGATATTGACTTTCAACGATGCGTGGGATAAATAATTAAAAATTTAAAAATGATTCACTCTTGATTCAACCGGATATGCGCTGCCCGAAACCTGAAGTCTGAGGTGGTGGTTTGATGAAAATACCAAAAAATAATTTTTTTTCCATTATCACCATCCTGCTTATCGTTTTTCAGAGTTTTATTTTTAATAAAAGTTCCCTTGCCAATACCAGCATTAAAAATGGCACCCCCAAACCAGATGACCCAAACCAACCGTTCATGCCTGAAGGGGAAGTTGGCAACACCTATTCTTTAAAAGCCTTGCTTTCAGACAATATTACTGAAGAAAACACCATTTATTTCAGAGGAAATTACAGGGAAGGTGATGGCATCACCCACCAATTCATGGAGCAACTCACATATAACATTTTAAAAAATATCACTTCCGTTGATGATATCGATCCATCCAATCCCTATCGGGGAAGAGAATGCCTTTTATCAGAAATTTACCAGTATGCCATGTTTGAGGGGGAAATAAGGGAAAACAATTATATCAAAAGACGGTTGGCAACCGGAGCCGTTATTGATTCTGCCATGATATTATTCGAAAAAACAGACGCATACAAACATCTGAAAAAATTTGAGCAGACCCTTTCAAAATATTTCATCATCGAATTTCGTAGAGATATAGCAAGCGAGAAGGCGATGTTTTATCTACCTGGAAAAAGACCGTCATCCAAAGCAAAAGATAAAACGCTTTACAACGTTTCCTTGTCAACCCTTTTTTATTCAAGCACGGATTCTTTCAAAGGATACTATTCTCTGGAATTGAATTGCCATTATCTGGGAACCCAGACAAGCACACTTTATGATTTTGGTAAAAATGAACTGAAATTCAGGGTGAAAAATAAATCCCTGGATATGTACCTCTCATCCAATATTGATTTTACCGCAATCCACGATAATGATGGCGTTGATACATTTTTATTAAGGATGCTGTTTAATTACTAATTCAGTAAATCCCCCTATTTTTTTCCATCTTCAGCAATACGGGGAACAATATCCAAATCCATTATTCCCTATATCCGTATCATCCACTGCAGTAAGCCTCTTTTTTTATGGATGGCGGCTTCCGGGCAGATTTCCATGCAGCAATAACATCTGATACAGGAATTGTAATCGTATTTGGGGGTATCTTCCTTTTCTGAAGCAGGGGATATGGCGCCTGCCGGGCAAATGGTTTTGCATTTATAACACAATGTGCACCTGTTTTTATCTGGTGCAGGTTTTTCGATGAATAAATTCTTAAAATGCTTCGATGTCAGCGGCCATCGGACCATATTGGACATAATTGTGCCTCTGGACGGTGAGAAGTCAAATACCTTCATATCTTCAATCCGTTGACCAATGATCTTGATATCAGCAGGTGAATTTACGCCATAAGATCGATCAAATCCTTTTGTAATCGTCATGGCTTTTTCCGGATCAAGCCCGGCAACCTTTGTGACAACATAATCAATGGCTACAGCATCAAATCCTGCAAGTATGGCGTTCATTTTTTTAGGTGTGCCACCGGTTCCAGGCCCCTCACCTTCCTGGGTCAGAATTGCATCCATGATATGAATTATCGTTTTCTGCTTTTCAAAGCCAAATTGCATGGCACCGCACAAATCCAGGAGAAAATCAGAGAAATCTTCTGCCGATGGTATTTTCATATGCATTTTTGACTTGGCAAGACCCGGAATCACACCGAATAGATTCTTTACAGCACCTGTGATATAGGTCAGGCCATGGGTTTTAAATTTCGGCAGGCTGATGATGATATCAACATCCTTTAAACTTGAAGCAATATCAATGTGCTTAAAAGATTTGGCATCCGCATATGTTAATGATATGGTTTCTGAGTTACTGCCAACGTCTACATTTTCAGTTTCGATAATATTTGCATACTCTGTTTTCCTGATAGCTGTCTTTAACGAATGAATGGCCGGAGACTCAATCAAAACAGGCTTGCCGCCATTTTGCCGGACAATCTGAACCACAGCCCTGAAAAATTCCGGATCTGTCATAATGGCCTTTTCGGGCTTGGCCGGCATCAGGAGATTCGGTTTCAAAGCCACCTGTTTCCCCTGAAATATGCTCAGCTCAACGCCTATATTCTCCAAACTTTTCAGAATAGTCTTCCTGAGCATGCCATTTTCATAATCGTTTATTCTTTCAAGTGAAACAATAGCCATAATAATCTCCTTCATGATGGAAAGATAATATAACAGGCAAACCATATGACGATTCGATAATTTTCGAAATGAAAATACGTTTTTTTAATTTCACTGTCAAGAGGCAATCCCAAAACACCCTCATTTTTGTTCCCGTTTAAATGCGAATACAGAAATAAATTGATTATCCAGGCAAATCGACCTAATCTTCAAACCAACGAGTTACGGGCAACATCCATTTCCCGTTTACCACGATTACCTGAAGAAGCTCCGGATTCAGGGCAACGCAAATAAATTTTATAGAAACAAGCTATTAATCATGCAATCAAAAAAACCAATTTTTTTCATCCTATTCATCACAATTTGCGCGGTTACCATCGGCGTAACAGCAGGTGCATTCTATGCGCTTTTAAACGATCTTCCGGAAATCCGGTCTTTGAATACATTTCACCCTTCTTCTGTGACCCGCATCTATTCCTCAGATAATGTTTTGCTTGCAGAGCTGTTTGTTGAAAAAAGAGACCCCGTACCGCTTGATGATATTCCGGATACCCTCGTAAAAGCACTCATTTCAACAGAAGACCGTCATTTCTTTGAGCATACCGGCATTTATCTGAAAGGCATTTTAAGAGCGTTTGTCAAAGATATTCTGGCGGGTCAATTTGTAGAAGGTGCCAGCACTATTACCCAGCAACTTGCCAAAACGCTTTTTCTGACTTCCCAGAAAACACTTACCAGAAAAATACAGGAAGCCTTTTTATCGTTCCAGCTTGAAAGACGATATACCAAAAAAGAGCTGCTGACATTTTACCTGAACCAGGTTTATTTCGGCAGTGGCGCTTACGGTGTTAAATCGGCTGCAGCCATTTATTTTGATAAAGATGTAAAAGTACTTGATCTTCAAGAATCGGCCATGTTGATCGCCATGCTGAAAGCCCCCTCAAGGTACTCTCCTCATGTAAATATGGAGCTTGCCATTACAAGACGAAACATCGTGTTAAAACAGATGCTGACAGAAGGTATTATTGCCCCTCCTTCTTTTGACCAAGCCATTAAAACCGATATTCATATTGCCCCAAAAAAAAAGATATCCACTAAAGCGCCTTACTTTATTGATTATATCAAAAACAATCTCCCGGAGACCATCGACCATAAACTGCTTTACCAGGGGGGGCTTACGATTCAATCGACACTCTCATATGAGCTTCAGGAATTCTCGGATTTTTCCATATTAAAAAAGCTTGAAGACCTGAAAGAAAGAATGAAAAAAAGAGGAATTGCTGAGCCTGAGCCTCAAGCCGCGCTTGTCAGCATGGATGTTAAAACCGGTGGCATTCTTGCCATGTCAGGAGGTATCGACTACCAGGGAAGCCCATACAACAGAGCTGTTTCCGCCCTCAGGCAGCCTGGTTCTGCGTTTAAGCCCTTTGTTTTCGCGCTGGCTATTGAAAAGGGGTTCCCGCAAAATAAACTCATCCTTGATGCCCCCATCAGTTATACAGGAGCCAATGAAAATGATTCCTGGACACCTCAAAATTTTTCAAGAGATTATAAGGGTGAAATCACATTAAGAGAAGCTCTCGCGCTTTCAAAAAATATTCCGGCTATAAGACTGATTGACATGCTTGGCGCCTCGTCTGTCATAAATTTTGCCCATGCCATGGGAATAAAATCCCGCCTGAAACCAAACCTGTCATTGGCCCTAGGAACCTCTGAAGTCAGTCTCCTCAATCTTACTTCGGCATATTCGATTTTCCCAAACAAAGGAGAGTATATTGAGCCCCATGGCATTCTTCAAATTCTTGATCACAATGGCCGATCGATATGGCGAACAGCTCCACGAAAAAAAATTGTCATGTCACGATCAGGCGCAGCTGTCATGACTGACATGCTTGAAGCCGTTGTCCAGGAAGGAACGGGAAGACTCGCTAAAACCATTCCTCGTCCCGTCGGTGGAAAAACGGGCACGACAGATGATTGCAAAGATGCTTTATTTGTAGGTTTTACGCCATCCATTGCGACCGGCGTGTGGGTAGGACTGGATAAATATGAAACCCTTGGTGCAAAAGAAACCGGGGCTAGGGCAGCGCTTCCCATTTGGGTCAATTTTATGGAAAAAGCGGCCCTGAAACGACCTTATGAATATTTTGATATACCCGATGACACAGTAAAAATAGCCATCAATACGGAAACCGGAAAACCAGAGGCAGAAGACTCTCCAAATGCGGTGATGGCACTTTTTAAAAAGGGAACAGAGCCGGTTCAATAAACAGATCCCGATTTTGAAAAATAAAATACTCCCCTTTGAGTCCAGTCTTGATTTAATTCCTTTTTTACTGTAAATCGAAGGGAATGATAAGAAAAGCAACCATAAAAGATATTAAGTCCATTCATAAATTGCTTGTCGGGTATGGGAATAAGGGTGAACTTCTTCCCCGGCCTTTCAGTGAACTTTACGATCATGTCAGGGATTTTCAGGTCTTTATTGATCAGGACAATCAGATTATCGGTTGCTGTGCCCTGCAATTCTGCTGGGAAGATATCGCTGAAATCCGATCCCTTGCCGTTCAGGAAAACCATCACAGGCAAAAAATAGGGACACAGCTTATCAAGGCATCCCTTGAAGAAGCCAGAACCTTCGGCATCACAAAAATATTTACACTTACATATAAACCGGCGTTCTTTAAAAAATTTGACTTCAAATTAATTGACAGAGCGGACTTGCCCTTGAAAATTTGGTCAGACTGCATCACATGCGTCAAATTCCCGGATTGTGATGAAACAGCCATGATGATCGAGATGAATAACACAAACCGTCAGATATAATGATTCTATGGCACTTTTATGAGTAGATAAGATTAATCTGCAATGGCGGTGAAGACCATCCGCCTGGCTTGGGAAGTATCTGCTGGGCACCTACGGTCAACCAGTAAAGATCAGAATTGATTTCCCTTAATTTGCCGTCAACAGGTGGTTTGGCATGACTGGTATACGTATAAATAACCTGCAACACAAAAATGCTATGGCGTTCTTCTCTCGCAACCTCATAATTTGCTATGAAATCCTCTATAGATAAATTATTTTCAGCTGAAATCTGGGCGATCTCCTTTTTTGAAAATTTTACAAGAATCGATTTTGAAACCCCCCGCTCCGAAATTCGCATCAAGGCTCTGGATTCGCTGCTGCCCACATAAATCGTAGTGATACATGGAATTCTTTTAAAATATTGGGCAGCGACAACAGCAGCGGTCCGTCGTCCACCCGCCATCATCGGAAGGCCATAATACTCGAAAAACTTTTTCTGGGTATCTTCTGCGTATTTATCGCCCTTCTCATAAAGCTCTTTTGAAATGTATCTTAAATCCTGGGCCATATTTTCAGCTGCTTCGGCAATGGGCCAGTCGATTCTCACATGAAAATGGGACAGCGAATAGCGGTTTTTGGCTTTGCTTACCGGGTCACGCTGAATTAAAAGGGCATAGTCTATGGGAAGAAGCTTCTTTATAAAATCATAGAAATGGGCTGACTCCAGGTATTTTTGATTTCTGTCAAAATCTTCGGTTAAAGGCAGGGAATCAATTTTCAAAAGATTGGTCTTTGTGGTTTTATTGTCATCAAAAAACCGGATGAACTTTTTATGTGTTTCCGGGATGGTATCTTCTACAAAAATGGTAAGGAAAGAATTATGAAGCTCATATTCAACACTGGGGATTCTTGCGCGAGGCTTCAATTCCCGTCTTTCTACAAAGGGGTAGGAAAGCTTCTGATTGACGAAATTCTGATAGGAATCAATGAGGGAATATCTGAGCATATATTCATCCAGGTCATCCCTTAACAATTCATAGTATGAACGCCTCAACCTGTTTTCATTGCTTAATGATTCCCTGACACTCCAAAAGCCCAATGTGATCCCCCGCAAATATATAAATTACGCCATATGTACTTCTCCAACATTCAAATAAAACAAAAGAATAAATCGGTTTGATGAATTGAGAATACCATCAATTATTTGAATCGTCAACGGTAAGAATTTGAATTAATGATATTTAATATATGACATCGTTATTTCTCACCTTCCAGCCAGTTATAAATTCTCTCGCGGAATATATAGCTTAATCCGGCCAGAATCAGGAAAAGGCCAAAAATAACGGCGAAAATACCATATTGTCCCTGAAATAAAAATTCACCTTGCAGGCTTAAAGCAAGCGTCCCCGGCATTCGTCCGAAACAAGCCACAAGGAAAAAAAATTTAAAGGGTATCATACTAATTCCGGCAAGGTAACTCAATATGTCCTTAGGAAACCCTGGAATGACAAACAGAAGGAAAAGTGTAATAATCCCCTGTTTTTTAAAAAATCTGTCATATGATGTGATTGTTTTTTCGGAAACCAGTTTTCTTATAACAGTCACCCCTATTATCCGGCCAATGAAAAAATTAAGACATGATCCGGTTAAAAGACCGACTGATGAATAAAGGAACCCTAATGTGGTTCCAAAAATATAACCCCCAATAAACCCGGTGGCCTCACCTGGGACAGGAGCGAAAATGACTTGAAGAATCTGAATCAGAATAAATACAAGAGGGGCTGCCCGCTTATTATTGGTGATAAAAACCTTTATCTGCTCCTTGTCTGATAAAAACAGATACAGGGAAATGAAAAAATCCTTGAAAACAATGGCTATACCAATAAAAAGCATCAACAGGGCCGCATATGCCATGTATGACCTGTAGAATGGAGGAACTCGCATAAACAATATAGACCGCCTCCCTTATGAATCAATAAAATTCAATGATCATAAAAACATAAACGCTTATCATTTTTTCTTATCTATTTTTCGGCTGAGGCTCTTTTTTCGAGACCATCTTTCAAGAAATCCCATCATTCCTGACTGATACGCTCTATCAACATTTTCTTCCTGAACTTTTAAGCCACTTTCATTTTTATACATGGCCGTCCTGAGGCAAACCGTTTTAAGCATGCATTCGTTGATACAGCTATCTGGCGAGCGCCTTAACCCGTCCTCTCCTTTCGGGAAAACGGTTTCAAGATTCCCAAAACATTCGGGAAGTTTCTCATCATCATTATCTGGATTACTCATTTTCCGCCTTACATTCACTGGTATATTGCCGGATCAGCCCCTGATCGGCAAAACTGTAATATGAATCGCTCCCAATAATAATATGTTCATGAACAACGACGCCCATCAGATGGCACGAAAAGACAAGCTGTCTGGTGATGGCATAATCTTCCGGAGACGGCGCCGGGTCTCCGGATGGATGATTATGTGCAAAAATCATGGAAGCAGCTTTATGCTGGAGAGCCGCCTTGATGACTTCCCGGGGATAAACAGCACTTGAAGTTAACGTCCCCTCAAAAAGAATTTCAGATGAAATCACTCTGTTTTTTGCATCCAGATAAATCGCCCTGAATGCCTCTCTGCCTTTGTCTTTTATATTGAGATATAAATAATTCAGCAGATCTTTTGAATTTTTAATCGGATCCCGTCCAATGATTCTATTCTCAAGATATTTTTCAGAAACAGCTTTAACAAATTTAAGTCCAAAAATATTTGTAGGCCCAACACCTTTAACCTCAACCAGTTCTGACGGAGATGCGTCAATCACGCCATGAAATGTTTTAAATCGATCAAGAAGTGCTTTTGCAGAAGCTTTGCAGTCTTTTCTCGGTGTACCTAAAGTCAACAGCAGCTCAATAATTTCATAATCATGAAACCCGGTTAATCCGGAATCAAGAAACTTTTTCCGTAATCTCTGCCTGTGGCCTTCAGACAGGTTTGGTGTTTTCTTGTTCATCAGATTCCCGATACGCCAAGATGCATACCTGCTCTTTTGACGCTTTATACCGAAATTTTCACTCGGTGATCAATTTGTTATTCGTTGCTGTCTTCTTCTTCTTCATCTTCGCCGCCGTCTTCTTCCACCTGGACATCACCATCTGGATCATATAAAACTTCATCACCCGACATATCATCAAACGCTTCCTGTGATGCGCCGTTTTCACTCAGGTCTTCGTCTTCTTCTGGTAGTCTCTGCGCTGCAATCAGTTTTTCGCTATCGTTAAGATCAATTAATTTCACGCCCTGCGTATTTCTACTGATTACTGAAATGCTATCCACGGAAATTCGAATCAATTTGCCGCTATTGGTAATGAGCATCAGGTCTTCATCTTCTTCAACAAGGACAATGGATACTACCAGACCGTTTCTTTCGGTGGTCTTGATTGTAATCACACCTTTACCACCCCGATTTCGAATTGGATACTCATTGATATCCGTTCTTTTGCCAAACCCGTTTTCTGTGGCTGTAAAAAGTGTTTTACCATGGTTTAATACTTCCATGCCTACTACCCAATCAAGCGGATCCATTCTGATACCGATAACCCCTCTTGCGACACGTCCTGAAGTCCTGACATCAGATTCTAAGAATCGTATGGATTGTCCCATGGCAGACCCTAAGAATACATTCATGGCGCCATCTGTAATTCGGGCAGAAATCAGTTCGTCATCCGGCATCAGATCAATGGCAATAATTCCGTTTTGTCGGGGTCTGCTGTACGCCATAATATCTGTTTTTTTCACAAGGCCTTTCTTTGTCGCCATGATAATAAATTTGCCGATTTCAAATTCAGGTACGGCCAGAACCGTAGTCAATCTTTCGTCTTTCTGAAGATTTAAAAGGTTAACAATCGCCCGTCCCTTTGTTGCCCGTCCAGCCATAGGCAGTTCATAAACCTTGGTCCAGTAAACCTTACCCATATTCGTAAAAAACAGAAAGGTGTGATGGGTGGATGCCACAAAGAGATGCTCGACAAAATCATCTTCCTTGGTGGTCATGGCCATTTTCCCCTTCCCACCCCTGTTCTGGCTTTTATAAAGTGTGATGGGATTTCTTTTGATATAACCGCTTTTGGTGATGGTGACCACCATATCTTCTTCCTGGATCATATCCTCGAGTGTAATTTCCCGTATGGCCTGAACAATCTCCGTTCTTCGCTTATCACCAAACTCTGTTTTTATGGCCGCCAATTCTTCTTTAATGATGTTCATCACCACCCGTTCGGAGGATAAAATTTCCTTGAACCAGGCAATATCCTTCAAAATACTTTGATATTCCTCAATAATCTTTTCCTGTTCAAGGCCTGTCAATCTCTGAAGACGCATATCAAGAATAGCCTGTGCCTGAATCTCGGTCAGGCTGAATGTTTTTATAAGACCTTCTTTAGCTTCTTGTGGTGATTTGGATCTTCTGATTAAGGCCACAACCTCATCGAGATTTTCCAGGGCAATTTTCAACCCCTCCAAAATGTGGGCACGTTCTTCGGCCTTTCTCAAATCGTACTTTGTACGCCTTACTATAATTTCCTTTCGGTGCAGAATGAAGTATTCCAGAATCTCTTTTAACGAAAGCTGCTCAGGACGACTGTTCACTACCGCAAGCAAATTAATACCAAAACTGTTCTGCATCTGTGTATGTTTGTAAAGCTGATTGATGACCACTTCCGGAATTTGGTCCTTTTTAAGACCTACCGCAATCCGCATGCCATCCCTGTCAGATTCGTCCCTGACATAACGGATCCCTTCTATTACTTTACTTCTTACCAGAAAAGCTATTTTTTCAATAAGCCTGGCTTTATTCACCTGATAAGGAAGTTCATGCACAACAATGGTTTCCGCCTGGTTTTTTTTGTCTTTTTCAACAATCAGCCTGGCTCTGACTTTTATCACACCTCGCCCGGTCTCATACGCCTCAACAATACCCTGGGTGCCATAAATAATTCCCGCTGTGGGGAAATCCGGCCCGGGAATATAAGTCATCAATTCTCTCGGGGTCAAATCAGGGTTGTCAATTAATGCATTTATTCCGTCAATCACTTCTGTTAAGTTATGGGGAGGAATATTTGTTGTCATTCCCACGGCAATTCCCGAAGATCCGTTTACCAGAAGAGAAGGAATTTTTGCGGGCAATACAGAAGGCTCTTCAAGAGATTCATCATAGTTGGGTACCCAGTCAACGGTTTCCTTATCCAGATCCTCCAGCATCTGGTGAGCCAATTTCTGCATCCTGACTTCCGTATATCGCATGGCAGCAGGAGAGTCTCCGTCTATGGAACCAAAATTTCCCTGACCATCCACCAACGGATATCTGAGAGAAAAATCCTGGGCCATTCTTACGATAGTATCGTAGACGGCGGTATCCCCATGCGGATGATACTTACCAATCACGTCACCGACAATACGGGCAGATTTTTTATATGGCTTGTTATAGTCATTCTTGAGTTCCCGCATAGCGAATAGCACACGGCGATGTACCGGCTTCATTCCATCACGCACATCGGGAAGGGCCCTTCCAATAATTACACTCATGGCATACTCAAGGTATGACCGTTTCATTTCACTTTCGATACTGACACCGGAATTGATTTCCGTTTCAATCATATTAGACACCTTTTAAATGATGATGTTTTTAAAGCATGACTACCATTTAGACAAATATTCACCATCTCACCTTGGCCTGCCATCAGACTCATAAGGCTCGACCATTTTCTGATAGCTGGAATGATAAATATCTGTCAGAGTCAGGAAAAAAGTCATGACAAGTGGCCCATAAACAATCCCAAGAAGGCCGAATAGCTTCAATCCCCCCATGATGGAAAGAAACACAATAAGCGTATGCATCTTGACCCGGTCCCCCACAAGTTTGGGTTTTACAAAATATTCCATGCCACCTGATAAAATCAGATAAAAGACAATCAGAAAAATACCTGCGCCGATCTGACTTCGTAAAAACAAATATATAGATGCGGGAACCAGTACCGCACCAATACCGACAATGGGAAGAAATGCCAGAAAGGTCATAATCAGTCCCCAGAGAAACGGGGAACCCAGATTAAAAAGCTGGAAAACAATCCCCCCAAACACACCTTGAATCAGAGCAGAAAATCCGTTTCCAAGGAGAATGGCTACGGACATATCTTTAAATTTTTCAACCAGCTTTTCGTCCTGCTCTTTGGGCAGGGGTGACAGATCCGTGATGAAGTTAAGAAACTTTTTCCCATCAACAAATAGATAAAACGCAATCAGAAGCATGAAAAAAAAGCTGACCACGAACGAAAATACGTTTGAGGCGATTGCCCTTGCCTGATTAAAAAGAAACCCACCTACGAATTGCCCCAGTTGTGAAAAAGGCTCAATCAATTTCGTGATAGTGATTTGTTCAATATTAAACTTGATCAGTATCTGGTTTATCCGCTCGATTATCCTGCTGTTTTCGAGAAGATTTCTCAGTTGATCACCGACAACCGCATTTTTGGCGATCACAATTAAATCTGAAGCTTCTTTTGACAAAATCCCCACGCAAAATGCAATAGGAACAAACAAAATGAAAAAAATAAGCCCACAGGTGATCAGGGATGCATAATAACCATTAACCTTCCCTGCAAAATATTTATAGACCGGACTGAAAATGGCCGTGACCACAGATGCACTGACGATGATTGAAAAAAACGGCCACAACAATTTAAAAATCAAAAAAACGGATATCAAAAGAAGCCCCAGAAAAAACCAAAGAATCATGTATCTGGAACTTTTATCGTCCATACAAATCCCTAACCAGTTTGCCCGTCGATATCAAATACGGATCGCCCCGTTCTCTGCCTAATTATTTATCCCCCTTTAAATGGGAGGATACCCAGAAAACTTTATGACATGCTTCCAAAAAATTCCCTGCGATGGTCTTATTTGCTTATAAAACCCAATGCCGCAAGCGCCAGAATAATTTCATAGATGATCATCGCCGTATAATTCCCGAAAAAATGATAGACAATGCCACCCCCAATGATTGCAGGAACGCCCATGAAGACCATAATTCCTAACTTTCTGCTGATATCCATCCGACATAACTCCTTAACATTTTTGTATTCTTTCAACCCGTCCCCAAAACCTGAAAAGGACGATATAATTTCCTGAAAAATAACCACATTATCGTTTACCAACTCTATGTGGCCAAGTAAAGCAAAAAGTCAATTAAAGCGGATTCTTGAGCCATGAATCCGCTTTAATTTTTTTAAAACAATTACAATATGTTATAGCTTTATCTTTCTATGATCATGCCCATGCCCATGCCACCGCCGATACACATGGAAACAAGACCTGTACTGTAATTTTTTCTTTTCATCTGATACATGCCCGTGACCATCTGCCTGGCGCCGGTGCAGCCTATGGGATGACCTAAGGAAATGCCGCTTCCGAGTTCATTCGGCTTTTCATAATCGATCCCCAGTTCCTTGAAACATCCGATGGCCTGAGAGGCGAATGCCTCGTTCAGTTCGATCATATCGATATCGGAAATGGACATACCGGTTCTTTTCAATACTTGTCGAATAGCGGGAACAGGCCCCAATCCCATATAGGCCGGGTCAAGTCCGCCCGATGCAAAAGCTTTGACTTTTACGATCGGTTCCAGTCCCAGTTCATTTGCTTTTTCAGCAGTCATCATGAGTACGGCAGCCGCACCATCATTAATGCCGGATGCATTGGCCGCGGTCACGGTACCGTCCTTTTTGAAAGCCGGCCGCATCTGGGCCATTTTTTCCATACTGGTTTCCATGGGCCGTTCATCTGTATTAAAAACAATGTCCCCTTTTCGGGATTTGATCACCACCGGAACGATTTCAGAGGAAAATGTGCCATCCTTGATTGCACCAAGTGCCCGCGAATGGCTTAAATCGGCAATCCGATCCTGATCTTCCCTGGTGATACCGTATTTTTCAGCAATATTTTCCGCAGTGACGCCCATATGATAGCCGTAAAAAATTTCATAAAGACCGTCAAACACCATCAGGTCATAGACTTCACCAATACCGGTCAATTCCATTCTATGGCCCCATCTGGCTTTTGGAAGCGCCATGGGAGCGTTGCTCATACTTTCCTGGCCACCGGCGAGAACCACGTCTGCCTGGCCGGACATAATGCTTGCAGCCCCCATGGCAATGGCCTTCAAACCGGAACCGCAGATTTTATTGATCGTGACCGCCGGCGTTTCCTTGGGGATACCCGCCTTGATCATGGCCTGCCTTGCCGTATTCTGCCCCTGGCCCGCCTGGAGAACGTTTCCCATAATTACTTCGTCAATGGCAACCGGCTGCAGGGAGTCCGCCCAATCATATCCTTTTTTTTCCAGTTCAATCATTCCCTGATTTTTCAAGGCATCCGGAATCGCATGTTTCATGTCATCACTTATTGAAGGTTTTAATCCGGCCTTTTTCAGTACGTCCTTCATGACGATTGAGCCCAATTCAACAACAGGAACCGTTTTCAGACTCCCGCCGAAAGCACCGACAGCTGTTCTTGAACCACTTACAATGACAACCTCTTTCATATTTTCCTCCTTTTACGCATTGCATAAACTATGCTTATCATGTATTTATCAAGGTAATATTTAAAATTTTAATTGCTATCAAATCAAACATTAAAAAACAACAGATAATGTATACACCAAGGTTATAAACCCAATCTGAAACAATGCCATGTGCCTCATCCTTTTTTCATATAAAACACATTTTTGCTTCGATCTGATCCTTGCCGGAAACCGGGATGAATTTTATGACCGGCCCACAGCCCCCCTTGCCTTTTTCAAAGATAACCCGGAAATTTTAGGAGGCAGGGATCTGAAGGACAACGGCACCTGGCTTGGCATTTCCAGAGCCGGACGGATAGCGGCCATTACCAATTTCAGGGATCCGGCATCATTAAAGACCAATGCACCTTCAAGAGGTATGCTGGTAAACGATTTTTTATACGGGAAAGACAGCCCGTCCGGCTATCTTGACCGGATCCATAAAACCGCATCCCGGTATAATGGATTCAACCTGATTGCCGGAGACAGGGACAATCTGTTTTATTATTCAAATAGGGAAGGTAAAATCAAAAAAATCTTGCCCGGATTTCACGGTCTTTCCAATCATCTGTTAGACACGCCCTGGCCCAAAGTGGCACGAGGCAAGGCTGAAATAAAAACGCTTGTCAACCATAAGGATTTAGACAAGGAACGTATCTTTGATCTGTTACAAAATGATACCAGACCGCCTGATCGTGAGCTTCCGGATACCCAAGTGGGCCTTTTATGGGAACGGCTTTTATCGCCAATATTTATTAAGAGCAGTCACTATGGCACACGTTCATCAGCCATTCTTTTAATGGATAAAGCCGGAAATATTTCTTTTACGGAGCGGACCTTCTCCCCTGAAAATCCGGAGAAAGGCGTATTTGTTAAAAAAACCAGGACATTTTCATTTCAACCGGTATCACGGCCATGACGGCAACACTTTTTCAGGAATCACAAAGGGTGCCGGCAATGATTCAATAAATGTTTTCCTTACGAGGAGCGCCCCTTCCGGTGTGGCAACCATAAACGTCCATTCAGGATCACCTTCCATCTCGAAAAAAGCAGGATTCCCCGTTTCCACCAGGGCATAATCCGCCTTATATGTACCAAGAATTTGTTTCCACTTGCCGTCTTTGCCATTATAGGCAAAATCCATATTGTCTCTCATGACATCATGAGGATAAATCATGGCCCATCGGCCATCAATCGATACCTTTACCTCCGGATACAGATGAAAAAGGACGTACCCGCCCCAGTGAAGCGGCACAAAGAGATTCCCTTTCATCTGATTGGTTTTGATAAAATGAACCAGCTGAAAAGGCAATTCATCCTTTTCCACATCGATCTGCCATGTGTCAGGAATACCAAGCGTGAAAAAAATGACTGAAAAAAACACGAACACACCCGCCACAAAATTAATCCATATACCGGAAAGGGCCTTGCCATCCTTCACATGACCCCGAATGTTTAACAGCACCCCATCAAAATGATCTGCCATCACGGGGAGACAAAGTACCACGAAAAGAGGTGTATGTCTGACAGAAGAAAATCCCATCACACTGGCAAGAACCAGTAGCGCAGTCTGAGCGGCTCTCTTTTCACGGCCACTTTTTAAATAAGCTGCCCAGGAAAGCAGACAAACAAGAAAAAACGCCAGCTCCCGGGGCTGAAAAGAGAATCGCTGCCATTCACTGATATACTCACTACTGATCGGATTGGACAGCTCGCTTAGGATAAACCACCAGAGTTTGATGCCATAAGGATTGACAAGGGTTACCAAAACAGGCACGAGAGCGGCAGCAATCACATTTTTTAAACCGAAAACAGACCTTTCCTTTAATACATATTCTCCAACATAAGCAAACCAGACCAAAAGGCCCAGAACAAACGCCCCATGAAGGTTGGCCCACAGCACAAACAAAAGACCGATCCAAAGAATTTTCGGCAAGCGGTCTCTAATAGCGGCTGCATAAATGAAATTGAGAAGAACAAGCAACATGACAACTGTAAAAAGTTGTACCCTGAAAGAGACAGCAGGCCGGAGCACCAAAACAAAACAGAGGAAAATGACAATTCGATTCAATCCCGATTTGGAAATAAGAGAAATCAAATGTACGGCCAGGGCTACGATAAGCCCGGTCATAATCCAACGCCAGAAAATGATCCCCCATTCTCCTCCCAGTTTGTAACATGCTGTCATGATCACTTCGGAGAGCCACTCATGATTAAAAACCGAATGACCAAAAGAAGTAAACGAGTAAATATCAAATCGCTCGATGACCCCCTTTTTGATCATATCTTCACCCATCAATAAATGCCAGAAAAGGTCATAATCCGAACCCAGCTGATTAAAGGATTTAAAGGTGATGGCTGCTGCAAGAAGCATAAGAGACCAGATAAGGGGTTTGGGAAAGGATGCTTGTGTTGAATGGTTCATCAAGTAGTCCTGTTTTTTCAGATTGATTCATTCATGGACAGATACATTGGTCATGTGCTATTATTCGTCCGGTTCACAATTGGGAACAACTCATGATCCTGGTAAATTTAATCCTTTTTTAAGCCTGTGCAATCGAGTCGTCCATGAAACAAACTGCGATTATCATTCCCTGTTATAATGAGGCTGAGCGTCTTGATCAATCAAAAATAATGACTTACCTGAAAAATACGCCTGATGTCAGTTTCGTTTTCGTGAATGACGGCAGCACAGACGGCACATCTCAGGTAATCGATAGGCTGAAAAAAGAACACCCATTGCAAATTCACGCACTCGATCTCTGCCACAATTCCGGCAAAGCAGAAGCGGTTCGACAGGGGATTCTCAAAGCGATTCCCATGTCCTTTTCATATATCGGGTACTGGGATGCTGACCTTTCCACACCACTCGATACGATCAATGACTTCTGTGAATTGCTGGACCAGAACCAGGCCCATACTGTCATCGGTTCGCGGGTAAAACTTTTAGGGAGGAACATTGAGCGTGAAAAGACAAGACACTATCTGGGAAGAATTTTCGCAACCTTTGCCAGCATGATTTTAAAACTCCCGATCTATGATACCCAATGCGGCGCCAAATTATTCAAAAACTCTACGGACCTCAAACAGGTATTTTCATCTCCCTTCAAGGTAAATTGGGCCTTTGATATTGAAATGATCGCACGGTATAAATTAATCACGGAATTGAGAAACGGACCTGAAATGAGAACCGCCATTATCGAACACCCCCTTGACGAATGGGTTCACAAGCAGGGGTCGAAAGTCAAAGGGTTTGATTTTATAAAAGCCCCGATGGAACTGATAAAGCTGTTTGTAATTCTTTACGTTCCTCATGTTTCGGCGATATACCGAAAAACAGTCTTAAAAGGCGTTTCAAATAATACAATACTGAAAAAATGATTGGGAGGAAAAAACATGTCCACATCCAATACGATCGTTGTCGCATGCACCAAGTGTGGTACAAAAAATCGGATTCCCCTTGACCGGAAAGGCGATAAACCCATATGCGGCAAATGCCGATCCCCGCTCCCGAAAACACCTGTTTACGATCACCCGCTTACCATCACCGATGGATCATTTCAGCAGGAAGTGATAAAATGTCCAGGAGCCGTAATGGTCGACTGCTGGGCACCCTGGTGCGGCCCCTGCAAGATGATTGCGCCAGTTCTTGATCAACTGGCCAAAACCTATGCGGGAAAACTGAAAATCACCAAACTCAATGTGGATGAGAATCCGCAAGTTTCCTCCCGCTACACCATCCAGAGCATTCCGACCATGCTCTTTTTTAAAAATGGAAAACTCGTAAAAACATTGGTGGGGGCGCAACCCAGGATGGCAATCGAAAAACAGATACAGGGGATGATATAATAACAGGTGACTTACACACCTAATTTGATTCTTCTATGCGCCGTAAAAGAACAAAGGTGATATCATCCGTGCATAAATAGACTGAAAGTGCGTCCATGATCCCCTTCTTGATACCTTCTATGGGTCCATTGACATGATGGCAGAACACCGTCTTTAATTGATCATCACCAAACATATCTTCTTCGGAAAAACGGCTGGCCGCCGAAGATTTCTTTTCCCTTGCTTCTGTCAATCCATCGGTAAACAGAAGCATGGTATCACCTTTGTTAATTTGCAGGGAATTGTCAGAAACCATATCGTTGATGTCATCGAGAATGCCGATCCACATCCCTTTTGTAGGAATCGTTTCTACCGTATTGCTGCCATGCCTGTGAATAAAAATATCCTGATGCAGCCCTGAATAATGAAATCCGCCGTTCCTGTCCAGCAGGGCAACGGTCAATGTCATGTATTTGCTTTCCCCCAGGCTTTTTATATTTTCGGTGATGACCGTGTTGACCATTTTAATCAATGTGGATGGTTCGGGATCCGGGAAATTCTTGACAACCGTATGAATGGCGGTCTGTGCCATCATCATGATGAGACCTGCCGGCACGCCGTGGCCTGAAACGTCTCCGATGATGACCCAATCCATACTTCCTGCATGGATAATATCGTAATAATCCCCGCCGATTTCTTCTGCAGGCGCCATATATCCAATCACTTCATATCCTGAAATGACAGGATTTTTCGGTAAAAGAACGCTTTGTATTTTTTTTGCCAGAACCATTTCTCCCCAGAGTGCCTCTGTTGCTTTATGAAGCTCCTGGGTTCGTTGGGCTACCTTTTCTTCAAGGTTTTCATAAAGCCTCGCATTATCGATAGAAATGGCGATCTGGGAGGACAATATGTTCAACACTTCAATTCTATCCGGTGTAAACGTGTGGGTGGACACGTTATTTTCAAGGTATAAAATGCCTGTCAAATTTCCCTGATTAATGACAGGTACACACAAAACAGACTTGGGATGGTTTTTTATGACATACGGATCCTTGATAAACTGGCCTTTAGATGAGGCATCATGCAAAATCAGGCTTTGCCTGGTCCTTGCGACATAATTGACCATAGATAGGGACAGACCGTCATGGTCTTCCACAGGGATTGAATTCAAAACCTTGGCTTCCCTGTTTTCCATTGATCCTTCCGCTTCCACGAAAAGCATGCCATGGTCCGATAGAATCGCGAAACCTCTTTGTGCGCCCGCATTTTCCATGATAATCCGCATCATTTTTTGAAGCAGGCTGCCCAGTGCGACCTCTCCGGATAACGTCTGAGAGGCTTTCGTGACCGTCGACAGATCAAGCAGTTTCAAGGAAGATCCGGTTATCGTATGATCCGTGCCATCCAACTCCATGGAAGACAGTCTTCCCATTTCAGAAAGAAGGGCCGGATACATGTCTTTCATATGGGATAGTTTGGCAGCAGCCCCCCATTTTTCACATAGTCTATAGGCTTTTATCATATAGGCCATGGCAAACGTTTCCTTCCCGATGGAAAGATAATATCTTCCGGCCAGTTCATTGGCGTACATTTCATCATACAGATACTCATATTCCCTGCTGAGTGCGATGGCGATATCATACTCTTTTTCCGCTTGCCTGTTTTTCCCAAGCACGCGAAAACGTTCCGCTCTGATCAGGTGATAGAGATGCAGAATGTTCATGGGCGCATATTTTGCCCATTTTTTCATTTTTTTTAAGTTCTCCTGGACGATCTCCAGATGAACCTCTTTCTCTTCTGTCGAAACATCAGGATAGGTGGCAAGTTGATATATGGAATTGAAAAATGCATACTCCCTTTCCACAAAAGAAGCGGCCACAGATTCGATGTACTGTCCCTCTTTTTCCACATACTCGCCCATGTTTTCATAATCATGAAACATCGTGGATAGGAATAGCTTCACATCATAAACGCCCGCTAAAAGAAGCCGGTTGTTTTCAGCCAAATACTGGGCGACCATTTTTTCCTCATCAAATGCCTCTCCGATAATCTTTTTCGGGTCCGTATTTTTCCCCATAAGATTCTTGATCAATTGCACACCGATCAAATTTTTGTAAAAAATAGGCATCTGGTTCATATTTTTCATCAACCGGAGATGGTCTTCCACATCTTTTTCAAGTTCGTATAGGGGCTCGCCCACCCTGAACCGGTGGTTATCCTGCATGCCGAGGCAATCAGCCGCATACAAGAGGTTTCCGGTCTCGAGCCCCAGGTGATATCCTTCCGTATAGGCATCAATCGTATTTCTTAAATGTTCCTTCCAGTGCCGGATCTGGGTGTTATACACATAAATAATCGTTGATTTAGCATTCCTGGCGTCTTTCCGCTCTGCCATTTTCATACCGAGTTCACCGAACCGGACACCTTCTTCAATATCGTTAAATGCAGAGATAAGCACGATTCCCAAGGCGCTATAATTCGGACCGATCTCTGTGCACAGTCCGTATTCCAATGACTCCACTACATTTCTGATCATCGCGGAGATGAGGATATTGGGTGCGATATTATAAAGTACATAGGCCAGCTGGCTGCCGATTTGCATGGACGCCAGTAGCACCGGATCGGTCATGACCGGCAAATTGAGTATATCTTCATCGGTTTTGCCTGAAAAAGCCTTTTTGAATTCCCTGTAACGGGATCGGATTTCCTCCTCCGAGCCCGTGTTCGTTCGGCCGGTCAGTTCAGCGAAATAGGTTCCTGCGGTAAGGGCACCGCCAATATCTCCCTGGGCAATACACGCACCGATCTTCACCTTGTAAATATTCACCTTATCCAGGAGCGACCGTGATTTCGCAAGGGCAATTTCTGTCAGGCGCTCCATTTTTTCATATTCCGCCTGAAGAGAGGAAATAGCTACAGCTTCTGTATATAAATCAAGTGCCAGATCATACTGGGTCTCCCAGCAGTCTTCTGTGAGTAGACGGATGCCCATATCGAGATATCCGGAAGCCGCTGCATAAGCTATAGATGCTTTTGCCTTTTTGGCACAGGCAAGATTCATCCTCGAAAGGTCGTAACGGGCTGCCCTGCCTTTAATCAGTTGTTCTCCCAGATTCAACTGGTCTACGATATAGAACAGTTTATCCTGTTTCTGGTCTTCAGGTGTTTTCTCATCCACCAGTTTGCCGATTCGATAGTGAAAAGAGGGCCTTTCCTCATCCGATATCAGGGAATATGCCGCTTCCTGAATCCGGTCATGATGAAAGATATAATCTGATCTCATGCTGATAAACCCTTCAGCCATGGCATCGGATAAAACAGTCAACACGGTCTCGACAGGCATATCCATCAAGAGCAGAATCATTTCCAGATCAAATCTGTTCCCGATGCATGAAGCGACTTTCAACACATCCTGGATCTGTTTAGGCAGCCTGCCGATTTTATCTGCCATCAGGTCCACGACATTATCTGTCACTTGCATGTCGATAATGCTGTCGATATCCCACTGCCAGCCCAAAGATGCATCAACTTTGATCAACCCCTCGCTGTACAGGGTATGCAGGAATTCATTGACGAAAAAGGGATTGCCACCGGTTTTTTTATAAACCAGTTCTGCAAGGGATTGGACTCTGTCTTTAGAACATTTCAGCAGATTGACAATCAAGTCCGAGATATCTTCCAGCTCAATTTCAGAGAGGACAATCCTTTCGATATTCACACCTGATTTTTCCATCTGGGAAAACGTATCAAAGAGCGGATGCCCTAAGAGAACCTCATTGTCCCTGTATGAACCGATAAAAAATAAATATTTAACGGCAGGACTGACGATGGCATTTTTGATGAGCTGAAGGCTGGGAAGATCCGCCCACTGAAGATCATCTATAAATAGCGTGACCGGATGCTCTCTTCTGGCAAAAACATTGATAAAATTTTCAAAAACAACATGAAACCTGTTTCTGGCTTCCATGGGTGCCAATTCCTGCGTATCTTTCTTTTCACCGATAATCAGCTCAAGGTCAGGAATAATATCCGTAATAATGCCGGCATTGACCCCCAAGGCGTGCTCTATTCTATTTTTCCAGATTCGAATCCGATTCTCACTCTCAACAAGTATCTGCCTCACAAGCTCCTGAAAGGCCTGAATAATAGCACTGTAGGGTTTATCCCGCCTGAATTGTTCATACTTTCCGGTAATGAAATACCCCCGCTTTTCCGTAATCGGTTTTCTGATTTCGTTAATCAGTGCGGATTTTCCGATACCGGCACTGCCGGAAACGAGCAATATATGAGCAGATCCGGCAATCCTATCATCTGAGATGTTTTCCTGATTGACGCGTGTAAAAGTGGATAATAAAAGAGCGATATCCTTTTCCCTGCCATACAATTTCTGCGGAATAATAAACCGGTTTGAAATATCATGGGTGGCAAGTTCAAATTCTTTGATGGCGTTCTGTTCCTGAAGCTGTTTCAAACACGCTTTAAGGTCAAACGCCAGACCAAAGCCATTCTGGTATCTGTCCTCGGCATTTTTCGATAACAGTTTTACAATGATATCGGACACCACTTTGGGTACCTGGTCATTTTTCTCGATCGGAGGCACAGGGATTTTTGCGATATGGCTATGGATGACCTCCAGGGGATCTTTGGAAAGGAACGGGACTTTGCCTGTGAGCATTTCATAAAACGTAATCCCAAGTGAATATAAATCGGCCCGGTAGTCCACAGTTCGATTCATCCGCCCGGTCTGTTCCGGGGACATGTAAAGAAGGGTTCCCTGAATGACATCCGTATCATATATGCTTTCAATATCGCGATTCAGCATTGAGGAGATACCGAAATCGGCAATTTTGACTTTGCCTGAAAATGTGTTCACCAGAATATTATGCGGTTTGATATCCTTATGGACAATATTTCTTTTGTGGAGTTCTCCCAATGTCTCTGACAATTTGATGGCAATATATAGAAATGAACGGATATCGTATGTTTTATCAGACTCAATGGTGCTCTTTAAACTCACGCCGTTAAAATCTTCCAGCACCAAAGAAAAACGGCCGTCATGGTAGATATATTCATGGGTTGTGATCACACCGTCCAGATCGATGTTTCTGATGAATTCATATTCCTGTTTAACCTGAGCAATTTCATGGGGTGATGTGATGGGCGTTTTCAATGTTTTAATGATAACTGTATTGTTTTCACCAGGAAGAATCGCCTGATAGACTGTCGCGTTTCGTGTTTCCGCCAGTTTTTCGCGAATCTCATAGTCTTGTAGTTTGTGCATTGTCGCCCCCGCAAATTAGGAGATAGGTGGATCGTGAATGATTATTCATAATACAGGTTCATGGTTAGGTCCAGCATTATATTTCACATAACAGCTCCTCCTCCATGTAAAAATAGACCTCCTATTTTTTATTCGCACAACCTGTGTCTTAAAAAGGTATATCTTTTTTCCGGTTTATCGTTTTTCACGGCAATGGCCATGGCTTTTCGGGTGCCCACAAACACCACCAGACGCCTGCCCCTTGTGATGGCCGTATATATCAGATTCCTCTGCAAAAGAATATAATGCTGCGTTAAAACGGGAATAATCACGCACGGATACTCAGAGCCTTGGGATTTGTGAACGGAAATCGCATAGGCAAGAACAAGTTCATCCAGATCGGAGAAATCATAGTCAATGGTTCTGTCGTCAAAGGACACCAGCACTTTCTGAACTTCCCTGTCGATCGCGATAATTTTACCGATATCGCCATTAAACACATCCTTATCGTAATTGTTCCGGATTTGCATCACTTTGTCACCTGCGCGATAGATACGGGTTCCTATCTCAAGGCCTTCCCGTTGGGTATTAAGCGCCTCCTGAAGTGCCTTGTTGAGATTACCGGCACCCACGATCCCACGATGCATGGGTGTTAATACCTGAATATCTTCTACGGCGTCAAACCCGAACCTTGCGGGAATTCTTTTTGTCACCAGTTCCAGTATCGTCAACAGCACCTCTTCCGATAGTTCCTTTTGGATAAAATAACAGTCATTTTCTTTGTCATCCGATCTGAAGGACGGTATAAGCCCTCTGTTTATTTCATGGGCATTAACGATAATCCGGCTTGCTCTGGCCTGACGGAAGATCCGGTCGAGCATGGCCACAGGGATTCGGCCAGAATCGATAATATCTTTTAATACATTTCCGGCACCTACGGAAGGAAGCTGATTCACGTCTCCTACCACAATCAGGGTGGCATTGACAGGAACGGCCTTCAAGAGGTGGTGCATCAAGACCGTATCAATCATGGATGCTTCGTCAATAATCAAAAGATCGCAGTCAAGGGGATACTTGTCGTTCTTCTGGAATCCACCATTTTTGACACTATACTCCAGAAGCCGGTGAATGGTTTTTGAGGCATGGCCGGTGGTTTCGGTCATTCGTTTTGCAGCCCTTCCCGTGGGCGCTGCCAGAAGAACGGACACATTCAATTTGTTGTAAATTTTTAAAATCGCATTGATAATGGTAGTTTTACCGGTACCTGGCCCACCGGTGATCACAAGAACTTTTGTCGTAAGGGCGAGTCTTACGGCGTTCACCTGTTTATCGTCAAGGGTGATGTGGAGCTGGGCCTGAACCCAGTCAATGGCTTTGTCGATATCGATCTTCCGGATCGTCTTTCCGGTATTTAAAAGGAATTTCAATTTTCGTGCGGCTTGTGTCTCACACACATGAAACGTCGAAAGATATACGGCTTTGTTGTTTTCCCTGAATTCATCTACATTGAAGTTGATATCTTCGATAATGATGTGGCCATCGGATACAAGCGCTGCAATGGCAGTTTTAATGATTTCCCGTGCCACAGTCAGCAGGACCATGCTTTTTTCAATCAGAAGTTCGTATGGATAATAGACATGCCCGTCGTCTGCCAACTGATTTAAAACAAAGAGGACGCCAGCCTTTGCCCGTTCAGGCGAATCTTTGGCAAACCCCATGCTTTCAGCAATCTTGTCTGCAGTGACAAACCCGATACCCAAAATATCGGTAGCCAGCCTGTAGGGATTCCCCCTGACAATTTTAATGGAATCCTTTCCATATTGTTTGAATATTTTTGTGGCATAACCGGAACTGACATCATGGCTCTGGAGAAACACCATCACTTCCCGGATATCCTTCTGTTCTTCCCAGGCCGCCTTGATCATGTGAATCCGTTTGTCACCGATACCGTCAACTTGAGAAAGCTTCATGATGTCATTTTCGATCACATGAAGGGTGTCTTTACCGAACTGCTTCACGATCCGCTTGGCCATCTTGGGACCAATCCCCTTTACCAGACCGGACCCCAGATATTTCTGAATACCATAAACCGTTCCGGGCATCACTGTCTGATAATGAACGATTTTAAACTGTTCGCCAAATTTGGGATGATTGGACCATTCCCCTTTCAGTTTAAGGACTTCCCCGGGCAGGGCGGTCATGAGGTTTCCCACAACCGTAATCAAATCACGGTCACCATAGACCTTGACCCTGGCTATGGTAAAACCGTTTTCTTCATTTTTGTATGTGATCCGTTCTATCTGGCACTGAAGCTCAGCAAGCATACCATGGGTTTGGTTATGATGGTTTTCAACCGGTCCGGCCATTTAAGTCCTTTTCAATATAATCGATCACTCCTGCCATGCAGCTCTCTATCAAATCCGCACATGACTTATAGGTTTTCAAAGGCTTCCCATAGGGGTCCGGTACATCCACCGCTTTTTTGCGGGTATCGAACTCCCGCAACAAATGCGCTTTGTCTTTTTCCGGCCTGTAGAAAAGCCCGACATGATGCAGATGATTTTTCTCCATGACCAGTATCAGGTTGGATTGTTTCATCTGCTCATAACCTAAAAATTTTGCCTGGTGGGGACTCAAATCCATCCCACGCTCAGCCATCACCTGAATCGCTTCATCTGTGGCCGAATTGCCTTCAATTGCACTCACCCCTGCAGAATCAACGCAGATCTTATCTTTCAGGTGACCGGGGATCATGTTTTCAAGCAACACCTTTGCCATTGGGCTTCTGCAAATATTTCCCGTACATACCATAAGAACCTGATAAGCCAAATCGTCCCTCCTCTTTCATATCATGTTATCGAAATCTATTTACCGATAAATGCAAGGAATCTCAACACCAAATGTTCTTATGACCTTTCCTGAACGGTTTTATGGGAAAATCCCCTTGCCCGAATGCGTCAAATCCGGTAACATGGCTTTATCATTTCAAATTTTTCAAATATTCCGATCATTTCCTTAATTTTAATGGAGCCCGACAATGAGAGCATTCAAAAACCTGCTGATCCTTGCATGTCTGATGTGTATCCAGCCCATTTCTGTTTTAAACGCCGATGATACACACTTCAACAGCACTATCCTGGGCGAACGGGCATTTGGCATGGGAGGCGCTTTTACAGCTGTTTCAGACAACGCGGCTGGCCTCTATTACAATCCTGCAGGCATCGCATGGACAGAAGAAAGCCTGATTTCAAGCAGTGTACAGATCATGGAAATCTCCAACAAGACTTACAAAGGATTTTATAATGACCAGACATTCAACAAATCCTCCTTCGGGATTATCGGCGCATATACTGGTTATATCAAAAGCCTGAACAAGGGGAAGATTGGCTTTTCCATAGCCATCCCCCACGCCACCAAGGAAGAGGTCAAGCACGAGTGGCAGCATACCCAAGGCTGGGCATACCAGATGGAGGATGGAACGGATGACTGGACATTTTTCAATAATGAGCCTTTTAATTCAGAAGCCATCCTTGAAATCGATTATGAATATGATGTGTACAATTTTGGCCCCACCTATTCACTCTCTTTCTCAAATAATTTCGCCATAGGCCTTACCCTCTATGCCCATTATAAAAAAATGAGAGAGATCCAGACCATTATCAAAGATGCCTACTATGTCAAAGAAAACGGTAGTGACGAATCAATCCGGTATGAAAACAATTACAGGGAAAACTACAGCAGAAACCTGACAGAAACCGGCATTAGACCCATTCTGGGTATAATGTACCGGTGTTTCGACCAGAAATTGTCCCTGGGCTTTACCTTCTCCCAGACTTATCTCCTCGATGCAGAAGACGAATACCGGGAGCTTGTCGCCATATTCAGAACGTCCAGCGACAGTGACCCCTTATGGAGAAATTCATCATATGACACCCATTATTCCCAGAAAAAAAACACCAAAAGGGTTTATCCGGTCAACCTCAAAGGGGGCATCGCCTTTAAACCCAAAGACACACTTCTTCTGTCCTGCGATCTCTCCTATTTCAGCGGTTCAGAACGGCGTGTGTTCAGCAAAGGCATGAACCGGAACTATGATGACAAATCGGTTTTAAACGTTGCCCTGGGCGCTGAATTCCAAATCTCTCCCAATTATGCAGCAAGATGCGGCCTGTTCACAGATCTTGCCAATACGCCTTCAGGCGACCGTGACCTTTACTGGATCGAAACAGAGCACGTGGATCTCTATGGCATAAGCGCCAGTATCACACGAAAAACCGACGCTAAAAACGATATCACCCTTGGCATGTCCTACCGGTTCGGCGATGGCAAAGCCGTTATCCGGGTTGACCCGGAACTGGTTCAGGATGTGAGGCAGTCTGTTTATACAGTGTTTTTGAGTGCCACAATATAAAAGAAAGGTTAAGGGTTGAAAGGCAAACTTGAAGTTGATACTGATCCGCCAGGTGCAGCTTTATATGAAGTCAAATACAGTTTAAGCCCCCCTTCCCCTATTTTGTTAATTCCATTTCCACCCGGATTTCGTTTGCATGAAGAGCAACCCCAATCCATTCGGGCAGCGCCACTTTTCAGGTCAATCGGGCATCAGCTTCTCTCACTTTGGTAAAAAGTGATGATGTATCGATTGTTTCCCCTTTCAGACACTTGCGTGTCAAGTTATCCCGTTCTTCTGCCACAGCCCGATGATCTGCATGGCTCCAGTCTATCGGGGGCAGCTCAAGATAGATGTGGGACGGTCCTGTAACCCTTGTGAAAACTTCTTTGACAGCGGCTTTGGCCCCGTCTGCGTCCATGGTTTTGTGTTTCCAGACACTGCCGATTCCTTCCAGACCGAATCGCTTTCGCTGTTCTGAACTGGCAACCGGGCTTAGAATGGGAACCTCAAACCGGAACAGATAATATCGGTGAAAGGCATTGGCCTTTTTTCCTGACGGGAGAGAGGAAATAAACCGAATGGTATTTTTAAGTGATCGATCACATTCACCGGGAAATCCGATCACAAATGTATTCATCGTACTGATACCTACCCGGTCAAGTGCTTCAATGCCTCGAAGGGCCTGTTCAGGATCGAGCTGCTTTTTCATGTTGGAAAGAATTTCGGCATCTCCGGACTCAGCACCAATAAAACATTCATGACAGCCTGAAGCGGCAAGGGCATCTGCCACTTCATCATCCACCACATCCACGCGCATGAATCCCCGCCAGGCCAGCCCCAGATTTTCTTTTGCCATTCTTCTGGCAAAGGAAAGAATCCGTTTCCGGTTTACAGCCAGGTTGTCATCTGTAAAGAAGACCCTTCTCGGTTCAGGAAATGCCTGCAAGGTTTTCAATTCTTCTATCAGGCTGTCATCGGTCCTTAGCTTTACGGGAAACAAACCTGAAAAATCACAGAATCCGCATCTTTTGGGACACCCGACACCGCTTCTGATCAGTGCATTGTATTCTCGGACACATGCTTCATGATTTGACCAGTCAACGATTTCCTTATCCACATCTATGGTTTCTTTTTTTTCTTCGGTAAACAGATAGGAATTTTTCTTCGGAACAACCAGATTGGGCAAATCCCTGAAATCTCGTCCATTCTGCAGGCGTTCGGCAATCCTGTATAATGTAATTTCGCTTGAAATGCCGACAGCAAGTGCATCAAAGCAGTCATCCTCTTCAGGGTCAAACAACAGAAAATGTTTTGCCAGCTCGTTTTCCGGGCAGCCACCATCATCACCCTTTTCCAATAGTCGACGTGCGGCCATGCTTTTATGAACGGCAATGCCACCCGCAACAATGGGAATATCCGGCTTCATCGTCTTTATTTTTCTGGCAGCTTCCCTCAATTCTTCAGCTACGCCAAAATATCCCGACATCCAGGTTGAACAAATCGCAACAAACCGAACCCCCTGTTCCAGTATGTCCTTACACCGTTTTTCTTCCAGCTCAAGACATTCGATCTCTATCATGGACACCCCCCGTCGCGATAAAAATTCCGAAAGATAAAAAGGGGTCAGAGTGGGTAAAGAACGATTTGTTAGCCTTGAATTAACGAGCATTTTTTGAGCAGCATTGGCATCGCCATTATTTTTAACCAAACTTCGAAGGTAAGGCATCGTTGCCTCAACATTATCCAGTCTCAATCTTAACGGTTCAAGAACAGATGGGTCGCCACCTGTCTCCCGATATTTGGTACATCGGGTAATGAAAAGAACATCTATCATCGTTTGACTACTCCTTTGAATTTCTGGATTTCATTTGCGGTTAATTCTCCGAAACTGCCTATTCTATCGATAAAGCCACGACTCATACGTTTTATAACTATCTTTGCATATTTTAAATGCAACTGCAGTGCAAACCCGAGCCAAGTCACTTCTATGAAGGTGAGAGTTATAAATTAAGATATTATGAAGGGTTTGTCAAGATTTCAATCAAGGCCTCAGGGAATCCACTTGTCTATCTGAAGCATATTTCCTATTTCACTGAATTCCTTTGTATTTTCTTTGCTGATAAAGAGGTTTCTCATTTTTTCGACACTTTCCAGGGATACATTCTTTTCAAAATAGCATAATACTGGCATTGAAAGGGGTTTTGACTCTAAAAGTGGAATTAAATTACTGACAATCTTGGGGTAGATTCTTTCTATTTTTTCCAGATTGTCCCTGACGACCAGGGCCATATCAACCTGGCCAAGGGCTAGTGCAAAAATAGCATCCGAATCTTTGGAAACCTTTATCTTCTTTACGCTGCAGGCATCTACATTTTTTTCCGAAAAAAGGATGTCATTGAGTATATCATCACTCATCGGCCCCATGGATGTAAGGGCAAGCGTCTTGTCTTTCATATTCTTCAAATCAATACCGGAATCTTTTTTCACCATAAGAATCTTGGTATAAGAAGTGCTTCCGTTTCTTGAAGGCACCAAAAAGGGTTTAAGGGACAATTCATCTGCATATTGCTTCAAGAGCCATTCAGGAGCAAGAATAAATTCCGGCATATTTTCCTTTATCTTATGCATAAAATCGGAAAACCTCAGAAAAGGCTGAAATCCAATAACCACATTTTTATTATTAAAAAATGTGTCCATCTCTTTTTTCAGGTTGCCCAGGTTGTTTTGGGAAGAATCAGGAAAAAAATAGTAAAAGTCAATTTTATCGGATGCTGTAAAACCAACTATGGCGAGAATGGCCAACAGCAAAGCAATTGTATGTTTCGAGCGCAGATATAGTTTCATAATAATTTTGATTAGAACCAAAGGAGAAGACCGTATGCCGGGTCATCTCAAATTATCCATCTGTTCAGTCGTAATTTACCCTATTTCAATAGATCGAATTCGTTTATACGTCCAACAGATTATATTTTCAAGGTTATTTTTACTGAATAATCTTTCAGACGGTCCTTTTCTATAATAGCTTTGACTTGGATTATTACTAATTTGATTTAACAAACCTTCATACCTGTACAAAAGTTCTTTGACTTAGAAAAGTCATTTTGCTATGTTACCGACTTATCGAAAGGTTTTTATACTTTTTGATGGAATGAATTCATTTGCCATTAGCTGGGGTTATCTAAAATCAATAAAATACTCTTTTTCATATGAAAAATATAATTCCATTAATTGTTATCATCATACTGATAACCTCGCGCTTTTCGTATTCTTTTGCTGACAATCATATAGCAATTCTCCTTTCAAGTGAGGGTGCTGCTTATACCGGGCCAGCCAGAACATTTGAAGCTGAAGTCGGCACGCCTGTAAGAATTTACAATCTTGAGGGTGATGTGAAAAATGCATCTGCCATTATGGAAAAAATCTATAATAACAAGCCTTCGTTAATTTATGCTCTTGGCGCCAAAGCCGCATATATTGCAAAAATTGAAGCCATAAAAAAGGAGAGGTCTGATATTCCCATTGTTTTTGCGATGGTTCTGAACTGGGAGCGATATGATCTTTTAAATGGTTCTGATTATATAGCCGGCGTATCGACAGATCTTGATCCCGGGACACAATTTGCGTACCTGAATTTATTTGCGCCACATGTAAAAAAAATAGGCGTGATTTACAGTAAAACACATTCCGCCCGTAAAATCGAACAAGCCATAAATGTTTCACGCCTTCTTAATCTTGAGCTGATAACCGAAACGATTTCGCATCACAAAGAATTCAGAAACGCGTTTAATAAGATGCAAAAAAAGATCGATGCTTTCTGGATAGTGACAGATCCTGTTATTTTCACACCCAGAAATATGGAATGGTTAAAAGATAAATGTATTAACAACAACATCGTCAATATGGGGCAATCCAAAAATATTGCCGACCTGGGCATTCTTTTAGCTGTCGATATAGACAGTCAGGATATCGGCATTCAATCAGCCTCCATTGCAAAAAACATTATTTTGCGAAACCAAAGTCCGAAAAGCATCGGTGTCATGCCTCCACTTGGCACTGAACTGATTTTGAACTTGAAAACAGCAAATAAAATCGGACTGCGTATTCATGCAGATGCAAAAAATATAGCAAATAAAATCATCGGCGAATAAACAAAAAAAATGGCGTAATTAAAGCATATTACGTCTTATTGAATCCAAATAGGCGCTTGACAACCCGTTGATGGTTCATGTATTCGTTAATTGATATGCTTTGCCGTGCCCGGCACCACCGCCCAAAAGGTATTCATGGAAAAAGAAATATCAGAAGAAAATAAACGCATTCTCGTCATTGATGATGATGCTGAAATATGCAATGTCTACAAAAAAGTGTTGTCTCCTCAGGTGCGACATAAAAACTCCGCACTGCAACAAATGGAAAATCTGTTAGACACCGGAAAAGACCCGTTAAAAAAAAGAAAAACTGATTTCATAGTGGAAGCGGCATCCCAAGGACAAAAAGGGTTCGAACTGGTTAAGGCCTCTATTGAGCAGAAAAAACCATTTGCCGTGGCATTTATTGATATCAGAATGCCTCCCGGATGGGACGGGATGGAAACCGCAAAAAGGATTCGTGCAATTGATTCCCATATCGAAATTGTAATTGTAACCGCGTATTCCGATCGCTCCAGGGATGAGATCGTACAAGTGGTCGGCGCACCGGAAAAACTGCTATTTTTAAGAAAGCCTTTTGATTCCGAAGAGATCCTGCAGCTGGCTCTCTCTTTGACAGAGAAATGGAATATTGCCAGAAAGGAAGAAAAAACAAAATCTGAATTGATCAGGTCAGAATCCCGATTTCGCGCTCTGGTCGAAACAACCAGTGACTTTGTCTGGGAAACCGATGCAGACGGCCGGTTTACTTATTGCTCACCTGTATGTGAAAATATGTATGGCTATCAGGCAGATGAACTGATCGGGCTGTCCCTTTTCAACTCGATGGCGTATCGGGGCGATGGAATTGCCCTGGAAAATTTTTTTACTGAAAATAGTGACACGCAAACTTCTTTTTATAATATCGAACGCTCTATTCAAAAAAAAAACGGCCAACAAGTATATGTTGAAACCAGTGGCACGAAAGTTTTCAACCAGAATGGTGCGGTTATTAATTACAGAGGCATTGACCGTGACATCACCCAAAGAAAACAAAATGAAGAAGAAAAGATTCGACTGGAAAAACAATACCGCCAAAGCCAAAAAATGGAAGCAATCGGAACCCTTGCTGGTGGTATTGCTCATGATTTCAATAATATTCTTTCAGTAATTATGGGGTACACCCAGCTTGCAAAAAATGCACTTCCTGTAGGCAGCGCCGCTAAAACATTTCTCGAGAAAGTCATGCTGGCAAATAACCGTGCCGCCGAACTAATCCATCAGATTCTGGCATTCAGCCGCCAAACTGAAAAAGAAATGAAGCCTATAAATATGGGAGCTGCAATTAAAGAGACACTGCACATGCTAAGGGCTTCCTTGCCTTCGACAATAAAAATCAGCCAGGACATACAAATTGAACTGGGAAAAGATGTTATCCGGGCGGATGCCACACAAATCAACCAGATGCTAATGAACCTGTGTACGAATGCAGCCCAGTCGATGAAATCAAATGGTGGCAGGCTATATGTTTCACTGGAAAGCATTGAAATAGAGGAAGTGCGAGACGCCATCTATTCAGATTTGAATCCTGGCGCATACTTAAAAATATCTGTAAGTGACACCGGACACGGCATGGATCAACAGGTTATGGAAAAAATATTCGAACCTTTTTATTCTACAAAACAAGTCGGCGAAGGAACCGGTTTGGGTCTTTCTGTTGTCCATGGTATTGTTAAAAATCACGGTGGTGTGATAAAAGTTTATAGCAGGCCTGGTAAAGGCTCGACATTCACGATTATTCTTCCCCGATTTAAAGGTGAAGGATCTGTAGAGAGTAAATTTGATACCGGATTTACTGAAATTCCAACTGGCACTGAAAAAATACTTTTTGTCGATGATGAAAAAGATCTGGTGGATATCGGTAAAGAACTGATAGGGAGCCTTGGTTACAAGGTTACAGCCACAAGCAACAGTATGGAAGCATTAAAAATTTTTACCAATCAATATAAAGAATTTGACCTTGTAATCACGGACATGACCATGCCGGATATGACAGGTGAAATCCTGGCAAAAAATATTTTAACCATTCGGCCTGACATGCCGATTATACTCTGCTCCGGTTTTACAGATGCAACCGTATACAAAAAAGTTAAAGCCATCGGTGTCAGGGAATATGTGATGAAACCATTCAACCTGCCGGATATCGCAAAAGTTATCCGGAAAGTGCTTGATGTATAGTGATGTGCGGGTTTGTATGAATAATTTCGTCCTTCTATTATCAAATAAGGATTTTATAAAATCACTTCATGATTTTTTATGTAAGGTTCAGACATAACTTTAAAGAAACACCCAGGTCGTATGATCCAAAAATTCACACCATCCATTCGAACCTATCTGATCCTGATGAATTTCATATTGCTGTTCCTTTTATTTCCATCCACCATACTTCTGCTTTTGCAGCAGGAAGCAAAAAACAGGGATGTTGAACTCAAACGGAATCTTAACCAGATTCGATTCAACCTTGAGAGCAGAAGAGCCACACTTACGCGAAATATGGCCCTAAGTGCCGGACAGGCTATTGCCGGATATGATTTTACATTTTTAAATATATTGGTTGATCAGGTGGTCGAGGATGATCCGGAAATAATTTATTGCATCATCATGTCAAAAGATCGGATTGCGTTAGCCCACAGTGACCACCAGAAAATAGGCAGCTTCCTTAACAGTCAGATTGATGACCAGGCAGCGAATATCCTTAATAACGATTTTGAAGCATCCATTTCAGAAAAAAAATCCAGTACCTCTATACAAAGTGGTCGCGGAATACGCTTTATTGAATCTTTTTTTCAAGAGAATGATGGTAAAGAGCCAATGATGGAATCCATTGCACCGGTTTATAACGGGAATGAATTGTGGGGAGCCATACGATGCGGTTATTCATTGAAAAGCATTTTAAATGAAATTCACAAGGCCAAAGAGGATTGGGATGCCAAAGTTGAACAGTATAAACTCTTCCTGATAACGACTATCGGCATTTTTTTTTCAATTGCATGTGTTGCTGCAGTGTTGTTTACGAGGTTGTTTGTCAAACCTTTACGCATACTATCCGATGGCGTCAGTCGGATAGCTGACGGAAACCTTGAGCATCCAATTGAACAAAAGGGACTGGTTTTCAAGGAGTTTATGGAATTATCAAATGCGTTTAATGTGATGACGGATAAATTGAAGACATCATACCACGAGCTGGGTGAATACAACCGTTTTCTGGAAAAAAAGGTTGCGGAACGGACAATGGCATTGAAGGAGGCTCAGGATCACCTGCTGCGACAGGCACATGAAGCAGGTATGGCGGAAATGGCGGTAGGAATGTTGCATAATATCGGAAACGCCATAACGCCTGCCGGCGTCAGCGCCTCTCTCCTGTTGAAAAAATTTCGTGAAAGCCCGATACGGAGAGGATTTGATCAAGCCTCCCGGCAAATACTATCCGTGATTGAGCATTCTTCTCTATACGATGCCAGTGAAATAGACCGGCTTTGCCAAATCGTCAGACTGTTATCTGAAAGTATCAGGGAAGAATACAATCATGCCATGGCGGAAATTAATAAAATTCAGAGCACCCACGAACATATCGAAAGTATCATTCATCTTCAAATGCAATATGGCATATTTGGGGATTTTGATAAAATCAATATCAATTTAATTGTCGAAGATGCATTGAAAATGCTGAATGATTCAATTGAAAAACGAAAAATCAAAGTCATAAAAAATTTGTCCGCCAGTTCTCTTGTCAGAATTCAAAAGGCAAGGCTCATTCAAATTCTGGTTAATTTGATCAAAAACAGCATCGAGTCTATGGAAAATGTTTCTGAAAATAACCGTATCCTGACGATATCAACACGGTGTGATGAAAAACAGGATGATATTGTTCTTACAATCGGTGACTCCGGCATTGGCTTTTCCGATGAAGAAAAAGAAAAACTTTTTAGATTCGGATACACGACCAAAGCAAAAGGGACAGGTTTTGGCCTGCATTCATGCGCCAACTATCTTATTGCCAGCAATGGCTCCATATCTGCATTCAGCGCCCAGAAAGGCAAAGGGGCTGTATTCACTATCCGCCTGCCCAAAGATACAAGTCCAAATCAATTGTAAACCCATCCCTGAAAGTCATTAAGTTTATATTATAAAATTAGGGGATTATGATTTTAGTTATCGCAAATATTACTTGACAATCAACAGATATCTCATATACGACAATAGGAAACTATTTAATACTAGATATATAGTACCTGAATCATATTCAAAAAGATACAGGTAGCAACTTTAAACAAGTAATATTCTACAGTTATTTCATCCGTGACAAGTTATTGATTCTAAAAACACGATCCATGGGAAGGGTTATGAAACATAAATTAATATTTATCTCCATACTCACCATCTTTATTTTCAAGAACAGTGTGTTGACTGCCTGGTCTGAAGCAATGAAACCTGCGGAAGAAATGTTCCGGGATACAAAATATACAGAAGAAAAATACTACAAAACCGAAAGAGTTCTCCTTTCTGCGACAAAAAACCTGATGGAGTCCAGAAAAGCCCCGGCCATAAATACAGTCATCACGGCAGAAGAAATTCGAAATATGGGGGCCAGAAATATTTTTGATGTTCTCAACCGGATCCCCGGGCTCTCCATTTCATGGAACCAGATAAAAGGACTGATTAACGTCAGAGGCGTTCAAACAGACCATTCAGAGAAGATTCTTTTAATGATTGATGGTATGAGTATCAATGATTCCAATACAGGTTCACCAACTTTCTATTTTGGTGAGGATATGATGATTGAAAATATCAAAAGGATCGAAGTTGTACGGGGACCTGGTTCGGCCCTATTTGGAGCCAATGCATTTATCGGGGTCATCAACATCATCACTAAGGAACCTGAAGATTACAATTCTGACGAAGTCTACTTGAGCCACAGCAGCTTTGGCACCAATAGCCATACGGTCCTTTTCTCAAATACCAAAACAGATTTAAAGGTATCCGCTCATTTCAATTATTTTGATACTGATGGCGAGAGACCGACCATAGACGAGGATCTCGCATCCGTAAAAGGGATACCAGGAAGTCTTGCGCCAGGCAAAGCACAAGGATTCGACGAGAAATACGATTTTGGGCTGAAATTACGGTATAATGATTTTTCATTTAACAGCAGAATCATGGATAAGGAAAGAGGTGCGTTTGCCGGTGTCGCCGGTGCGCTGAATGATGAATCGAAAATAGATGTGACTCTCGTTTTGACCGATTTGACCTACAATAAAAATATCACCGATGATTTTAATTTATCCCTAAAGCTGTATGCACGCCATTACGATATGGATAATTATTTCGAAATGTTTTCAGAAGGATTTACGGGAACAACGGATAAAGGGTATATTGGCAATCCCTCAGCTAAAAATATCACGTCTGGCTGTGAATTAACGACAAACGTGAAACGTGGAGACCATCTCATAACGGGTGGGTTGGTCTATGAAAATGATCGACAGTACAATGTCACTAGCATCAACAATTTTGACGATCCTCTGTCAGCGCCCATCGACACAAGTTCAACCAAAAACTTCAATAAAAACGTCTCACGACAAATAGGCGCTGCGTTCATCCAGGAGATGTGGGAAATCACCGCATACGATTCGCTCACATTGGGATTGCGCTTCGATTACTATGATGACTGTGGCGGAACAACAAATCCGAGAATGGCATATGTCCACGAGTTCAAGAATGAAATGATTGTCAAACTGCTTTATGGCAGCGCATTTAGAGCACCAGCTTATAATGAACTTTATGTAATAAACAATAGTGCAGTTGAAGGCAATACGGACCTCGAACCCGAAACAATCCAATCATTTGAAACTTCTTTTGAAGTGCCGATGTTTAAACACTTCAACTTAAATATAAACTATTTTTACAACATCATAGAAGATTTAATCCGTGTTGATGTAGGCAAATACAAGAATATATCCAAAGATTCTGAAATGCAAGGGGTTGAAGCTGAGCTCACATGTCATTTTGGGAAAAACAGATACGGTTATGTCAATACCAGTTATCAGGACTCGGAAGATACGGATGGGCATAAACTGCCCTATGTCGCAGAATGGATGGGGAATGCAGGATATAACCATGAATTTTTCAATTTTCTGAATGCAAATCTCCATATCTCATGGATCGGCGAAAGAACGAGAAGCACTTCCGATCCACGTACAGACAATCCAGACCCAGCCACACTTGTCGATTTGACCCTGATCGCCAGAAACTTTAATAAGACAATTGAAATTAAAGCTTCGGTATTCAATATGTTTAACGAGGATTTCGTTGCCCCGTCAACCACGCTTACAAACATGCCTGGCACTGACACCATCGTAGCTGCGATACCAAACGACCTGCCGCTTCATGAAAGAATGTTCTTATTCGAATTAATGTGCAAATTTTAAAACCCTAAGGAAATGGAGGTCGGTATGCCGAATAAAAGACTTTCCTTAACTGTTGATCCTTCGCCAATCATTGACATACTTTTAATGCCGTATGCTACAAATGCACTATCTGCCGCTATTATTGAACTCGATCTCTTTTCAAAGTTATTCAATGCTCCCTCAACATTTTACGAAATCAGGCAAATGACCGATCTTCAGGAAAGACCGCTTAGGATTTTGCTAAATGCATTTCTTATATTCAATCTATTGAAAAAAGAAGAAGACCGATACCATTTAACGATGCTTTCAGAGACGTTTCTTGTAAAAGGAAACCCTTTTTATCTTGGGGAAAGTGTTCTTGGACTATTGAAAAATCCCATTACATATGAAAACTTTATTGCATCGGTTCAAACGGGAAAACCAACTATTTACGATACGAACGATATCTTTGAAGTCCATAAAGGCGATGATGACAAAGCGCTGATGTTCACAAAGGCCATGCACATCAAAAGTCTCATGACCGGGTCTTCCATAGTAAAACAATTTGACTTTTCAAATTGCAACCAAATTGTTGATATCGGCGGAGGCTCTGGCGGCATATCACTAAGTATCGCCGAATATTTTCCGAAAATTCATGCTGCAGTGTTTGATCTTCCTCAAATCTGTAATATCGCAGATAAGTATATATTGGAATCTGGACTCGCCGATAGGGTTACAACGATTCCTGGAGATATGTTTCAAGACGATTTCTCTGAAAAATTTCCCGGCAATACGGATATTGTGCTATTTTCCAGAATACTTCATGACTGGCCCAAAGGCAGATGTGATTTATTGCTCAACAAGGCTTGGGATGTACTTCCCTCCAAAGGCATTGTCATAGTTATTGAAGCGCTCCTTTGCGAAAATCAACCACAAAGAATCACACCCTATCTGGAAAATCTCAGTATGCTCCTTTGGACACAGGGCGAACAATTTTCTGAAAAAGAAATCGAAAATCTTTTATCCAATGCAGGATTTATAGATGTTCGAATTTTTCCTATACTCGCAAATTATAATATAATTACGGCATGTAAACCCTAACAAGTGAATGAAGAAACAAATTCTCAAAAAATTCCCGGCAGAAAAAAGAGATTTGGAGTTTTATCGCAGACGTCAGTTACACGATGCCCTGATACACCACATCATCCACTTTGATGGTTTTCTTGATTTCAATCGGCTTGTCCGGGCCATAAGGTTATCTCTTGATGCAGAACCCTATTTGGGTTGTCGCTTTGTGGATAAATTCCCCCGGCCTTATTGGGAAAGAAGAGCGGATCTGGATAAGGTTGACCATTGCCACCTTGTTTATACGGAAAAAGTTGATAAAGCGATAGAGCAGTTTTTGATCCGCCCGATAACCGACGTATACAACGATCTGCATAATCAGTTCATGGTCATTCGCTCAAATACAGATACGCTATGCATTAAAACAAATCACATGTTATCAGACGGACACGGGGGGCTGGAGTATATTGCCATACTGTCAGATATTTATCGGCAGCTAAAAAAAAATCCCGACTATCACCCGCATATAAATGGAAAAGGTTCAAGAAGTCTTCGTCAAATAGCAAACAACTTCTCTCTTTTGGACAGGTTAAAAATCATCCGACGGGGTTTCAAAAACTGGAAAAGCGACCTGTTTCCAAGATCAAACTGGTCCTTTAAATACAAAAACGGAGATAAATACGACAGAGGATATATCATAAGAAAAATTGAACCCGACAAACTCCGAAAAATGAAGTCATACGGTAAAGCCCGGGGAACTTCAGTTAATGAAGTATTGCTTACCGCATTTTGCCATGCATTGATAAATATTTTAAAACCCTCTGATAAAATGCCATTACGTATTGTTACGCCTGTAAATTTCCGTAAATATATTCCATCCGGAAAAGGAGAGTCGATTTGCAACCTGGCGGGTGTTTTTCAATTCCGTATAGAACCGCAACCCGGAAAGCATTTTGATGAAACGCTTTCAATCATACGCCATCGAATGGATGAATATAAAAATGATTATCTGGGATTGGGTGACTACTCATACATGTTTTATGAGCTGTCTTTTCTCCCCTTTGCATGGGTCCGAATGCTGAACGACTTCTTTCTGAACCTTAACCATAAACTTAGCCCAAGGGGAATGCCTCCAGGAATTTCCAATATCGGAAAAATTTCCCCTGATTTTTACAGATTTGGCGACGTGACTGTCAAAAACGCCTTTCTTCCTGGTCCGGTCATGCACTCGCCTTACTTTTTGCCTATTGTTTCAACTTTTGGTGAACGGATAAACATTTCTGTGGGTTTTAGCGGGGCAAAACAAAACAGACCGATATTCGAAAACTTCGTTGATGTGTTTTTGGAAACCATTCCATCGTAAGGGATCATGCGGGTAATACCAAACTTAGAAAAAAATGCGCTTATCACTGGAGGGAACTCAGGTATCGGTTTTGCGACAGCCAAGCTTTTGAAAGAAAATGGTTACAAGGTATTCATATCAGGCAGAAATGCCGAGAGTATCAGAACCGCAGCAGAAGAGCTGTCTGCTTCACCCATTTTCTGCGACGTCAGAAAGTTGGATGATATCATCAAAACCGCATCACAATTTAATGAAGCCGGATTGGACGTGCTTGTCAATAATGCAGGGATTGCCATTCCAAAACCGGTTACGGATATCAGCCTGAAAGATTTTTCAGACAGCTTTCATACAAATGTGAGAGGCCCCCTTTTCATGATAAAGGAACTAGTTCCCGCATTATCCAGATGTAAAGGCTGCATCATCAACGTATCTTCCGTGATCACCAGGAAAAGCTCGGCAAATACTTCAATCTATGCTGCAACCAAAGGAAGTGTGGATGCCTTTACCAAAAGTCTTGCCCTGGAGCTTGCTTCCAGGAATATTCGCGTGAACGCGGTATCACCCGGTTTCATAGACACATCGATCTTTACTAAAAGAGGGCTGGTTCAGGAAGAACTTGACCGGATGAAACAAAAACGGCTGTCAAATATACCGATGAACAGGTTTGGAAAGTCTGAAGAAGTGGCCCATGTTATATTATCGCTAATTGAGTCTTCTTATGTGACCGGTTCGGTATGGGAAGTGGATGGCGGATTTTCTGCAGGCTGAAATAATCCCATATCAAATGTTGATTACTCATTAATAAAATAAGGGAGTTTAAAATGTCACAGGCATCTGAAACAAGCAGGCGTGTCCCCCAAAAAATAGAAACAAAAATATGGGCCAACGTGGCAGATGAAAAAGGGCACAAGACGACACTCTGCCATGGCTATGATTTTTATAATGATATTCTGGGACGATATTCTGTAAGTGATATCTTTTTTCTTTTGCTTAAAGGAGAATTGCCCGACCCAAAAGAGTCTTCCGTTATGAATATTCTTATGACCAGTATTATCAATCCCGGGCCTAAAGACTGGTCTACGCTGACAGCCATGACAGCTGCTGTCTCTCACACAACGGTAGGCAACAGCCTGATTGCAGGCATATCTGCCCTTCAAAGCCGGTATAATGGGGGCTTGTGTGTTGAAAAGTCGATGGAGATGTTTATCGACGCGGCTAAATATACAGAAAAAAAAACCAAAACGCCTGACCTGTTTCAAATCCTGAAACCTCAGTACCCCGACCTGCCCGGATACGGCCTTGACCGGCATGAACGTGATAGGAAGGTTTTAAGGCTGATAGAACTTATAAAAGAAGAAAATCCTGAGGGAGCTTATCTTAACTTGGCGATCGAACTGGAAAATGAAATCTCAAAAATTAAAAAAATATGGCTTACCATGCCGGGAGTCATCGCTGCCATCCTTCTTGATTTAGGTTTCAAGCCTCTTGACGGGCACGGAATATTTATCGTTTCATCTCTACCCGGTGTTTTATCGCATATTCTGGCCCAGATGAAAAAAGGAGGCTGGAATACTTTTCCGTTCTATGACACACCGGAATATAACCCGGAAAATATAAATGAGCTTACAGAAAACCAAAAAGTCTACGGAGAAGAAATAGATGGATAAAATATGGAATGATATGCTGTATCCGGATGGCCAGGTGTCATATCCGGATTCGGAGCAGTGGAAAATATGGCGGCAAAAAATAACAACGGATGTTGGGGGGCTTGCTGCGGGTTTCAGAAGTGAAATTCTTCTTCGCGGCTATAAGGTTATCGAAGAAATGACCGGTAATATTTCCTTTATTCAGGCCTGGGCACTTTCCATTACAGGAAGGTTGCCAGACAAGTATGAAGACCGCCTGCTGAACGCCTTGTTTGTGAATACAGCCATTGCCGATCCAAGATTCTGGTTCAACAGAACTGCAAGACTTGCAGCAACAGTTAAAAGTTCCCCGGCCGGTTGCATCGCAGCAGGTATTGCCACAAAGGATGGTGAATTTTTTTCATCCGGCCCTGCATACAATACCGCCAGATTTTTTAAAGAAACGCTGATTAAAATAAAATCCGGCGAAAGGACGCTTGAAGATATCGTTATAGAGAAGATAAAGAATAAAGAAATCATAACCGGATTTGGAAGAGTACTAGCCAGAGGAAAAGATGAAAGGAATGCCTCTTTATTAAAAATTGCTCAAAAATATAATCTTGACAAGGGGGCGTATCTTGACCTCGCGTTTAAGGTTGAAAAACTTTTGCAGCAACATAAATCCGAAGATCTGTTTATGAATGGCGGCGGACTCAGGTCGGCACTTTTGCTGGACATGAAGTTTAAACCCCATCAGATTATGATTTTCAATATGATCATGCATATTATAGGCCTTGCCGGAAATGTAACCGAAGCCTTTGAACAACAACCCGGACAATTCCTCCCCCTGACAGATGAGGATATCAAGTATACAGGCCTCCCCAAAAGACGGCTTCCCTCACCTTCTGAAAAACAATCCATTGTCCGCCAGAAAAATGGGAAAAGGGTCATTGTTATGGACTCGGTCTCCTATATTGAAATGGCAAACAGAGGCGATATCATCGTCACTGGCTCACATGGTGGTATGCCGGCAGCTGAACATGGTATTCGATTCAAACCCAGGTGCCTTGTGTTTAATGATGCTGGGACAGGTAAAGAAAACGCAGGCGTAAAAGGACTTGAATCTCTGGATGAAGCCGGAATTGCAAGTGCGGCTGTTTCCTATACATCTGCAAGAATTGGGGATGGAATGGACACCTATCATCATGGCGTTTTATCGACGGTGAATAACACAATGAAAGCCATGGGGATATATGAAGGAATGACTGTCAAGGATGCAACAGAAATAATCATAGGATTGGAGAAGACAGATGAATACTGCTGATGTATTGGTCGATTTTCTTGTAAAAAATGGGGTAAAATATATTTTTGGAATTCCCGGCGGGGCAATCGAAGATTTAAATACGTCCATTTTTAAAAATAAAAAAATAACCCCCATTGTGACAAAGCATGAAGCAGGTGCGGCATATATTGCAGACGGCTTTGCAAGAGTGGCCAACAGACTGGGGGTTTGTTTTGCAACAGCCGGTCCTGGTGCATCCAATCTGATTACCGCACTTGCAACAGCCTATGTGGACGGCATTCCCGTTATGGCGTTGACCGGCCAGGTGGCGACCTCTCTTTTTGGCAGGGGGGCTTTCCAGGAATCAGGAGATGAGGGTATAAATATCGTTAACATTTTCAAGAATTTTACAAAATACAGTACAATGATATTAAACGAAAAAAGAGCCCGATATATGATTGGGCAGGCAATCAGAACAGCCTTGACCAGCCCTTTCGGGCCTGTCCATATCAGCCTACCTGTGGATATCATGAAAAAAGAAGTTGAAGGCTCCTATCAGGAAAGCCTCCAGTTTGACACCAGGTATTTTGATCAGGAACGGGTAGCAACCATTGCAACCATCCTGAGCATGGCAAAAAACCCACTTATCATTGCCGGTTGGGGATGTGCACTTTCACGTGCCGCATGTGAACTGCGTGAGCTTTCCGAACTGCTAAAAATCCCCGTTGCAACCTCTCCCAAAGGCAAGGGCGTTTTTCCGGAATCGCACCCCTATTCTCTGGGTGTATTTGGATTCGCCGGTTCTCCGGCCGCAAGAGACTATATTCACCAAAATGACCTTGATGTTGTTTTGGCCGTGGGAACAAGCTTTAATGAGTTTATGAGTTCCGGCTGGGATAAACGCCTCTGCCCTCAAGGTCACCTCATTCATATTGATGTCAACCCTGAAAAGATAGGCAAAAATTTTTTTACATCCATGGGCGTTCCGGGAGATGCGCGCACAGTGATATCCCAGATTACGCGGGAACTGGAGACAGGATTTAAGAATGAAAAATACAGGAAGCCTGTTTTAGATGATACAAGAGAAATGAAAATACGATCATTTAAGGAGCAATATGCGTTTGAATATCAAAGAGAAACTCCAAAGGAAGGGGCCTATCACCCAAAGAATCTGATTATGGATGTTCAGGACGCATTTCCTTATGATACGATTTATTTTTCTGAAATCGGCACGGTAATGGCCTGGACAATCAGACATATGGTGGTGGATGAACCGTATACCTATTTTGTGCCTCTTGGATTCGGGGGCATGGGATACGCAACCGCAGCGCCTATTGGCGGCAAACTTGCCATTGGCGACAGAGCTGTAGTCGCTTTTGTTGGTGACGGCAGTTTTCTCATGCATGGATTTGAGGTTGCGACTGCCGTAAATTACAACATTCCTGCCATCTGGATCGTTTTGAACAATGCCATGCACGGTATGATTTATCATGGAAGAAAAATGTTCAAGGAGCCTGTTCCGGAAGGAATCCCCTCCAAATTCAAACGTGTCAATTTTGCGCTGATCGCAGAAGGAATGGGGGCGCGGGGCATTCAAATACAAAATGATGGTGAAATCACACGCGAATGGGTCAAAAAAATGAAAATCCTGGAATCCAAAAGACCTGTCGTTATCGATGTTATCATCGACGAGGAAGCGGTTCCACCTATCGGCAGCAGAATAGAAACCGTTATCCGTCATTTTACAAACTGACATCTGGTTTCAGTCAGAAACATAAGGACCGACTCGAAAGCCGATCCTTTTTCAAAAAACTATATACTTTAAAGAGCCAACGCTCTTTTTGCCAAAAAATGGCGTCCCCAAGGGGATTCGAACCCCTGTTGCCGGCGTGAAAGGCCGGTGTCCTGGGCCAGGCTAGACGATGGGGACATCGACAATGCTGAAATGGTGGGCCGTACTGGACTCGAACCAGTGACTCTCTGCTTAAAAGGCAGATACTCTACCGACTGAGTTAACGGCCCGTTAAAAAAACAGATGGGTTCTAACCAATTTTTAAAACCCTGTCAACCAAAAATATAATAAAAGTGACAGATAAAATCAGATAGCTGTCATAATACATGATAGCGTGTTTTGTGCACTCACTTTAAAATTTGTCTTTTTTATGCCATTTGACTGCCCGTATTGAACGGATTTATTTGCGCCAGAACTCCGGGACAAGCAGGATAATAACGGTATAAATTTCCAGGCGACCCAGAAGCATGCACCAGATGAGTATCCATTTCCCAAGATAAGGTATTGCCGCATAATTGGAAACCGGCCCGACCATGCCAAACCCAGGCCCGATATTTCCGATGGAAGACGCCACTGCTGAAATTGATGTCACAAAATCAACACCCGTGGCCGCAAGCAGGATGGAACAAATCGCAAACAGGCATACATACAATGCCAGAAATCCGATAACACTTTTCAGCACATCATCAGGCACTGCCTTGCCCCCTATTTTGACATGAGAGACAGAGCGCGGGTGAATCAGGGCAAACAATTCCCTGTAGATGTATTTGAAACATAACATCACCCGGATACATTTCATGCCGCCACCGGTGGACCCGGCAGATGCGCCCAAAAACATGCAGAGAAAAATTATGACCTGACTCATGCCCGGCCATAACAGGTAATCTGCAGTGGCATAACCTGTGGTCGTGACAATTGAGACAACCTGAAATGCACCGTATCTCAATGATTCACCCATAGAATCATAGTTTGAGCCATATATATTTGCACTCACCATAATGGTCAGGACAAACACAATGAAGACAAAAAAGCGGCATTCAGGATCTTTCCAGAAGGCAAGGGGCCGGCCCTTTAATGCTTGATAATGCAATGAAAAATTGATCCCCGACAGAAACATGAATATAGTAATAATGGTATCGATATACACGCTGTCATAATAAGCAACAGAGGTATTTTTTGTTGAAAATCCCCCTGTCGGCATGGTGGTGAATGTATGGCACAGGGCTTCATAAAACGTCATGCTGCCCAGCATTAAAAGAACAACTTCGGCCATGGAAATCAATGCATAAACCTTCCACAAGAGCATAGCTGTTTCGCTCAACCGTGGTTTTAATTTATCCGGAACCGGGCTGGGGACCTCTGCTTTATAGAGCTGCATGCCACCCACGCCTAAAAAAGGCAGAATAGCCAGGGACAAGACAATAATTCCCATACCGCCAAGCCACTGAATAAAACTTCTCCAGAACAAAATGCCTTTGGGTGCGGACTCAATATCGGTCAATACAGACGCACCTGTTGTTGTGAACCCTGAAACAGATTCGAAGCAGGCATCAGCAAACGTAGGGAATATGCCACCAAAAAAAAAGGGGAGAGCGCCCAAAAGACCTGCCACGGTCCATCCAAACGCCACAATGGCCATTCCTTCCCGCTGACTGATATAAGACGCCTGATGGCCGCGAAACATATACGTCAGAAAAAGACCCAGGCTTATCGATATGCCCATTGACTGCAAAATGGGCTGAACACTCTGATCTTTATAGTAAATGCCGCAAAGCAGGGGGAAAATCATGGTCAACCCAAGCGCAAAGGTCAGTATGCCCACAATCTTTAGAACATATCGCCAGCGCATTAAAAGAACTCCAGTTTGACGGTCAGCATTTTTTCAATCTTTGGCACGGCTTCCCGGATTGCGAAAATAATTACCCGGTCATTGGGTTCAATCACGTCATCACCAGTGGGAATGATGATGACCTCTTCATGAATAATGGCAATGACCAGTGCCCCTTTGGGAAAGGATATCTTTTTTAATGGTTTGCCTACAATATCGGACGTTTCAAGGGCCTCAGCCTCAATCACTTCCGCAAGTTCGCCACTCACGGAAATGGCGGACAGCACTTTGCCGCGCCTGATATGCTGCAGTATCGTATCTATGGCTGACAGCCTGGGACTGACCACCTGATCGATACCGATGGCGGACATTACAGGGAAATAACTGAATTTATTTATTTTAGTGATGGCATTTTTGGCCCCCAGGCTTTTTGAAAGCAGGGAAACCAGAATATTGATCTCCTCATCGCCGGTCAAGGTCACGACAACATCCATATCCTTGATATTTTCTTCGATTAAGAGTCCCTGATCCGATCCGTCCCCATTTAAAATAACGGTCTTATTCATCAATTCGGAAAGTTCATGGCATCGTTCCTGATTGATTTCAATAATTTTTGTATAAATGGATTTTTCTTCCAGAAATTCCGCCAGCCGCAATCCGATACGACCGCCACCGATAATTAAAACCCGCTTCAGGTTGGCCTGGGGCTTTTCAAAAATTTCCAGGGAATCGGAGAGTTTTTTTCTTTCACAGATAAAATAGACCAGATCGCCCGCCTGCATCCGGTCATTCCCTCTGGGCACGATCAATTCATCTTCCCTTAAAAGACCAGCAATAAGAGGCCTTGAATCTCCCAGCAACTCAGGGAGATGCGACATGCGCACGCCGGAAAGTCTGGAATCGGAATCGAGCTTTACACCGATAAATTTCACACGCCCATCTGCCAGCTCGCCCACATCCACAGCACCAGGTGCCTTCATCAGGCTGTAAATTGTTTTTACAACTTCTATTTCAGGATTGATGATCGTATCAATATGCGGGGCTTTATCCTTGAAAATTTCATGATATTGGTCATAATCCGCATTTCTGACCCTGGCCAGTTTTCGGGTGGCCGGGGACATGATGTCCGCGATCAGGCAAGCGACCAGATTATCCTCATCACTGTCTGTGACCGCAAGAAGGATTTCTGTTTCTTTAATGCCAGCCTCTTCCAGGATCACAGGACTGCTGCCGGAACCCACAATCACCTTGGCATCGATCGTGTCTGATATCCGTTTTACAGCAGCAGCGTTTTTATCAATGACAACGACATCTTTATTTTCAAAAGCAAGACGGCTTGCAATATGAAATCCGACCTCGCCCGCACCTATGATAATAATTTTCACACGATTTCCCTCAATCTGTAATATTCGCGGTAACCCCAGCCCGGAGAATGAGTGCCTGAAATATTGTTAATCTTTAATTCAAAAAACAGTCCCCGTAAATAACCCGTTTTATCTTTCCATCAGGCTGCTCAAGAATCAACGCACCGCTGTCATCCACATCCGTGGCTATGCCTGTGCAAGCATCTTTTGTTGTTACGACCCTTACCTGCCTGCCAATCGTTATGGTGTGTTGTTTCCATTCTGAAATAATATCGTGATCAACCAGCTGTTCTTTCATTCTCTTTTCAAATTCATCCAAAAAATTACCCAATAGCTGACACCTTGAAACAGGCTTCCCCAGGATCGTTTTCAAAGAACAGGCGTTGGGCTCCTGGTATTCCGGATGATTATTCACATTAATGCCAATGCCTAAATTAATATAATTGACCTGGGGGCCAGATAAAACCATTTCCGCTATCATTCCGGAAACTTTCCTTTCATTTATCAGGATATCATTGGGCCACTTCACCCTGGCATCGACGGGATATAACCTGTTTAATACTTTCGCAAGCACCAAAGATGCAAGGAAATTGATCATACTGCTTCTTTCCGGAAGCATGACAGGCCTCAACACAAGGGTAAAGTATAATCCGCCTGAAGAAGACACCCACTTTCTTTCAAGCCTGCCCCGGCCTTTTTCCTGGGTTTCCGCTATCACAACGGTAAAATCCGGCGCGCCTGCTTCTCCAAGTTTTCTGGCGTGTGTCATGGTTGAATCGATTTCCTGAAAATAATGAATCCTCGATTCTCTTTCAGGAAATTCCCATGAAAAAGGGGTGTCCGGAGACCTTGTCAATTTTATTGTACCGGGTGTGGATTGGAATATATAACCGTATTCTTCAAGCGTGTTGACATATTTTATCAAATCTTCAGGGGATATTCCCAAAATCCTGCCCAAGTCATGACTTTTTTTAGGACTGGAATCTGCTCTCAATATGTTAAGGATTTTTGCATACATGAAACGTTATTCTCAATTCTTTATATATGGACAATGATGTGTTGCAGATGGTTGATCGTATAATTTGAACCCGCCTCTGACTGCGAATTGAGGACGATCTTAGCGTAATTTTTCATGGAGGTCAAATAATAGGATAAACGCAGGACAAGGGGGTGAAAAAAACAAATGCTGACGCGCCTTCCGATACAAAGCTCATGCTTTTTTTCGGGCAGGAAGAATCTGGGTGCGGGTTGTTTTTGGACGGGGCGTTTTCTTTTCTTCTTCTGCCTCTTCTTTTTCAGCATCGATCTTTGGTTTGAATTTTTCCTGAATTCTTTTAAATGAAACCAGCTGGCCATTCCGGGAAGAGGGTGTGAGAAACGATTTCAATTTACGTTCCAGAACTCTTGGATGATGTTCGCTTTCAATGGCAAGCACCCCTTCAAGAATGATTTTCTGCAAGAGAAGTTCCTTATTGGTGCGCTCCTTGATCCGGACAGAAAATGGCAGAAAGAAAAAATTGGCAAGCACAATTCCATATAAAGTGGATGTAAGCGCAATCGGAACGGTTGATAAAATGACAGCCGTATCACCCACACCTGCGAGCATGGCAATCAGTCCCACGACACTTCCCACAAGACCGAATGACGGGCTGATTTCAGCCATGGTTGTCAACACACGCTCCGTCTCTGCCCGTCGTAATTTGAAAAAATACATCTCGGTATTCAAAACATCCCGAATCTGTTGTTTGGAATACCCATCCACCAGGCATGAGAGTGCGCGCTCGAGAAAAAGAACCGTTGTCTCCTCTTCATCTTCCTGAAGGGACAAGAGCCCCTGAAGTTTTGATTTTACGGATAGATCAACCAGAATTTCAATGATTTCATCCGGTGTTTTCAGAGGTTTTTTATATGAGGTGATCAACACTTTCAAAACAATGGAAAGCCTTTCCATCTTGTAACAGATAAGCGTCGCCCCAAATGTGCCGCCAAAGACCACCAGAAAGCCCGCCAGGTTAAAAAAAAGGCCCACATTTCCGTGGATCACAAATCCCAGGCAGAACACAACCAGGCAAACAATAAATCCGATCAGGGTTTTACCCGATGAAAACTGCTTAAGAAGTCCTGATTTTTTTTTCTGTTCCATATTGCCATCTTTTTTTGCTGAAACCATTTTGCCGGATAGCCCTTTCTAAAAGATCACTTCATGATTGTTTGTGTAAAAAATCAATCTGAATATGCATCCCGAATCTGATCCCGGGGCGACCGGGGCACACCATACGGCCTCTCTCTGGTCAGTATGATTTCCACCCGTCTGTTATCAGCCCTGTTTCGATAGGAATTATTTTCTTTCCTGGGCTGAAGCGATGAATACGCGCTGATATAAAACCGTTCTTCCGGAATCTGCATTTCCTCGATAAGAAATCGCGCCACAGAACATGCCCGATAGGAGGACAGCTCCCAGTTTGAGGGGAATTTTTCCGAATGATTCGGCACATCATCTGTGTGGCCCACAACATTAATCACATAAGGCGTATCCCTTATAAATTCGGCCACGTCTCTCAATGTTTTTTTCGCCCTGTATTTCAGATCGGCACTTCCCAGATCAAAAAGCAGATCGCCGGTTAAAATCACTTTTACCGCTTCATCTGAAACCAGATCGACAGATACGGCCTCTTTCAAATATTCGTTTTTAAATGCCTGTTTGCTGAGGTCATATAACCTGACAATTGATCCGGCACGCGTTTCTCTCAATTTATCTACGCCGCCCATGCCTGCATCAATGGTAGCCCCTGGCCCGATATCGGCAACTTTTTCATTGCCTTCCCCAATCATCATTTCCCTGTGGGCCACCTGATAAATATACATGACCACGAACAGAATAAACATGGTCATCATCAAATCCGCCCATGAGACAGACCAGTGAACTGTTTTTCCGCATTTCACATCAAAAATTGAACTTTGCCCCTGGAATACATCCATTGTATTGCCGGTCAATTCTTCTTCCACCAGATCCGAGATCACCCGGGAATCAACCTGAGGTGTGGTATTGATCTCATTGTCCCCTGTTGTCCTTGATTTCTCTGGCATATCGTAAGTTCCTGAAAATATATTTTTAAAACCCTTTTCTACCCTTATCGGATACAATAAACATTCTCTTGAATACCCGGTAAATAAAAACGGTCATGCAATGGGTCAATGCATTTTAAGTGCCAAGATGCACCTGGCCGGTTCCCCGGAACAAAACGGCAAGTAAAATATCAAATATATTATATATTTTTAAATAGTTATGATATTTTCAGGAAAACCGATACCAAAAAGAAAATGATCAAAGGCCTGTGGGTCTATAAACAAAAAAGATGAAAAATTTGCCGATTGCAGGCCACTTAATGCTCAAAGACTAACCATTAAAACTTTTCCTGATGTACTCAGGAAAAAAGCATATGTCACAGCCTGCAATGCCATCCTGTCGGAAAAAGCCATTTGAATGCATTTGCTTTTAAATGGATTATACACAGGCATATATTTTGCTTTTAAATTTGTATTTTCAGGATACCGCCAATATTCAACAAGAATATATTCAGATTTATAACAGAATGCCGATAATAAGATTATGAAACTTTCAGATAAAAAAATTCTGGTTACTGGCGCAGACGGTTTTATTGGTTCCCACTTGACTGAAAAACTTGTGTCACTCGGTTTCAATGTCCGGGCTTTTGTATTGTACAACTCTTTCAACAACTGGGGATGGCTTGAGCATGCACCGGAAAATATCAAAAAAAAGGTGGAAATATTTTCCGGGGATATCAGGGACCTATCAGGTGTACGTACGGCTATGACCGGCTGTGATGTTATTTTTCATCTTGCCGCCCTTATCGCCATTCCCTATTCCTACCATTCGCCGTCAACCTATGTTGATACAAACATTAATGGGACCCTCAATATCCTACAGGCCGCAAAAGACCTGAATATTGAAAAAGTCATTCACACATCCACCAGTGAAGTTTATGGAACAGCCTGTTTTGTCCCAATTACGGAAGATCACCCGCTTCAGGGCCAGTCGCCCTATTCCGCATCAAAAATTGGCGCTGACCAGATGGCCATGGCATTCTATTCGTCATTTGAAACACCTGTTGCCATTATTCGCCCCTTTAACACTTACGGGCCCAGGCAGTCCGCCAGGGCGGTCATTCCAACACTGATCACACAGATTGCAAGTGGCAAAAAAACAATCCAGCTCGGATCACAGAACCCAACCCGCGACTTCAATTACATAGACGATATAACCTCCGCCTTTATTGCTGTGGCAGAGTCCGACAGGTCCATCGGTCAGGTCATGAATGCCGGAAGCAATTTTGAAATCTCAATCGGTGAAACTGCCCGAATGATATCAGAGCTGATGGGCGTAGCCATTGATATCAAAACGGAAAGCCAGAGAATCCGTCCGGAAAAAAGTGAAGTATTGAGATTGTGGGCAGACAACAGCAAAATAAAAAGCCTTACAAACTGGGAACCGGCATACGCCGGCAAAGAGGGATTCAGAAAAGGCCTTAAAAACTGTATCAAATGGTACGGACAAAAAGAAAACTTAACGCTTTTTAAAGCAGATATATACAACATATAAGTCTAAACGATCCGTTCAGGTTCAACCTTATTGGAGGTGCATATGGAAACTTGGGAATCCACATTGGTTTCACCAAAAACAACCATTCTTGAGGCGATGAAAATCATAAACAACACACAGCTTCTGATAGCCATTGTCGTCGACGAAAACAGACGTCTATTGGGAACGGTTACAGATGGTGACATCCGTCGCGGCATTCTCCGGAACGAGCCTATGGATTCTCCGGTTGAACGCATCATGTTCAAAATGCCTGTCTATGCTTCCAGAACTGATTCCAGGAAAAAAATTCTCAATCTGATGAAATTAAAAGGATGTCTGCAAATACCTGTACTGAACGATGAAAAACAGGTTATAGACGTCAGAATGAGCACGGACTATATTTCAGCGCAAAAGGAAATCACCTCTCCGGTCCTCCTCATGGCCGGTGGCATGGGAACACGCCTCAGGCCGCTTACCGATGACTGCCCCAAGCCCCTTTTATGTATCGGCGACAAACCGATCCTGGAAATTATCCTTGAGAACTTCATAGAATATGGTTTCAAGAACTTTTTCATCTCGATCAATTATAAAGGGGAAATGATTGAAGATTACTTTAAAGATGGGAACAAATGGGGCATAAAGATTACCTATTTAAGAGAAAAAAAGCGTTTGGGAACCGCAGGTGCGTTAAGCTTGATCAAAGATAAATTTTCAGGCCCCATCATCGTCATGAACGGAGATCTGTTAACCCAGATCAATTTCGACCAGCTTCTTAATTTCCATAAAAATAATCATACCAAGGCCACCTTGTGCGTTCGGGAATATGATTTCCAGGTGCCGTTCGGGGTTGTCCAGGTTCAGGATTACAAATTGAAAGAGCTTAAAGAAAAACCGGTTCATAAGCAATTTATCAATGCCGGTATCTATGTGCTCGAACAGGATGCATTAAAAATAATCCCTGAAGATCAATATTTCGATATGCCGGATCTGTTGTCCAGATTGGTCGAACTTGATGAGAAACCAGCGGTATTTCCGATTCATGAGTACTGGTTGGATATCGGGCAAATGGTTGACTATAAAAGAGCTGACAAAGAATACGTGGAAATGGTAAACAATATAAAGACAACAGCCATATAGGTTGCAATCACAGCCTGAATCAGATAAAATAAAAAAAAGCTAAAAAAATCAATTGAATAAAAGGTGACCATGCAAAACGACTTACACGATTTTTTTGATTCCAATATGGCCCTTCTTAAAAAAAACCAACCGGAAACATATCAATTGATGATGGAATATGGGGATAACCCACTGGGAGACGTGGTTTCTTCACCTACCGGGAAACCGAATCTGAAAGTGACAAAAGAGGATGGCCAGATTGTCTTCCTGCATGACACGAATGACCCTGAAAAAGAGATACCTCTTTTTTTTCAGTGGGTAGCTGAAAATTCAAACGGCGTTGTCACCCTGATTGGCATGGGGTTGGGATATACGCCCTGCGCCATTCTTAAACAAAGGGAACATATCAGATATCTGGTGGTTTTTGAGTTAAACCCCGGTGTTTTTCTTCAGGCATTAAAATATTCGGATCTATCCCCCATGCTGTCTGATTCCAGACTGCTGTTAAGTGTCGGCCCTGATCCTGATATAAACAAAATCTTTGAACCGGCAGACTTGACCATGCAAATGGAACCCCTTCACAATTTGAGGCATATGACTTCATTTGCAATCAATCCTGATTATGAATTGTTAAATGAGAAGGTATTTACATATACAGACACCGTCAACATGGGCGGCGGCGCCATTTTGGGTACGGGACAAAAATTTTCTGACAACAGATTCAGGCATTTGAGCATCATGCCGCATAACAGCCTTCTTGAAAAATTAAGAGATGTATTCAAGGATGTTCCGGCATTTATTGTTGCAAGCGGCCCGTCACTGGATAAAAATATTCATTTGCTTAAGGAAGCCAAAGGGAAATCCGTCATTATTGCTGTGGATTCCGCCTTGCCAGCGCTTTTTTCAGAAGGGATCACCCCTGATTTCGTCACATCAATCGACCCCCTGGAATTATCTTTTGAAAAAATGGCGACAGTTGTTCCCTATGTCAAAGATATCGCTCTGATCTGTTCGTCGTGGAACACCGTAAAAACACCAAAAATATTTCCCTCAAACCAGATTTTCTGGTTTTTTGGCGGAAGGCCGATGGAAGGATGGGTGAACAGCATGATGGGCGGCAAACTGTTAACCGCCGGGGCATCGACCGTGGCCCATCTGAATCTGGCATCTGCCGTAATTATGGGGTGTTCGCCAATCGTCTTTGTGGGTCAGGACCTCGCCTTTTCAGGAAAGACAAGCCATGCAAAAAACGTTTCGTTAAGCGAAGATGATGGTGTGAAAATCCTGCTCGAATCAGAAGAAGTCAGGTGGGTGGATGGGATTCATGGCAATCAGCTTCCCACCAGCCGGGTGCTTGAAAATTATAAGCGATTTTTTGAAGAAACCATACACATGAACGAAGGGCATTATATCAATGCCAGTGCGGATGGTGCGCATATTAAAGGAACAGAAGTCAAAGACCTTGACGCCGTGATTGAGACTTACTGCGGCCATCCGCTGAATCTCACAGAAAGACTGGCACCTTTCCTGGAAAAGAAAAACAATCCTGATTATGATACATTTTTAAAAGAATTCCGGCCCATTTTAAAAGAAATAAAAAACTTGCGAAAACTCATCAGCAAATCCGACCAGAAAGCAGAGAGCGTTACCCAAAAACTGGAACAGCAACAAAAAACAGGGGGCCTTTGGCGTCAATTTTCTGAAATCCCTTCAAATACGCAAAGAGATATCCATGAAATCGATCTCTGCCATAAAAAACTCGATGGTTCCAAAAAAGTATGGTCCATCCTTGAAGAAATCACACGGGCAGGATTAAAGCAAAGTGAAAGAGAAAAATTCGCCATTTCAAAATTGGCAAATGACCCCAAAAAATATTCCGAATGGATTTCAAAAAACCTGGTACGCCTTAAAGGCATCAACCATGTAAGAACCCAGGTCCTTGATATCATCGAGAAGTACTTGTCAATGCTTGAAAAGCATTTTTCAACCGAAAAAAAACTGATTCATCAATTGAAAAAGGAACCGGACTCTCATCCTGTTTTATCTGATCTGGCAAAACTCTATTTTGAAATGGGGGATTATGTGCTGGCAGAACCTGTATGCGAACAACTCATCAATATCAATGCCGATGACGGGTATGCCAACTTTGTGACAGGGTGTATTGCACTGTTGAGGAATAATTTTTTAAAAGCCGAAGAATTTTTCAACAAAGCCCTTCACGCAGATTCTGATTTTGAAAAACAGATCACGGTTTTCAGGAACCAACTGGGATCAGACTATCTCTCCTATTCTGTATTCTTCAAATCCAAAGACAAAAATACCTACCGGAACATGCTTCTCAAAGGATTAAAAATATGCCCGGATCATCACCAGCTTCAACAAGCGCTTTTCACAGTTGCTGAAGAAGAATTGAAAATGATCATGACAGGCCCCCCTCAGGAAATGTCAGACGGGCAAAAAAGTTTAATTGACCGTTGGTACAGCGTCATAAAAGAATTCAATAGCCCCGCGCCGATTTTACCAAAAGAAAAAGCCGCTGAATTCGCCCGGTTATTCGGAAGCCTCCAGGTTTCTCAAAACAATCTTTCCGAAGCGCTTGATGCTTATAAAGTTGCATTATCCCATGTAAATACCGATCCGGAATATTATCTTCTGGCTGCGGACGCATGTTTTGCCATGCATGATTACGATAATGGTGTTATATATCTGAGCAATGCTGTTTCTATTAACAGGAATTATGCAAAATATTGGGAAAATATGGGGAACAATCTTTTCAACACCGGAAAATATAATGATGCCATGGCTGCTTATGAACAATGCCTGATCGCGCTCCCGGAAAAAATTGATCTCCTCAAAAAAATTGGCGATTGCTACCTGAAAACAGGAAATGCGGAAGCGGCAAAGGAATGCTACAGCCAGCTGAAAAATAAACTGATGCAGACAAACAAGCCGGAAAATAAAGGAATGGTTCATTAATTTTTTTCAGGCAAAAACATCAACCCACATAAAATAAGGTCCCGTACATCTCAACAAACACATGCAACATGTTTAATCGTGAAATACATTTTATCCGTTCTCTTTTTTCCAATTCGTCTATGATTCCGCTTCATGAACCCTGCTTTGCCGGAAATGAAAAAAAATATGTCACCCAAACCATAGACTCCACGTTTGTGTCCTCAGTCGGAGAATTTGTTAACCGGTTTGAAAGGATGATTTGCGAATATACCGGTTCCCGGTTTGCCGTTGCAACAGTAAACGGTACATCTGCGCTTCATATAGCACTTATTCTTGCAGGGGTTCAACCCGATGATGAAGTCATTACCCAGCCCCTGACATTCGTGGCCACGGCAAACGCTATCACCTATTGCAGAGCTGAACCTGTTTTTCTTGACATTGATCTTGACACATTGGGATTATCTCCGAAATCGCTTGACCTATTCCTGAAAAAAAATGCGGCCCTTAAAGAGGGTATCGCGGTCAATATCCATACCGGAAAACGCATTTCCGCCTGTGTGCCCATGCACACCTTCAGTCACGCCTGCCAGATTGACAGGATTGTTGCCATCTGCAATGAATACAACATTCCGGTTATTGAAGATGCCGCAGAATCTCTGGGCAGCACCTATTTGGGGAAAAAAACCGGCACATTCGGGCTTATGGGGGTTTACAGTTTTAACGGAAATAAAATCATCACCTCAGGCGGAGGCGGTATGATTGTCACTGACGATGAATCGCTTGCAAAGCGGGGCAAGCACCTGACGACCACTGCACGGGTAAATAAATCCTACGAATTTGAGCATGACATGGTGGGGTATAACTACCGGATGCCCAACATCAATGCGGCTCTTGCATGTGCCCAACTGGAAAACATTGACCTGTTTATCCAAAACAAACGGGAACTCGCATCCAGATATAAAAATTTCTTTCATAACACTGAAATGACATTCTTTTGTGAGCCGGATGGCGCCACATCAACCTATTGGCTGAATGCTGTTTTAGCAACAGACCTCACCTTGCGGGACCTATTTTTAAAGGAAACCAACCATGCCGGAATCATGACACGGCCCGCATGGAAACTCATGAACACGCTTGATATGTTCCGCCATTGCCAGAAAGACTCGCTTGAAAATGCCGATTTTATTGAAAAGCGCCTGATAAATCTCCCAAGCAGTGTGCGACTATGAGTGACTCGAATACCACGACGCCGAACAGAACATTTATCATCGCAGAGGCCGGTGTCAACCACAACGGCAGACTCGATCTTGCAAAAAAACTGGTTGATGCAGCAGCGGATGCTGGTGCGGATGCCGTTAAATTCCAGACCTTTAAAGCAGAAAAACTGGTTGCTTCAGGCGCACCCAAGGCCAGATATCAGCAGGATAGAACCAGCGCCGGTGAAACCCAACTGGAAATGATCCGGAAGCTGGAACTCAGCCAGAAAGGTCATAAGGAACTGGCCGCCTATTGTGAGGAAAAAAACATCCTTTTCCTGTCATCGCCCTTTGATCTTGAGAGTATTGACTTTTTATCGGCACTGGGGATGACGGTGTTTAAAATTCCTTCCGGTGAAATTACAAATCTTGTCTATCTTAGAAAAATTGGCGGGCTTAAAAAAAAAGTCATCCTCTCTACCGGGATGGCAAATCTCGGTGAAATAGAAAAAGCACTTGGCATACTGACCGGCGCAGGAACGGAACGGGATAACATCACCGTCCTTCATTGCAATACCGAATACCCGACGCCGATGAAAGATGTGAACCTGAAAGCGATGCTGACCCTGAAAACCGCTTTTGGCGTCAGAACAGGATATTCCGATCATACACTGGGTATAGAGGTGCCGGTGGCTGCGGTTGCTCTTGGCGCATCTGTTATCGAAAAGCACTTTACCCTCGACAAGACCATGGAAGGGCCGGATCATCCGGCATCCCTTGAACCTGAAGAATTAAAAAACATGGTCCGGGCAATCCGGCATATTGAGATGGCATTGGGGGATGGTGTAAAAAAGCCCTCCCTCTCGGAAATCCCGAATATGATTGTTGCGCGGAAAAGCATTGTGGCCGCAAAAAAAATTTCAAAAGGTGACATGTTCTCCAACGACAACCTGACCGTCAAACGGCCGGGGTCAGGCATCTCTCCCATGCAATGGGATGATATCATTGGCAGACAGGCAATTCGAAATTTTATTGAAGATGAATTGATTGAAATATGACAACTGGGCCCCATGAACAGAGACGCAACATGAAAAAAAAGATATGCGTGTTCACCGGAACACGGGCCGAATACGGGTTATTGAAACGCCTTCTGGATGACATAAAAAAAGATCCTGATCTTTGCCTGCAGATCGTTGTCAGCGGCACCCACCTGTCCAGAGAACACGGGTTTACACTTTCACATATCGAAGCAGACGGTTTTTGTGCAGATGAAAAAATTGACATCCTGATGGGCGCTGACTCTTCATCAGGAATATGCAAATCCATCGGCCTGGGATTGATCAGTTACAGTGATGCGCTGAAGCGCCTTGAACCGGATATGATCGTTTTGCTGGGAGACCGGTTTGAAACATTTGCCATGGCGGCCACAGCCATGATCATGCGCGTCCCGATCGCCCATCTTCATGGCGGAGAAACCACCCAGGGGGCGATTGATGAACCCATGAGGCACGCCATCACCAAAATGAGCCAACTCCATTTTACCAGTACAGAGGAATACAGAAAACGGGTCATTCAACTGGGAGAAAATCCAGACCGGGTTGTTAATGTGGGTGCTATCGGCACTGAAAATATCCGCAAACTTGACCTGATGGACAAAAATACCTTTGAAAAGAAGATCAACTTCTCTTTAGGCATCCAATCGGTCCTGGTGACATTTCATCCGGTAACCCTTGAAAAAGATACGGCCGGGGAACAGTTTGGCATGGTGTTGAATGTGCTTGATGAATTTGACCGGTTAAAAATCATTTTTACCAAGGCAAATGCAGATGAAGGCGGCATGATAATCAACCGGATGATCGATGCATATGCGGAAAAAAGAAAAGAAAAAGCCATCGCGTTTGCATCCATGGGTCAGAGGTTGTATTTGAGCGCCATGAAGCATGTGAATGCTGTTGTCGGGAATTCATCGAGCGGCATCATCGAGACACCCTCTTTCAAAATGCCAACCGTGAATATCGGAGACAGGCAAAAGGGACGAATCCGGGCAAAAAATACAATAGACTGTGCTGTTTCGGAACAAGCGATCCGGCGTGCCTTAAAAACGGCGTTGTCTGATACATTTGTGAAAAGCATTCAGGATCTTGTGAATCCTTATGAAAAAAAAGATACAGTCAAAACAATCCTGAAACGGTTAAAAGATCAGGATTTGACCCATATACTCAAGAAAGAATTTTACGATCTCGATTTCAACATCAACTAAAAAGAAAAAATGCTGAAAAAAATAATTGAGACATCCGGTTTTAATGCTGTGGTAAAAGGCAGATATGGATACATCGTCTACAATAAAAACGATATCTATGTGGGGAAATCCATAGAAGCATATGGAGAATTTTCAGAATTTGAGGTTGAAATCTTCAACCAGGTATGCACAGCCGGAGATATTGTTGTTGAAGTGGGTGCAAATATCGGAACCCACACACTGGTTCTGTCAAAACTGGTTGGACCTCAAGGCAGAGTATATGCATTTGAACCCCAGCGTATCGTGTTTCAAAATCTTTGTGCCAATATGTCGATCAACAGTATTTCAAATGTCGAATGCCATCAAATGGCTGTATCCGGCAAGGAAGGGTTTATCTTGCTTCCGGATATCCGGTATGACGTTGAAGGTAATTTTGGTGGTGTGGAAATTGACAAATTCCAAACAGGCCAAAAAGTGCCGGCGGTCACACTGGATGACTTTCTGGAAATCCCCTGTCTTAAACTGTTGAAAATCGATGTTGAGGGCATGGAGGTCGATGTTATCCAGGGGGCAAAAACAATCATTGAAACACACAAACCGATTATCTATATCGAAAACGACCGATCTGAAAAATCAAAAGATTTAATCGAGATTATCAGATCGTTGAACTACAGAATGTTCTGGCACTTGCCACCCTTGTTCAACCCGAATAATTTTGCAGGCAACAAAACAGATATCCACCCGGGTATTGTTTCAGTTAATATGCTCTGCCTGCATCACTCAATACATCCGGATCTGAATGGTTTTTCAGAAGTTATCGATTCCGGCTTTCATCCCATGAAAAAAACAGACATATAGGATGTCACTCTTTTCCACCGGAATGGACCAGAGAAGATAATGCATCTTTTACCTGCCCAAAAACCGAATCCCAGTCCCCGGGTGTTGGCTGCCTGAAAAGTTTCATGGTCGGATACCATGGGGTGTCAATCCGGTTCAGCATCCATCTCCAATCCGGTGCATAGGGAATCAGTGTCCAGATCCGTTTCCCCATGGCGCCTGCAAGATGGACCATGGCCGTATCCACGGATATCACAAGATCGAGATTGGCGATGGCGCCTGCGGTATCTGTAAAGTCCTTAAAATCATCACCTATATTTATCACCGGCATGCGGCCCTCAACCGTCTTTATTTGCGAGGCAGCATCCCCTTTTTGCAATCCGTAAAAATACACACCGGGAATGTCTGCCAAAGGTAAAAAATGGGTTAACGCACACGACCGGTTTCTGTCATTTTTATGTTCGGGGCTTCCTGCCCAGACAAGCCCCACCTTGAATCCATCTTTCTTCAGGTGATCTTTCCAACCGTCCACTTTCTGCAAATCCGGATAGATATAGGGTATTTGAGAAGGAATAGTTTCAAGTGTTGTGTTGAATATTCCGGGAAGACTCAGCGTATGGATATAAAGATCAAACGCAAAGTGGCGGATGTCTTCTGCCACACGCTCCCTGAGTTCGTCAATTCCCGGAAAATGATTGAAAAGGCCAAGGATTGGTTTTCTGGTCTCAAATATCACCGTTCCGCCAAGAGACTTCACCATGGGAAGATAACGGATAAATTGAATGGTGTCACCAAACCCCTGCTCTCCATGAATGAGGAGTCTTTTTCCGTGAAAGGAAGACCCGTCCCACATCGGCTTTTCATGAACATGCGGATAAATTCTATCCCATCCGGGAAGGTTCAAACGGGCATGATAGCCATTCCATCCCGCCGCATAATTCCCTTTTAAAAGAAGCACTTCAGACAATTTCACTTTTGCCAAAGCATAATCGGGCTGGATGTCAAGCGCCTGCTTGAATTTATCGATGGCCTCATCAACACAGCCTGTTGCCAGGAACACAACGCCAAGATTATAATAGGCTTCTATAAAATCGGGCCTCAGGCGAATCGCCTGCAGATAATTTTCGATAACCGCATCTGTCGGACCGTTTTGTTGTTCAACGGTTGATGCCAGGTTATTATAGGCTCTTGCGTAGTCAGGTGCATGATGTAACGCTTTTCTATACATGCCTTCAGCTGTTTCAAACCGGCCCCGGTTAAAACAAAAATCGCCAAGCCTGACCAGAAGCTCAGGATTTTCAGTGTGCTGACGCAGGAGCGCTTTTTCCGTTTTCGGTTCCTGAGGATCGAGTTCTGCCGAACATAAGAATGCGATGAATGCCTCCTCATGCTTTTTCAGGGCTTCCAAAACAAGCCCATAATGGAAATAATATAAAGGTTCCATCGGCTTTAATGCAATTGCCTTTTCGATCAATTCTAAAGCAATATCCCATTTGGCAACCTGATAGGCAATCAACCCCAATAAATGCAACGCATCCGAATGCGACGGGTCTTCCTGCAGTATCTGACGGTAAATTTCTTCGGCCTGCTGAAGTCTGCCAGCCTGATGATGGGCAATCGCTGATTCAAGCATATTCATCGTTGAGGCCATATCATTGCTTTCATTCCAAACCTTAACACTTCCTTTTTAAATCAGATCCATTAGAAAACGATCTGCGGAAATGGCCCTAATGGGTTCTGTTGTTATCCCCCAATTATTTCATTAAGTCCTTGAACGATGAGATCCAGTTCTTCAGATTGTGCTGTTCCAAGCTTTTTCCCAAGGCGATTAATCGATAACGTTCGGATTTGGCTTATTTTTACCCATGATTTTTTAGGTAGTTTTGTTTCCTCAAGCTCAAGAGTTAATGGAAATCCCGCTCTTTGAGGCTGACTTGTAATTGCAACCGCAATAACGGTACCTGAGTGTTTGTTAAATACGTCATGGCTTAATACGAGTATCGGTCTTAAGCCAGATTGCTCATGCCCAATGGTTGGATTAAGATCCGCCCAAACAATATCCCCCCTTAGTATTCTGGCCATTCGTCCATATCCATTCCGATACCTTCTTCAGATAAATCCTGTTCAACAATAGTGTCCAATTTGGCACATTCCCTAGCAAGTCTATTTTTTTCCATACGTTCCAGCTTTTCCGCTACAGCTTCCTGAATGGCACGACTGCGGTTAGGGAAAAAATGTGCTTTAACTAATAAATCTAATCGATTCAATGTGTTTTGTTCTATCGTAATTGCGATTTTTGATGTGGCCATCATTTCACCTCTGGTATGACAATATGTCATACTTTGGAATTTTTCAAGGCATTTTTGGGACTATCTATCGCTGAAGAATTCAAACTCAAATAAACCGAAAACCACAATCAAAAATACCCGAAATTTTGTTTTCACGTAAAGAACTTGCTTTATCAAAGGTTGTGATACAGTAAAATTGACCGCTATCACATGACATGCAACAAAATTCTGTATATTTTCGCTTTTTTAGTGTAGAACTTCAAAACAATTGCCGATTTTTATAGTAGGTTTAAAATTCGGCCAGATCTTATTCCATCTGACCTGACAATTTAAATTGATCGCTTTCTGATCAAATAACGAACAGGGAAAAATTTTTGTTTTCACCCCATATATACAAAACCGCAATTATAGGTTTGGGAAACATAGGCTTTCTGTTTGATCTGGACAGCAAAAGGAAAGACACATGGACTCACCTCACTGCATACAGAAAATGCTCTCGAACGGATATTGCGGGCGTGGTTGAAGTCAATCCAAAAAATATCGAACAATTCAAATCCCTGTACCCGGACATTCCGGTTTATGAATCCGTACCTGCCCTGTTAAACGATCAACCGGTTGACCTGATTTCCATCTGCACGCCCACGGCAACCCATTTTGATATTTTTCAGGACATATGGAACTTTCCGATAAAGGCGGTATTTTGTGAAAAACCGATTTCAACCGATCTGAATAAAGCGCGAGCCATCCTGTCTGAAAGCCGGGCCAGGGGAATCGATCTTGCCGTAAACTATACCCGAAGGTGGGACCCGGTTTACTTACGCGCCGCCCAAATGGTGGCAAGCGGAGAAATCGGGAAAATTCATGCTGTCAACTGTTTTTATACAGGCCAGGCCTTAAATGTCGGGAGTCATCTGTTTGACCTTGTGAGAATGCTCACAAAAAAAGACCCCATATCCGTATCCGGCATATCGCAGAACACAGCCATTCCTGATCCGGACATATCCGGGTGGATCGAGCTGGAAGATCATATCATCGCGACCTTCAATTGTTCCGGAAACCTCCGTGACCTTGTATTTGAAATTGATGTCATTGGTGGTCAGGGCAGGGTAAGGGTGATAGAAAACGGAAATAAAATTGACCGTTTCGTATTTAAAGGCAGTGAAAGATATTCGGGATACAGGGAACTTGTGCCTGAACCGGTTGGCGAAATAAACAGAACAGACCGGTTTGTCGATGCGGTCAATGCCATCGTTGACGTGCTTGAAGGAAAAAAGCATGAGATAAACTGTTCCGGACGGGATGGGTTTCTCGCCCTTTCGATCTGTGAATCGCTGATCCGTTCAGCAAACAATTCAGGAAAACCATTTGAGGTAGAACATGTCTGAGTTAGCCATATTAGGCGGAACGCCTGTCAGAACCACCCCATTCCGGTCATCTGTTTTTATTGATGATGACGAAAGAACGCTCATTTCTGAAGTCCTTGAGAAAAGAGAATTCTCCCGGTTTATGGGAAGTCCCACAGAAGATATTGAAAAGCAGCTGATCATGCCTTCGGCTGAAGCCGTCGACTACAAAAGTCAATACTTCACTTTTCTTGGCGGCAGAATGATCCGGCAGTTCGAGGCTGACTTTTCAAAAAAATTCCATTCTCCGTTTTCAATTACTGTCAACTCCTGCACATCGGCGCTCTCAACAGCTCTGGGCGCCTGCAACATCGGGCCCGGGGATGAGGTTATCACGACCTGCATGTCTTTTAATGCCACGGCAATGAGCATCCTGATGTTTAACGCCATTCCGGTTTTTGCAGATATTTCCCCTGCCAACTACTGTATTGACCCGGATAAAATCAGGATGGCCATCACCGACAGAACCAAAGCCATTATCGTTGTCCATCTTCTTGGTTTTCCCGCCCATATGGAAGAAATCATGAAAATCGCCGATGAAAAGGGCCTGTATGTGATTGAAGACTGCGCCCAGGCACCAGGCACCGAATACCAGGGGCAAATGGTCGGGACGTTTGGTCACTTTGGGGCATACAGTTTCCAGGAAACAAAAAATTTCATGACCGGTGAAGGTGGCATGCTGGTTACGTCTAGACCGGATCTGGCCCGAAAGGCAAGACTCATCAGAAATCATGGCGAATCGGTTCCGGATTCCACCTGGACGGACACCGACCTGATCAATATTGTGGGAATGAATTTCAGAATGACCGAGCTTACGGCAGCCCTGGGCATTGCCCAATTGCGGAAAATGGATGAAAACAACCGGACAAGGAAAGAAAACACATTCTACCTTTGTGAAAAGATATCCCATCTGCCGGACCTTGGCGTTCCGGTCTATCATGACGGCATTGTGCCCCATGTGATACCCTTTGTTTATAAAACACCAAAAGGCGGCCCTCACAGGGATATCGTCCTTGATGCACTGCGGGCCGAAGGCATACCCGTGGGATCAGGATATCAAAGGCTGATGTGCGACAACCCGGTTTTTACACGGAAAATCGCATACGGCGGGCATAACTGCCCCTGGTCGTGCCACCTGTATAACAGGAAGAGGGATTATGATCCTTCAGAATTCACGGTTGCAACGGACCTGCTTAAAAACAGGTTTATCTGGTTTTATCACATCGGCAAACCCAACGAAAAGGCCGATATGGATGATGCAGCCAAGGCATTTATAAAAGTATTTCAAAACCTTGACGATTTAAAAACGCTTTCAGCGCCAAAAGGCCCCAAGAAATATAAATGGTAGAACGGGTGACAACATGAATATCGTAGGAATCATACATGCCAGAGGCGGATCAAAACGGATACCACTGAAGAATATCAAGCTGTTGAACGGCAAACCACTCATATCCTATATCATTCATGCCGCCTTGGGATCAAAAAAGATGAACCGGTTAATTGTCACATCCGACCATCCGGACATCATGAGAATTGCAAAAGAATGGGGTGCGGAAGTGCCGTTTGTGAGGCCGGCCGACATTTCTGAAGATGTACCGTCAGAAAGGGTGACCCAACACGCGGTGACCTATCTTGAAGAAAAGGAGAACTACCCTGTAGACATTGCCGTAACATTTCAGCCGACCACCCCCTTCTGCCTTTCTTCGGATATTGACGGGTGCATCGATCTGGTTGTTCATTCAGATGCGGATTCTGCCTGGAGCGGTTATGAAATCACGCAAAGGCCGGAATGGATGTTTGCCATAGACAACAGGGGGTTTGCCCAAAACTTCCTTTCAAGCAAGATGTCCGGAGATATTGGCGTTTCCCAGAACCTTCCCAAACTCTATATTCCCAATGGCGGTATTTACGCCACAAAAAGGGATGCGCTTTTTGGTCAGAACGCCATTATCTGTAAAAAAAGCAAGGTGTGGATCATGCCATGGGAGCGTTCTGTGGATATTGACGAACCATTTGATTTTTTGCTGGCAGAGATCATTGCAAAGGAGTCAGAGGCCAGATAAAACGGTTGCTGTCAATCGGCAACCCGGATGATTATTAATCAATACACGTATACGGATTCATATGAGTCAATTTATCATTATAGACTATTCGGTTTCAAATCTCTCCTCTGTCAAAAACGCCATGGTTTATCTCAATTGTGATGTGAAGATATCCAATGCCATCAAAGACATTGAACAGGCAAGCGCCCTTATTCTTCCCGGCGTAGGCGCTTTTGGAGAGGGAATGAGCAATCTTAGGAATCTCGAACTGATCGATGTGCTGAACAAGGCTGTTCTTAAAGATAAAAAACCGATACTTGGGATATGCCTTGGATTTCAGTTGTTTGCCAGAAGCTCCAGTGAAATGGGACTGAACAAAGGCCTGGGGTGGATTGATGCGGATGTGACGGAATTGAAAGTGACGAATGATCTGAGGCTCCCTCACATCGGCTGGAACACGATATCGGTTGTAGATGATTCCCCGCTGTTAAAAGACATACCTGACCCCAACTTCTACTTTGTGCATTCATTCGCGATGCATGACAGACCGGAGAATACAAAGGTATCCACCTGCAGGTATGGCAGTGATTTCATCGCCACGATTCATAAAGAAAACATCCTGGGGACCCAGTTTCATCCTGAAAAAAGTCATGCCAGCGGATTGACGGTTCTCCGTAACTTTATACGATTTGTAGAAGAATACCATGCTTAAAAAAAGACTCATCCCCTGTCTGGTCCTGAGAAACGATATTATTGTCCAGAGTATCGGTTTTAAACAATATCTGCCTATCGGGAAGGCTGAAATCGCCATTGAATTTTTCATGAACTGGGATGTGGATGAAATCATCCTGGTCGATATCACGGCAACCGCTTCGGGAAAAAAACCGAACCTGGAACTGATCAACCATATTTCAAAAAAATGTTTTTTACCGTTGTCCGTGGGCGGAGGCATCCAGTCGGTTGAAGATGCAAAGAACGTCATCAGCGCAGGCGCAGATAAAATCATCATCAATACGGCGGCCATCCATCATCCTGAATTATTGCAGTCCTGTGCGTCCGCTCTTGGCAGCCAGGCCGTTGTTCTTTCCATGGATGTGAAGAAAAAGATAAACGGGCAATTTGAAATTTATTTAAACTCCGGGAAACAGGGAACCGGGCTCGACCCGGTCGATTTTGCCGCAAAAGCCTCCCGAATGGGTGCCGGTGAAATATTTTTAAATTCCATTGACCGTGACGGCATGAAAAACGGTTATGAAATTGACGTGATCAAAGCGGTAAGCGATGCGGTTCGTATTCCTGTCATCGCATGCGGCGGTGTGGGAACCATGCAGCATTTTGTCGATGGCATTTTAAAGGGCAATGCGTCTGCAGTTTCAGCAGCCAATATCTTTCAGCATATGGAGCAAAGCACCATTGTCGCAAAGGCGTTTATGAAGAAAAAAGGCATTGACGTGCGGCTGATCTCAAAAGCGAATTATGATGATTTTGAGTTTGACGAACTGGGCCGTGTTTTAAAATCACCCCGAATCAAGAAAACCTGGTGGTACTGATGCAATATTGTAAACGATGTATATACCCTGAGTCGCATCCCCATTACCTCACCTTTGATGATGAAGGCGTTTGCAGCGGATGCCGGATTCACGAAGAAAAGGATACGCTGGACTGGGAGGAAAAGTTCCGGCTGCTTGAAAAAGTCGTCGGGCATTACAGAAACAAAGACGGAGACAACTATGACTGCATCGTCCCGGTGTGCGGCGGCAGAGACAGTTATTTCATCACCCACGTGGTCACGAAAAAACTGGGATTGAACCCGCTGTTGTTGACCTACAATGAGCAGTACAATACCCGGAAAGGGATCCGCAATCTTGCCAGACTGGTAACGGCTTTTGATTGCGATCATATGCAGTATACGGTCAACCCTCAGCTGATCAAAAAGATCGTCAAAGTCAATCTGAAAAAATATGGGGACATTTACTGGCATTGTAACGCAGGCATGACCGTATTCCCGGTTCAGGTGGCTGTCCGGTTCAACATACCGTTAATCATATGGGGGGCACATCCATTGACAGAAGCGGTTGGCATGTTCTCCCACCTGGACCTGGTCGAAATGGCCAAAAAAGTGCGCAAGGAACATTTTATCAGGGAATTTGAAGGGCTTGTCGATGAAAAGGAAGGCATTACCCAAGCGGACATGACGCCTTTCCTGTACCCCACAGATGAAGAGCTGGAAAATGTCGGTGTACGGGGTCTGTACCTTGATAATTTTATCCGCTGGGATGCGCAGAAACAACACGAAGACATGATCCGGCTTTATGGTTATGAGTCCGGAGAACAGGACCGGACCTTCAACCCTTACGAGAATGTTCATTGTTTTGTTTCAGCAGGTGTACAGGACTACCTGAAATTTCTGAAATTCGGCTATGGCCGGGCAAGCGATCATGCGGTCAGGGATATCCGGCTGAAACGAATGACCCGTGAGGAAGCTATCGAGCTTTCTGTGAAATACGACCGGCAAAAGCCCCATGATCTGACCTGGTTCCTGAACTGGCTGGGTATTACTGAAAAAGAACTTGAGTACTATATGGAAAGCCACAGGGACCCGAGAGCCTGGGAAAAAGTCAACAATGAATGGCGGCTGAAAGACCCTCTGGAAAATCACATAAACGATCCGGGCATCAATCAGGTTCGCCTGGAGAGAACGGAAGTCCGTAATTATATTCATACGGTTTCTCCGGAATCGGATGACAAAGACACCCATCCGTATCTGATGGGGCGGACCTATCTTGACAAACGAAATTTCAGAGCTGTGACCGATTAAGCGAAGGTGGTGTGATGAAGTATTGCAGTAGATGCGTAATGCCCGATACAAAGCCCGGTGTCATCCTTGATGAAAATGGCCTGTGCAATGCCTGCAGGAATGTCACGAGAAAAAAAGCCACAGACTGGGAAAAGCGAAAAAATGATCTGCTGGAATTGTGCGAAACGATCAAAAAGAAGACCAAAGACAACCAGTACGACTGTATTGTCGCCGTAAGCGGTGGAAAAGACAGCACCTTTCAGGCATGGTACATGAAAGAGATCTGCAAGATGAGAGTCCTTGCCGTCTGTATTGTACCCCACCTGAGAACACGGGAAGGCATTGAAAACCTGAATAACATGATCACCGAGTTAGGTGTCGATACCCTTACCATAACGCTCAAACCGAGCACCTACCGGTATCTTAGAAAAAAATCATTTGAAGATCTGGGGGAGCCCAATTTTATCGAACATACCTCCCTGTTTGCAGGCGTATCCAGAATTGCCCACAATTATAAAATTCCGCTGACAGTGTGGGGTGAGGATATTTCATTTGAGTTTGGCGGGCGTTTGGAAAAAAAAGACGGATCTGCTGAAGATATCATGAGCAGTGACGTCATCAAAGACCGGACCATTACCAGATGGTACAACGACGATACGGTCAAAAAAGAATATACATACTGGTATCACAGGCCTCCTTCTGCGGAGATGGATAAATTCAAACTGACCAGTATTTACCTGGGATATTATGTATGGTGGGACGGATATAAAAACTACCTCAAGGCAAAAGAAGTCGCCAAATTCCAGCCACGGGCAAAAGGACCGCTATCAGCCAACATATTGGACTATGACAATATCGATGAAAAATTATGCGAGATCAATATCTGGCTCAAATTCCTGAAATTCGGCCTTGGCAGGGTGATTGACGGCTGCTGCTACCACATCTGGAACGGCAGGATGACCCGTGAGGAAGCGGTTAAGAAAGTCAAGGCATTGCAATATGAATTTCCAATTGAGCATTTTCAGGATTTCCTGGATTTTCATCAATTGACCCAGGAAGAATTCTGGGCAGTGGCCGAGAAATTCCGCAATCTGGATATCTGGACCAAAACAGATGGCCGGTGGCGGCTGACCTATCCCATCGAATAGTACTTTCCAGCATATCGGAGGCGTGTAATGAATGACAATGAATTATATCATCCCTTTCTCACAGGTGAACATATTTACCTGAGAGGCCTGGAAGAAACGGATCTTCAGGGCAATTACTACCAGTGGTTCAACAATCAGTCCACAGATACCTATACCCATCATGCCCTCTATCCCAACAGCCCGGAAAAAATGAAAGCATTTTATGAAAAGGCCCTTTGCCATGAAAACATGTTTGTCCTTGCAATCATTCATAAGGAAGACAACTGTCATATCGGCAACATCTCCCTGCAACAGATTGAATGGATCAACAGAAGAGCTGAACTCGCGATCATACTGGGTGAAAGAAACTATTTCGGCAAAGGATATGCAACCGAGGCAGGCAGGCTGATCATTGACTATGGATTTGACCGGTTTAACCTGAACAGCATATGGCTGGGTGTTCATGCTGAAAACAAGAGAGCGATTACCGTTTACAAAAAACTCGGTTTTATTGAAGAAGGCCTCATCAGGGAACGATTTATCAGAAACCAGACATGCTCGGACCAGATTTTGATGAGCATCTTGAGGAAAGAATGGCAAAAAAAATAGATAATGATCAGAAAAAGTATGGCAAGGCTTTTCAAGTTATCGGCACGGATTCCTGGCAGAAAGAGAATGAGCGCTATAAACAAATGAGGGCCGAATGGGATGATGTGGGGGAAAAACTCTATGTCACTAAAGCGCCGCTTCATGTGGATATCGAACTGACCAATGACTGCAACCTGAAATGCGCCATGTGCGAACGGAATTTCATGACAAGGGATGTGGGCTATATGGCATTTTCCCTTTATCAGAATATTATCGGCCAATGTGCCGAAAATGATATTCTCTCGGTCAAGCTCAATCTCTGGGGCGAGTCTGTCATGCACCCGGAGCTTAGAAAAATGATATCCTATGCCAAACAAAAAGGCATCGTCAACACCCAGTTCAACAGCAATGCCAGCCTTCTAAATGAAACCATCTGCCGCGATCTGGTGGAATCGGGATTAGACCGGCTGACGCTGTCCATTGACAGTCTGAAAAAAGGAACCTATGAACATATCCGCATCGGCTCCAAAATAAACCAGGTGGTCGAGAACATTGATACGCTCACCCGGATTAAAAAGGAGCTGGGGTCCAAAACCCCGTTCATCACCGCACAAATCATTCAAATGAAGAGCAATCAGGGAGGCATTCAACCCTTTGTGAATCAATTTAAAGACAAGGTTGATTATGTGTCGGTCACCAATATCTGCGCAGCCTCAGGTGACAGGCGGATTCTCAAGCAGTCCCTGCTGTCCTTTACCGGCAAAAAATTCCCGTGCCCGGAAATCTGGCACCGGCTGTCCATCTCCTTTGACGGTCATGTGACTGTCTGCTGCCAGGACTACAATTTTGACCTGGAAATCGGAAACCTGAAAGACAGCGATATTGTCTCCCTGTGGCACGGAAAAGCGCTCACCGAATTACGGGAGCGGCACAAACATCTTGATTTTAAAAACACCCTTTGCCAGACATGCACCGCAAATGAAGAATCCATACCCGAGGAATAAAAAACATGGACAGCGCAATTTTACCCAAATTGTTCGACCTTTTTAAATCAAACAACCAAATAGGCATCATGGAGATATGCGATCCCCTCCTGGTAAAAGCCCCCGGAGATATAGAGCTTCTGTATTGTGCGACAACCGCAGCCTATATTACCGGCAATACCAAAAAAGGCTTTGACTATTTCAAGGAATTCATAAATTTTTACAACCGGTTACTAACACAGCCGAATCCCGACAGGCATGTGATGCTTTTCCTGGGCATCAGCGTCCTGCAGATAGCAGAAATGGCGGAAAATCATCATGAAGAAAATAAAGCCGAGATCTGCAAATCCGCCGTAACAATCGCCCGGCATATGGCGCAATACACCGGAGAAAACCAGCTTTCCATCATGGCCGAAACCATGGGAAGCCGAATCGTGGAATCCAAGAGCGGGGCCGCTTACATCCGACACAAGTCACCTCCGGTTTTGCAAATTGAAACGACCAACCACTGCAACCTGAAATGCACCATGTGCCCCCGTTCATCCATGACCCGAAAAAAGGGATTCATGGATATGGCATTATGGATCAGGATTCTTGAGGGCTGGCGTAATAAAAAAATTGCCGATCCGAGCACTCACCTTGTGTTTAACACACCATATACCTTGGCCTATCCGGGTGGAATGATTAAATCATTCTTTATGGGAGAACCCTTACTCCACCCGGCGTTCGATGTTATGATTCATACCGCAAAAGCGTCCGGCGCCAGAGTGGTCATCCAGACAAACGGCGTCCTGCTTCATCAACCGGACATCAGGTATCGCCTGCTGAATGCAAGGCCTGATGGCATCGCCATCTCGTTGGACGGTCTGGATGGGAATACCTATAATACAATCCGAAAAGGAAGCGACTGGGAACGTATCCTTGCGAGTATCAAATTGTTACATAGGGAAAGAACAGAAATGGGCCTCACCCAATCCGTTGTCATCAATATTTCAACGATTTTTCCTGAAGAAACAAAAGAGAATGTCAACCGCGCCCTTGCTTTTTTGGATCCGGTCAGACCCTATGTTGACTATGTCAAGGGCATCACGCTCGACAGGTCCTTTGACCCTGTATTTTTTAAAGGCGCCAACAACGCAATGCAAAAATATATAAAAAAACCCTCTCAAGCATTACCCGTATCCAGGTCATTGTGTGATGAGCCATTGGAAAAATTGAATATCCTGTGGGATGGCACCGTCACACCCTGCTGCCATGATATTGACGGGCAGATGAAATTGGGAGATGCAACTCAAGACCGTATTGACGATATCTGGCAAGGAGATCAGGTCAAATCACTGCACCTTGCATTATTGAATCACGACATACAAAACTATCCCTTGTGCCAGGCTTGCAAAAGCCAGGCTTAAAAAATATGCCATGGCCGGTTCCGAACATTAGCCTCCCCACCTCTTTCAAATACAATCTTAAAATAGTTTTTATTCAAGTTCACCCGGGCAATATCCGATAAAATAGTTAATGCGTTTTGCTGGAAGTATGACAGCTGTATTTTTTTAAAAGCCCAACCCGCTTTTTTTCACATAGACAGCCCAAAAGGAGGTGATCGTAGGCAAATCCGGTTAATATCAAAAAACAATCATCGTTGATCAGAAAATGGGAACGGAATCCCAAACAACTCAATCCAAGGAGGAATTATTTATGGCTCTTAGAATCAACACCAACGTGTCGGCATTAAATGCACACAAAAATATGGTCAAAAATGACAATGCATTGTCAAACTCTCTTGAAAAGCTCTCATCAGGACTTCGTATCAACAAGGCGGCTGACGATGCATCCGGCATGTCAATTGCAGATTCTTTGAATTCACAGGCGATGGGTCTCGGACAGGCCATCCGGAATGCCAATGACGGAATCAACATTGTGCAGACTGCGGATGCCGCGCTTGAAGAATCCATCAATATCGTTAACACCATCAAAACCAAAGCTATCCAGGCTGCCCAGGACGGGCAGACCACCGACTCACGAGCAGCAATCCAGGCTGACATCGAAAAACTGATGCAAGAACTGGATATGATTGCCGAGACCACATCGTTCAACAATCAGAAGCTCCTTTTCGGTAACTTTACCAACAAAAAATTCCAGGTGGGTGCGTATTCCGGTGAAACGGTAAACATCTCCATCGCTTCATCACAATCCACCAAAGTAGGGCATGTGAAGACCGGCCAGCTGTCCATTGCAAATAATGCTGCCGGCGCAGTTGAGCTTTCCATTTACAGCAACCTGCAAGACAAGGAATTCTTGCTGGAATCAGTTAATCTGGCCTATGACAACACGGCTGAAAACAGCATTGCCGCTCTGGGTGACGCCATCAACAGAAAAAGCGACTCTCTGGGCATCTCTGCGGCTTACAGAGTTGTTTCAACAACGGCCTTGAATATCGCTGCAGGGACCACCGACTCCGGTTTTGCCATCAACGGTGTGACCATTGGATCATTGGATGTTCTTGATAATGATTCAAACGGCTCACTGGTAAAGGCCATCAACCTGAAAACCGCCCAGCATGGTGTGGTTGCAAGTGTTGACTCTGCCGGATATATGTCACTTACCTCGTCTGACGGGCGGGCAATTAAAGTGACCACAGGCGGCAGCGGCACAGAAGACGTTTTAAGAAACACCGATATGTCGACCATGGGCTATCTCCAGCTCAACCAGACAGGCTCAGCGGAAATCGTGGTTAAAAATATCGGCGGCGGCGCTGCAGTTGCCCTGACAACCGATCTTGAAGTGGCAAAGACCACGGATGCATCTACAGTGGCTGCCACCGCAAAAGCCGGTTCTGTTTTAACCAACGGATCAATCCTGGGTGCAGGTTGGATCGCGGATCAGGATATTAAAGGCGCGGATCTTGGCGCAAACATCACGACCACACAGAGTTCAACACTGAAAAACGGTTCAGCCCTTGCGGTAGATTCAGTGCTGGGTATTGGGACGCTTATCGGTGCCGGCACCACATTGGCCGGAGATGCAACAGTTGAAGCCATTAACAACACCAGTTCCCAGAACACCATCATATCCGGATCAACACTGGCTATCGGCAGCAGCTTCCTGCTGGCTTCAGCTGAAACCATTGAAGATACAATTTCAATCAAGAGCACCAATGCAACAGCCGTGGCAGCCACACTTGTTTGCGGTTCAACCCTGGCAACCGGCACGGTTCTTAACTCAGGACAGGTCTGGGCATCCGGTCTTTCAGGGTTAAGTGTGAAGATTGCCGAAACCGGTCCAACCCTTGCTGCAGGTTCTATAATAGGATCAGGCTCCACACTGGCCACAGGTTCTATAATAGAATCCGGCCATGTATGGGCCAGTGGGCTTGAATGTGGTGCAACTGTTAAAGTCAATGCCACTGGTGCGACAAAAGACTATTCATCAGTTGGCAGTGGTTCAACATTGGCCGCAGGCACGGTGTTTGAATCCGGCACAACATTTATGAGTGGTTTCTGTGGGCTTCTTTACAAGATAGAAGCGACCGGTGATGTAAAGGCAAATTCAACTATCGGTTGCGGGTCGACTTTGGCAGCAGGAACAATTCTGGCTGCTGGCTCAGTATTGAATGGTGGCCTGGGCAGTGGAACAATAACCATTATGTCCACTACCACAACTCAGGCGTCCTCGATCGCAAGTGGATCAACATTGGCGGCAGGGACATCATTTGTTAATCATGCAACACTGGCGTATGATGCAACCATCACAAAAACAGCCCCCACCACCGCAGACGGAAGTTCCGTTATTATCGGCTCGACCCTTAAAACCGGTTCTGTTTTGGGCATAGGCACGGTCCTCACCGAAAGTGTGGAAACCACAGATGGCACTGTCGGCCCGGGTACACTCACACAGGCCTATACCCTTTCGGAAGATTGGTCCTTGACCCAGACAGGCAACACGCTTGGCGCAGGATCTGTGCTGGAAGAAAATTCAAACCTTAAAGCCTCGTCTTCTATTTATGCACAGTTGACGACAAACTCTCAGATTTCTGTAATAACAAACACTTTATCCCTTGCAGCAGGTACGGTACTCGGAAACGGCAGCCTGATAAACTCCGGCTCAACACTGGGTGGCGCGGCCACACTCGCTGCGGAGGCTGCGCTTGATGCTGAGTGCGGATACACGCTTATCACAGGATCAAGTTTAGGTGCAGGAACCATTCTTGAAAGCTCGGGAGGAAACACACAAATTTTTACGGATATCACATTGGCTTCAGGTATTACCGTTAATGGCGGTTCCTGTGGTACGCTGCTTTCAGGTTCAATCATCGGGCAGAATTCCGTAATTGTAAGCAATGCCGTGACATATATCACTGCAGATGTGACGCTGGCCTCAGGTCACGCAATAGCCACTTCCGGCATCACTCTTGAAGCGGGTTCAAGCCTTGGGAATGAATCCATCTTGTTCAGCTCCGGCGGACTCCTTGTCCAGGCTGATGTGACCCTGGCCTCAGGTGCAGTGTTGGGAAGCGGTCTAACTCTTGGACTTGGTGCAAGCTTCGGCGAAGACTCAGTATTGTATTCCGGAAGTTCGACAGGTGGAACCACAATGACATTGAAGTCCCAGATGAATATGGCAGATACCATGTATTTGCAATCCGGGTCTTCTTTTGCAGCAGGCACGATGCTCAATTCCGGGTCAGTCGTATATGGCGATGCCACACTTCGGTCAGCCATGACGCTGGGAACAACCATGACCTTCTCTGAAGACTCAACCCTTGGCACAGGCACTATTATCAGCAAGGGCTCTGCAACATCCATCAAGGAAGGCTCAACCATTGGCGGTGACGCGACCCTGGTGAACAGCCTGACCCTGAAGAAGGACGTGATCCTTCAGGAGGGCTCTGTGATCGGTGCGGATTCTGTTCTTAAGGACGGCTCCACCTTGGGCTCAGCCATCACCCTGAAGTATGATGAAATGGTAGACAGCGAAACAGATATGGATATGAAATCCGGTTCTGTTCTGGCTGCCGGAAGTACCATTGCCGAAGGTACACTGCTGACCACCACGCTCACCGGAACCGACGGCAAAACCTATATTGCCGGAACGATTCTTGACGCGGCGGTTACAACCGCTTCGAATGTGACGCTTTCTGCGGATATGACCCTGCAGAATGGGTCTAACATCAAGGCCGGATCCGTATTGGCGACCAATACGGATGAAGCCGGTGCCCAGGCTTCTGTGGGTGAGACTTCATTGAGCAAACTGTCCGATGTAAGCGTACTGACCCAGGAAGGCGCCCAGATAGCGATTGCTGTTGCCGACGCTGCCCTGAAGGATCTGGACAAGGTTCGTGCCGATCTCGGTTCTGTTCAGAACCAGTTGACATCAACCATTTCCAACATCACGGTAACCCGAGTGAATGTTAAGTCTGCAGAATCCTCCATCCGTGAAGTTGACTTTGCTGAAGAGTCTTCAAACTTCACCAAAATGCAGATCCTGCAACAGGCAGGCACATTCGCCATGAGCCAGGCCAATGCCAGCGCTCAGGCAGTATTGAGTCTGCTTAAGTAAACGCGTCACAGCGATTGAAAAATCTACTGACACTGAACCATTAACCCAAAAGGCCCCGGTTTCCGGGGCCTTTTTTTTATTCAGACCTTGATGATGGCCATATATTCGTTCAATCAATTATCATATTGAAATACAGACCGTAATCGAAAAAAACATCTGCGAAAAATCTTCCCTCACACTGGAAAATCTTTCCTCTCTTAAAGCGTCCCCCACCCCTATTAATTATTTTTTATATATTAATTCAATACATTAAGTAAATGGCACATATTTTGCCACCATATCATCAAAATGGTTTTTTGCTTTCCCGTCTATTAATGAGCCGGAACATGGAACGTTGCGGGAACAGCATATGTATAGAATCAGACAAACGGAATAATGCCAAAAAGGTGAGAGAAACATCTGCCCTTTAAAAACAGGGCAGGACAACTCAAGGAGGAAAATGTTATGGCGCTTAGAATCAATACCAACATCGCCGCAATGAATGCCCACAAAAACATGGTAAAAAACGACAATGCCTTATCAAGTTCACTTGAAAAGCTGTCCTCAGGGCTTCGAATCAACAAAGCGGCAGATGACGCGTCAGGCATGTCAATCGCCGATTCCCTTAAATCCCAGGCCATGGGTCTTGGTCAGGCCATCAGAAACGCGAATGACGGCATTAATATCGTACAGACTGCGGATGCAGCTTTGGAAGAATCCATCAATATTGTAAACACCGTAAAATCAAAAGCCATTCAGGCAGCCCAGGACGGCCAGACCACAGATACGCGCGCAGCCATTCAGGCGGATATTGACAAGCTGTTGCAAGAGCTTGACATGATAGCAGAAACCACTGCTTTCAATAATCAAAAACTCCTTTTTGGCAATTTTACAAATAAAAAGTTCCAGGTGGGGGCATATTCGGGTGAAACGGTCAATATCTCCATTTCATCATCCCAGGCCAAAAAAATGGGGCATGTGACCACAGGAAGACTGTCCATACAGAATGACGAGGCCGGAAAAGTTGAACTCAGTATATACAGCAGCCTTCGTGACAGGGAATTTCTGATAGAATCCGTTAATCTGTCCTATGATAATGATCCCAAGCACGGGATGGGTGCGCTTGCAAACGCGATTAACAGGACCAGTGATGTATTGGGTATCTCTGCAGCAGCATTTGTCACAAGGACCACCCAACTCAATATTGCCGCAGGCACCACAGATCAGGACTTTCAGATCAATGGCGTTAAAATAGGGTCCATGAATGTTCTTGAAAATGACTCGGACGGAGCACTTGAGAAAGCCATTAATTTAAAAACCTCTCAGCATGGTGTGGTGGCAAGTGTGGACAGCGCAGGCTATATGACACTCACCTCGGTTGACGACCGGGCAATCAAAGTCACGACAGGTGGTTCCGGAACAGAAGCTGTTTTCAGCAATACGAACATGTCCACATTCGGTTATATTCAACTCAACCAGATCGGTGCTGCGGAGATATTTGTCAAAGATATCGGCGGGGGCGATGCAATAGCCATTACGTCCGATCTTGAAATTGCCAGTGATACAACCCCGTTTACCATGGATGCAACCATTAAAGCAGGCTCCATACTGGCCGGAGGATCCGTTCTCGGTGCCGGCTGGATCGCTGATCAGGATATCACGGGGGCCGACCTTGCATCTGATATCGTGACAATAGCGGAATCCACATTGGAAGCCAGTTCTGTTATGGCGGCAAATTCCATCCTTGGCAAAGGAACCCTGATCGGAGCCGGTACTGAATTGCAAGGAAACGCAAAGATTGAAAAAGTGGGTAATACCAGTTCCCAGAGCACGGTTTTATGCGGTTCGACACTGGCCCTTGGAACGAGTTTTATACTGGGGTCAACCGCACTGATTTCAGATGATGTCTCCATTCAAGTGACCAATGCCACAACATCCGATGCCATTTTAGAAAGCGGCTCAACCCTGGCCATTGGAACCGTACTTAAAGGCGGTACGGAACTGAGTGGCGGGATTACCTGCGGCGGGGTAATAAAAATCAGCCAGACGGCAGCCACAACGGCAAATTCGACCATTGGTTCAGGGTCCACGCTGGCTGCTGGAACCATGCTCAGATCCGGTACGGCACTGACTGGCGGCCTTGGCACCGGAACCATTACCATCAAGCAAACATCAGCCACAATGGCAAACTCGATCATTGGTTCAGGGTCCACGCTGGCTGCAGGGACCATGCTTAAATCAGCAACAGATATCAGTGGTGGCCTTGCCTGTGGAACCATTACAATCAAGCAGACAGCCGCCACGGACAATAATTCAACAATCGGATCAGGGTCCACACTGGCTGCGGGAACGGTATTGGTCGCTGGCACCACTTTGGCAGGCAATGGACTTAGCGGTACAACAGCCACAATCGATCAGACGACAACAACCAGTTCCACCACGGCAGCAACCGGAACCACGCTGGCTGCAGGCACATCTTTTGTCAGCCATGAAACCCTGAATGCGGATATTGTCACCACACAGACCAATGCCACCACAGCAAACGGCAGCTCAGTCACAGTCGGCTCAATACTTAATGCCGGAACCGTTCTGGGTGCAGGCACGGTTCTTACTGAAAGTGTGGTCACAACAGATGGAACGATGGGACCTGGCACGCTGACGCAAGCATTTACACTCGCAGAGGATACCACACTGCAGCAGACCGGAAACCTGCTGGGTGAAGGATCGGTGATCGCTGAAGACTCCATTCTTCGAGCCTCATCAGCCATATATACCAATGTTGTTTCCAAAAATTCGGCATCGGTATCCAGTACATGGGTCCTTTCAGCCGGTACGGTATTGGGAAGAAGCACCATTCTGAACAGCGGATCGACCATAGGCGGGGACGCAAAGCTCTTATCCACACTGACGACAACCAACTCAACCACAACCCTTGGCGCAGGCACCATTCTCGGCGAAGGAACGATACTCAATACCGCAAATGGAACCATAATAGCTGCAGACATTACGTTACTGCAAAATGTCACCGTGGGAAATCCGGCAGGCGCCACGACCCTGATTACCGGATCTATCCTGGGGAACGGGACGGTACTTGATCTGCTCAACACGAGCAATATTGCCGCAGACATTACATTATCGCAAACCAAAGTGATGGCCGTTGACGATTTTACCCTTCTGACCGGATCAGTGTTAGGTGACGGAACAATACTTGATACGAGCAATCAATCGAATATAATCGCTGCAGACATTACATTGGCTTCCGGAGCTGCATTCGCTGCCGGAGCTGCAAATACGTCATTTGTGCTCATAGCCGGTTCAAAACTCGGCGAAAACACGTATCTCACATCAGGCAGTCAGACAGGCGGGGCACGTATCACAACAAAAAGCGCCATGCTCCTGGGTAGTGGAGGGATGCTGCTTGGGGCAGGCTCCTCTCTTGCGGAAAACAGCCAGATCCTGTCCGGCTCAACGGTCTGGGGAGATATCACACTTGCAGCCAATATGACGCTGGGTGGGAATATGACATTTGTCAGCAAGTCCACGCTGACTGCAGGGAGTCAGATTTCAACGGGTGCAGCAACGTCGATACAAACAGGGTCGATTATCGGAGGGGATGCAGAAATACTTCTGGATATGGCATTAAACAATGACATGATCCTGAAAAATAACTCCGTGGTTGCCAAAAATTCCGTTCTTAAAAGCGGTTCCACATTTGGCGCTGCAATAACACTCAAAAACGATGAGATTGTATCAAGCGTAACAGATATGGACATTAAAGCCGGTACAATACTGGCAGCCGGAAGCACCATCGCCAAAGGCACATTAATCAGTGACGAAATCACCGATATAAATGGCAAAACCTATTCAGCCGGAACGATTGTCGACAATGACATTACAACGCTGAACACACTGACGCTTACCGCAGACATGACCTTGCAAAACGGCTCCACAATCAAGGCAGGCTCTGTACTGGCAGCCAACAACTACAAAGGTGGCGCAAAATCACAGGTCAGCGAAATGGAGCTGAACAAGCTGGCCGACCTGTCTGTTTTGACGCATGATGAAGCCCAGGTGGCTATCTCGATAACGGATGCAGCGCTCAAGGATCTTGACAAAATAAGGGCTGATCTGGGTTCAGTTCAAAACCAGCTCTCATCAACGATTGCCAATATCACGGTAACAAAGGTCAATGTGAATTCGGCGGAATCAGCCATCCGTGAAGTTGATTTTGCGGATGAATCATCCAATTTCACCAAACTGCAGATCCTGGCGCAGACCGGTTCTTTTGCCTTGAGCCAGGCAAATGCCAGCGCCCAGAACATATTGAGTCTTTTGAAATAACCAAAAGGCAGGCATACGTCTCAGTGACACATCGATGTAACAAAACGGCAGAGTTTTTATAGCTCTGCCGTTTTGTTATTTTTAAGAATTCTCTAATGTTTAACTCCGGTATTTCCGATACTATACTTATAAAAGAAGGAATTTTAATCATGGCATTAGGAACTATTACAAGCCTTGGCGTCGGGTCCAATCTGGAGCTTCAGGATATACTTGACAATCTCCGTAAAGTTGATGAAAACACACTCAACCTGAAAAAAACCGATAAATCAAAACTGGAAGAGCAGGTTGTCGAGTTTGATTCACTCAATGCCAAAGTATTAAACATGAAATCAAGTGCGCTTTCCCTTTCTCTGGAATCCAATTTTCTTGATAAAAGCGCCAGTGCGTCTGATGAAGACATTGTCACCGCATCTGTGCAATCCAGTGCGTCTGATAGCGGATATTCCATTGAAATAACACAGCTTGCAACAAAAAGTTCATGGCAAAGCGTCGGCGTGGAAAGTGCGGAATCATTGGTTTACGCTTATCCGTCTACAGGGATCGCCAGTCAATCCGAAACCGTCATAACAGAAAACACGAGCTTTGCTTTCACCATCGGCCATGGAGATAGTCAGAAATCCATTCAGCTCACGCTTTTAAAAAATTCAGACCTTGAAGCTGTCGCAGATGACATCAACAATGCCGCAGGCAATCAAACAGACGATGGAAGCACCTATGTAACCGCAAGTGTTGAAGAAAAAGACGGCGGATATTACATACATCTTAAATCAACTGAAGAAAACACGGCCAAAAACAATCAGATTCTGATATCCGAGGGCCCTACAAGCTTTATTAGCCCGGATATTACCTTTTCCTACCAGGTTGGCGCAACCGGTGGAACCACCTATATTGCCGTCCCTCCTGGCACGACCTATGCGGCAATTGCATCCATTATCAATGATGATCCCTCAAACACAGGCATAGACGCATCTGTGATCGATGACGGTAGCGGAGAAAATTCGTATCACCTGACCCTGACCGCAAAAGAGACCGGGGAAGATAACCGTATTTACCTGAATGGATTGACCATGGAAGAGGTGCAAGGTAAAGATACATCTCTTAATTCCAAATTCTCTATAAACGGAGTTGCCTATCAGAGGCAGAAAAATGATACTATTGAGGATGTCTCTCAAGGCCTGACCCTGAATCTGAAAAAAGAAGGCAAAACCACCATCTCAATATCTTCGAGCATGGAATCTGTAAAAACAGAAATCAATGATATGATCAGTGCCTACAATGAAATTATCCAGGAAATCAAAACAAAAAGTGATTATGATGAAGAATCTGAGGAAGGCGGCGTATTTTATAACGTTTCATCCGTAAAAACACTGGGCTATAATTTAACAAGACTATTAAGCGCAAATGTGAATACAGGCGGCAGCATTACATCTCTCTATGACCTTGGCATGAAAATAGACAGGGATGGCACAATCACCATTGATGAAGACGTTTTTACGGCTGCCTTTGCATCCAACCCTGAAGCAATAAAAGATCTTTTTATTGGAAACAAAGATAAAGGCATAGAGGGCCTTGGCGATAGTCTGAATAATTCCCTCCGCAGCATGACGGATTCCACAGGAAAACTGGCGCTGGAAATTGATTCTGCTGAAGCAAAAATCACCAGATTGACTGAGACAATTGAAATTACTACGGAAAGACTTGATAAAAAATATGAACTCCTTGCCAGACAATTTGTCCAGCTTGATGCCTATATCGGAAAAATGAATGCCCAGTCTCAGTACCTGGATAGTATAATTGAATCCTTTAATGCAACGATGAATAATAACAAATAAACTCTAAATTCCGGAGGTTTTTTTTGATGATGACAAACCCAGGATATAATACGTATAGAGATTCTCAGGTCTACGATGAAATGGACCCGAAAAAACTCATCCAGATGCTGTATGCAGGCTGTCTGAAATTTTTACGTCTTACAAAAGAAGGCATCGAAGAAAAAAATATTGCCAAACGGGGGGAAAATCTGGGGAAAGCCATCGCAATCGTTTCAGAACTGAATTCCAGTCTTGACAAAAATATCAAAGACGATTCTATTGAATTTTTAAGAGGTTTATATGCAGCGATGTTGACTGAACTTCCCAAAGTGTCATTGGATAATAACATAAAAACAGTTGATCTTGCGATTTCCTATATAAGCCGCCTTAAGGAGATATGGGAAACGAATGTGATGGGAAACAGGAGTACAGTTTCAAAACCACCTATAAAGATGGTTGACAATAAAAATCAACTTATGAAAAACACCCATAATAACCTGGGCCATAAACCTAAACCTGTATCGAAAAATATCAAGGATAATGGGTACGGTATATCTCCTAAAGCAGGGCTCAATCGCAGATCTTTTTCTGCATAACGGAATAATGCAAAGATGGAACATGAAATTTCAAATTTAATGGAATCATTGACGCTGTTTATGGATATGCAGGAAGCGCATTTAAAAGCGTTTGACACGGAACTTATGCCTGATATAAAAAAACAGAATTTTGAAAGATCCCAAGCATTTGAGGATCTGAAAAATATGTTGAACCAGGAGATGAAAACCATTAAAGACAATGAAAGCCATTTGGGGCTTGCAAAACAGTATTCTGAACAAATTTCATCCATACTGTCTGTGGAAACGCTTTTAAAAGAACGCATTCTCATATATAAAGAAGAGCTTCAAAGCCACATGAAGCAAATCCAGAACGGTAAAAAAGCGATGAAAGGTTATGGTCAACTTGGGGCAGTCCATGCACCCAAAGTGATGAGCAAATCCGGTTGACCTATTTTATAAAGAAAGGAGGACATAATAATGAACACCCTAAGTTCAAATGCAGCAACAAATATTGAGCCTGTGGTTTCATCACCATCATCAAAGCCTGAAGAAACCAAACCCCTTGTGTCTCTGGGCAGAGATGATAACCGGAAAGCAGGCAAACCCGATGTCATCTCATCGGCAAAAATGGACACCATTGTTGAAAGCTTAAATGATTATATGGATATGCTTCAGACCACGCTTGGTTTCAGCGTAGATAAAAGAGCTGAACAAATTGTTGTTACGGTAAAAAATCGTGAATCTGGTGAAATTATCAGGCAAATTCCGTCAGAAGAGTTATTGGCCATTCAGGAAAAAATGGAAGAGCTTACAGGCCTTATTTTAAATAAAAGAGCGTAAGCGAATCCGATGGTTTGCCTGTTGTATGATTTAAATTACCGCAGGACTTTCTCCTGATGTGAATAGGGGCTATCCGAAATAACCATCTGAATGGCCTCGCACGTTTTTGTATTAATGACGACCGGCCCGATGAGATTAGCGGTAATATCGGGAGGTTCGTCGTCTGAGATATTGACAACCGCATAAAGAACGAGATTCGATTTATCCATATCTTCCCATTCCATTTCCCTGATCGCTGGCTGAAGATCAACCGAATAATCAGGTTGAAATAAAAGCGGGTCAATCACAATCATGGCAAGATCCGGGTCATCAACAGACTGATACCAGCAGAAGGGCCTTGTTTCTTCCCTATCGAGAAGCACATACCGTTTGTGAGCCCGAAAGCCCAACATCCCGCCTGAAGGCATGGAAATGATTTTCTGCTCGTTAATTTCGATTTCACCGAATCTTCTGGTTTTGATCTTCAATACCTTACTCCTTACGATCCTTCTTACTACGCCATAGATCGACAACCTGATCAATTCCCTTTAGTGCTTTTCTGGCAGCCTTTTGATTTTCTTCCTGAATCCTTTCATACACTTCGTGCCGCAAAATGGAGACTTCTCTTGGCGCTTCAATACCTATCCTCACACCACTCTTGCTGATTTCAAGAATACTGACGTAAATATTCTCCCCAATTTTTATCTTTTCACCGGTTTTTCGTGTCAGGACAAGCATGTGCCTCCGGTCTTCTCGTCTTATCAAACAATCTGTAACTGAATTTTATGAGACATTTGTTATAAATAATCAACCAGGCTGAGTTTTAAAATCTTTGCAGACGAACTTAGCGCCGCTTCATAGGTCAATTCCAATGCATTCAAATTCATAATCGCTTCGACAATATCTGCTTCTTCCAATGAAGCCCGTCTGTCTGTAAGGGTCAATTTTATTTCAGCACTGACGGACTCCCTGATTTCAAGCCGGTTATACCGGATTCCCGTATCAGCAACAAAGGATTCGATATGATTAAAATGAGTATCCAGCCTAGTCAGGGTTCTTGATATGCCGTCAACGTCATTATCGAGCAGATAACCCTTCAAATCAATCAGGGTATTGAAAATGCCCCATTCTACGTCCCTGTTGCTTGACGTCACCGGAGTATTGTCGTCATATGCATCAAAACCTAAGATGGATGCCGCACTGTTTGTCGCATGTGTGCCGGTCTGCCACAACAGATCAAGTTCGTCAAGCGTTGTGCCATTTTCCTTGATGGTATATTTCCGGGTCTCAGGATCAAAAGTAACCGAATAATCGATGCGATTCCCCAGTCGTCCGGATTCATCTTCCATGGCTTTTTCAATGGCGGAAGCCAGATCCTCAAAACGTTCGTAGGTCCCCGTTGGGATTGATGCCGTCAATTGGCTTACCTGGTCGCTTGTTGTACCGTTTACGAGCTCCTTAAAATCGATCAAATTATTTGTATTGTCAATAACAATATGGATAACCGTTTCATCACTCTGCAGATGAAGCGCATCCAGATCGTCCTTGAAAGCAAATCCAAGAACAGATGCCGCACTATTATCCGAATTTTCTCCTGTCTGCCATAACAGATTCAACTGATCAAGCGTCGTACCGTTTTCTTTGAAGGTGAATCGTCTGGTATTGGCATTGTATTCGACTTCATAATCTATACCGAATCCGGACTCGCCGGAAGCAGCCTCCATTTCCGATTCAATGGCTTGGGCCAGAACGGAAAGATCCGAATAGTTACCTTCCGGAATCTTGATGGACATAGTGACGCTCAGTATTCCATCTGAATCGACCTCCTCAAAATCAATGGCATTATTGTTGCTGTCTATCACAATGAGAACCGGCTCATTGTCGCTTGTATAGGATGTATTTTCAATTTCATCATCCACAGAATAGAAATCAGCCGTGTTCCCTCCGATAATGGTCATTCCCGCAGGCGAATGGACATTTCCCGTGAGAGTCAACGCGGCGTCATTGGCAAATCCGTCTCCGGTATTCGCAATGGTCAGCACCCGGTTGTTTGCCAGTTCAAAATTAATCATGTTTCCTGTCAGAGCGAACGTTGCATCTGTGCCAAATGCCGACTCAAGCCGGGCCTGAAGATCCATGAGGATTGATTGTGTGGTATCCCCACTGGCAATGTCAACTGTATGCGTATAACTCAGCAGATTTGTTCCGTCCGTAAATGAAATAGCAACGGTATCTCCGTTATCCCAGCCGCTGGCCAACAGGTCTCCCCCGAAACTGCCTGTGGCAGGCGTATTATTGTCATATCCCAGGGTTTTAGCAGCACTGGCAGCAGCGTCCGTTCCGCTATTCCAATAAATGTGCAGTTCATTTAAGACAGGTGCTGCCGCATCTTCCTCAATGGTGAACTTCCGGTTAACCGTATCATAATACACATTATAATCCACGTTATTGGGGGGAGCCGTGGCGGCGGAAGCCGCTTCCATGGCCATTTCAATTTGATAGGCCAGATCGCCGGGTCTTGTATAGGTGCCGTTTGGAATGGTGATTGTCAACTCGCCGCTTGGAGGGTTGGCATTATGAAACTCTTCAAAGTTGATTCTGTTATTTGTGTCGTCAATGGTAAACAGAACCACCGGGTTGTCACTGATGGGAAAGGCAAGGACATCATCGCCGGGAACCGAAAAAAAACTTGCCACTTCCCCTGTGGCAAGGGGAGAACCGGTGTTGGGCGCGGATAAAAGCGTGCCCTGGTTATCCAGTCTTTCGATGCGCCCGGGGTTACCCGAAAGGCTTCCGTCATCATCCGTGACAGGAGAGATATTAAGCACCCGGTTCCGGGACAATTCATAATCAATACCGTCCCTGTTAACCGTAAATGTGGCATCCGCTCCAAAAGTCGCGGTGAGCTGGGCCTGAAGATCATTAAAAATATCCGAATTCTCTTCTCCGACAAGAACAAGATGACTATAGTTCAAGGTATTGACACCATCGGTAAACGTAATGTCAATGGTATCATTCACATCCCAGCCGTTGTTTATCAGATCTCCGCCGATATTTCCTGTGGCATTTCCCACAGCCAGATCGATACCGGCATCATTTAACACACCGTCAGTCAGGTTTGAAACCGTAAGCGTCCGGTTGTAATCCAGGTCAAAGTCAATCATGTTGCCATTGATCGTAAAGGTCGCGTCCTGACCAAAAACGGCTTCAAGCCGGGTTCGCAAATCGGCCAGGAGGGTCTGGTTATCATCCGAAGCCGATATGGTTCGGCTATAGTCGAGTGTATTCACGCCGTCTGAAATTTTCATCTGAACGGTATCACCCGCATCCCAGTTCAGCGCACCCATAAAGTCTCCCCCAAAACTGCCGGACGCATAATCGGGGTTCACATAACCGATTGTTCCGGATGCAGTTGTGCCGATGAGTCCGTTTGGACCGGATGTCCATCTGAGATGCAATTCATTTAAAGTTGTTCCCACTTCCTTGACTACAAAAGTACCTGTTTCACTATCATATACCACAGCGTAATCAATTGCATTACCGCCTGCTGAAGATAGCTCCAGAGCAGTTTCAATTTCAGCGGCCAAATCATCGGGGAGATAATTTCCACCCGGTATGGTAGCGATAAGATCGGTGGCCACACCTGATGAATTGATTTCTGTAAAGTCTATCTTGTTATTGGTAAAATCAATCGTGAGGGGGGTTGGGATAAAAAGGTTTTCCGTATCGCTTGCAGCGGGTGAATAAAGGTTATCGCCATCCTTGAATCCCAGATCCGGTCCGATACTGGTATTATTGGTGACAGCAACGATATCAAATGATATGTAGTCTCCATACGCCGTAGCAGGATTTGCAAGCGCTATCGTGATGTCTGCAAATCCGTTTCCGGTGAGATCCAATTCTATCTTTTCCGGATCACTTCCTATAAAACCGAAGAGGTCATCATAACCGGGATCATTGGTCAACTGCCACTCTGAGCCATCCCATAACAGTTGCATCGGTTCTCCATCATTGGTGCTCATTGTGAGTGCATTATAATTATTAACCGTTACCCGAACATCATCCGGAGAAATTCTCCCGCCTGAATCAATATTTTCAATCCTTGCATCATACCCGGTTTCCCACATGAGCTGGAATCCGAGATAGCCGTCATAGGTACCATCCTCCCTTATCTCAAACTTGTTTGTGGCCTCATTATAGTTCACATCATAGGTTACACCATACCCGGATTCTTTTGAGGCCGCGTTCATGGCATTCCGGACAGCTACCGCCAGTCTCTGTTTTGTGTATTCACCATCCGGGACTGTCGCTGTTGCCACGCGCTCGGTATTCACTCCCTGACCGGTATTCTCCATAAAGACAATTGTATTATTGGTGGCATCAACCGTAATATTATCTTCCCAGAAGACCTCTTCGCCATTTCTCCCCACAATTAATGAAGTGATTTTTTCGGATTTAACCCTGAAAGGCGTGTTATCGCCATTGTAGGTAACCTGGGCAGGATCGTCCGGATTATCAAGTGAAAACGAAATGGTGTCTGTTTTTGAGCCTGAAAAAATATAGCTGCCGTTGACCTGGGTATTTCCCAGATTGGCAATCTGCTGGATGATCCCGTCAATATGGGAAATCATGTCTGCCCTTTGGGGTGCGTCGGCCGATGCATTGATCATGGCGTTGGTTTTAACCGTGGCATCCACAATAAGCTCACTGATTGAGGTTAGTGCTGTTTCACCGCCAATCAGCCAGTTTTTGCCCACCTGAATATTTTTATCAATCTGTTCAATATTTCTGACAGAAGATTTAAGATCAAGCACTTGCGTCAATCCGACAGGGTCATCAGACAACCTGTTGATTCTATTGCCTGTTGTGACAACTTCATTTGCTGTATTGAGATCAGATGTCAGGTTGCCCAGACGATATCGCATTGCCTCATATATCATTTTATTGGTTACACGCATTTGCCTTAATCTCCCACAAAAAATCTTACATACTATCGCATGCTCACCAGTGTATTCAACATCTCATCTGATATGGAAATCAGCTTGGCAGCGACAGTAAACGCATGCTGATACTTCATCAGATTGATCATTTCTTCATCCAGAGATACGGCTGAAACAGAATCTCTCTGTTCGCTCATCTTATTGACCATGATTTCCGAAAATGATCTGTTTCTCTGTGCACTCTGGGATTCTATGCCGATATCTCCCACCAGAACATAATAATAATCTTCATGGGTGGTATATACCATTGTCGATTTTGCATCGCTGCCCCTGTTATAGCTCCATAGGGCCATGCTACGCGATTCGTATTGAAGGTTTGAAATATTCAATGCGTTTGTATTGTCACCTTCGCTCAGATCACCGGTATCACTTAATTGACCCGCAGCAATATACTGTCCTTCCTGCAGAATCGAATTGACAGCCATAGTCATTGCATCACTTCCCGTAAAAAATGTGTTAATGCCCAATGCCGCCATCACTCCGGCATCTTCTGCAGATGAATCTGAAAAAGCAAATGAATAGTTAATGGGGTTTTGTTTCTCAATATTAAATCTTAATGTGCCGTCTCCGGTTACCGGTGTTTCAAAATCCACTCTCAAATCAGCCACACCATCCTGATTCAAATCAATACCAAACCCATCATCTGTACCCCCTGGCGGAATAATATCAACGGTAGGCGCAAGGCCATCATTAAATCGCCATTTTCCATTTGCACGTTCCAGTTCAATATACGTCACCACATCATGATTAATGGCACGATAATCGGTTACGGTAATGGTAGTATTCCACTCATCAAATCCGTTCGAATTGCTATAAACTGCATCACCCAGCGCATACGCACTGTCATCTGGCTTGAACATAAGTGTGTTTTCCGGTGTACGTTGTGCAACGATGCCAAGGGACTGCTTGTTAAACTGATCTTTGAATGTATCAAGGGTCCAGTGCCAGTCGCTCAGGGTTTCCACTGTGGCATTTCCGGTATCATCCGTTTTCAGAGTATATACATCATCTTCAAAAAGAAAGCCTCCGTCAAACTTTAGCCGCATCCCATCAACCTCCACATAAACCGGCGTGAAGGACGGTGTCTGGCCCAATACTTCAAAACTGCCTGAAGTCACGGAGTTCTTCCAGTTGATTTCAATCGTATCGCTTCCGATTTCACCTGTATTTTTGACCGTAAAAATGTAGGTATCGAGGATACTGTTCGCCCGTCCGGACACGGATAAATCAAGAGGAGAAGCAACACCGCTTTCATTGGTGTTTACGGTAAATGTATTTCCGGCCACAAGCACACCTTCACTGATTTCAATGGAAAGCTGACCGCTATTGTTTTCTTCAACCACATAGGGACCGGCGTCCGACAAGTCGATCAGTCCCTTATCCCCCGTTGCCTTTCCGTCAGCATCAAATTTTTCCCATGAAATGATTCCGCCTGAGTTGTAAAACCTGGAAACCGTGGACCGTCTGGTATTGTCTCCGGCATTGAGAACCGTATTGACCGGATTGACCAAACCTTCACCTGTTCCCGTGCGAACGGCCAGTGTGGCATCACCGTCATTATTTTCGATAAAGTTTGTAATTTCAACCGGTGTGCCACCTGTTTTGATAATGGTTACATCAGCACCATTTCGGCTGACAGAGTATTCCGGCCCCAGGCCTGAGGCCACAATCTGGGCTTCCAGTTCAACAGCCCGTTCAAGATCCGTATTAAAGACCACATTCACCGGATAGGTCACCACAGTACCATCTATTCTGAAACCAATGATATTGCCATTGGTAAAATCCGTAAACCCGCCGTCGCCACCTAGTGTAATCATGGCGCTTCCCTGTATGGCAAAATCCCCGCCCAGCACATCGAACAATCCACCGGCTGCCCCCGCCACATTGGACTGGATGCCCATCCCCTTTTCAACCGTGACTGTCACGGTTCCTGTTTTTACGGCACTATCTGCTGCGCCACCTTCTGTTAATGCAATTCCGCTGAACCCGATAGATTTTGCGGCAGTCAAAACAGGCGCGGCAAGCACATCCTCGTTTCCCCCTTCTGTAATTGTGACCGGCGCGCCCCCCCCATCCAGAGTCGCCATTCCGGCAACTTCGATATCTACATCTGCCATGACATTCGTCAATGCATTGCTGTCTCTGATATTATCAACTGAGAATGCCGATCCGTTACTTCTCGACATCACGACCGTATTTGCGGCATTATCCATCCTGAAAACATACCCGGCAGCAGCAAGGGCGTCAGCCGTGCTTCCTTCGGTCAAGGCAGCATAGAGATTCTCTGAATCTTCCACGGCATTCGCACCTTTGATAAAAGAAACAGAAATCCCATTTGTTCCGGCATTATCATCTGCCAGCTCAAAAGAAATAAAATCTCCTGCAGCGGTTCCGCCGAAATTTCCGATATTGACAATGGCATTGTCCTGATAAATGAAATTTTCAACCCCAATATTTTCGCCACTTTGACTAGTGATCGTGCGGGATGCCCCTGTACCGCTTAAAACCAGATCTTCGTTGGCATTCGCCTCATTGATTTTATCAACCGCTTCTTGCAAGGCGCTTTCAAAATTACTCTGTGTATCGGCATCTGTTGTTCCTACCAGAAAAGATATCTGCTCAACCTGATTGCCTGCATAAAAGCCAAAATAAATGGCATCGCCTTCATTGGTTCCGGCCCCTAAAGAAGCGGCTGAGATGCCTGAAACATCCGCACTGACCATTGACGCATAGGCAGTGACACCATCAAGGGCCGAAAATGCATCTGCAATCTCCTTTGCAGATCTTTTTACACCGTTTGTGGTTGTGTCATTAATTTCAAATGTCTGAACCGGAAAAAGTTGTGAACCTGTGACATAAATTGTCTGATTATTGGAAAGGGCGTTATCCAGGGCTGTTGTCACATCACCAGCCACCTGCACTTCTCCCATACCCGGCCCATTGGTTTGCGTGATCTCAAGATCTTCGCCGACGATACCACCGGTCTCCACGGTAAACTTGTAAATTGCCTGATTGCCATCAGGTTCGCTGCCCATCCAGGAAGTCACAGCCGCTTCCGAAATACCCATGTCCATATTCACGGAATAATACTCCGGTGTTGCAGTGGCATTATCCTGAATCCACATTTTGAAATCTTTGGTATAGTCGATCCTGTCACCAAAATCCATGGTAGAAAAAAGATCCGTTGAATCCACGGCATTGGTGCCGCTTATGGCTGTTGAAAAATATTCCAGCCCAACGCCCTGGCTGTGTGCCTGATTCACGCTCCAGATAAAATCTTCTGCATAGGCGTTCAGTTCAGCCTTGTATTTAGGAATCAGCTCATCCCGGATTTCAAGCCATCCGCCAATCTGACCGGCGGTAATCTTGTCCGTAATATCTATCTGACCCCCATATGATCCCTGCCACATCAACTGTCCTTCAACCAGTTCAATTCCATATGTGGAAGCACCACTCACGAGCGTATACCCGTTTGCAGTTAAAACGGTTAATGTGCCATTCGGTTGTTCAAAGGAGTGGGTATCTATGATTTCGGATAACGCTTTAAACAGTCCGTTTCGTTTGTCTCGAAGATCATTTGCCGTTCGATTGTTTGTCTCCCCGGAGACAATCTCTATATTGATTTGGGCAATTTCTTTTGTCAGGGCATCTATGCTGCTAATCGCAGAAGAAATTTCCCTTGAAAGCTCAACATCAAGGCGAGTCAGTTCCGCATCCAGCGAATCAAACTGATCTGCAATTTTTGTCCCTTTTTCATAAACAATAACCCGTTCGGAGGTTCCGGTGGGATTATCCGAAAGATCGTGCCATGCATTCCAGAATTCCGATATCTGCACGCTTAAACTGCTGTCAGAGTTCTCATTAAAATATCCTTCCAGAACATTCAGGTAAACTTCCATTTCTTCATAGGAAGAAAGGCCGGACTCCTGTTCTGTCAAACGGTTTTCCAGCAACTGATTCACACTGCTCTGAACCTGGTCCGCTTCAACACCTGTTCCCAGGAGATATCCTGCATAATTAATTGGCGTACTCGTCGTGTGGGGAATGGTCTGCCGTGAATACTCAGGATTATTAACATTTGCGATGTTATGACCAGTCACGCTCAAGCCGTATTGCTGGGCTGCGATTGCATTTTTTCCGATATTTAAAGCATTCCATATACCACTCATATCCTACACCTCGGTATTTAACATATAACTCGTCTTTTTCTGTCTTTTCGGGAACCGGCTGTTTTCATAAACGCCTGCTTTATCTCCGATATTTGAAATCGTCCCGATCAATTCATCCATCACGCCAAGGTATTCTGAAATAAATTTTTTATTCTCACTGGCAAGCGCATGAACTTTCTTTTTCAACAGGATAAGTGTAACGTTGATCTGGTTGAGATAAGCCTTTTCATCAGATCGAATCCATTCAATCACTTTGCCCACTGAAAATGTTGAAACCGCCATATTATGATCAATGGATTCTTCATCCAAAATATGAATGATTTGCTTTCTGATATCTTCAATTTTGGAAGCAACAGCTTGTTTTTTTTCAGAAAAAACCCACAGTTTATCGACATCTATATCGACGATGCTTTTTTTCTCTTCCTTTAATATTTCAACAAGTTCTTGAAATAAAAGAATCTTTTCATTTAACAGGCTCTCAATACGAGCAGCAAATGATTCCATTGAATGCTCCTTTACCCTTATATATTTAATCGGACACTTGTTTCCTTTTCTTAAAGCCTAAACCGTTCCTGACCGGTTGGTCTTTACCCCCCTTACACAGGGGAAAAAGCGGAAAATTTTTCCCTTTTTTTTGCCCTGAATACCAATAATGCAGTAAGTGTGCCACTGGCCAGCGGGGAGGCAGGCATCTTATCAGAGTTGAATTCGGATACGGAAATCAGGTTAAACTTTGCGGAAGGCAAATGATGGGGGGTATTCAGTGGATCTGTCCATTTCAATCGTTTATGAGTTTTGCCGGGGAACGGGTCATGGTTTCATTTTCTGCAGAAGGTTTTTGGTATTTTGTCAGCTGTCTGTAAAGGGCATCCCCCACCCCCAGGTTATTCTCACCTCTGGCAATTTTTTCGGCGATTTCCTGGTCATACATGGATTTGTAGATATCCTTTCCCATGCTGTTGCCAAAAATATCATCGCCGGTAAGGGTTTTCCTCATGGATTTCAGCATCATGTTAATCAATATGCCCTCAAAATCCCGGCAGGCTTCCTTGAGCTTTTTGTCATCATTGTTTGCCGTATTGGATTGAGACGTTAGCTGGCCGAGTGATGCCAATGGTTCAATGGTCATATCAAATGATCTCCAGTTCTGCCTGAAGGGCGCCTGATGCCTTGATATTCTGAAAAATACTGATCAGCTCCCTTGGGGTTACACCGATGGCGTTTAATGCCCTTACAAGTTCACCAATGGTTGAACTGCCGGGAATAATCATCACTTTGCTTTCTTCTTCATTAAGCGACACATCCCGCTGGGATGAAATGACGGTCTCACCCTGTGAAAGCGCACCGGGCTGTGATACGATTTCAGAATCCTTAATGGTTATGGTCAGATTGCCATGAGCGATCGCTATGGTGGAAACTGTCACATTCTCACCAATCACGACCGTACCTGTCTTTTCATTCACCACGACTTTTGCAACCATATCCGGTTTCACATCAAGGGATTCTATTTTTGCAATAAACTGGGCGACATTCTCCTGATTACCGGAGGGGATGATTATCTTCAATGTTCCGGAATCGACTGGTTTGGCAACGCCCTCCCCCACGACCTTGTTGATGGCTTCGGAAACCCGGATGGAAGTGGTAAAGTCCGGATTATAGAGAGAAATCGTGAGAGATTCCCTGCCGTCCAGTTCCAGGGGAATCTCACGTTCTACCGTGGCACCGCCATCTATCCGCGCCACAAGAAGGTGGTTTTTTGTCGTACCGCCTCCACCGGCACCGCCAAGGGCAATTGGCCCTTGTGCAAGCGCATAGACTTTTCCGTTGACGCCATGCAAAGGCGTGAGAAGAAGTGTGCCGCCGGCAAGGCTCTGGGCGTCCCCTATGGAAGATGCAATCACATCTATTTTGCTTCCGATACTGGAAAAAGGCTGCATATTGGATGTAACAACAACGGCAGCGGCATTTTTGGCCTTCAACTGGCTCTTGTTCACATTAATCCCCATATGTTCCATCATATTGGCCAGGGACTGCATGGTAAATTCCGAACCGGATTTATCTCCGGTACCGTTCAGACCCACAACCAGGCCATAACCGATCAACTGGTTTGGCCGAATCCCCTTGATCGATGCCAGATCCTTCACCCGAACCGCATATATGGGTTTTAAATTGGCGAAGAAAATCAAACCGAGTGTGAGGAGGATCAATAACACCTTTAAAAGCCACTGAAAATATTTCCCGTTCATCTGCTTTTCCATCAATCCCCCTTTAAAACGGCCATACATTATCAAGTATTCTTGAGAGCCAACCGACCTTCTGCTTATCTGCGATAACGCCTTTTCCGGAATACTCAATGCGGGCATCGGCAAGATAAGTGGATTTTACCCGGTTATCCGCATCAATATCTTTAGGCCTGACAATGCCTGATACGGTGATATACTGCGATTCATTATTCACTTTCATTTCCCGCCGTCCATAAATGATGATATTGCCATTCGGCAGCACACCTGTGACAATTGCACCAATGGAGGCTGTAATCTGCCCGCTCCTGTCACTTGTTCCCTTGCCGTCAAATTCGTTTTTATAGCCGGTTGAAATCAGTTTGTCAGGATCAAGATTCGGATTCTTCAATTTCAGCCAGGTCATATACCCCATCAGATCAGATACGTTGGCATCAATGGTTGAATCTTTGCTTGTTGATGTATTGGCATCCATGCTTGACGATGAATTTTCAACAATATCGACAATAACCGTATCTCCGGCGCGTCTTGCTTTTTGATCCACAAAAAGCATGTTGCCGGTATCTGTCCAAAGTGATCCTTCAGAAGGTGGTAAAGAGGCGTACAGGGCTTCTTTTGAGGGCATCAGCTGTTGCGGATCATCATAAGGAATTTTCGGTACAACTGCCGATGTGGGCCTTGAACATCCGGAAAAACAAATTGAAACAGCCAGAAGCGTCAACAGTACACCTTTTTTTTTCTTATCTATCATCATTACGGTTACCTCGTCCTAAAACAACACCTCTACGGTGAATTCATCTTTCACACGTCCAACCACCACTTTTCCGGATGCCACATTTTTAACACGAATCTGGGCGCCTTCCGGACCACCTGTTTTTGCAATTCCCATGGTGATCACAGTGAGTGCCCCTTTTCCTGCAACAAGTTTCACCTTGTCTCCCTTTTCGATCAGGGGAGGCAGGTCGAGCATACTCGCTCTCAGGAAAGCGCCTTCTCTCAAGTTGGTCTTCACATATTTCCCGACCGCATCATTTATATCGTTTATTGTATCAACAGGTGCTTTTGAAATATTGATCACATCAAAGCCGACATCTTCAATGGCAAGCGTTGCACCTCTTTTGACATACGTTTTTGCGCACACCACTTTCTTATAGACATCCACCTGACCTGAAAGCAGAACCGAACCACAAAATTTTTCATCAATCACGACGTTAACAGAAAGATTGACCATTCCCATATTTCGTTTGTTATCCGGTAAGGGGCTCAATTCCACATGACCTGTTGAAAAAATATTTGCCCCCCGGATTTTAAACTGACTGATTTTGACTTCTCCATCCTGGAATTCCCGTTCAAGATAGTCTTCAAAAAGGCTGAAAAGCTTATCCTCCGGGATGACCTGAAATTCACGCTTTACCAAAATGATTTCCGGAACATCGATATCCGCACCAGACTCCGAATTTATTGCCGAACGGATCATTGAATGAATCCATCTGCCGGATATTCGTTTTTCATGCCCGGGTTTTGGAGAGTCTCCAATTTCCACGCCGCCAAGCTTTTCCTTCAGACTTTTGTCACTGCTTTTTATAAAAGCGACATCTTTCAGAAGTATCGTTTCACCCGTTACATTTGCCATATCATTGACCATAATGGCGAGCGACGTGCCGTCATGCTCTGTGAATGCTGCTTGAGACGCGACCGCACTGCCGGAAAAAATGATCAGGATAATTACGAAAGAAGTGAATAAAAGGGTGTTTCCAATCCATGGCCTTCTTTCGATCATTATCATTTTTTGTCTTTCCATAACCACCGGACCTATCCTGTGTTCAGGCATAATTACTATCGATTAACGCTTCAGGCCATTGGCAATCCCCAGCATGCTGTCACCTGTCTGGAGAGCTTTTGAATTGGCTTCATACGCACGCTGTCCAACAATCATGGCGACCATTTCTTCCACGACACTGACATTCGACATTTCAAGGGATTGATTTGCAAGCGTTCCCAATCCGTTTTCACCAGGCGTGCCCTCCACTGCAGGGCCGGATGCTTCTGTTGGTCGGAACAGATTCTGACCCACTGCAAAAAGACCCGCAGGATTGATAAACGATACCAGAGTAACATTTACTGTTGAAAGAATCGTGTCTTGTGCGCCATGCACAGTCAACTGGCCATCAGGCTGAAGGGTTACAAGCGTAGTATCTGCCGGCAGAGAAACTTCGGGTTGAAGTCTGTCCCCGGTATTGGTCGTTATAAATCCTTCACTGTCCAGAGTAAAATTTCCGGCCCGGGTATAGAGTTCTTCCGTTCCATGCATGACTCTGAAAAAGCCTTCTCCCTGAATAGACATGTCCAGGTCGTTTCCGGATTGCACATAATCACCCTGGGTAAATATTTTCTGGACACCCGATGGTTTAACACCCATCCCCACCTGGATACCTGTAGGAATCTGTCCACCGCCTGTCGTGGTTGCGCCCGCAATGAGAAGCGTTTGATACATGAGATCCTGGAAGTTTGCCCGGCTTTTCTTGAACCCGGTTGTATTTACGTTGGCCAGGTTGTTTGAAACGACATCAATACGCATTTCTTGTGCGTTCATGCCTGATGCTGCTGTCCAAATGCCTCTGATCATAACTTCCTCCGTTTAAAAAATTTTATCACAGACCATGCGTAATACCGGACACGTATTCAACGAAATCCCGATAAATTATGTCTATGCCCTTTAAGCCAGCTTGCCAACATCGTTAATCGCCCGGCCATCTACTTCGTCAAATGTCTGCATCATTTTTTGTGCCGCTTCGTACATTCTTTGGATATCAATCATTTTTGTCATCTCATAGACGGTTGACACATTGGATCTTTCAAGGGTACCCTGTTTCATGGTGATCTTCTGTGGAGGAATTTCATCTTGCGGCCCCCCTTTATAAATAAAATAACCTGAACCCTCTTTCTGTATTTTGCCGAGATCGGCAAAAGTAACCACACTCAAGTTGCCTATATTTCCCCCATCCACTTCCACGCCACCGCTGCTGTTGATGTAGATATTTGTACCCTGAACAGTCAAAGGACCGGCATCACCCAAAACAGGGTCGCCTAATGGTGTGACGATACGGCCCAGATTATCCAGGTGAAAATTGCCGTTTCTTGTATAGCGGACTCCTGAAACAGTTTGAACCTTAAAGAATCCCTCGTCCATAAGCGCCACATCGAGCTTATTCTGAGTTGAAATGACATCTCCCTGAGTCAGATCCACAGAAAGATTGGCCTTCATCATGCGGTCAAATGACAAGGTATCTTTTTTAAATCCGGTTGTATCGACATTGGCAATATGATTGGCCGTTACCTCATACTTTTTTTCCTGCCTCAATCCTGCCTGAACAGGTCGTGTCATTTCCAGGATCATATACGCCTCTTCTAATATTACTGTTATCTCTTTCCGGTTTTCTTCAAACGTCCAAACACCATATGGACAATTGATAAAAAAGTAGTTGCAATAAGGATGCCAGTGATATTTTGGGCTGGAAACCGTCAAATAAACAAAATAATTGTAACGAATGTCAGCAGCCAGAGTGAGGGATGATAACCGTTTACGAATATTCGGGCAGATCAGTTATCATCCATTATTTTGACGGATGGCTATATGAGATTGACAACATAAAAAAAAGCGGAAAAAAATACCGGCCGAGAACGGTAAAATAATCACCATGACCCATTTCATTTTTTATCCGGGTTGGGATTAGCGTTTTATCTTTCCGTTGATGGCATATACAAATGCAAGGAGTTCAGCTACGACTACATAAACATCGGGTGGGATATCTTCCTCAATATTCAATTTTGAAAGGACTTCGACGAGATCTTTATCCTGATGGATAAGAACGCCTGATGCTTCCGCAATTTCAATTATTTTTTCCGCCAAAGCGCCAGACCCTTTTGCGGCAACCTTGGGAACAGACCCTTTTTCCGGGTCATAACGGATGGCAACAGCTTTTTTCCTGTTTTTTTCTTTATTCATAGGGTATCAGAATACCTTTCTCATATCACCAGATTTAAAATCCCGTCTGATTCTTTTTTTATAACCTGGTTCGTAAGCGTTGTGTTGGACAGGACTACCGGGTCAATCACTTGGCAATCAATACCTGAAACTTTATATCCCAATGTCTTCAGCCGTTTTTCAAGGCCAGGGATTTCTCTTTTCACAATCGTTCTGAATTCTCTTTTACCGACGCCGAAGACGCCCATGACCGATTTTCTAAAAATGGAAAAATCAGCTCTCAAATCGCCCAGATTGGATAGTTCAAGGATAAATGCAACTTTTACCACTCTGTCCTTTAAAGGCTTATCTTTATTGTTCTCTTTTCCAAGATCAATTAAAAGCTGCCCGAATTTAAATGATTCATTAACCATCACCGGAAATGGAAGCAGATACTTTCCGGACTCTTCTGACGAATACCGGTTGATCACCTGGAGTTGTTCCAATGTATCGACAAAATTCCTCAAAACAGTTCCCGTGTTTTTATCCGATTCATCTAATGAAGAAAGGGTAGATAGGGCCAGCCCTTTCAAATCCTTTAGTGCCATGTCGTTAACTTTTTGCCGCGTGACCGTTTTCTCCGCCTGGATCATAAAAGAGAGCTTTTTTTCCCATGCCATACCACTTTTCCTTACAAAATTTTTGGCCAAATCGGTATCCGGAGAGTCTGATTTGAGAGACATGGACTTTACGAGTTCCCTTATCAGCTTGACCTGATCAAGCATCTGATTTTTGGCAGCATCCTGGCGAATCCTGTTCCCACGCAAACCGGATAAAAGGCTCTTTTTCGATGTATCCTTGCCATCATCCAGGCTGTCAAACTTGCCAAGGAGAAGCGCTATCACTTTTTCAACATCACGCAATAAATGATCATGCCGGGCGATCACTTCTATATTTCCTGCGAGAACAGATATCAATTTGTGCGTCCATCGGGTCGTTTTACTTTGAATGAATTCATCAACTATCTGTTTATCCGGCAGGTTGAATTGGTCAGGATTTTTTCCATTGATGTCTTTTGGCAGAGCACCTGTTTTCATCTCTTTAGAAAATAAACGGTTTCCGATTTGCGGCGGATCGATACCGACCTTTACGGATGATGTATTATCCTTTGAAAACGCCTGGAGAATCTTTTCCAGAACATCTTTAAGAGGCACATTCTCTTCCGCCAATTTGGTCAATACTGTTTTGCCCTCTGTTGAAGTGATCAATGCAGACAGTTTGTCCTTAAACGGTATCGTTTTTGTGTTTATAAATGATAAAATCCGGGACCGTTCATCAGCATTTGATTGTGTCAGGATGACATTCAAATACTTATCAAGCGTTTTTGATATTTCCTCGCCTCCTGATTTTATACTTTCTCCTTTCAGGAATCCCTGGGGCGATATTTTTTCCGGCACGTTTATCATGTCAAAAAGTTTCAGGAGATTTTTATATGGACCGGAACGATCCAGATTATCTGCCAAAACCTTATTCACCTGCTGAGCCGGATCCTGTTTTTCGACAAGTTTCAATATCTGCTTGTCGCCCGACGATTCAACACGTAAATTTATGATTTCACCCTCTTTGAGCAGCACGTGGGTTTTAACCGTTACGGATTGACCGAGAATCATGAGTTGGGCAGATCTGCCGGAAAGCATTTTCAGTACCTTGGCTTCAATAATATCGTTTTCTCTGAGTGGAGGTAGCGTATGGCTATCTAAAGAGCGCTTATCGATAGTAAGTCGTGAAGAGGAAAAAAAAATTTGGGAAATATCTACCATACGTTCTTTGATTCATTTCAGTCCATTGAAACGAATTTCTTTTTAAGATTAATAACCAGATCGACTTCGCCTTTTGGCATGGAGAGTTTTTTTGAAATGCTTTCAGAATCAAGTCCGGTTTCATATAAATCGAGAATCGCCTGTTGCTGGTCGTATACATGAAACCCTTCTTGAGAAGGCGCGGCCATCTCCCGCTTGAGGTGGCTTTCGCTTCGGGCCATAAGAAGGTTCAGGCTGATAATTCTGGCATCAAGTTTTTCGTTGATTTTATTAATCAGAAGGTGCTTTTCCTGTATCTGGCGTTCAAATGTTTTTGCGGTATTTTCAGCCTCCTTTAAAAGAGGTTCTAAAATTTCAATTACTTTTTCAACAACTTGTCTTGAAGCATCCTCCCTGATTCCGGTTTTGAGATTTCTTAAATAAAAAAGAATGAGAAAGACAATGATCAGCTCCACGACCATTTGAAAACCTACCCAGAACTCTATTGAAAAAAAATCCATTATATTTTCCGGAACATGTTTTTCTTCTTTATAAATGAGCTATCATACCTTTGTATCTAATAATTGTCCAGGTGCCTCCGGGTCAAATTCCACTTCTTTGATCTCATCGTCAGGCTTCTTTTTCTTTTTATTCTTTTTCCGATGGTTATTGGGGCCAGCAAGATTTTTCTCCTGATCTGCCTGTATCGTATCGGAGTTACTTGAATCCTGAACCGTAGTCTGTTTTGCTATTTCCTTCTCCGGCTGTTGAACCGCGATTGTCTGGCTTGAATCCTGGGCGTGTGGCCTGATATTCTGGGTATCTCTTGCAACACTCCCCTGTTGTACAACAACATTCAAATTGGGTATGGTTGTCATTATTTATCCCCCTTCTGTTAAAATTGCCACATCAGCATTCTGCCTGAACGAAGTAATGTTATAATGCGGGGACATAAATATACCTCATTCTATTGTTTTAAATCAAAGCAAACCGCGTAAAAATAACCTTTTCAATTGATTTGTCGGCCAGCGCACCGTTCAAAGCCGATTTAATTGAATTCTGCAGATCAGATTTTTTCATGGTCAATCGGTCCTGCGTCTTCATTGCCTCGGTTAAAACATCATAAATAATATTTCTGAAATAAGGTTCAAACTGTTGCACCTGATTGGCCGAATCTTCAGAAAGGTCAACAGTTACATCTGCTTCGACATAGACAATGTCCTTTCTGCCAGAGGGAGCCATGACAACAAATCCGTTAAAATCCCTCGAAACCATTACAATTTCTTCTTTTATTTCCGGTTTTGTTTCCGATACTTCCGGAATAATTGTAAAATTTAAAATTTGTGGTCCCGCACCTGTACTGGTCACAGGCGGTTCCTGCAAAATAATGGTAATAACTGAAACAAAAAGTGTCAGAACACCTGCTGTCACACTCCATAATAATTTGGAAAGGTACCACTTTTGTTTTTCATCGACAAGAATCGTTTCTTCATTTTCTTCAACTTCTTCTAGGATAACCTGGTCTTTTTCCTCGGCTTCAACCTGCTCATCTTCATCAACTTCTTCATTCAAAAGCTGATCAATAATATCTTGAGTAACAAGTCCGGCATCACCGTCGCTGTCCTCTGTTTCTTCTTCAAGGAGCTTGTCTATAACATCCTGGGAGACATCTTCAGAATCATCTTCCTGTTTCGGACTATCGTCAGATGTTTCCTTTTTTTCATCACTATCTTCAATGGCAAGCAATTGATCAATATCATCCTGAGATATCAAGCTGGGCTCATCCTGATCTTCTTCAGGCTCTTTATCTGCTTTTGATAACAGATCATTGATATCATCCTGGGATATCAGACCGGTATCTTCATCTTCTTCCCCGGAAACCTTTTCACTTTCCTCACCTGTTGATGATAAAAGAGCATCTATTTCATCCTGGGATACCAGTCCCTCAAAATCCAGGTCATCATTGGATTCTGCTTCAGGTTCTTTACCTGTGTCGTCTTCACCTGGATCACTCTCAAGCAATGTGTCGAGCGTATCTTGTGAAAGGCTATCCGGTTCCAGCTCCAGTTCCGTCTCTGTGTCATTGGCATCGGCAATGATAACTTCAGATGTTTTTTCCTGACTGTCAGCTTCCTTCATCAGTTCATCAATGGTATCCTGACTGATAAATAAGGATTCCTGTTCCTCCTCATCCCCTTGGTCTGAATCAGAATTTTCATCTTCAGGAATATCGACCTTTTCTTTCTCTTCAACCGTTTCAACATTTTCAACATTTTTTTCCGGTGCAGGTGCAGCGGTCTCTTTCTTGGGCTTTGGTTTGTCAGGGAGCCCGGACAAAAGGTCATCGATATCATCCTGGGTCACCAGACCGATATCTTCATCTGAATCTAATGTTTCTGACAGCAGCTCATCAATGTCATCCTGTGAAATGAGTCTCAAATCAGAATCGGCAAGCAAATCATCATCGCCCAGAACAGAGACGGCATCAACCTCCTCAAGTGCGCTTTGCAACAGATTATCGATATCATCCTGAGACACATCCATCATGTCTTCATCATCAGAACTCTTTGCAAAGGGATCTGCCTGGGGCAGATCGCCATTTAACAAATCTTCGATATCTTCCTGGGAGATAAGATTATCTGAATTTGCTTTTTCACCCGCTTTTATCCCAGGATCATTTTGTGAAAAAGACGCATCATCCGTATCTGCACCCCGGGGTTCTGAAGAGTCTTTCTGACTGCGGTTAGAGCTGATATCCACGTCATTCAATAACTGATCGATATCGCCTTTATCCGCTTCCACTGAAAACGAATCTTCGGCACTTGCGGCCGGCGTTTCTTCATCATTCATCAGTTTTTCGATGTCATCCTGTGACAGAACATCTGAGACATCTTCAGCCATGCCTTTATCTCTATCATCAGCCGGACGATCTGGTTTCTTGAAATCACCATTTATTATCCGTTCGATATCATCCGGATGAACCAGAACCAGGTCATCGTCCAAAGCAGTATCTCGTGCCCCTAATGTGGGTGTGATAATTTTGTCTATTGGCGCGGCATTAAATAGCTCATCAATATCATCTGCAGATACCACACTAACATTTTCTTTTGACGCCCTGGTCGATTGACCTGTTTCTTCAGTATTTTTTATCCGGGTGTCATCTATCAGCCGGTCAATTTCATCTGAAGACAATAATTCAGGAGCCGGGCCACCGGATCTGCCACCCATTTTTTCTTCAATTTTTCCCTGGCGTCCGGAAGACGCCATCGCCATTATTTGCGCTAACTCCTCAGGTGACACCAGGCTTGAATCTTCGTCCTCGCCCACGGTATCTGAAGATACCGGTTCAGGTATTGGCGCCTTTTGGCTGAAATCAAGCAGCTTGTCTATATCTTCCGGGGACATGATACTTGAGCCATCATCCATTGCTTCCGGTTCAGGCGAGGTGTTCTGGGCCTTCCCTTTGGAGGAGGCATTCATCAGTTTGTCTATTTCTGCAGGTGATAAAATATCCGCGCCATCATCCACCGCTTCCGGCAGGGGTAAAACATCCGGAATATTTCCTTTTTGAACTGATTCGAAAATTTTATCGATATCGTCAGCGGATACGATATCCCTACCAGATTCATTTGGTCTATCAGACTTTTTATCAGATGCAGCTTTGCCTTTACCGTCACCTTCCAATAGCGCTTCTATCTCCTCCTGCGTCATGGGTTTATTGTTGCCGGTATTGTCAGCCATATCGCCTCGTCTATCGTTTAATTATTCCATCACATCATGTAATATTCTTTTAACTTTGTTCTCATTTTTATAAGGGCCATGGTGTGTATCTGGCACACACGAGATTCAGTTAATTCAAGAACTTTTCCTATCTCTTTCAATGTCAGCTCATCATAATAGTATAGTGAAATAACCACCTGTTCTTTATCAGAAAGCCTTCTGATTGAATTGGCGACAACATGCTTCAGTTCTTTTGTTTCAATTTTTCTATTCGAATCACTTGTTCCAGGAATTCTTTCCTGAAATGTTTTCCTGCTTTGGGTATCACTGCCATTGCTGATAAACGAATCCAGGCTCAACAAAGCTGCCCCGTGAATATCTGCAAGCATTTTATGGTATTTGGCAAGATCAACTTTCAATTCTTTGGCAACTTCATTTTCCTGTGCAGGTCTGCCCTCACGATTTTCAACAGCCTTAACAGCGGTTTCAATATCCTGAATTTTTTTTCGCATCGACCGGGAATACCAGTCCATGCTTCTTAATTCATCAAGTATGGCGCCTTTAATCCTGTACTGGGCATATGTTTTTAGGCTCACATCCTTTTTATGGTCATATTTATCAACCGCATCAATTAATCCAAGGCATCCCGCACTGATCAATTCATCTACAATCACATTGGAAGGCAATCGTGATGAAATTCTCGCGGCTATATACTTGACCAGATAAGCGTATTTAACAATCATCGCCTCCCGTTCTTCAGGAGAAAACCCATTATTTCTTTTGGGTTTCCGGTCATCTGTATCATTTTCATACCTTGGAGTCATATAAAATTACCTGCTAAGTTAGGGTCACACATACAAGGTATCATTTTTCTGTTTCAAAATGCCAGCTTATTTATATATGAACCCATATATACCCATGAGAATCAACTTATAGCCGGTCCGCTGTGAAGTACCGATATGGCAAACTGAATTATCATTTCTTTTTAACAGATATTTCGTATTATTTCCAATATAAATTAAAACAGTTAGACTTAAATTCATCTTAAATCGCCATAAATGTTTTCCTGTTTCAAATCTGAACGGATACTTCCCGCATGCCTAACGTCTCCCTTTTAACCATTTAAGGCCTGGCTATAGGCCATAAACCGTTTCATGAAAAATTTCACATTGCCTTCGGAACCTTTGGCCAATGGTGTATTTAATATCAATTTTGCCTTATCAGCAATCTGCCGTGAGGACGGTGCATCAGGGTACAGTTCCATAACCGGTTTTCGATTCAGCACAGATGTTTTTAATTTTTCGTCATGAGGAATAAAACCCAAATATTCCAGAACCGCCCCATTGAGGAATCTGTCAACCGCCTGGCTCAATGTCAGATAAACGGTTTTGGCCTCATTGGCATCCTTTACCATATTCACAAGAAGCTTATAGCGTTTTGCACCATGATTGTTGCTCATGACCTTCATCATGGCGTAGGCGTCTGTGATGGATGTGGGCTCATGCGTTGCGATGATAATACACTCATCCGCAGCAAGATTAAAGTAAATGACGTTTGATGAAATGCCTGCCCCGGTGTCAATCAGCACAAAATCAACTGTCCCATCCAGCGCTTCAAATTCACTCAGAAGATGAAGTTTTTGACCCTCTGTAAGGGTTGTCAAATCCTCCAGACCGGAACCTGCGGGAATAATTTTGATGCCTGGCCTCACATCAACGATAATTTCCGAAAGTTCCTTCTCACCGCTGATAACGTGACTGATATTAAATTCCGGCCGCATACCAAAGATGATATCCATATTCGCCAGTCCCAAATCAGCGTCAAGGATCAACACCTGTTTGCCAAGTTTTGAAAAAGCCATGGCCAGACTGGCAACGATATTTGTTTTTCCCACACCGCCTTTTCCACTTGTAACAGAAATTACTCTTGGACTCGTCATGTCATCCCCTTTATGCTTTTGCGCAGGCGCATTCTTCTTTATGCTTCCGGGGGCCTGCCTTTTTACGATTTTTCTTAAGCTGCTCGCTTGATCCACATCACATCTCCATGCCTGCTTAATGCCGATAAACAACCATCCTTGCAAATATCAGACTTATCGTGCCCATCCATTTCATTAAAAATCCGGATCATTACCCATTTTTATGCCTGGGCAGACAGCTTTTCATCTGCTGATCCCCTTCAAAAATGAGCTTCAATACCTTTCCTGGCGTTGCAAATATAATATCATCCGGCACCTTCTGCCCGTTTGTCACACACGATATGGGAAGCTTCAGCTCCATGGCCTGGTCAATGATAACACATCGTTTCCGGGTCTCATCGAGCTTGGTGAAAATGTAGCTCTCTGGTGAAAGCATATTGAAACATAACACCGCATCCCTCATATCCTCCCGATCCATGTTGGCACTCAAAACAAGATGATTTGAAACAGGAAAGCCATTTTTCAGGAATTGCTTTAACTCATTCATCCCTTTCCCATCCAGATGGCTATGACCTGCTGTATCAACCAGGATCACTTCCTGATACCTCATTTTTTTCAATGCCACCTGAAAATCCTCCGGGGTAAAAGCAGGGATACAGGGGATTCCCATGATGGATGAATAGGCCTTTAATTGTTCAAGTGCGCCTATGCGATAATTATCGATTGAAATCAGCCCCACCCTTTTCTTTTTTTTAAGACTGAACTCCGCCGCCAGTTTTGCGATGGTTGTTGTTTTGCCCACACCTGTGGGCCCCACAAACGCAGCGATACATTTCTTGTTTTTATCTGATGTAAACGGATCTGACACATGAAAAAAAGAATGTATTTCCCTTAAAACCAATTTGGACAAGGTATCTTTTCCATTATTTTTCCCGCTGCATGGCAAATCCTTTTCCAGCCTGTCGATACATTTTTCTACACACCATCTCGCCCGTCTTTCTGACAGGCCTGCCTTGATTAATTTTGAATAAATATTAAGGCTTTCCTTGTCTCCCTGCAATATGCCTGAAAACCGTTCCTCCCTGCCGAAAAGAAAAAGCATTTCTTTGATGTGCAGAAGTTCGTTTTTCAACTCATGCCAGTTCTCGGATGGTTCTTCACCGGAAAGGTCAAAACGCCTGCCGGTTGCCCCGTTCAATCTCGAAACCGCCGATGCACCTGTATTGCCAATTTCTTTCTGATCAATCGCTCTCACTTCAAACAAATCAGAACCATAGGGATTTCTAATCCCGCGGGGGATCCGTTTTGTAGAAAGAATAACCGCATCTTTTCCGATCTCCTCCTTGATCATGCCAATGGCGGCCTGGATGCTTTTTGCTCTGTAAGTCCTTGGTTCCATTCTACAATGTCACCTTTCCAATCGATTGGATATTGATATTTCTGACCATTTCCGCATGAGATGTCACGAATACACTGGGTGCCGCATGTTCAATCAATCTTCTTAAATGGCGTCGAATCACAGGCGGACAGATAACAATCGGCTGAACGTTCATCGCCATGCTTTTTTCCGTTTCCTTTTTAACTGATGAAATGATTTTTTCCACCACCTTGGGATCAACGGAAAGATAGGATCCATGCTCCGAATGCTGGATGCTGTTTGAAAGAAGCTCCTCCACCTTTCTGTCCAGAGTAATTACCGAAAGAACGCCATCCGGTCCGACAAAAGGAATGATAAATGACTTCGAAAGCCTCTGCCGGACGTATTCTGTCAATAAATCCGGATCTTTGCTCATGGGAGCATAATCTGCCAGTGTTTCAACAATACTCAGAAGATCACGGATTGAGATTCTCTCTCTTAAAAGATTCTGCAAAACTTTCTGCATTGCCCCCAATGACAGCAGATTGGGTACGAGTTCTTCAACAACTTTTGGAGACATTTTGACAAGATTGTCCAAAAGGTGTTGGACCTCCTGACGTCCCAGGAGATCATGGGCATTTGTCCGAATCAATTCCGTTATATGTGTGGCAATAACCGTTGAATTATCAACTACCGTATATCCGGCGAACTTGGCATCCTCTTCCCTGTCCGCAGGAATCCATAACGCAGGCAGATTAAATGCAGGTTCAGTTGTGGGAATCCCGTCAATAGGTTGAGACACATTACCTGGGTCCATGGCAAGCAAGTGATTCACCATCAATTCTGCGCGGCCAATTTCGACACCGCGTATCAGCATACGGTATTCTGACGGTTTGAGCTTCAGGTTATCCCTGATATGAACCGGTGGAACGATAATCCCCATTTCCGTCGCAAATTGACGGCGAATGGAGCGAATCCGGCCCAAAAGACTGCCGTCCTGATCTCTGTCAACCAGGGGGATCAAGCCATACCCCACCTCCAGTTCCATGATATCCAGAGAAAGCAGATGATCCACTTCTTCCGGTGCGGTTTCCGCTTCTTTTTCGGCAACCTCATCCAGCTTTTCCTCACCCTCCCCTTCCAGGCCTTCCTGATGCAGAAAATAAGTTAACCCTCCCAGTATCAAGGCAAGACTTATAAATGGCAGAGTGGGCAGTCCCGGCACAAGCCCCATTATGAAAACCACAATAGCCCCGATCATAATCGGTGTGGGATTTGTAAAAATATGTTTGGCAAATTCCTTTCCCATTCTGTCTTCAGAACCGGAACGGGCGACCAGAAGACCGGCACCGGTTGAAATAATCAATGCGGGAATCTGAGAGACCAGACCATCTCCTACAGTTAAAAGTGTATAATTGGTCAGGGCTGAGGCCATTGTCATATTCTGCTGGAGCACACCTATAATAAATCCACCGCTTATGTTTATGCCGGTGATGATAATTCCTGCTATCGCGTCTCCTTTTACAAATTTGCTCGCACCGTCCATGGCACCATGGAATTCAGCTTCCAGGGCAATTACTTTTCGTCTTGCCTTGGCTTCCACTTCATCGATAATGCCGGCATTCAGATCCGCATCGATCGCCATCTGCTTTCCGGGCATACCATCCAGAGTAAATCGTGCAGCGACTTCGGCAATACGGCCGGAACCTTTTGTGATAACCATGAAGTTAATCAGAACAAGAATCAGAAAAATAATCATGCCAACAACATAATTCCCTCCCACAACAAAGCTGCCGAACGATTTTATAATGGCACCTGCGGCAAGCTCCCCTTCACTGCCGTGAAGCAGAATCAGGCGTGTTGATGCAACGTTCAGGGAAAGCCTGAAAAGTGTCAAAACAAGCAATAAGGACGGAAATATGGAAAAATCCAGGGGTTTTTTGGCATACATGGTTGTGATGAGGACGATGAGCGCCAGGGTAATATTCATGGCCAGAAGAAAATCAAGGATCATGGGCGGAATGGGAAGGATCATTGCCATCAGAATGCCGATAACAGCGACAATCATGCTTATGTCGGCTGTTTCACGTCCAAAACTGCCTAAAATACTTTGATTTTCAGCCATAGAATTCCCTTTGACCTAAAACGATAGTTATATTCATTTCATAACAACAGCACAAATCATGCCTTAACGAAAATTGTTCCCGATTATTTTTTAATTTGGAATGAGAGCGAAGTTTTGGACAAGTATCTATCTCACCCGACCCATTAAAATGCCTTCTCTATTTTTCGTAAATTTAGATAATTACAACGCATTAATCCGATAATTCATGTGCAGGAAAACGCTATCGGTTTCCCCTTTGGTGCAAATGCGAATCAATGATGAGGGATCAAACAGGTCAGCGATGGCGTTTCTGGCGTCTGTATTTTGGCGCGATCATGTTGGTTCGATGACAACACCATGGCTACATCGTTTTTCCTTTGAGTTTGTATACATAGGCCAGAAGTTCTGCAACCGCTCTATAGAGATCCGAGGGGACATCATCTCCCACATCTGCAATCTTGAACAGGCTTCGGGCAAGCTCTTTATTTTCAACAATGGGAACACCTGCCTCATAGGCGACTTTTCGTATTCTTTCAGCAACCATGCCAGAGCCTTTTGCAGTCACCATAGGCGCTGTCATGGTTTTTGAGTCATAACGAATGGCAAGCGCCAGATGCGTCGGGTTTGTCACAACCACATCTGCTTTGGGAACTTCTGCCATCATCCGTTTTCTGGCAGCTTCCATCTGAATTTGTCTGATTTTGGCTTTGACGGCAGGATCACCTTCAGCCTGTTTCATATCATCTTTGACCTCCTGACGGGACATCATCTGATCCTGCGCAAATTTCCATTTCTGAAAGGCAAGATCGAAAAATGCCATAATCATCATCACAAGAAGCACCCGGATGAATATCCAGAAAGATATCTTGAGAATATAGATGAGGATAAAGCCGATACTGTGATCGTAAAGCCTTAAAATCTCATCCATCTCACTTTTGATGGTGTAGTAGGCCACAAGCGCTATCACAAAAATTTTAAATATGCTTTTAACAAGCTCAGCAAGCGCCCTGCTTGAAAACTTGTTTTTAAACCCTTTTATGGGATCAATCCTTGACAGCTTAGGTTCCAATGCCTTCCATGACAAAATAAATCCAACCTGCATAAAATTCGCAGCAAGACCGGTTAAAAGAAGGGCGCCAAAAACAGGCGCCACAATTTTCATGAATTCTTTCTGAAGATGATACATCAGGCTCATGCAATACCGGATATCGATCAATGGAATGCTGTTAAAGACGAAACTGGCTTGCATGATGGCGGCAATATGCTTGTACATATATACTGCAAATAGGTTGATAACAAATACACCCGCAAGGACAACGAAAACAGCCGGCACCTCAATGCTTTTACCGACCTGTCCCTCCTCGCGGGCTTTTTCCAGTTTCCTGGGGGTTGCATCCTCAGTCTTTTCTCCGAAACTGTCTTCCGGCATCTATCGCTCCAGTTAAAAAAATTTAGATTCTCATCTAACCACCCGCCATCCAGACGAGAAGAGAAGAAAGAACATTATAATATTCGCCAACATATGCCCGCGTAATCAGGAGGACGATTTTAAGTGAAAATGCAAAAATAAAAAGACCGACAACAATCTTCACAGGAAATGCGACAATCATGACATTCATGGTGGGGGCAAATTTGGCAGTGATGCCAAACGCAACACTTGTAAAAAGAAGCGCTGCAATGGCGGGTGCACCAATTTTGATACCCAGAACAAACATGTCAACCGATAAAAAGATAACTCTGTTCAGAAGACCTTCATTTAACATGAATATCCCCACATGAACAATTTTAAAACTCTCCACGAGACAGATAAAAAAAATGTGGTGGCCGTTCATCAGAAGAAACAGCAGCAACACGATCCAATATCCGATTTGCTCCATGATGGATACGTTACTCCCGGACTGGGGATCAACTACATTGATCATGGAAAACCCCATCTGAAAACCGATCACCTGACCTGCCATTTGAACGGCACCCAGAAAAATCCGTATCGAAAGTCCAAGTGTCAAACCGATCATGACTTCACAAAACAAAAGGATACCAATAGCTACAATGTTATCAGGAAACGGATCCGTGTAGATGCCAACGATCGGAAACAGAAGGATTGCCACTATCAGGGCAAGACCGGCCTTGGCTATATTGGGCATCATTGGGGTGCCAAATATGGGGAACAAAAAGAGGACCACGCTGACACGAATGAGAATCAACAAAAATATTTTAAACTCATCCGGGCTGATGATGGTGAGTGCGTCCATGATTGTGCCGACCTGGCGTTTAGTGTTCTAACGAATGTAAATGGGTATATTCAAAATGAGTTTTTCAGTATATGTCATTATTTTTTCAAGCATCCACGGCGCAAAGAACAGAAGTCCCAAAAATACAGCCAGAATTTTTGGAACAAACATCAGCGTCATTTCCTGGATCGAGGTCACTGCCTGAAAAATACTGACCAAAAGGCCAACGATCAACCCAAGGCCCAGCATGGGAAGTGACAAAAGAATGGTTAATATGATCGCCTCTTTTCCAAAACTGACAATAAATTCCGGGGACATATGCTTTCCTTTTTTAATACATGCCAAAACTTTTTACCAACGATCCCACAAGGAGATTCCAGCCGTCTACAAGCACAAAAAGCATCAACTTGAACGGCAAGGATATCATCACAGGGGGGAGCATCATCATTCCCATTGCAAGAAGGACACTCGCAACCACCATATCAATAATCAGAAAAGGGACATAAATCACAAATCCCACAATAAATGCGGTTTGAAGCTCACTGATGATAAAAGCAGGGATGAGCGTAAGCAGAGACACATCATCATGATTCTTGGGGCGGCTCGCTTGGGCCAGCTTCACAAAAAGTGCGAGATCCCGCTCTCTTGTATTTAGCAATAGAAATTTTCTCACAGGCTCTTGTGCTTTTTCAAAGGCCTCCTGATAAGATATCTGCCGATCAAGATAAGGACTCAGCGAATCCTGATACACATCCTGCCATACCGGTTTCATAATAAAAAACGTAATAAAAAGTGAAAGCCCCACAACCACCTGGTTTGGCGGGCTGGACTGGGTGCCCAATGCCTGCCTTAGAAAATGAAATATAACCACCAGCCGTGTAAAGGGTGTCATCAAAATCATAATGGCCGGTGCCAGCGTGAGAATCGTCAGAAGAGCTATGATTTCAAGAACAATAGCAACATCTTCTGGTCCGTCTGCCTCTTCTACCCCAACCTTGATTGATGGGATGGGGAAACCTGCCGCATCAGCTGTTTCGGGGAAATGGGCCCAAAACACAGAGAACATGAAAATAATCAGCAAAATCCGCATGATAAACAAGCTTTTGGGCTTTGCTTTTAAAGACATGGCGCTATAACCCGGCATCGTAGGCATCCTTATCTTTTTTGCCTTTTTTAATCGCGGTCTTCAGCAATTTTGAAAATCCCTTTTCCAAAGGTATATTTTCCCTTATTTCAGTCAGGCCCTCACTGTTTAGAATGGCAAGAGTATTAATGGTTTGCGATGTGACCCCCACAAGAATTTTTTCGCCTAATACATCCAGGAGGACAATTTTCTCTTTCGGTGTCAAATGATATGAGGCCAACATTTGAATAGGATTTTTATCAGATCGCCCGGTGCCGTGGATTGAATATCGTTTTATCAGATAAAGAACCGCTATCAGAACACCAAGCACAAGGCCTAACATTCCGGCAGTCTTTAGAAGCGTAATAAAGAGATCCGGTTCGACAGCGGCTGGTGTTGGGGTATTCAGGGGATTCATCATGCTCCTCATTAAATGTCCGTTAAAAATACGAATCTATTTTTGACTGAACCCTAATCTGGATACTCACCAGGACTAAAACCTTCCTGCACCCAGTTATCAGCTGCCGGCAAGACTTCTCACTCTTTCCATGGGCGTAATAATATCTGTCAGACGGACACCGAATTTTTCATTCACAACAACAACTTCCCCTCTTGCCACCAGCTTTCTGTTGATGAATATTTCCAGGGGCTCTCCGGCAAGCTTGTCCAGCTCAACAATTGACCCCTGACTCAAGCCCAGCAGATCGATCACAAGCATTTTGCTCCTGCCAAGCTCAACGGAAAGCTCCAGGGGAATATCCAGTATAAACCCGATATCACTGGTATTTCCCTCAGCTTCACTATCTGCATCCAATGTGTCTGTTTCCGGAGCATCGGCATTTGCCTCGTCGTCGTTTTCTTCCGGAGAGCCATTCTTGTTTACATTTCGATCTTTTTTGTTATCGGCTTTTTTTTCCATCGCTATTCTCTCATTTTGTAACAAGTTTTTTCATTATCTTGAATGCCTGAAATCCGCGCTGAATACCAGCTAACCCTTTTAATTTGGGGACATTTTCAACCAAACCCATCAGGCTCTCATCTGCTTCCTGATCCAGCTGGATGACATCGCCAGGTTTTAAATGAATAAGCCGTTCGCCTGTTATCTCAGTTGTGCCTAGAATCACTTTAAGATTAACCGTGGACTCGAGGATAATCTCTTTCAGGCGGTTTTGCCATGTCAGGTCAATATCTTCTGTTTCCGCTTGAAATCCGGCTGACAGCTTTCCTCGCATCGGTTCTATCATCGCATATGGCAAACAGATGATTAACGTCCCTGCAGACTGCTCCAGTTCAACTTCAAACCGAGTTACAATTACAAGATCTGTAGGGAGAACAATGGCTGCAAACTGAGGGTTAACTTCTGATCGTATTAACGTGGTTTTGACCTGTTCCACCGGTGCCCATGCCGCTTCAAGATCTTTAAGGCAGGCCAGTACCACCTTGCGTACCATCACTTCCTCAATGGATGTAAATTCTCTGCCTTCAATCCTGGATTTTCCCATGCCCTTTCCGCCAAAAAATGTATCAATCAGGTTAAATACAAGCTGGCTTTCCAGAACGACCAGCGCATGTCCCCTTAACGGTTCCATGCGGAACACATGAAGACTGGTTGGTACAGGAAGACTTCGTCCAAATTCGGAAAATTTCAAGGTATCCAATGATTCTGAGCTGATATCAACTGTTGTATGAAGAAGGTTCGACATGCTTGTACGAACTTCTCTGGCAAACCGTTCATTGATGATATCAAGGGTGGGCATCCTCCCCCTGATAACCTTATCCTGGCTGGTAAAATCATATAGAGAGATATCACCGGCCACTTCATCCGGTTCATCCGATTCTATCTCGACTTTCCCCGCGCTTAATCCTGAAAGCAGGCTGTCGACCTCTTCTTGTGATAGAATTTCACTCATAATGAATCATTAACACCAATGAATTGATGGACCTGAAATTGTTTCTGTTTAATGGTTGGGGTACCATTGTAACGCCTCTCACCAAAGCGGTTTTTTTCATATCACAACAAATTGTGTGAAATATAAATTTTTAATTTTGCCTTTTTTAAGCATCTTGTTAAGGGCCATAATAAGCTCCGTTCTCAAGGCAATCTTGCTGTCAACACCCTGAAGGGCCGAAGGCCGCCTTGATTGAAGAATGGAACCAAAAACTTCCCTGATTTCTTCCTGCCTGTTTCCTATTTCCTGTTTTACAGAAGGCGCGGCAGCCTCAAGCTCGATGGCAACTCTTAACTCCCAGTCCCCCATTTCATCTCTAAGGGGCAGTTTAAAAGGTTCCAAAGAAAACATGTTGTCAAGCGCCGGATCATGCTCAAAAACAACGGTTGCTTTTTTCAAATCCTTCTTTTCGGTTTGTTTTTCATCAGATTTACCGGACAGGGATTTCCATGCGATGATACCACCAATTACAAGGATAAAAACACTTGACACGGAACCGGCGATGATGATCATCATTTTTTTTGACAATTTCCCTTTTTTCACCAAATTGCCTGATGAACGATCCTGTTCCCCGGTCTCATCGTCCGTTATTTCTTCTGATTCTGTGAGTCCGTTTTCAGTCAATAGTCCCTCCGGTTCATCTTATGCCATCCCATACAGATATGTTCTCTGGCGTTCAAAAGAGCAAGCTTTATGCCAAACATGCCCCATGGATGGCATACGGATAATATTATCATAATATCAGTACCATAGGCATAACTACGTCATCAAGATGAATTTGTTTTCATCTGCAGACGTCAAAAAAAATTGGTCTATGTCCTTTATTTGACACCTGGTTTTGACAGATAGAATTTACTGAACAACTCATTGATCTTTGAATAATCGTTAGAGAAAAGCTTGACACATAAATGGCATTTTCTTTATATTTCATTATCAAATTCAAATCATTGCTGTTATTGCATTTGGAGATAGACAAACACGTTCCTTCAACAATGCCTTTTTAAAGGAGAATTATTAGTGAATAGCGTGCTGATTATTGAAGATGATGATTTTGTCCAAAACATGCTGAAACAGACGCTTGAGCGCGCAGGTTACGCAGTGGCGACGGCCAATAACGGTCTTGCCGGTATCAAAAGCTATGAATCCCGGCAAAACATGCTGCAACCATTTGATGTGGTCATCACCGATCTGATCATGCCGGACATGGAAGGTATTGAAACCATTTCAAAGTTAAGGAAAAGTAATCCTGATATCAAAATAATTGCCATTTCCGGCGGAGGCAGAAACAGGCCGGAAGACTATCTCGATCTCGCTAAAAAACTGGGCGCATCAAGAGCCTTCAGCAAACCGGTGGATCGAAATGCACTGTTACAGGCTGTATCGGAATTGATTTTTGAATCGAATGGGTAGGGTGTGGTGATCATCCACAATATCATTTGCTTCTGATGCAAGATGGTCTGACATAATCCGGATAAAAAAGGACCAGGCCACATCACATGCAACCCGATCCTCATAAAATTAGCCAGACACGATCTTTCAATTCATTTCAAGACCTATCGTTTCATGTTAATCACCTGCTCAAGCATGGTGTCAACCGTTGTAACGATTTTGGAATTGGCCTGAAACCCTCTCTGGGTGGTAATCATTTTTACAAACTCATTCGCTATATCCACATTAGACATTTCAAGAGAGTTGGGTGACAGACTCCCCAGACCGTTTGTACCCGGTTTATTGGTAATTGCCCGGCCGCTTTCTCGGGTTTCCCGGAAGAGATTGCCTCCCTCCTTGAACAGTCCCTGGTTATTCAGAAACTTGGCGAGTGCCACCCTGAAAAGTGGAATCAACTCACCATTTGAATACACGCCCGTCATGACTCCGTCAGATGCGACATCTACGCCCTGAAGATCGCCCGCGCCATAACCGTCACCAGACTGAAAGGTGGTTGTGGAGGATCGGGCATACTGGGTGGTCGTAAGCGAATCGTTTACAAAATTACCTGTACCATCATCCCGGGTGCCGATATTGAACACGATATCCATGACCGTGGACCCTTTGTCCCCACCCAGAAAATCCGTACCGAACTCAAAATAACCGGAGTTGTTTACGTTCATTTGCTCCCAGGCAGTTGTACCTTCAATATCAAATGTAATGCCGCTGTCCGGTGCCTGAACCCCTGTCATCAGGGGCGTTGTTTCATCAAAGGTAAAGGTGATATCAACCTTGTCGTCGCCATCCAAATCCAGCAGGACTTTTTCCCGATCTCCCTGGATGGTGGCGTTGGCGTATTCTGTTGGCGGCACTCTGGGATCAATATCAAATGTAAACGTGCTGTTTGCTGAAACACCCACAGGAGCGGGTGAGGCCTGGCCGTCATAAAAATCAAAATCAATATTCTTAAACCCGTCTCCGTCGATATCAATTTCAATATGGCCGTTATTTGAATTCACATTGTCGATAATTGCATTGGCATATTCCGGTGGGGGGATATGGGTGTCAATATCAAAATTGATCGCGCCGTTTGATGTCAGAGGATTGGTAAATGCATATGTCAGATCTGCATTGCCGTTGCCAGTCAGATCAACTGTCAGAACATTCTGGTCAGATCCCGTCATGATAGTTGCAGAGCTATATTCTGCGGGAGGACTGCCTGTGGCGTCCAGCCTGAAATTGATACCGCCTGAGTCGCCAACGGTTGTTGACAGGGGCCGTGTAAAATAATATTCGATATCTGCGACAAAGTCACCATCCAGATCGATCCCCACTGAATTCTCATTACTGGTGGGAATAATATTTGCTGCTGCGTAATCGCCAGCCCCCAAAGGATCGTTAGCGCCCCAGGTCCATGTGGGTGTAGGACCTGCGGCCACCGTATAATTAAGATTATAGATAACTGTTGAATCGGTTGTCACTACAGACGGGTTGAGTATATTCATCTCCGTATTGGTGGACGTAACAACCGTGCCATTATAACTTGATACGTCAATGGTGGGCATGCTCCATGACCATTGACCGTCGGAATCAATACGAAACGATACGGTTGCAGCACCGACAAGGCCCGCACCAGCGAAATCAAACCGGATGTCCGAACCGTCTCCTGTGAGATCGGCTTCAACATAAGTCGCATCCCCGACCGGAACCTGCCTGTTGGTATAGTCAAGGTCAATCGAAGGGTCCGCGCCTCCGCTCCAGTTCCAGTTTGCCCCATCCCAGTTCAGTGTATACTGGATGGATGAATCCATGGTAAAGTTATCTTCCTGAAGCACCGTCAGTGTGGTATTTGCTGCAGTTGCAGCACCGCCATATGCCAATCCCGTGACACCCACAATATTATCCCAGTATAGCTGGTTTCCTGTGGAATGTTCGGTTAACTGAGTAACATCAGTAAGTGAATACGTCACATTCCCGGAAGCGATGCCACCGTCATAACTCAGATTGGTTAAATCCCTCGCATAGTCGGAGCGCCATTCCCAGTCTCCTGATGTGGCATTATACCAGACAGTCATATTATCCGAATAATGGGTCATCACACCTGGATTCGTCACCGTACTCTGGGCGGAAAGAGGCGTTGCCGTTGCTGCCGGGACACTCAGGCCCGTAACGTTCGTGTCCATGACATTCTGAAGAAGCGGAGAACTCCAGTACCATTCCTCTTCGCTTGCGTCGAATATGATATTCACATCCGATGCGTCATTGGTCAAAACACTGGGATTGTTGATACTGAGCGTGGTCTTGGCATTGGCTGCATCTCCGGAATATCTTGTATTGGTCACATCCTGGACATGAACATTGTTCGGGTTTATGATGTCGAAGGTCAATGCATCCGTAGCCTGGGCAGGAATTGAAAATGTAATTTCAAGGTCTACGGTATCTTTGGTATCACCGTCGATATTGATCTGAATCGAATTCATGTTGCCACTTATGATCTGAGCTCTGGGATAATTGGCCGGCAGATCGGCTGGCGTGATAATACCGACGGGTGGCGCTTTGTCCTGAAACGTCCAGTTTGTGCCGTCAAATTCAAGACTGAAATCATATCCATCCAGAGGAAACGCGTCATAATTTAAAATGGAGAATGTGGTGGTTTCATTGGTTATGGCACCTGCGGCCTTGATATCGCCTATTCTTCCTGTAAATTTTTCCATGGTAAAATCGAGAACGGTTCCTGTGCTGTCAGAAAACAGAATCGTGCCTCTTGCCAGAAGGCCCTGACCGACAGTATTCTGAACGAGATTTCGTTTGTCCTCAGCCGGATTACAGGCGATCATATATTCCCATTCCGAACCGGTATCTGATTTTTTGTCATAATAAATCGTGATATCATGAGTACTTCCCAGAGAATCATATACCTTTACAACCGTCTGGTAATGGTAGTTGGAACCGTCGATGTTGGGATCAGTATCTTGTGCCAGACCATCCCAGGCATTGCTCAGAACTTCAGTCTGGGTTAACGCGTCTGAATCCAGATTGGTAACGACTGTCACTTCGCTGGTCTTCATGGGGGGAGAAGTAAAAGACCGCATGATGACGTCAACAACTGACCCCTGGTCCTCTCCTGTCTGGGAATCAAGTTCCCACCCCTGGACAATATATCCTTCGGGGTTTACAAGTTTTCCGTCTTTGTCAAAATGAAAATTTCCGGCTCGTGTATAAAAATCCCTGTCATTGTTCGGGTCGCTCACAATAAAAAATCCATCGCCGCCGATTGAGAGGTCGGTCGTGTTTCCGGTTGATTCAAATGAGCCCTGATCATAGCTGGCATCGATACTCCCCAGTGCCATACCTCTGCCCACCTGCGCTGTTCCCGACTGTGTGGCAATGGATTGGCTCAAGAGATCGGAAAACGTATAACGATTTCCTTTGAATCCGACGGTATTGACGTTTGCAACATTATCGCCTATCACCTGCATGGCATTCCCTAAATTTGTCAAACCGCTTACACCGGCAAAAAGTGAACTGGTTAAAGACATAAATCCCTCCCCTAAAAAAAATCAAACAAGGTTACAGACCTCACTCATTCTATGCTTCATCCTCATCTACAGTGGTCGTTTGAGTTGTTGCATCCGTGCCCGCGCTATCGGTCTCTGCTGTCTTGGCCTGTGATATTTCCACGATACTGGACGGATTCACTATCATACTTCCAATCATCAGATAACCGACGCCATCTTTGTAAACAATACCATCGACTTCCCCTGACACGGTTGTTGAAAGTTGATAGGAATACCCACCATTATCATTGAGAGCGATGACTTCATATGAATAGGTCCCGTCATCGACTATGCTATTATCATTGTCTTTTCCGTTCCAGATAACCGTATGATCTCCGGCATCCAGCTGCCCCAAATTCATCCGTCTTACTTCCGCTCCATTTTCATCATAAATAGCCATCGCTACACTTGTGGGAGCGCTTAATGAAAATGAACCGCCGCCAGAGGCAATGCCATCATAGACATCCATGCTTTGAATCGATCCGGAAACTTCCTTTCCGATATATTGCATCAAATCCGGTTCTGATTGAGAGTCTAATGCTTCCTTAATGGCTTCCAGATTATCATTTATGGCAAACTGCTGTTCCAGACTTGAAAATTGAGCCAGCTGCGCAGTAAAGTCTGTTCCTTCAAGCGGATTCAAAGGATCCTGATGTTCCAACTGGGCGACAAGCATCGTTAAAAATGCGTCCCGGCCAAGCGGATCCTCAGTCTTCTGCGTCTCAACATAGGCACTTGAAAGTGCTGAAAGAGAATTGTTTGTTGATTCTGTAGAACTGATCATATGGTCCCTCCCTTTTTAATATCCATACGCCTTACGGCAAATGGTATGACATTATGCCACAAGATTAAGTCTTCCATTTCTGAACCAGGTCATTTCACCAGCGATGTCAGCGCCATCCATCATCATATCCGCATCGTTCCCGTTATGATTATCTTCTGATTCTTCCTGTCCACGCCCTTTTTCCTTGCTTTTTTGATTCATATCCTGCATGGCCTGCTGAAAATCTGAAGACACTTGAACGTCAATTTCATTGATATGTATTCCCTGATCCATAATTGCGACTTTCAATTCACTCGTGCTTGAAAGAATAAGATCTTTTGTCGTTCGATGTTCGGCAAGAATACTGATTTTAATACCATCAGATGTATGATCTATGGTCATGTGGAGACGCCCGAGATGAGGAGGTTTAATCTGAAGCCTTATTTCGTTTTCACCATTGTTTACAGATCGAATGATCTGCCGGCCAACCTGGTCCATGACATACGTGGGAAGACTTCTGGCTGTGGGTTTGGCCTCTGCTGCAGTCGAATACTTCTCCGAATGATCCAGACTCCTCACCAGGCTGCCAAATGATATTTCGCCGTCGTTTTTTGTCATCGAAGATGTCGTTTCCGGAGCTTTATCCGAAAATTTAAATATGTCGGAAACATCTGTTTTGCCTGTGGGCACTTTTTGAATAAATTTCCCGTCCACGAAATCTTTTTCCCGGCCTGGTTTTTCAGATACCAAACTGCTTTCCGGCGTATTTTCATCTGTGATAGTTGCCTGGCTTTTGTATTTTAATGATGGGTATCTGTCACTGGTACGGTTCCCTTTTCCCGGATCCAGATATTTACTCTTTAAACCAAAAGCCTGAATCTGTGAAGAAGAGTCCTGTTGAATGCCAGCCTTTTCAAAAAATCTTTTCAGATCCGTATTTAATGCACTGGCTATCTCCGAGCTGTTTTCTTTTTTCCCTAAAAGCGATTCAAGGCCTGAAATAAAACTATCCAGCGTAACGCCGCCTTCTTTTTCGGAAACGTCCTTCATGCCAATCCGCATCATCATATTCGTAACCTGATTGTTCTGCGCCTTACTGCTTTCCCTTTGTTGAATGGCAATCACATTGCCGGTCATCATCTTGGCGCCATTTTCCTCTGTTGATCCTGCTTTTATCATCTTCAGATTTTCAATCAGAGTCTTCAGATCTATTCCCTTTCCTTCAATTTTCGACTCATTTATAACCATTGATATCTGGGAACGATCCATACCCAAAGCTGAAAGTGCGGTTTCTATGTAAGGCAGGGCAGATATCGGAAGCAGACCTTCCTCATCCGTTCCGTCTTCTCCTTCTTCCGTTTCTTTCAAATCTTTTAATGCGCTGAAAAGATCGGACAGTTTCAGCTCTCTGCCTCCCATTTTGGTTTTTAGCTTTTCCATTAGCGAAGAAACACTGGCCTGGTCAAATCCCGCCCCCAGAAGAAATTTTTCAAAATCCGCAAGCCCCGCTTCGTTTATAACGACCTTATCGAGACTTCCCCATTTTGAAAGCGCAAATTTTTTGACAAGCTCAAGCAAACCGGTTTTATCACTCCTGGACACGTCTCCGGAAGACAGAATCCCTTCACCCGACACTTTATTCATACCCGAACTGTTAAGCATATTAGCGAAAATAGTGGAAAACAGATCCTTGGCACCAGGAGCGATCTTCTGTCCTGTAGACAGGTTGGATGCTGTACCGGACATTTTATCAGTTGAAAGTAGCCCCAGTGGAATCATATTTTCCTAATCCTTAAACCTTCGTGGCAATGGTTGTTATTAATTAAGGTAGCCATCCTAGTATCACAGGCTTAATAAAAATGTTTTGACTCTCAATTTAGCAATGGGTATGCCAATGATCTGCTAAATATATAAATCAATAATTTTCAGTATGTTATATATATTGTCTCCCCAAATTGCCCCCTTTTGAAAACCGGCTAAAGCACTTCTTGCCTGAAAAATACCTTCACCATAGGTAAATATTTCCTATAAGACAAAAGCCGTACTTCAGAAATAAAACCATATTTAACAAACCAGGCCCTTGAATCTTGGTGTATTTCTGTCCCCAAAATCAAGGCCTTTTCCGGGCAATGCCTTTCATATTGTTGATCCCGGACCGATATTTCTTTCAAAACAGCGGGGTTGTCCTTTGCATGTTTCAAAATACCCGGGACCCGGGCAGATTATCATGGCATATTTTATGCAAGAAACCGGGTCAAAGGTGATTTATGGCAAAAAAAAGTTGTGACACAAGGAGGGAAAAAGTGCTTTATAATATAGAATTAAAGCATGTTGCATTATTCATGATCTTGCTTTTCTATGGCACGATTCTGTTTTTAACCGGTTGCACAACAGGGCATCAAATTTTACGATTTAACAATCCGGAAACCAGTCATGAAAATTTTATTCCAGGTGTTGAATCAGAAGAAACCATGCGAAAAATCAAGATTATTGTCAATGGGCAGGGCCTGGAACCTGGCACAGGCACGCCGCAACAAAAAAAAATAATGGCTGAAAGAGCTGCTGTTATAGATGCGTACAGAAAATTATCCGAGCGTCTGGCAGGAACGATCATTAAGGTCTACTCTGAATCCGGCAACAACAATATTACAAAAGATCAGGTCACAAGTGAAACAAACGCCTATCTGCGTGGCGCACAGATCATGGGCCTTGAGTTCCAGAACGGTATGGCTACCGCGAGCGTTCTGGTATACATCGAACCCCGACAACTCAAATTTTATCATGGAACCAAGCTGTCAAATGCGATTATCGGGGCTTTGGGAGGAGCGGCATTGGGAGCAGCGACCGCCGCAGGCATTGGTATTGTAACGGGATCATCCATGAACGTGATCACGGAGGCCGTTGGTATTGGTGCAGGTATCGGGGCTGCTGGCGGGACATCTTATTCGATGATGCAATAACCGGCATTATTATTTTGATTTACCTCTGTTAAAGGAGTATATATTCCCTATGAAAAATGAAGCTGGCATTACCGGAACAATCCGGAGAATATGTATTCTGTTCATGTGCATATCCGGCCTGTTGTCAATCGTTGCCACATCCAATGACGATGATAAAAAAAGCAGCACAACAACCACGGCCACGACCACGACATCCAATACAAACACTGCCCCCACTGCTGCCATAAGCGCACCGGCCGATGCAGCCGCCTTCACCGAAGGTGCACTTATCACCTTCGCCGGTACAGGCACAGATACGGAAGACGGGGCCTTAAGCGGTTCGGAACTCTACTGGAGTTCTTCCATAGACGGCCGCCTTGGCATCGGCGCCACACTAAGAGATGTATCCCTGTCAACCGGTACGCACAGCATTACGTTAACTGCGACAGATTCAGAAGGGGCGGCAAATGCCGCAACTATTTCTATTACGATTAATCCCGTGGGAAACACGCTTCCAGCGGTTTCAATTACAACACCATCTGATGGTGACACCTTTTCCTATGGAGACTACATCACGTTTACAGGCACCGGTACAGATGCGGAAGACGGCGATCTTACGGAAAGTGATCTGACCTGGACATCAAACAAGAACAAGCATATCGGGGTGGGTACATCATTTGAAACCGACCAGCTGAATAGCGGCAACCATATCATCACGCTGACCGGCACAGACAGCGCCAATACAAAAGTATCGGCAAGCATCACGATTTCCATAAAAAACACCCTGCCTGTTGCGAAAATCAGTTGGCCAGCTGACGGGGATGAATTCACAATTGGGGAACCCATAGCATGCCACGGCACCGGATATGATTCTGAAGACGGTGAAATGGGAGGCGCCGCCCTTGTGTGGCGGTTAAATGGAAACAAAGTCGGTGAAGGAAATTCATGCGACATTGACTATATTGCCCTGGCAGGAGATTACATCCTGGCCCTTCATGTCACAGACAGCGCCGGGGAAACCGATGTGGATTTCATTGGAATTACAATTATTTCAAATTAAACAGACGATCTACTGGATACGATAATTTCAAACAGGATCGACGGATGAATAGAAATACCCCAAAAACAAGCCCCATGCAAAAGCCTTTTTTTTTCTCTATTCTGACAATCGTCTTTTGTATCGTCATACAGTATCCCGAATCCGCTAGTGCAGCAGCCGTTGCAGGCATCACTTCCCCTGTTAATGGATACAGTACTGCTGCGGGGTCTACGGTAACATTTGTCGGGTCGGCCGCAGGCGTGACAGGCACGCCGACATATCAATGGATATCAAGCCTTGACGGCTCCTTGGGGTCAACGCTGATATTGTCTGTAGCCACCCTTTCCATAGGCAGTCACACCATTTCATTTATCATTACAGATGATAACGGGCCTTCAAATGTGCCTTCGATAACAGTTAATATTACAAATACATCCCCGGTGGCAACCATTTCCAATCCGGCAACTGGCGCATCTTTTGCTTTAGGCGCAGCAGTAAGCCTTCAGGGTACGGGAACCGACGCTGAAGATGGCAACTTAAGCGGTACCGCGATCCGATGGTCCTCCAGCCTCAACGGATCACTTGGCACAGGTTCCCCGCTTTCTGTGAGCACATTATCCGCAGGAACACACACGATTACCCTCACCGCCACAGACAGTAATAATGCAACAGATACAGACACGATTTCAATTACCGTTAATCCAAATGCATCGCCAACCGCAGCAATTTCCAATCCGGCAAACAATTCATCCGTTGCATCCGGTACTTATATCAGTTTTCAGGGTTCAGGCTCAGACACGGAAGACGGTCCTTTGGCATCTGCTGCGTTAAGCTGGTCATCCAGTATCGATGGGGTCATAGGGACCGGTTCTCCCCTTTCCATCAATTCTTTATCCGTAGGGGTGCATACAATCATTTTAACGGTAAAAGACAGTAAAAACGCCACTGGCACTGCATCCATTACTCTCACGATAACGAATACAGCACCCATAGCAGCCATCGCCAATCCAGCAAACAATTCATCTGTTGCATCCGGCACATATGTCAGTTTTCAGGGTTCAGGAACAGACGCGGAAGACGGCCTTTTGGGATCATCCGCTTTAAGTTGGTCATCCAGCATCGAGGGAACAATCGGTTCCGGTTCCCCCCTTTCCCTAAACTCATTATCCGTGGGAATGCATACAATCACTTTAACGGTTACAGACAGCAAAAATTCCACAGGTTCGACATCCATAACCCTTACGATAACAAATACCAACCCCACAGCGACGATTACGAGCCCTGCCAACAACAGTACATTCACCACAAAGGATTATATCACATTTCTCGGTGCCGGAACCGATGCTGAAGACGGGACACTGGCCAATTCAACGCTTTCATGGTCTTCAAGCAGAGATGGTCAATTGGGGACCGGATCTCCCATGACCCTGGATACACTGACAGCCGGAACCCATACCATCACACTGACCGTCACCGACAAGGACGGATCAACCGGAACGACAACGGCCGGCATTACAGTGACCAATGCTTCTCCATCAGTCTTGATTACAACCCCTGTCAATGAAACCTCTTTTGACCAGGGTGAGACGATTGTATTCAATTCTACTGTCACTGACGCTGAAGACGGAATACTCTCAGGCAGTGCACTTGTCTGGACATCGAGTAAAGACGGCCAAATCGGAACAGGAACCTCCTTTTCAACCAGCACCCTGTCAAAAGGCACACACACTATCACACTGACAGCAAAAGACAGCGATGATGCAACAGGCACATACACAATAACCATCACAGCAGGAAATACCGCTCCCACAGCGACCATCACCCTTCCTGCAGACGGCAGCGCATTTGCCACAGGTGCGACAATTACATTTAACGGTATCGGTACAGATCTGGAAAGTGCGGTAACCTATGCCTGGATATCCAATATTGATGGTGCGCTGAGTACCAGCAGTTATTTTTTATCCACATCCATTCCAAACGGACTTTCAAAAGGCAAGCATTTAATCACATTGACCGTCACAGACGCAGACAACACATCCACATCCACATCCGTAAACATTACCACAGGCAACGCACCGCCAACAGCAACCATCAACAATCCTGCAAGCGGCGCCACATATAAAGAAGGAGAAGACATCTATTTCAACGGAACAGGATCGGACACGGAAGATGGCACGCTCACGGGCGTTAATCTGGTATGGACATCAAACCGAAACGGCCTGTTGTCTCCTATTGGCACGGGAGTGTCATTCTCGACTGGCGAGCTGAAATACGGTACGCACACGATTTATTTAACTGCCACGGACAATGATAATGCCTCCACTCAAAGCAGCGCCATTACCTTATTTATCACGCAAATGACGGTTTCTCCGGCAGGATTGTCTGTTTATGAAAATCAATCCGGCACATTAACAGTATCCGGCGGAACCGCGCCCTATAAAGTGTCCAACAGGTATACGCAGGTGGCGGCGGCGGAAATAAATAAAACCACCGGTGTTGTCACCGTCACCGGGCTGAAGGAAGGCAGCACGATTATTGTGATCGCAGATGCCAACCGAATGACCACCTCTGCAAATGTTGCGGTCATGGCCTTGCCGGATACGGACAAGGATGGGACGCCCGACATCAGCGATGCATTCCCCGATAATCCAGCCGAATGGCTGGACACAGATTCTGATGGTAAGGGAAATAACACAGACACGGACGATGATAACGATGGCATGCCTGATGAATGGGAAAATCTGTATGGCCTGAATCCGCTCTCAAATGATGCTTCGCAGGATCTGGATGGAGATGGGATTACCAATCTGGAAGAATATTATGCAGGGACTGATCCGTCAAACAGTGCTCCCGAAAGACCCGAACTTTATCTGCCGGTAAATACATCCCAGGTATTAACGATTACACCTGTTCTTAAAACTTATGAATTTTCAGATGTCGATCCTGAAGACACCCATATGAAAACCAGGTGGCAAGTAAGCACCGATTCAAGCTTTTCAAACATCGTCACCGATATCACAAGCAAAACGGAACTGACGACATTCAACATACTGGACCATATCATTTCTACCCCGGCCGTTGAAGATTCCATCCAGCTTTATTACTGGCGGGTAAAATTTTTTGATAATCACGATGGTGAATCGCAATGGTCAGCACCCTTTTATTTCTATACAACAATAAAGAGTGATACATCGGACAGCGCCAATGGGAATGGCATCCCTGACAGTCAGGAAGTGGATAATTTCGTTGATCTGGACAAAAACGGCATAGCGGATAATCTGCAGTCTGATATTAAAACGATCCAGATTTTGACGGCAGAGGGTTTAAAAAAAGTTGCATTAAAAATATCAACCAATGTGACCGCCATTCAGGGATTCAAATCCATCACAACTGTTCCCGATCTTGAAAATGCACCTGAAGATCTTCCCTTTGGATTGATAACATTTAAAATTCAGCTATACAAATCCGGAGAGGTTGCCAGGATGAATCTTTATCTGTCTGAAAAAGCACCCGAATGGTCCAGATGGTTCAAATATGATCCTGAAAACGGATGGGAAAATTTTTCAGAATATATGGAACTCAGCAAAGACGGACATTCGGTCACACTTTATTTGAAGGATGGCGGATATGGTGATGCAGACGGCATCGAAAATGGCATCATTGTCGACCCGTCAGGATTAAGCATCACCTCTCCCGAAGATTTGCCTGATAATGATGGCGGCAGCGGATGTTTTATAGAGTCAATGTTGTCTTCCTGTATCTGAAGTTCTTTCAAAGTGGCAGGATCAGTCCATTCTTCAACGCGTTTTTTCCGAGAGGATTGTCCTTTTTTCCGTTTAGGAGCATATTTTTCATAGCGCCCTGCCCGAATACGCCTAATTTAATACGACATATTATCATTACCAGATTCCTGCTGGTCTATCTATTATTTGCCTTCAAACATATCTCTTTTTTCAGTCAGCTTTTCACTGATCTGGGCGGCTTTATCGCTGTTCACATAAGAAAGAATTTCTCCAGCCCGGTCACCCTTCATTTTTAAAAAGAGTGTTCGGGCGACCTCCAGATCCATATTATTGATAATTTCTCCAGCCTTTTTGGGTTTCATGCTTGAAAACACTTTTACGAGCTGGGCCATTTTGGCTTCTTCAGCCTCCCGTTTCAATCGTTCTGACTCTGTTTCCTTTTTATCAAGAATGGCGAGACTCTCTTCAATCTGCCTATAGATACCGGATAACTTTTCTGTTTTTTCTTCTATTTCTTTTTTTAAAACATCAAGCCTCTCCTGCTCGAGTTTCAATTGTTCCTCCTTTTCCAAAAGCTGCTTTCTTTTTTCTTCAAGCCCCGCCAACATCAATCTGGGGTCAGGGGCAGGTTCAGCGTCTTTCTCCACCGCAGTACCCGCCTCCCCATCTTTCTCTTTTTCTCCTGTGCCATCCCCTTCCTTGTTTTTATTTTTTCCCGTATCCTCCTGTGCAATCGCTTTATTGACAATTGCATCGGTGACCGTGGATTTTCCAAACATAAAAAACACGATTATCATCAGTTTAATAACAACAACTCCAATTAAAACAGTCTTTATTTTTTTAAACCGATCGGATGCCATCCTCTATCTCCTCTTTGCGGCGAATTGCCACCATATCATCTGCTTCTTTTTGAAGCATATTTCGAAGATCATTATAGTAGGTATCTTTTTGCTTGTTTTTTAACGTTTCCAGTGTTTTTCTTTCAATTATTTTCTGTTTGAGCGCACGCTGTTTGTCACTCAGCTGTCTTATTAAAATTTTTCGTCTGTTTTCCTCTCGTGTAATAAGGACCTCGATACTTGAGAGATAATTGGTAAAAAACCGAAATCGTTCTACACTCATCCCCTTTTGTGTCTGCAAATCAAGATCTCTTGCCGTATCATTCAGATCCTTTGTGAGCGCCTCTATCTTTTTGCTGCAATCGATTATATTCTGCCTGGCTTTGGCAACTTCTATTTTTGCCATACGCTCTTGATGTTCTCTGAAATCCAATACAGGCTGCAAACGAAAGCGAAACCGTTTCATCAAACCCTCCCGGGGCCACAAAAAAAACATCAAAAAGATTATGGTATATTGTTCAAGACCTGCAGTTCACTGATACTCATACCAATGGGGCATTGTCTTGAAATGTCCTGTCTAAGGAACTCATTGATTTTAGGCATTAATTTCTTGGCACGGTCAATTGTTTTGTCCGAACCATCCACATAGGCGCCTATGGTGATCATATCCTCTGCATCACGATAGGTGGCCATAATATTGACAAGCGCATCTCTTGCTTTCATATGTCCGCCATCACTGACATCACGCATGACCCTGCTCACACTTTCAAGGACATCTATTGCAGGATAATGCGCCCTGTTGGCTAATTTGCGTGACAGGACAATATGCCCGTCCACAATGGATCTGACAGTATCGCCCACGGGGTCATTTAAATCATCCCCCTCAACCAGAACCGTATATATCCCCGTAATGCTTCCTTTATTGTGTACCGTCCCCGCACGTTCAAGCAAAATAGGAATTTTTACAAAAAATGAAGGCGTATACCCTCTTGAAGTGGGGGGTTCACCTGCAGCCAGCCCCACATCCCTGGACGACATGGCAAAGCGTGTGATCGAGTCAATAATCAGAAGAACATTTTTACCCTGGTCTCTGAAATATTCGGCCATGGCGGTGGACAGATAGGCGCCCCGCATTCTGACAAGCGGCGGGGAATCTGATGTGGCTGCAATGACAACCGCCTTTTTGAGCCCTTCTTTTCCGAGATTATTTTCCACAAAATCCTTGACTTCCCGGCCTCTTTCTCCGATCAGGCCAATGATCGTGACATCTGCTTCCGTGTGCCTGGTCATCATCCCCATCAATACGCTTTTTCCCACACCTGACCCCGACATGATGGCCACCCTCTGTCCCCGGCCCAGCGTAACCATTGCATTTATGGCCTTGACCCCCACATCCATGACTTCTGTGATTTGTCTCCGGTCCATTGGGTTTATCGGCGTGCCATACAAAGGATACTCATGATCGGGTTTAACCGGTCCAAGTCCGTCTATAGGACGTCCCATTCCATTGATCACTCTGCCCAGGTAACCGTTTCCAACACCCGCTTTGGGATTTTTATCAACCAAAGATACGCTGCTGCCGGGCCGGATTCCCATTGTATCTCCATAGGGCATTAAAAGAACCCTTTTATCCCTGAACCCCACAACTTCAGATAAAATTTTCTCTCCCTGATCATTTTCGATTTTGCAGATGCTGCCTATACTCAGGCGCAACCCTTGCGCTTCGGCAATCAACCCGACATTTTTGACAATCTTTCCTTTTATTTCAACGCTTTTTGAATGTTTCACCGCATTGAACAAAGGGCCCCATTTTATTTCTAGTTTGTTTTCAGAAATCGGCATAAATTCAATTCATCTTTTTGTTTTGGCCAAAAAAATTTGACCACAGGCAGGTATCTGTTTACTTCCCTGCCGCATCGATAATGCTCTGTTTCACTGCTTCCAACCGGGACTCAAGGGTTGCATCCACATCGCCTGATTCAGATTCAATCCGGCATCCGCCCCGGCTGACCGATGGATCGCCAATCACTGAAATCTGCTTGAGTGCGCTGATCTCTTTAAAAAAATCATCTTTGACAGCTTCAATATATTCATAGTCTTCATTGTTTACATAAATAACTGCAGATTCGGGTTCGGGCAGCAAATAAAATGCATCCAGAACAGACTTCTTTACAACTTCCGGCTCAACTGCCACATGCCCATATACAATTTTATCAACAACAAGTCCGATCAGTTGAAGAATTTTTTCCTCATTTGCCCTGATCGTTTCATCCCACAGATTATTCAGGGCGGATATTATTTCCTTTATTTTTTCAATGGGGCCGGTCGCATCTTCAAGACCTTTCTTGTAGCCATCGGCCTCCCCTTTCTGAAACCCTTCGTCATGGGCTTTCTTTTTGATTTCTTCTGTATCAATCTGTATTTCAGAAGCTGCTGCTTTTTCTCTTTTCCCGGACGTTTCAGATGTTTTTTCTGATGAAGAAGTATCTGCATCTTGTTGCAGAGCACGCTGTGTTTCACCATCATTTGCCAAAAAATTTTCGTCCGTATTTTCTAAGGTTTTATCTTCCGATAATGGTTTTGATAGCTGTCTCTGGAAATTCCCGCCAGCACCTTTATTCTCATTTTGTTGCGAATACATCAACGCAAAAACGTCATCCGCAGACATTTCCTTGGCTTCGTAAAGGGGTCTGAAAGGGGCATTCAAATCAATGCCCCTCCTGTCAATGGCATGAATTTCATCTGTTTCAAACTTTTTAAATGTACTGATATCCCAGGCGACCCAATCTGACGGTGCTTTCTTTTTTGATTTCCTTTTTGATTTTTTGGGTGATTTGTCAGACAAGGATATCATCCTTTCCTTTTCCGCCCAAAGTTATTGAACCTTCGGCTTCAAGCTCTTTGGCTGCGCTTACAATAGCCTGCTGGGCTTCTTCCACTTCAGATAACTTGGTCGGCCCCATGACCTCCAGATCCTCCTTCAACATTTCGACAGCTCTGGCAGAAAGATTCTTGAATATTTTTTCTGACATTTCTTCACTGGCCGTTTTCAAGGCAAGCGTAAGCTGACTGCTTTCAACCTTTTTAAGGATTTCCCTGAAGCCTTTGTCATCTACTCTCACCAGATCTTCGAATACAAACATCATGGCCCTTATGTCCGCGGCCATTTCTGCCTGCTCTTCTTCAATGGCTTCCATAATGACTTCCTCGGAAGCCTTGTCCAGGCCGTTTATAATATCAACCAGAACCTGTAAACCACCTGATTTTCCACCGGAACCGCCAATAGTGCTCAATTCACTTTTAAGGGCTTCATCAACAGCCCGTACAATTTCCTCCGGCACCTGGCCTAGGTGCGCAATTCGCATGGCGATATCTCCCTTCTGGTCATCTGGCAAAGACGACATGATTTCCGATGAAATATCGGAAGGAAGATGGGCCAAAACCATGGCTATTGTCTGAGGATGCTCGGATTCGATATAATTCGCAAGTGCATGGATATCGACCTTTCGGCTCCAGTCAAATGGCAGATCCCGTTTTTCAGCTTCTATGTCCTCAAAAATGGATGTTGCAAACTCATTACCCAGGGCATTGCCAATAACGTTTCTTGAGAAAGTTTCCCCTGCTATCACCAGCTTCATATCGCCTTCAAAGCTGGCGATGAATTCCTGGGAGACGGCATCAAGTTCCTCAGGTGTTATATGGTCAATTTCAGCCATGATGGAGGCCACTTTTTTAATTTCCTGGTTGGACATCCGTTTAAATATTTTTGATGCATAATCTTCCCCCATGGCGAGAAGAAATATAGCTGTTTTTCTGGGGCCTGACATTTTCGATGGTTTTAATTCAGTTTTTTCATCCATTATTCCACCTCACTTAACCAGCCCCTCAATACATTTGCCGCCCTGTCGATATCATCTTCAGCCAGATAGGCCGCTTTCTCACGCGGTGACATATCACCCAGTGCAGGCAATGCACCCCGCTGCAATTCATCAAGAATCGGTTTGCCGTCTTCACCAAGCAGTGGCACATCCGGTTCCTCCGTTCCAGCCTGAATTTCCTTGATGGTCTTTATCAAGGGCCTGACCACAAACAGAAAGAGAATGAGAACAAAGATCACATTGGCAAGCATTCTGCCATATTCTCTCACGAACATATTCACACCCGAAGGTTTTTTGGCAATTGCCTGATCAATCTGGGAAAATGAAAAAGACTCCACCGTTACCTGATCGCCTCTGTTTTCATCATATCCCATCGCCTTCTCGACAATGGTTTTAAACTGAACCATTTCCTGGTCGGTTCTTTCAATGTATTTTTGAACCCTGTTGCCATCCTTATCGGTTTCATATACATAGGAGCCATTGACGACCGCCGCCACAGAAAGCCTCGTCAAAACTGCAAGGGGTTTCACTTTCTGCCGTGTCATTTTGCTTAACTCATAATTCACCGTATCATCATTCGATTCACACTTCTCAGCCGTACCCGCAGCCGATCCCGTATCCGGTGGCACAATTGGATTAACACTGGATACCATGCCGGCAGCGCCGCCCTGTTTCTCAAGGCTTTTCACCATATTTTTTCTGCTCCTTACAAACGGGGTATTTCTCTCATCCGGATCAAATATTTCTTCCTGGGTGCTCAATTGAGAAAAATCCATATCTGCTGAAACCCTTACAATGGCATTGTCCTTACCCACAATTCTTTCCAGCATGGTCTGAATCCGTTCCGCATAGGTTCTTTCAATATGGGACTTATAACCCAGTTGGGTTTTTGCCCTGTCATCTGCCAGTTTCTCAGCCTGCTCATCTTCCGAAGGTTGTTTGAAAAGAACCCTTCCTGTTGTATCCACAACCGTTATTGATTGAGGTGTCAGATCTTCAATTGAACTGGCCACCAGATGGACAATTGCCTCGACCTTGTGTTCATCCAGATCCGAATTCAACTTTAATAAAACAGATGCAGATGACGGTTTTGATTCTTCTATAAATACAGAATCCTTGGGAAGCACGATCATCACCTTGGCTTCATCGACCTGTTCGAAAGCCTGAATCGTTCTTGCCAGCTCTCCTTGAAGTGCCCGCTGGCGATTCAGTTTCTGTACAAATTCAGTGGTACCGAACTCAGATTGATCAAAAATTTCATACCCGACAAACCCTCCTTTTGGAATCCCTTCAGCGGCAAGAGAAAGCCTCAATTCATAAACCCTCTCCGAAGGCACTGTGATCACATTTCCGTTCCCCTCGATTTTGTAGGGGACGCGCTGCTCCTGCAATTTACTCGTAATTGCCGCAGCATCTTCAGGAACAAGATTTGTAAACAGGGGTTGGAAACTGATTTTGTTCGCCCAGAAAAACATGGTGACAAAACCTGCGATGACAACCACAATCATGCCACCTGTTACAATTTTCCGTGACAGAGGCATGTTTTTGTAGATATTGAGTATTTGCTCCATCATAGTATTCATAATTTAATTCTTCGCCTGTTTATTTGATTTAGCCTGACTTTAACCGTATGATATCAAGGGAGTAACAAAAGATAATTCCATCAAATTATCAGAACTGCATGTGCATGATTTCATTATAGGCAGCCATCACTTTTGAACGTACTTGCGCCAAGAGTCTCAAAGAGGTGTCTGCTTCCTGGATGGCGATCATACCTTCGTGAATCCCCAGTTCTCCCTTAATGACTTTTTCAATCGATTGATCGGCGATGTGATGAAGCGTATTAACCTCCTTGACAGCCCCTTTCAAACGATCCTGAAAGCTTTTATCCCCGGTTTTTTGGTTCTTGTTCAGCAACTGGTTGTTTAAAGAAAGTTTTCCGGATATTTTTATATCTTCCATATAGATTGCTCCTTGTAGCGTTTGTATTTTATCCTAAAGAAAATAATCCCCAATTGAATCACGTGTTATTTTCCTATTTCCAGAGCTTTTAAAATCATGCTTTTTGTATTTGAAAGGGCAGTGACATTGGCATCATATGCTCTTCTTGCCACCATCATATCCGCCATTTCTGTCAGGTGATCCACATTGGGCATGGCAACGTATCCTGTAACCGGATCGGCATCCGGATGATTGGGATTATAAACAAGCCTGAAATCTTCCTGTGACTCCACGATTTCGGTCACTTCAACGCCCAGGTGTTCCTCTTCCCGGTTTTCCGGATCACAAGGTGTTTTACATTGTTTTTCCTTATCCGGGCACATTTGTTCCGGCCCGCACATCTTGCGTTCCTGATCCTCCAGAATCCTTTCAAAATTTTCAACAGGCGTTGCCTGAAATACCACCATTTTTCTTCGATAAGGCCCGCCCTCTTTTGTACGTGTGGTTTCACTGTTTGCCAGATTCTCGGCAATGACATTCATCTTCGTGCGCTGGGCGGAAAGACCGCTGGCACTTATTTTCATTGATTTCATCAATTCCATTATTTGCCTCCTTCAGTAATGGAGTACTGCAATATGCCTATCTTTCTCAAAAGCATCTCAGCCGCAGTTCTATACTGAATATTGTTTTCAACGAGGTTTTCCATTTCTCTGTCAATATCAACCGAATCGAGATGATATTCATCAGATTCATCAATGATTTGACCTGGCATTTTTAAAGGCTGTTCGTCCCGGGTTCCGTCAAAATGATCCGGATGCGTTACGGAAAGATCAGATGCCGGTGGTTTTTTCATGGCTTTTTCAAGGGTTTTCTGGAAATCAATATCCCTTGGCTTATGACCAATCGTATCCATATTCGCGATATTTCCGGTAATCAGATTATGCCGTCTTGCCGAAATATCCATGGACCGGCTTAATAATTGATGGGTTTTATCGAAAGGATATCCTGCTTTCATGTCCCTCCTTTTTAATCTGAACTAAAAAAAATATTATAAACAGGCAAAAAAGCGATTCATTTATCAGAAAAAGCTTTTGTCAAAAAATAAAAAGCAAAATGCATGCCTTAATATTAGTCTACATATTTTTTTGATACTCGTTCAGTTTATTTCTGAGGGTCCGGACACTGATGCCTAGGATTTTTGCTGCGTGGGTTCTATTTCCGCTTGTTTTATCAAGGGCATGGAAAATTAATTTTTTTTCAACATCCTTTAAGGGACCGGGTTCAATATCATAAGGGAAATCATTGCTGTCTGCGCCTATCTCAGTATTTTCGTCCAAATCGTCATCGAGAAACAAGTCTTTTGCCTCAATGAACTCGTTTTGCGTCAGAAGCACGGCTCGTTGAATAATATTTTCCATTTCTCTCACGTTTCCCTTAAAGGGCAGTGATTCAAGCCTTGCTATCGCGTTTTTTGTCAAACCCTTGACGTTTCGCCCGTCAATCCCGTTATACTTCTCAACAAAATACCTCACCAGCAAACCAATATCCCCCTGCCGTTGCCTGAGTGGCGGTATTTTAAACGGGATAACATTCAGCCGGTAGTATAAATCTTCCCTGAAATCTCCTTTTTCGATGGCCTCCTTTATATCCCTGTTGGTTGTTGCGATAACCCGAACATCAACCTTCACAGGAGTCGCCCCCCCGACCCTGTCAACCATTCTTTCCTGAAGAACGCGAAGCAGTTTGGACTGAAGATGGTATTGCATTTCTGTGATTTCATCCAAAAGAAGTGTACCACCATCAGCCAGCTCGAATTTACCGGGTTTTCTTGACACGGCACCTGTAAAGGCACCCTTTTCATGACCGAACAGCTCACTTTCAAGAAGCGTTTCAGGTAGCGCGGCGCAATTTACAGCTATGAAAGGTGACCGGTTTCTTTTGCTGTTTTCATGAATAAAACGTGCAAAAAGTTCCTTTCCTGTGCCGCTTTCTCCTTGAATGAGAACAGATGCCGTACTGTCTGCTATTTGGCTGACAAGGTCCAGAAGACGTTTGATAGCCGGGTCACATGTGACAATGTTCGTTTTTTCTGTTTTCTGATGTTTCTCCTGAGATGCATCCTCTTCATCAAAAAAAGCTTTTTCAGTAAACAGCCTCAGTTGTGTCTGGTCAACAGGCTTTGTAAAATAATCAAGCGCACCCTGTTTCAATAATTCGACCGCATCTTCAACAGAGGGGCGGGCTGAGATGAACAAGACCTTTATATCTTCATTCTCATTCCTCAAGTTTTCCAGTAACTCTGTTCCGCTGGTGCCTGGAAGCTCGCAACTCGCAATAATCAGCCCAAATGATGTTGTTTTTATTTTGGAAAAAGCATCAATCGCGTCATGGGCTGTGGAGACATGATAGCCCCAGTTTTCAATTTCATGACTTAAAGCAGTCCGCTCTCTGTGGTCTTCTTCAATTAAAAGTATCTGGCGTTTCTGTGTCATGTCTATATTATCATAGGTATATTTTCATATGGGTCACTTACAAGCAATTTACTATGGACTGTATCAACATACAACATATGATTATGATTTTTGAAGGTTATTCTCAACTTTTATTTCCCGTAACCTTTCGTCGGCAAGCCTTCCCCAGAATGTATCCCCTGATTTGATCACCGCTTCAAAGGCCTCTGCTGCCTTTAAAAGCGCATCTGCCTTTTGATAGGAATCACCCAGCATAAACGTAACATCCGCATTGTTTTTTTGCTTGTCGGAAAACTTCAGGGCCATTTTAAATGCATCCGAGGCTTTAACGTACTCCTCCAGTTTCATGTAATTTTCGCCCAGATTTCTGTGAATAAGAAAAATCGTGTTAAAATCATCATAAGGTCCGGAAGCAAGTATCTGTATCGCCTTTTCAAGCAGGATAGAAACAATTTTATAATTTTCGATTGCTTTATGCACATTGGCTTCGCCCACCAGGATTCTCACTTTTTCCTCATTATTCTCACTCTTTTCAAAAGCCTGCCTGAAATTTTCAATGGCTTTGTCATGCGTGTTCATACTGCTGTAAATAAGTCCTTTTCGGTAATACGCTTTTGAAAGGCTCTGGGAATTTTTAAAACGTGCAATATACTGATCGAACATGTCGAGCGCCTCTTTGCGCATTCCCTTTTCCTGCATGGTAACAGCCAGATTCATGATCAACTCCGGTGGCTGTTTGCCTTTTTCGTATAAATCATAAGACTTTTTCATGAATTCAAACGCAGGTTCCAAAAGATATGCTTTGTAATACCCATTCCCAACAAGCCAAAAAAACTCAGGGTTTTTGAACCTGTTCAGTATTGCCTTGTCTGCTTCAAAATGAGCCAAAAGGTCTGTAGATTTATCTGAATTTAAATAGTCTTTGAATAGAGAAATGGTTGTCTTTTCGAGAAGTGCAAGCGCATCTTTTCTTAAAATACCCGCCCCTTCGTCCAAAAGCCTTTTGATAACAGCAATCCCTTTCAGATATTCGCCATTTTTATCATAAAGTTCTGCAAGCCTCATTATGGCCAGCCGGTACACACTGTGATCCGGGAAATCATCTATAATCAATTGATACATCTTCTCTTTTTCTTTTGAATCCTTGCTTAAATCGGCAAGGCGCATGGTGCTCAGGACAAATCCGGATGTTCCGGGATACTTTTCTATAACAAGCCTGTAAATTTCCAATGCTTTTTCAGTGTCATTCTCATCTCTATAAGTATCACCTATTTTGGTCAGGTATTCATGATTCAATTCTGTATTCGGAAAAAGATTATATACCATTCCCAGATATTCTCTTGTTTCCTTTGTTTTACCGGTATTGAAATATGAATTCCCGAGAAAAACAAGAATATCCGGTTTTTCATAAATAATTTTGGCATTGGTTTTAATCACTTCCGATAATACGGAAATGGCCTCAATATAATTTTTGGCATTATACAATGCCTTACCTAGCTCAATACGGATATCGGTTAAAACACTGCTATAGGGAAACCGTTTAACAGCCTCTTTAAAAATAGCTATTGCCTGTTTTGACTGCTCCGTTTCATTATAGATTTTCCCAAGCGCCATCATGACTTCGGGCATACCATTATAGTCTTGATACGTTGAATGCACGACCTTGAAATAGCCTTTTGCCTCTGCTTTATTTTTCAGAGCCAGATTGACTTTACCCAGACCGGTTAAGGCATAAGGCACATATCTGGAATCCGGATAATAACTGATCAGATCCTGAAAATGTTCTGCAGCATCAAGATACATACCACTTTCATTTTCTTCAGTAATGCTTTTATAATAACTGTACGCCTTTAAGATAAGCGCCTGTTCATGGCATGTTTCTCCGGGTTCTTCACTTAAATACTTGCTGAGCATTTCAAAACTTCTTTTAAAGAGTTTCTTTTCACAATCGTCTATTGCACCTGAAAGCACTTCATTTTTTCCACAGGCATCGTCCTTTAATTCCAGAATGAGGTCATCCATTACCCCATTAAACTTTGTTCTTTCCGGCTTTGCAGCCATAACAGCTTCGTCTTGTTTTTCTGCCTTAGGTTGCCCTGGCGCAACCTTTTTTGCCACATCTTCTTTCTTCTCTCTGGTGTTCCTTGTGGTTGAAGGGGGTTCGTTAAGGCTGATCACGAGCATGTTTTTTGATTGATCCCAACGAGGCCTGACACTGGTCAATTTTGTTTTTGTATTGATTACGAAACTGACAATATCGCCGGCAGCCCTTTCAAGACTGATACTTGCAATAAATGGCCTTGCATCACCGCTTGTTTTCAATTGCCTGGATATTTTCGAATTTCTAAATGCGATCAGGACCTCATTGTCATCACTTTGGATCACTTTGTATGAGGGCTCACCGGAAAACGTAATTGTCATTCTGTAAGGATTTTTATCTAGATGAATTTTCTCAATGGAGACATGATCCGCGGATATGGACAAGGAAGGAAAGATCGCTGCCAGCACAGCATATATAAATGCATGGCACAAAATGATATACCATCTGCCGCAACAGAAAAAAAAATATTTCTTATGATGCAGGGAGTTAGCTATCACTTATATTGGCTCTCCTGAGAAATAAAAGTAAGACATTTCAGTTGATGAAAACAACGATGACAACAAGTTTCGCTCTTCCAAACGCAAGCAGATACCTTCAATCTGCTTATGTATATACCACGAACCCGTTTAATGCAATCCACATGCCATGGTCAGATAGGAGATAGAATCGTGAGGCATATACCATAAAAATTATATAAAAAAATTAGGGTGTTAGGAATTAAGGAATGGAACTGGGGGCACGCGCATCAGATATGCCTGATCACCGTCAAGCTTTTGGCGAAATGACAAAACAGCGGTTTTCATATAATCTCGTCTTCAGACTTCTTAAATTTTTCAGGTTCAAGATTCATCTTTTTAATCTTTTCCACAAGCGTGGTGCGATTCATTTTCAGAAGATCCGCGGCCTTGGCCTTGACCCAGTTGCTCTTCTCAAGGGCTTTTAGAATCAATGCTTTCTGGTGCTGTTCAACCGCATCGTTAAAGCCGATACCGGATTCAAAAGGATCAAATGCCAATGTTTTCTCATAGGGGATATGACCACTGATATAATCCGGCAAATCGCCCATATCTATGGTATCACCATCAACAAGCACATGGAGTCTTTCCATCAAGTTTTCGAGCTCCCGAATATTTCCAGGCCAGTTATACTCTATAAGGGAACGCATGGCCTTATCCGTAAAACTTTTTTGACCCTGCCCTGTTCTTGCGGACAATCTCTTCATAAAATAATCGGCCAGGATGGTAATATCGGACTTCCTTTCAATCAGAGGCGGAACATGGATGGGAATGACATTCAGCCGATAATACAAGTCTTCGCGAAATCGGTTTTCCTTTATTGAGGTCATCAGATTCTGGTGTGTGGCTGCGATGATCCGGATATCCACCTGTATGGATTTCATGCCGCCAACACGCTCAAACACCTGTTCCTGAATGGCTCTTAAAAGCTTGACCTGAAGATCCGGACTCATATCCCCAACTTCATCCAGAAAAATGGTGCCGCCATCCGCCATTTCAAATCGGCCGATACGGGTTCTGTGTGCACCGGTAAACGCTCCTTTTTCATGGCCAAACAATTCACTTTCCAGCAATTCACTTGGGATTGCACCGCAATTAATGACAATCATTGGGGCATCCGCCCTGTCACTATTCCGGTGAATGGCTCTTGCGATCAATTCCTTGCCTGTGCCGCTTTCACCTGTAATCAATGCGGTGCTGGTTGTTTTAGCCACTTTTTCAATAATTTTAAAAACCTCCATCATCGCCCGGCTTTTGCCTATCAGCCCGTCAAAATTGATTGTATTCTCCAAATTTCCCTCTATTTTGGTTTGAACGCCTTGTTCATGCTTCTTCAAGGCTTTTTCAACAATGGAAAGCAGTTCCTCTGGTTCTGAAGAGCGGGCCAGATAATCAAAAGCGCCTCTTTTGATAGCCGCCACGGAATGTTTGACTGAAACATCTTTGGCCAGGATAATGCAGCTTGTATCAGGGCAATTGCCAACAACATAATCCAGGATGCAGTATTGATTTACTGCTGTTGGCACAATGTCGGTTATAACAACATCAAATTCTTTTGAAGTAAGCCTGTCAAGTGCGATATGATTATTGAAAACCGTTTCTATCTGGTGCCCGCATCTTTCCTGAAACCCCTGAAAGAATAAATCTTTATCATCATCGTTTTCATTGACAAATAGTATTTTTGTCATTTTTTTTACCTTCGGCCAGCTTTACTTCGACTTAGGGATTCATATAAATAAAAAAATTGCCTCCCGGTTAACCTAATATTTTTTGAAGTTTCTCAGAAATGGCTTCAGCTGTAAAAGGCTTGACCACGTAATTGGACACACCTGCCTGAACCGCCTCAATCACATTCTGCTTCTGGGCCTCAGCCGTGACCATCAGAAAAGGGATTTCTTTTAATGCATCATCAGACCGGACTCTTTTCAAAAGTTCGAGCCCTGTCATTTTCGGCATGTTCCAGTCTGAAATAATCAGATCAAAATTATTTTTCTTAAGCTCTTCAAACGCGGATGTACCATCATCAGCCTCAGTAATATTGGTAAAACCAAGCTGTTTTAAAATATTTTTCAAGATTCTCCTCATGGTAGCAAAATCGTCCACAACCAAGACTTTAATGGACGTGTCCATAAATCAACCTCCTTATTCTGTATGTTGCCGAGTAACAAGCCTTTTACGAACTTTTGTTACGTTAATACCCTGATACTGTTTTCACATATCATCTGCAAGATAATTTTATAATTTTTCACCTAATCTACAGTCTTTTCCAAGCATACTTCAATCAGAAACCCACCGTCTTCTGTCTTGAAAGGGATAGCAATCTTGGGCCCATCTGTGTAATGGGTAATGGTGTGCCCTTTACCACTTACAACAGAAGGTATGGCCGCATCAAACAATTTCCCCAGGGCTTCGAGCTCCTTTCTCGCCTGACCCGATATCATATTGGTCAACTCACCAACAGCGTCGGCAACTTCATGGTCAATTTTTGTCATTTTTTCTCCAAACATATTGGAAACAATTTGCAAGATACAGGCTTCTTCAAACGTAATTGCAATAGTTCCATTCGCAGCCCCGGTGATTCCGATCACACCCGTAACATCCCCTCTGGCGATATCTTCCTTTTTAACAAATGGTTTTCCCGGTTTACAGCTAATAAACGCCATTGTTTCAAGAACATTTTTTGTTGCTGTGATAAAGGGGTTTATCATGGTTGCATCCATTACTCATCCTCCACATAATCATTCTTTATAGTGTCAACAAGGGGTTCTCTGTTTAATCAATCTTGGCTCATCACAAAAGAATTCTCTTTAAAAAATCATACCGGAGCCATCGTTACCATGACAATCGGTTTTAGATAACATTATCCGGAAATTTAGCATTGTATTGAACGAGCTTTTTTAAATGCGTGTAGCTGTCAATATCTACGGAGTTAAAATATAAGGCCATGCCGGAAGGCTCTTTTCTGACAACGGTTCCTTTCATTTTAAGCACGACATTATCAACCGTCCCTGTGAGCACGATCTCAATATCACAGGACGTGCCCATGAGAAAATCTTCTGCAGTTTTGACAAAAAGCCCTCTCATGCTCAGGTCGCGAGAGCTGCCGTCTACATGAATTTCCTTATCACTTGTTTTCAGAAAAACTTTTGTTTCAAAGCTGACACGCTCTCCCTGGCGTTTTTCTGAATTATCTTGAGTGTCCATGCCTTATTCCTTATGCGTCAATCATCATTAAAAGGGATTTGTAATTTCGGTTATATTCACAATTTCCCGGCCTCATACACACGGATAAACGCGTCAACAAGTATTGGATCAAACTGGGTTCCGGCACATTCCTTTATTATCCGGATGACTTTTTCTGTGGGCATTTTTTGTCTGTATGCCCGGTCTGACGCCATGGCATCAAATGCATCTGCCACAGACAATATTCTTGAAAGAAAGGGAATGTCTTCGCCCTTCAGGCCCACGGGATACCCTGTGCCATCATATTTTTCATGATGATGCCTGATAATATGCTGTTCTCTGTTCCATAAACCGAGCTGTCCCACAATATTTGCACCAATCACCGGGTGCTCCTTTATGGTTTCAAATTCTTCAGGTGTCAGTCTGCCGGGCTTTAAGAGGATGTCATCCCGTACACCAATTTTTCCGATATCATGAAGGTGGCCTGCAAAATTCAACACATCCAGATCCTCCTTGGAACATGCCACTTCTTCACCTATTAAAACACTGATTTCAGCAACCCTGTTTGAATGTTTCTTGGTATAAGCATCTTTGGCTTCAATCGCTGTTACAAATGCATACAGGGTTGAAAATAAATTCTCGTAAATATTTTCATAAAGTGCCAGATTTTCAATCGCATAAGCGGCCTTGTGGGCCATAAAAGATAAATAATACAGATCTTTTTCATTAAAGCGGCTGTTTCGGTTTTTTACGGAAGCGGTTAACACGCCAAACACTTTTTCCCGTATTTTCAAAGGCACGACCATAAAAGACAGGATATTTTCCGGCAAACCCCGTGTTAATTTATTATCAGAAATAAGAAGGGGAATCTCATCGGAGGCGATTTCCATGATCAACGATTCAATGGCCTCATTAAAATCGCCTGATGACCGGACTGAATCAGGTGATGTGTCTTTCTGTTTGCCAAGCGTATGTGCCACATGGGATGAAATTTCAAACGGTTTTTTTACAGAATCATTGATCACAAAAAACCGCACCTCGTCCGCATGGGTAATTTCCGCGCCCATATCCACAACCCGCTTGAAAACGTCAATACTCGAACTGATCATGGTGAAATCGCTCATGATATTATTTAAAATATTAAGCTCTTCCACTTTATACAGAAGTTCCTTATTTAATTTCTCAAGACGGGCCTTGCTTTGAACTTCCTTTTTTAAAACAATATTTTCAACAAACAGCTGCCGTTCTCTTAATACCCGGCGCACACAGAGTTCCATCTGGTCCAGATTCACCGGCTTTATCAGAAAATCCACCACGCCGTTTTTAAGGGTTTTTATGGTATTGTCAAGCGACGGGTAACCTGTCATGACCACAACAGGAATGGTATTATCCGTATCTCTGATGTATTCCGCTAATGCAAGTCCATCCATCTCGGGCATATTAATATCTGTCAGGCAACAGTCAATGGAATAATTTTTTAGAACCTCTGTGGCCTCCAATCCATTATTCGCTGTAATAACCTGATACCCCTTATCGCTGAAATATTCACTGGCAATTTCCAGAATACTTGTTTCATCATCAACGAAAAGAATGGTTTCCTTCTGAAGTCTATTCATTAATTAATAAAACCCTGTCGTATTTATTAAATCGAAATATAAATGGCAAATTGTTGCTAATTGAGCCAATTTTTCAACTTTCGTCTGAAAATCAGCTCTCGAAGATTATGAAGCGTGATGCCAAATCCATTAATGAGGAACAAAAAGAACACGTTTATGTTCTTGTATATCACACTCCTATCATATATTACAACATCTGTTGCAAAAAAGTTATGCATGAAAAAAACGATTAAGCTCATTTGGATGTCGACCTTGCGCATTATCATAAAAAAAAGACTGCATCTGATAGATGCACCACCATTTCTATCGGATATGCTGCAAAAAAAACTCACGCTCCAGAATCCCAAATGGCTTGAAAATGAACGCATGGGAAGATGGAACAAGGGCATACCCAAAACATTGGCATTTTACGACATATTAAAAAGCAGCCTCTCTGTCCCCCGGGGACTTGCTCGGTGGGTAATTCTCCAGGCAAGGGAAAATAACATTGACCACACCATTGACGATAGAAGGCGCTGCCTGCCCGATATCCATATAGAATTTCAAGGCTCATTAAAACCCTTCCAGACCCAGGCTGCCAATGTGATGTTATCTAAAGACTTCGGAACACTGAATGCGCCGACCGGTTCAGGAAAAACAGTGATGGCACTTTTCATGATTGCCGCAAGAAACCAGCCTGCAACCATAATCGTTCATAACAAGAGCTTAGCGCATCAATGGATATCCCGGATTGAAACATTTCTCGGCATCGCGGAAAAAGAAGTCGGTCTGGTTGGTGATGGAAAAAAAATAATTGGAGAGCATGTCACCGTGGCCCTGGTTCAAAGTGTATACAAATATTCTAAGGAGATTGCCCGAAAAACCGGATTTCTTGTTGTGGATGAATGCCACCGAACGCCATCAAGAACGTTCACAGAGGCAGTCAGCCATTTTGATTCAACCTATTCTCTCGGATTAAGCGCCACGCCATACCGCAGAGACAATCTCTCGAACCTTATTTTCTGGTATCTGGGTGATGCGCATCACACGATCGACAAATCCTATCTGGTCGAAACCGGAGATATTCTCTCGGCAGAAATTATGATACGAAAAACACAATTCAAAACGTCTTTCGATCCGGTCAGGGAATATACCAAAATGCTTTCCGAACTTGCGGCAAACGATGAAAGGAACCGGCTTATTGCATCGGATGTGGCCCAGGAAGCCTCTGATCAAAAAGGGGCCTTTCTGATTCTTTCAGATAGAAAAACACATTGTGAATCCCTGAAAACGCTTCTTCAGTACAAATATAAAATAAACGCTGAAATACTGACGGGTGATCTGAATTCAAACCAGAGAGACGAAATTATAAAACGCCTGAAGCAAGGTAATCTTAAAGTGCTCATCGCCACAGGTCAGCTTATTGGGGAAGGATTCGACGCAGAGAATCTCGCCACGCTGTTTCTTGCAACACCTGTCCGGTTCAGCGGAAGGATCTTGCAGTATCTGGGAAGAGTTTTAAGGCCGTCCGGGGATAAACAAAAAGCACGTGTATTTGATTATGTGGATATCCACGTGGATGTGCTTGTGAATGCTGCAATGGCCAGGAAAAAGGCCTACGGCAGACACGCGACCATATATGAATAGCCACACCTGACATTCAGAATAAAATTCATAAATATAAAACTATATCCAAACAATATATTGACATTTTGAAATTTTTATGAATAATTGTTGTTAAATATTGGAGATACATGAATGATTGATGATACCAGCTTGCACATATTGAAAATCCTACAGGAAAAAGCCAGAATTCCAAACGTGGAAGTGGCCAGGCAAGTCGGCCTTGCGCCATCTGCTGTTCTTGAACGGATTAAAAAAATGGAAAAGCAGGGACTTATTGACGGCTATGAAGTCAGACTGAATCCTGAACAATTTAAACGGAACCTCGTTGCTTTTATTTTTGTGGATATGACGGATAGAAATGACCTGCCGGAAGCGGAAAAATGTCTCTCCGGCCTGACAGATATACAGGAACTTCATTTCATCACCGGAGAAGATTGCTATTTGTTGAAGGTGAGGGTACGGGATACCAGCGATCTTGAAAAGCTGATCCGGGAAAAAATATCCCGAATCGGAAAAGGGTGTAAAACCCGTACACTGATATCCCTGAAAACAGTCAAGGAGACATCCCGCATCCCTCTTGAGGACTATTGCAGTAAAACGTGAAATATGAGAACAAAAAACATGTGTATACAAGGAGAAATAATTTATGCCCATGCCTACTGATTTTTCAAACCGGCTGTCACCGGCCTTAGAGCATATTGCAGCGCATTTCGGGACCCCTTTCCACATATATGATGAAAAAGGCATCCGGGAAACCGGCGACTCACTGAAAACGGCTTTTTCCGGGTTGCCGTTTTTCAAGGAATATTTTGCCGTAAAAGCCCTTCCCAATCCGGCTATCCTCAGCATCATGAAAAGCCTTGGATTTGGATTTGACTGCAGCTCCATACCTGAACTGATGATAAGCCGGAAGACAGGGGCGACCCAAAACGACATCATGTTTACATCCAACAACACACACCCTCTGGAATTTATTGAAGCCGCCAGCCATGGGGGGTCTATCTTGAATCTTGATGACATTTCACTGATCGAAAAAGTACCGGTCATGCCCGAACTGATTTGCTTCAGATACAATCCAGGTGAAAGGCGCACAGGAAACAGCATCATCGGAAATCCTCTGGAAGCCAAATACGGCGTATCCCACGATCAGATCATCGATGCCTATCGGGAATCCCAAAAACGTGGGGCCAGACGCTTCGGCCTTCATACCATGCTGGCATCAAATGAGCTGAATTATACATATATGGTGGAAACCACCCGGATGCTTCTCCAGACTGTGGAAATGATATCGGAAAAAATCGGACAACCCTTTGAATTCATCAATATCGGCGGCGGCCTTGGCATTCCCTACAAACCTGAAGACACATATCTCGATATTAAAGCCATGGCAGAAGAAATCACCGCCCTTATGAATCTGTTCAGACAAAATCATGGCTATTGCCCGAAGTTCTTTATGGAAAGCGGCAGATATATGACCGGCCCCCACGGCATACTTGTGACGCGTGCCATTAACTCCAAAAATACTTACAGAAGCTATATCGGCGTGGATGCTTGCATGTCATCCCTGATGCGACCCGGAATATATGGGGCGTATCATCATATTACCGTTCATGAAAAGGAAGATGCTCCCCGGACACTTGTTGCAGATGTTGTGGGCTCCCTGTGTGAAAATAATGATAAATTTGCCGTCCAACGGCCATTGCCGGAAATTTCAGACGGGGATCTGTTGATGATTCATGATACAGGCGCCCACGGTTATGCCATGGGATTTAATTACAACGGACGGCTTCGTCCGAAAGAACTGCTTTTAAAACCGGATGGTCATGTTGAGCTGATCAGACGTGAAGAAACACCGGAAGACTATTTCAGAACGCTTGATTTTGAACCGGATGCGATATAGCATTTTAAATCCGATAAAAAACCCGGATTTGCGTTCATGCAATCCGGGTTTTTTTTATGATCGCCTGCCTGATATTCGGCAGACCCATTTTTTACTTGATATAGCCGGCTGATTCCAGTGCAAAGACTACCACTTTTTTCATCAACTTCTCTTTGATGGAAGAAGGATTGGCAAGCTGCATTCTTTCAAGAAAAGGCTTTGCGCTCGCCGAATCCGGCCCGAACATCCGCCTGACAAGATTGAAAAGGGTTTTGCCTTTTTTATTATCAACATTTGCCTTGAATGCACGAAGCGCCTGGCCAATCATGACCTCTTCAGGTTTGAAAATCGTGCCAAAGGGGAACAGGACAAAAAGGCCTTTTTCCTTATAAGGTGCGGCCAGTGCGTTCAGATGTTCCGGTGAATTATTTCTGAAACGTTCCGGAATCTGATAACTTTTTGCAACTTTCCCGGCTTTTTTAGCCTGGGTTAACAAGTCCTCCTGAAATCTTGAATCAGCAACATGAATAAGTGAAATGGCCACATCCTCATCAGATTTACCCCTTAAATCTGCAATGCCGTATTCGGTGACAATAATATCCCTAAGGTGCTTGGGCACAGAACAATGGCCATAATTAAAGACAATATTTGATTTGGCCTTTTCACCTTCCATCCGTGTGCTTCTGATCATGATAACACCACGACCGTCCTTGAGTTCATGGGCCATGGAAACAAAGTTATACTGACCGCCAATGCCACTTATCACCCGGCCATCCTCAAGCGCATCCGAAGCCACGGCACCATTCAATGAAGCAACCAGACCGGCATTGACGAACCTGCCATGAATACGCTGCAACCGCCTTAAGGTTTCACCGCCATAGAGCTGATTGACTACTTCAACACCGGTCATTGAGAACTGCATTCTCTCTTCTTCACTCATGTCCCTGAGTGACTGATAAAATCTTTCAGGACCGACAAAAAAAGCACCATGCATGATAACGCCGCCTTTGAGCGCGGTTCCCATGCATGTTTCGATGATTGCCTTCCTGGCTGTTTCATCAGAGAGATTTGCGGGGATACGCTTATCCCCATTTACAATGCACTCATCCTCATATGTGAGGCTGTCCTTGAAAATACCAAGTTCCTGGAGGAGGAGAACATCTTTTTCTGAAAGGCGGGTCCGGACAGCGTCTTCCTCAACCATCAAATCCAAAAATTCAGGTGTAATTTTTTCCGTTATTTTACCCTCATTGAGAAGCTTTTGTATAGCCGCATTCTCATAAACCTTTCTTTTCAGAATGCCGCTTTTATATAAATGAATAAATCCGTCTACCAGCATTTCAGAAGACCCGTAAAGACCCTGATCAAACGTTTCAAGGCCGCCTATCTCTTCTATCATATTGGGCCAGTTGTCCTGAACTTTCATATCCGATATAAGCTTTTTATATTGATCGTTATGATCCTGCCTGGCCTGAAGTCCGCAAACAAGTCCGTCGCCAAGAGAACCGATACCTATCTGCAGCGTCCCGCCGTCTTTCACCAGCGTGCTGGTGTAGAGGCCGATCATATGGTCCTGCACCGTCACAGGCTCTTTGGGCACATTAAAGAGATCAAAATAATAATCCGGATTGTCAACGATCATATCCGCCTCACTCCCATCAGAGCAGGCATCCCCATACATGAACGGCAGGTTTTCGTTAACCATGCCAATGATCGCCACTTTTCTGCCTTTTTTCTCCTCTTCCCTCAGGGCGCGCGCTGCTTCAAGCGGGGTATCCGAATTGCAACTGGCGCTGTAATAGACCTTGCCATCTATTGTTTTTTTGGCAAGCATCTGGGCAGCCACATTCATGCCAATCTTGATGATATCTCTGACCACATGCGTATAATTGGTACTGATGTGATTTCTTTGAGCATACTCAACGCTTAAATACGTCGCTGCCCGGCTGAAAAACTCGTGAATTTTGACATTGGGCGGCAGTTTGTTTGCCCTTAAGTCACGAATACAGTCAAAATCCGGCCAGGTTGGCCAGGTCCGCTCGGCAATGGGGGCAACCAGCCGTCTTTCCAGATCGCTTGACCATGTGGGTTTTTCTAGAAACAGTGCGGAGAGAATCGTTAAATCTATAGATGGATCTTCCTTGGCCCGCCTGTAAAACTCATTTGCAAGGAGATTGGGTTTACCCAGCGCCAATGGCATTCCCATAACAATTTTTTTCCCGACTTTCCCGATAACATCATCTACACATTTTTTTACATCCTCATAATACTTGGGCCTTTGGCTTTCCATCTCTTCCCCCTGGCAAAAAAATTTCTAAATATGGTTTTCCAGATAAAACCCTGTTTCTTCAAACCATACCAATTACCAAATAAATAAAATATTTAAATGGTTACATGTATTTAAAACAGCGTTCGCCTGTCAAAGAAAATTTACAAAAAAGAAAGACCATTCTAAAATTTGCACGTGTTGTCAAGCTTTTTCGATAGAATGGTCACGCCGACCGATGGAAACAAGACCCGATGTAAATTTATACGAGTCCCTGATCCAGCATGGCATCTACAACTTTAATAAATCCGGCTATATTCGCGCCATTCACATAATTTCCAGGCGTGCCATATTCTTCTGCCACATCCACACAGGCCTGATGAATACTTTTCATGATAAATTGAAGCCGCTGGTCGACTTCTTTTCTGGGCCAGCTGATGCGCATGCTGTTCTGCGCCATTTCAAGACCTGAAACCGCAACACCACCTGCATTTGAGGCTTTGGCCGGCGCATAAAAAATCCCGGCATCCTGAAACACGGTCACCCCCCCAGGTGTTGTTGGCATATTTGCGCCTTCGCATACCAGCCGAACACCATTTTTAACCAGATGTTCCGCATCAATATGATTGATTTCATTTTCCGTGGCGCTGGGAAATGCGCAATCCGCCTTGTGATCCCACAGCGGATTGTATGCCACGCGCTGATCTCTATCCGTATATACGGCATCCTTATATTTATCCGCATATTCCTTGATCCGTCCCCGTTTGACATTTTTCAGTTTTTTAACAAATGCCAGTTTTTTTCTATCGATCCCTTTTTCATCATAAATATAACCTGAAGAATCCGAAAGGGTTAACACTTTGCCGCCCAGGTCAAGCACCTTTTCCGCCGTGTATTGGGCGACATTACCTGATCCGGATATCAGACAATATTTCCCTTCCATGCTTTCCCCGGCTGTAGACAACATTTCCGAAGCAAAATACACGCACCCGAAGCCTGTCGCTTCCGGACGGATCAGGCTTCCCCCCCAGTTCAGGCTTTTGCCGGTCAGGACACCGGTAAACTCATTGGACAATTTCTTGTACATACCAAACAGAAAACCGATTTCCCTGGCGCCCACGCCGATATCACCTGCGGGTACATCGGTATTGGCCCCCACATGCCTGAAAAGCTCACACATAAAACTCTGACAGAATCGCATGACTTCATTATCTGATTTTCCTTTTGGGTCAAAATCAGAGCCGCCCTTGCCACCGCCCAGGGGAAGCGTTGTCAGTGCATTTTTAAACATCTGTTCAAATGCGAGAAACTTGAGAATGGAAAGATTGACAGACGGATGAAATCTCAATCCCCCCTTATACGGGCCTATAGCACTGTTCATTTCTATTCTGAATCCCCGGTTGACATGGATATCCCCCCGGTCATCCATCCAGGGAACCCTGAAAATAATCGTTCTCTCCGGCTCGGTGATTCTTGCCAGAATATTTGCCTTCCGATACTGAGGGTTTCTGTCCAGAACGGGTTTGACAGAGTCCACAACTTCCATGACTGCCTGATGAAATTCTTTCTGATCCGGATCCTTTTCCTTGATGCTGTCCATAATATCTTTCATACCGGTCCCCCATGCTTAAAATTTTTAATAATAACTGCCCTCAATGTTTTCCCGTCAACTTTCAGGATGACAGGTTCCTTTAAACTGACATACCTTATATATGCGGTTTCAAAAGTTACCGGACGAGACTGGACCCACTCCCAGTCTATAAAATCAGTCCCTTTTTGGGTCACCGTCAGGTAAGTGATACCCAGTGACGTAATATTGTGAAAAAAATGCGTACCTTGTGACGGTGCGGCATTCAGTTGAGTTGATGTGGTTTCAATAATACAGGAAACTCCGGATATGTCCTTCCAGGTCACCGGGATGCCCAGGAACCGGTCTGCTGACCCCCAGCGCCCGGGGCCTGCCAGGATATACCGATATCCCTTTTGTTCAAGCATACTGTTTATTCTTCCGATCTCTGCAGCGATATTGATTGTCTTAACAGGATCAAATGCATCCGGCTTGACAAAAACGATATCATGAAATTCCGCGATCTGACCGTGGCCCATAGCGTTTCCGGAACGGCAAAAAGCCTGTTCCAGGTCTTTTTCTGAAATCTCAACATCATGGATGTCATGCTGGACTGTCATGGGCCGAATCTGCAGCAATTGAAATTCCGGTTTATTTTTTGCGTCTGAGGCCAGATCGATTGCAAATTCCATTTCAACCGGACATCCCATTCCCGTTCTTCCCATATCGAGGAGTTCCCGGATGATCTCAGGAAGATTCAGAAACGATTGTTTCAAAAGCCTTGCAAAAGTCATTACAGGATATCCGGTTGAATTGAAAGTGTCTCTTATCCTGTGATCATCCGGATAGTATGTGCTTGAAAAAATTTTTACCGGTTCATGATCACACGCATCATCAATGTCCAGTTGCGCGAGTTGCAATGCGTCGGATGTTGTGATGACTTCCGGAAAGGACTTCATGTTCAGCGCAAAAAACCGCTTCTGGGAATGGTCAAGGATGGCATCTACGCTTGAAAATTGAGGAATAAATTCCGGATACCGGGGAGAAAACCGGATTGATGAATAGCCTTCAACGACGGATTTTCCCAATCCCATCGAAATAAACGCGATTCCCTCTTCCGGCTTCATATAGTCAATCGGGTAGTAGTTATACGATTGAGCAACGCCTGATACTGCCGGATAAAAATAATCGCCATATACATTGCCCGCCAGTTTTTGGATAATAACGGCCATTTTATCCTCTTCCGTTCTCACCATGCCTGTCTTTGCAAATGTTTGAGGAACCTGTAAAAAAATGGATGCATATACAAGTTTGATTGCAGCTATCAACTGATCCAGCCGGACACGGATATCAGGATGATTATTTGGCAGCATGAAAGTATTGTAAGCACCGGCACATGGCCTGTAGTACCCGTCTTCCATTAGACTTGAGGACCGTATGGCCAGAGGGTAATTTATCCTGTCAAGCATCTGCTCCAGGTCCCGTGCCAGCCATTCCGGAAACCTGCCATTCAGAAAAATTTCTTCTATCCGGGCATCATCCTTTCCTTCTGCCCTGAAATCCTGGAACTTATTCTCCTCCATAAATGCATCAAAGCCTTCTGTTGAAATAACCGTTGTTTTTGGAACAACAATATGAATATCCGCATATTCTCCCTCTAGCCTGGTGGTCTCCTTCAGACGATTCAACAGAAAGGCAAGCCCCCTCGCCTTTCCACCCAATGATCCCCGGCCGATTTTAATGAATCCGGCATAGGGGTCAAATCCGTCCTGGATAAAATCTGCGATTCGTCCTTCCTGGCGTTCTATAAGCGTTCTTTTTATTACAGACGTCAGGTAGTGTTTTACATCGGTTTCACTTTTAAAATCACCGACCTTCACATCTTTCAGTTCATAAGCAAGTTCAATTTCGCCACGCGCCATGAGCCAGGTTGAAAAATCATTACGTTCCGCATGATACAGAATCGATTTTTCAGAAACAGATGGTAAAATGCTCCCCAAGGTTCTCAAGTTTGAGGCACGGGCAAGAACCCTTCCACCGGGCAACCTGAACACAAAATCACCAAACCCAAGATTTCTGACCAGAAAATACCGAATATCTGCATGAAGAGAAGGAGAATTTTTATTAAAAAAGAACGCCTGAATATTTGACGCCCTTTCACTGTTTGACTCTTCGGAGCTTAACATGCAAAGGGGAATAGAGGGCATGTCTCTTCTGATCATGGAAAGAAGTTCATAACCGGCATTATTACTTATGACATTGTTTTTTTGAAACCGGACGTCCGAAAGGACACAAAGAAGATATGGCTTGAATTTTCTGTAAAGAGACTCCGCCTCCTCATAATTCTCGGCAATGAGAATTTTAGGCCTGGCTCTCATCCTCAATATCCGCTGCTCTTCGTTTATGGACTCATCCATGACCGACTGGGTCTGAAGAACAACTTCCTTATATAAAAGGGAAAGAAGAGATGATAAGTAAACAGGGGAATCTTCAACAAAAATAATGACTCTGACTTTCGCCTTTTTGGTATCTTCGGAAACATTCATTATATCTTCCGAATTTTTGATCAGTGCCAGTAACAGATCAGCATTGCCGCGCCAGACAAATATCCTGTTGATGAATGCCCGATAATCAGATTTAAGAAGGGTCACCGTCTCCAGTATATCATGGGCCAGAAAATAAACGGGAAGTTCGGGGTATGTTTCCTTTATTTTCCGGCAAAGCATGTGAGGCGCCATGTCTGAAAGGTGGGGCATGGCAATGACCAGATCAAATGCTTTCTTCTTGAGCAAATCCAGCGTTTCATTGGCCGAGGACGCCCATGTAATCATAGGGGGGCTACTCAGGTTCAACCCTTTGTATTCATGAATTATTCTTTCAGCAAGACGGCCATCCTCCTCCATAATGAATGCCTCATAGGGGCTTGAGACGAGGAGAATCTCTCTCACTTTTCTGGCCATGAGCTCATAAAATACTTTAAATGAATTTCTTCCTGTCTTTCGGGAATTTTTTTTTAAAGGCATGATGCTCCATGTTGTATAGGGTGCCGCCGACAAAAGCCATCCTGAATGCATGGCATATATAATGAACAACTATCCTTATAAAATCAAGAATAAACATGATTTACAGATAATACATAGAGCATTTCGAGGATTAAAAATTTAATACCTTTATAAAAATCATCTTCTTAAGGCAAACTTTCCCTGGAATGTGTCTCTCACATCAAGCATATGGTGTATTAAATCAACCACCGATTTTTTTTCCAATGCCCACATGGGAGCGACAAGCTCGGCAGGATGGGGATCACCCGTAATCCTTTGAATGATAACATGATGCGGCAATCTCTCCAGGAAGTCACACACCAGTTCCGCATATTCGTGTTTTTCAAGGCACCGGTAGTCTCCTTTTTCATAAAGTGCATGAAGGGGTGTCCCCCTGATCACATAGAGCAGGTGAAGTTTGACACCGTCAACTCCCAAATCTGCGAGAATATCCGCCGTTTCCATCATCATTTCTCTGGTTTCCTGAGGCAATCCCAGAATCACATGGGCACAGAGTTTAATCCCCCTGCCTTTTGCCATATCAACCGCGTCTCTGAAACAATTAAAATCATGCCCTCTGTTGATCAGGGCAAGGGTGGTATCATGAGCGGACTGAAGGCCGTATTCCAGCCAGACAAGGTAATCTCTGGCGTAATTCTCGAAAAGGTCCAGGATGTCATTATCAATACAGTCCGGTCTTGTTCCCACTGCCAGTCCGATCACCCCCTTGAACCGCAAGGCCTCATCATATACCTGCTTCAGCCTTTCCAAAGGGGCATAGGTATTGGTATAGGCCTGGAAATAAGCGATAAACCTGTCTGTCTTGTACCGTTTAATGACCCGCCTGCTCCCTCTTTCAAGCTGCTCGGTAATGGGGACGCCCTTTTGAAACGCACCTGTCCCGGAGCCTTGAGGGTTACAGTAGATGCATCCGCCTGTGGATATTTTGCCATCCCGGTTGGGGCATGTAAATCCGGCATCCACAGTTATCTTGTGGACGCGGCCACCGTAAATGGTCCTGAAATACGTATTGAAATCATTGTATCTTTTTTTCATAATTTCATACCAAAATCCAAAAAATTAACTGCCTAAAATCCCAAAATACGATATAAGGACTCCTTATTATAGAACCGATATCGACTTTAGTCGTCTTCGGATAGTATTATATTATAAAAATGATTCGGACGGAAATGGGTTTTTATAAAAAAAAATATGATGTGATTGTGATAGGTGCCGGCCACGCGGGATGTGAATCAGCTCTTTCCGCGGCCAGAATGGGCTGTTCCGTATTAATGCTCACTATTGATCTGGATAAAATAGGGGCCATGCCTTGCAGCCCCTCCATCGGAGGCAGCGCCAAAGGCCAGCTTGTAAAGGAAATAGATGCGCTTGGCGGAGAAATGGCAAAAGTTTCCGATAAAACAGCCATCCAATACAAGACGCTGAATACCAAAAGAGGGCCTGCTGTTCATTCAACACGAACGCATAATGACAAAATAAGATATCATATCGTGATGAAATCTGTGCTGGAAAACCAGCCGGGGATAGACATCAAGCAGACAATGGTTGAAAAACTGGTTGTTGAAAATAGTCATATAAAAGGAATTATCGACCGGACAGGATATGGGTATATGGCGGATACCGTTGTCGTTGCCGCCGGGACATTTTTAAACGGACTCGTTCATATCGGGTCAACCCATTTCCATGCAGGAAGGGCCGGTGAATTTGCATCCCTTTCCCTCCCCCAACACCTTAAAGAACTGGGGTTCGAGCTTGGCCGGATGAAAACAGGAACGCCACCGAGGCTTGATAAAAAAACGATCGATTTTACACAATTTATTGAACAAAAAGCCGATGAAAACCCAACGCCTTTTTCCATGTTTACCCAAATCCCCCCCCTTCAGCAGGTTTCAAGCTATATGGGCCACACAAATGAAAGAAGCCGGCAAATTGTGATAGACAATCTCGACAAATCCCCTCTGTACTCCGGTGTGATAAAAGGGGTTTCCGCCCGATACTGCCCCTCTTTTGAAGACAAAGCCGTTCGATTTCCGGACCGCACGAGCCACCATGTGATTCTTGAAGCTGAAGGTATTGATACAGATGAAATTTATGCCAGCGGTCTTGGAAACAGCCTGCCTGTCGAAATCCAGATGGAATTCATCCGTTCAGTTGAGGGGCTGGAACACGTAGAGGTGATGCGTCCTGCATATGCGATTGAATATGATTATGTCAATCCCATCCAGCTTGCACCCACGCTCGAAACAAAATTGATATCCGGCCTTTTTCTGGCCGGTCAGATAAACGGCACATCCGGATATGAAGAAGCTGCTGCACAAGGGTTATGGGCAGGCATCAACGCCGCATGCAAGGTTCAAAAACGGCCACCATTTATCCTCGACCGGTCACAGGCATATATGGCTGTCCTGACAGACGATCTCATTACCCGTGGCACGCGGGAGCCGTATCGGATGTTCACTTCACGGGCAGAATACAGGCTGATGCTGAGGGAAGACAACGCGGATTTAAGATTATCAGAGATTGGACATGAACTGGGCCTTATCAGTGATGACAAAATTCGTGAGATCAGGGATCGGAGAGCAAGCATCTCATCAGAAATGGACCGGCTCAGAACAACGGTACTGAAACCGACCCGGGATGTGAATGTCTATCTTGAAAAAATAGGTACCAACCTGATTGACAACGGCATCTACCTGGACCAGTTGCTCAAAAGAGCTGAAGTGACCTATGAGGACATAGAAAAACTTTCAGGCAGTCCTGCGTCTGTGAATGAATCCATCGCAAAACAGGTGGGAATTGAAATCAAATACGAAGGCTATATCAAGAGACAACTGGAAGAAATAAAAAAATTTCAGAATCTTGAACGTATCAGAATGCCTGAAGATTTTGACTATGCATCTGTTCACGGGCTTTCAAATGAACTCAAGGAAAAACTTGCCAGAATCAGACCGGTATCTTTGGGCCAGGCATCCCGTATCGACGGCATGACACCTTCTGCTATATCTGTGATTATGATTATGCTAAAAAAGGGAGCTGCCCTTTAATTGGCAACAAACATCCTTGACATCATATAGCTTTATACATATTTTTAATGACTTATTTAAGATATGATCATTGATGACATCAAAAAATTTATTTTTCGATTTTGGAATAGCTGAGGATTAAAAATATGGCCGACCAGGATTATTACAGTGTATTGGGCGTAGACAAAACCGCAACACCTGAAGAAATAAAAAAAGCCTATAGAAAGCTTGCCATGAAATATCATCCGGATAAAACAAAAGGTGATAAAACCGCTGAAGAAAAATTTAAAAAAATCAGTGAAGCCTATGCTGTTTTAAGTGACAGCAAAAAAAAACAGGAATATGACACATTTGGTTCAACCGGTTTCCAGCAGCGATATTCCCAGGAAGATATTTTCAGAAATTTTGATTTCAGCGATATATTCAGGGACTTGGGATTTGGCGGATTTTCTACCGGATTTGGGGGCAGGGGCAGACGGCAGCAGCATATCAAGGGATCGGATCTCATATATGAAATTCCCCTTACATTGGAAGAAGTAGCCGCAGGAACGAACAAAACCATTTCGCTTCAGCATGGGGGGAGATCAGAACAGGTATCGATAAAAATACCCAAAGGCATGATTGAAGGGAAAAAATTAAGACTTGCCGGAAAAGGAGAAGCAGGCCCCTTTGGCGGCTCACCTGGCGATCTTTTTATCAAAGCCAAAATGATAAAAGATCCGGTATTTGAAGCAGAAGGATATGATCTTTTTATAGACAAAACCGTAAAAATAAGTGAGGCCCTTATGGGGACTGAAGTATCTATCCCCACAGTCAAAGGGAAAGAGGTCGCCCTGAAAATTCCACAGGGAACTCAGCATAAAACCAAAATGCGTCTGGCCGGGATGGGGCTTCCCAAAATGAATTCAACTGAAAAAGGGGATCTGTTTGTGCGGATTCATTTAAAGATTCCCAAGAAACTTACCGAAGAACAGAAAAAAGCCATTGAAAAACTGACGGAAGCCGGGTTATAAATGTACTATTGACAATTGAGGCTGTTCATTATACGTATGTATTGATTTTTATTTGTTTTTTGGAAATTTCAGGCACAAATACTTTGAACTGACAGATCTTCCTTGGGAAGATTTATTTTCGCAAGCTTTTTTTATAACCACCCCGGACGTCTTAACCATTTACCAATAAGCTGATTCTTGTTTAACATGGTTGAACTGAAAAAAGTTTTATCGGAAGAAAATATAAAAGACCGAATAGAACGCGTGGCAAAACAGATATCTTCCGATTACAAGGATAAGAATCTTGTCTTGATCGGTATTCTGAAAGGTTCTTTCATATTTATGGCTGATCTGATGAGACATATCAACATTCCCCTGATAGCAGATTTTATGGGTGCGTCAAGTTATCATCAAGGGACATCACCATCGGAAACGGTTAAAATCACCAAAGACATTACGGTCGATATCAAAGGAAAGGATGTTTTGGTTATTGAAGACATTATAGATACAGGCAGAACACTTTCTTTTCTCCTGAACCATCTGAAGTCCTTTGAACCGGCCAGCATCAAGATTTGTACTCACATCAAAAAAAATGAACGCCGTGAAATTGACATTCATATTGATTATGCTTGCCATACAATTGAAAAAGGATTTCTGGTTGGCTATGGACTTGACTACAACGAGGCATATAGAAACCTTCCGGAAATATATCATATGAAATTCTAATCAGTGAGGATGAACAATGATCATTAATTGCGAAAAATGCAGCAGCAGTTTCAATTTAAAGGACAGCCTTGTAAAACCTGCCGGATCAAAGGTCAGATGCTCAAAATGTAAACACATTTTTATTGTTTATCCCTCTGAAGACGCGCCTGAGCCTGAGATGAAATCCATTGAACCGGACGTTCAGGATCAACCTGCTGCTTCTGAAAATGGCATATCCTTTGAGTATGCAGAGCAAGAAACCGCCGATAGGGATCTTGAGGCAACGGGAAAGCCGCCAGCAGACGATCTTGATCTTGAAATGGCATTTGAGACATTGGCTGATCAAGAAACAGAGGATGAAGAAGACAAACTGAACCTTGAGTTCGATGATGATATCGATAAAATAGAGCCTGACCTTGAGGATGAAAAGGCGGGGCAGCCAGAAGATGAGCTTGATTTTTCCGATTTGGGAAAAATGTTTGATGATGAAGATGGCGATACGGGCGCAAAGGATGCTGAAGATGATTCAGAACTCAACCTCACGCTGGAAGACGATGATAAAACAGAAGACGAACTCGACTTTTCGGGTATCGGAGATATCATAGACAAGGAGGTGGCATCTTCCGGCATGGAGAGTGAAGACACTGACATGGACCTTGACCTGTCGCTTGCAGATGAAGACAAAATGTTCTCAGATAATGCGCCGGATGAAGATCTTGATTTTTCAGAGCTTGAAAAAATGCTCGAAGAAGATGATTTTGAATCTGATGATCATTCAGAGGAAAATCTTGAACTGGATCTGGATCTCGAGCTTGCCCCGGAAGAAGCAAGTGATGATGACTTGGCTCTTGAAATGGGAACATCCGAAGGTGAAGACGAAGATATGGATTTTTCCGATATTGAAGAAATGCTGGAATCTGACGAAGATGAAGTCAATGAGGATGAACCGGAATTGGTCATGGAGCCAAAACAGACCGGCTCAGGCGATGAAGATTTTGAGTTTACGCTTGAAGAGGATCAGCCCGAATCAGAGGATGCGGAAGAGGATCATATTGAAGAAGATGAAGATATGGAAATCAATCTCGATGCAGAAGATGAGTCCGAGCTTGACATGGATGTCGAGGTTGAAGTTGCGGATGATGAATCTCTGGATAGCGAAGACTTGGACCAGGACGAGATTGAGGCTCAAGAGGAGGAACCGGCTATTAAGCCCCCCCCCCCTGCCAAAAAGAAAAAAACGAGCCCTGCCCTTATCATTCTGCTTATTCTTGTGATGATATGCGGTGGGGGATATGCGGCATTGACACTGCTGAATATTGATATCAGTAAACTTCCTGATATGTTGACGGGAAATACTGCTGAAACAGGGATAAAAGATCCCGGCAACCTGAAGATCACAACACATGATGTCCGCAGCAAATTTATCGAGAACAGAAAAAGCGGAAGGATTTTTGTTATCACCGGCAGTGTCACAAACGAATATAGCGCTCCCAGAAGCTTTATCAGTATCATCGGGAAATTATATGCCAAAGAAAAATCCCTCGCAAAAACAGAAAATGTTTTTGCCGGGAATTTCCTGTCAGATATCGATCTTACCCAGATGAATATAGAAAGTATTTCCAGCAGGCTGAAAACCAGAAATGGAGACAACAATATCAACATTCAGGTGAAGCCGCAGGACAGCATCCCGTTTATGATTGTTTTTTCAGAACTTCCGGAAGACCTGGCTGAGTTTACAATTGAGGTGACCAGTTCAATAAGCGGATAGAAAAAACGTTTTTTCATCTTGACTAAGTTTTTTTTTGCTGGTAAAAGGCCTTTCGTTCCTGGTTTTCGAACTTTTTGGCGATGTAGCTCAGTTGGTTAGAGCATTCGGTTCATATCCGAAGTGTCCGGGGTTCAAGTCCCTGCATCGCTACCAGATGAACCCAATGGGCCACCTTTCAAGATATCGGGGTGATTCATTTTAAAAATATATTTTTTTAAAAAGCCGTGGCGTGTTTGATCTTGCCACGGCTTTTTTTATGGCAAGGCTCACCTTTAACGTCAGCTTAATGTTCTCAGTTAATTAAATTAAATTCTTGCAATTGATTCAAAAAATCTGTAAAAGTTATCTTTAATGAAAAAATTCCCTACCATAATGAACAAACCTTTTATTCCTTACGTGGTTCCGTTTTTACTGTTGTTTATTTTTATCTATCTGGCTCCTGCTTTAAATATTTCAAAGGGATTGGCATACCCCATCCAGACCATTTGCCTTGCGGGCGCCCTGCTCTATTTTCGTCATGCCTATAAAAATGAGATCAAGCCTGTTTTTGATTTGCCGGCCATACTGGCAGGGGTACTGGTTTTCGTCATCTGGGTGTTACCCGAAGGATATTACCCGGAGATCGGCGCATCTCAATTCAACCCTTATGATTATGGCAGCGGATGGGCCATTTATGTCCTGATCGGTTTCAGAATGGCAGGCGCTGTGCTTGTGATCCCCTTGATGGAAGAGTTATTCTGGCGGTCCTTTGCCATGAGATTTTTGATCCATGAAGATTTTGGTTCCGTTCCCCTTGGCAGCTTTACCTGGGGGTCATTTATCATTGTTTCAATTGCCTTTGGCTTTGAACACCACCAATGGCTCCCGGGAATTATTGCCGGTATGATTTATGCCGGTGTGCTTTACCGGACAAAAAACCTGTTTTCACCGATTCTCTCCCACGCAGTAACCAACCTTCTTCTAGGCATTTACGTTCTCATGACAAGCAAATGGGCGTTCTGGTAAACCTTTTTCCCCTGCAACTCAAAAAAAACCTCAGTGAAAGCTTGAAAAAACCAAACATATTATATTATATTTACAAATTTGGATTTATCTGAACCCATGTTTAAGAAAATCCGGGTGTATGTTGCGATCAGGATTATATGATGATTCCAGGTTATGAAAAAATAGTTGAAGAGCGTATATTGAAGGCTCAGAAAAACGGGGATTTTGACAATCTCGAAGGAACCGGGAAACCCATTCATTATGAAGATGAAACAGGTATCCCTGAAGATCTGCGTCTTGCCTATAAAATTTTAAAGAATGCCGGGTGTATCCCGCCTGAGCTTGAAACAAGCCGGGAAATCCGTCAAACAGAAGATCTTCTGAAATGCCAGCCTGATACTAAGGAAAAGTACAGGCTCATGAAAAAATTGAACATGCTTCTTCGTAAAAGGACAATTGAAGCACCGGCATTCGCATCGGTATCGGTAATGGAACAGTACCACCAGTCGCTGGTGGATCGGATTTCAAAAAAAGCATGAACCCCATTGAGAAGGAGATGACGTATCAAATAAAATAAAGGCACTTACTAAACATTCAATTCCGTTTGAATGTGTTTACATATAACATTGAAAATAGAAAATACTGACAATGAATTTTTTAAAGAAAGACAAAACCAATAGCGGTGACGGCGTTGTTAAAAGCGTGTTCATTGCTTATTTTATTCTTGTAATGCACGTTGCCCTGGTCGCCGGAATCGGTTTGCTGATTCTTTTCTTCCGCGGCATTGTTCATTATATGCTCTGGATTTTTTTAGGCGGTTCGGCATCGATTATCGGTATCGGATATCTCCTTTATAAAAAAATGAAAAAAGAAGGTAAATCACTCCAGGAAATCCTGGCACTTCCGGCCTTTTCCGGTCGGTCTGTTGAGGTCAATCTTCTGGGCGGCCTGGCTTCCCTGAAACTTGGTAAAACACAAAATTCCAACCATCTGGGCTATCACCCCCAGGACAATCTGAAACAAATCCAGGGTCCGACATCCCTCAGGGTTAACGATCTGTCAGAACTTGCAAGACTCTATGAAAAGAATCTGATCTCAAAAGAAGAATATGTAAAAGCAAAACAGGAAATATTTGATTTTAATTTACCAGAAAGGGAATGAACCCCAAAATGAGTCTCAGGACAAAAATTCATGTGGCGCTTCTGTCCGGCGGTATTTCTTCTGAAAGAGACGTATCCCTGAAAAGCGGTCAACAGGTTTACGATGCACTTGACCAGACCAAATATGACATCACCTGCTATGACCCGAAAACCGATCTGCCGCTCATTTTAAGGGATGCCGGACAAATTGATATCGCACTCATCATCCTTCATGGTCCTTATGGAGAAGACGGCACCATTCAGGGATTTCTTGATCTTATAGGAATTCCCTATCAGGGTTCCGGTGTTTTGGGAAGTGCGCTTTCCATGAACAAGATGGCTTCCAAAAACGCCTATCTCCAGGCAGGCTTGTGCTGCCCCAGAAGCATCATGCTTGAAAAGGCTCAACCGTATTCCGTTGATGAATGTGTCGTTGAACTGGGGCTTCCCATCGTGGTCAAGCCTGTTGAAGGCGGATCAAGTATCGGCATGTCCATTCCCCGAACGAGCCTGGAACTTAAAACAGCTATTGATACTGCGTTTGAATACGACCATGAAATCCTTCTTGAAACCTATATCCAGGGAACAGAACTCACCTGTGGGGCGATAGGAAACAGCACAAGGCTGGAAACGCTCCCTATTATCGAGATCGTTCCCAACAAAAAATACCAGTTTTTTGACTATGAGGCAAAATACACCACAGGTGCCACCGATGAAATCTGCCCGGCCCGGATAAGTGAAAAAATTGCAGAGAAAGTCAGGGATTATACCATAAGAGCCCACAAAGCCCTTTTTCTGAAAGGGTACAGCCGGTCCGATTTTATCCTGAAGAATGAGGATATATACATTCTTGAGACCAACACCATTCCGGGCATGACCGCAAACAGCCTGCTGCCTCTTTCAGCGAGGACCGCAGGCATTTCATTCAGTGCGCTCCTTGACAAATTGATCGAACTGGGTATAGAGGAAGCATCCTTAAAAAAATCGAATTGAAAAAAATGTATAACGGCTCACGCCATGCGATTGAAGCCAGCTTGAGAAAGGAAAGGAAATCCCATGAAAGTTCTTGTAATCGGAAGTGGCGGCAGAGAGCATGCCCTTGTTTGGAAAATCGCCCAGAGCCCCAAGGTCAGGCATATTTTCTGCGCACCCGGAAACGCTGGCATTTCTGAACTGGCAACGCTTGTTCCCATTCAAGCCAGCGACATCGAAAAAATCGTTTCCTTTGTAAAAGAGGAAGCCATTGACCTGACTGTTGTTGGTCCGGAAGATCCGCTCTCAAAAGGCATCGTGGATATCCTTGAAAAAGAAGGTCATAAAGTGTTTGGCGCATCCCAAAAAGCAGCGAACCTGGAAGCCTCCAAATCCTTTGCCAAATCGCTGATGAACACATACGGCATCCCCACGGCCAAAGGCCAGACATTCACCGCTTTCAGCAAAGCGGAAAAATATATCAAAACCCTGGGAGCGCCGCTGGTTGTCAAAGCCGATGGCCTGGCCGCAGGAAAAGGTGTCATGGTCTGTCAAACCGGAAAAGAAGCCATGGATGCCTTGAAGCAGATCATGACCGAAAAAGCGTTTGGTGATGCCGGGAACAAAGTCGTCATTGAAGAATGCCTCACCGGTGAAGAAGCCTCCTTTCTGGCACTGACAGACGGAAAAACCGTTCTGCCGCTTCCCTCCTCCCAGGACCACAAACGCATATTTGATAATGACGAAGGCCCGAACACAGGAGGCATGGGTGCCTATTCTCCGGCACCATTAATAGATGGCATTCTCCATAAAAAAATCATGGAGGATATCATGATTAAAACCGTCCAGGCCATGGCCGAAGAAGGCATCCCCTACAAAGGTATTCTTTATGCAGGCCTCATGATTGATAAAGATAAAATAAAAGTACTGGAATTCAATGCCCGGTTTGGCGACCCGGAAGCCCAGCCCCTTCTGATGCGCATAAAAAGTGACCTGGTCGAACTCATGGAAGCAACGATCTCGGGAACCCTTCATGAGCACACCCTTGAAATTGACCCCAGGCCGTCTGCATGTATTGTCATGGCCGCCAAGGGATATCCTGGGTCTTATAAAAAAGGCATGGCCATCTCCGGCCTGGATGCTGCAGCCAAAATGAAAGACACCGTTGTCTTTCATGCAGGAACAGTAAAAGAAAAAAATAAAATTGTCACAAACGGAGGACGGGTTCTGGGCGTAACCGCCCTGGGCGACTCCATTGAAAAAGCCCTTGAACAGGGGTATGCAGCTGTTTCCAAAATCAAATGGCAGGGTGCCTATTTCAGAAAAGACATTGGGCAAAAAGCCATTAAACGCATCAATACGCCGCCCCAGGTAGGAATTGTCATGGGCAGCGACTCCGATCTTCCGGTCATGATGGAAATCGTAAACGTGTTGAAGAAATTCGGCATCACCTATGAAATGACAGTGGCCTCCGCACACAGAACCCCAAAAAAAGCAGCCGATTTCGCAACCAGCGCCAGAGACAGAGGTATGAAGGTCATCATTGCCGGTGCCGGCCATGCCGCCCATCTGGCAGGTGCGATGGCCGCTCACACGACGCTTCCGGTCATTGGTGTGCCTATTGACTCATCCGCACTTTCAGGAATGGATGCCCTTCTCTCAACCGTCCAGATGCCACCCGGTATCCCTGTGGCAACCGTTGCCATCGGAAAACCCGGCGCAACCAATGCCGGTATTCTGGCCGCTCAGATGATTGCCATCGCAGATCCTGAGATCGCCCGGCTACTGGTTTTATATAAAGAAGACATGGCCAGAAAAGTTGAAGAAAAAGCAGCGAAAATTGCAGGATTACCCAAATAACACCCGAAAAATTGACCCCTTGCTTCCCGAAGAACATATCATTGCCCAAGCAGCTGATATGTTGCGGGAAGGAGGGATTGTCGTATTTCCAACCACCTGCCTCTATGGCATGGCTGCAGACGCCTTTAATCCGGAAGCCGTAAACGCTGTATTTCGTATAAAAAACCGCCTGCCGGACAATCCCTTACTGATTCTCATTCAAGACAAAACCGTTCTCAAAGATGTGGCTGAAACCGTTCCGCCGGATGCCATCAAACTGATGGATCGTTTCTGGCCGGGGAAGATCACCATTATACTGAAGGCCTCGTCTGACATACCGGATAACCTCACCGGAGGCACAGGGAAAATTGGTGTCCGAATCCCCGGTCATCCAGTGGCCACAGCCCTGGTCAATTCATTTAAACACCCGATCACCGGCACCAGCGCAAATATTTCAACCCGGCCCGGATGCGCAGACATCGCCTCCCTCTCTCCTGAAATTAAAAACAGAGCAGGGCTGATTCTCGATGCAGGCCCCTTAAAAGGTGGCAGCGGTTCAACCGTGATTGATGTTTCAGAAAAGCCTTATAGACTGATTCGGGAAGGTGCTATCAGCAAAATCGAGCTTGCCAATTTTCTTAAAACCGATTTAGCAGAGTAACCGATTTTAAATTGACAATTGCCTCAAATTTGCATATGAAAACTTACTTCACGCCGGAGTGGTGAAATTGGTAAACGCAGTGGACTCAAAATCCACCGGCTTCACGGCCTTGTCGGTTCAATTCCGACCTCCGGTACCAAAACAAAATCAAGGGTTTATGAAATTTTTCAAACTTTCCATAAACCCTTTTTTTATGCCTTTGGGTAACGTCTGGGTAACATTTTGTAAAAACAAGTACTGGCCAGTTCCTAATTTACCAATAACTCAGTTTCCGTCTTATCGAGTAAATATTTCCTGTAATATTGCTGGAACTCCATTGAAATAGAGGACCAGCTATTATCCCGATCCGTTATCGGCGCTATCCCCTTAATTCCCTCACTTTCTCGATTTAAAATTTGTCCTGTACTTGTCAAAGGCTCTATCTGGAAAACCCATTCCAAAGGTAACATATCGGTTCTCAAAGCTATTTCTTCGATTCCCTCTTCCCCAAAAAATGGGTCCTGATCAATAAAATAGGATTTCAAGTCACCATCCTTTCAAATGGCAAACCAGGCATTCCCCCAATGTCCGCCCGGGAAGATATTCACTATGCAAAACACATCGCCAAAAACATTGGAAATCGTGGCCTGAAACGTTTTGTGGGGGGCAGTGGAAAGATCCGTATATATCGTATTGATGGCCATACCACCCTTTTCCGTCAGACAGTTTTTAATGTCCTGATAAAATTCTTTACTTACTATATGTTCTGGCAATCCTGATCCCAGATATAGATCAACGATCACCAGATCGTACTGCTTTTCACATTTTTTGACAAAGGTTCGGGCATCCTCGATATGCATGGTGATTCTATCATCCTTGTAACCGAAATAGTCTTTTGAAATCCGGTAAACCTGTGGGTTAATCTCAACCACATCAACACGCATTCCTTTATCCGCAAATCGACGCGGCAAGACACCAGCCCCATGCCCCAGAACAAGAACGGATTGCGCATTGGGAACTGCCGTCAACCCGAAAGCCTCGAGCATATAAGTATAAAGCGTCACTGAATATCCGTTGGCCAAGGTCATATTCTGGATCAACCCGTTTTGCGCCATAACACGTCGAGAAACAACCTGACGCTCGTCTTCGTTCTCACCGCCCTTAACTTCAAACACCTTGATCGTGCCAAAAGCCGAAGGCACATCTTCGAGCAATGTCCACTTCTCTGTTTCCGTTAAATTAATTGTACCAAAACCAACCTTTCCCGGTGTTGCGATCATATAGCCGGATACGACCAGCACCACCACACCGACAACCGCAATAATTTTACGGTGACAAGCATATAGATTGGGTTCAAACCAGATTGAAATTAAAGAGGTCAATGCTAAAATCGCCGCAGTCAACAACATCGCCAGATAATTGGTCGTAAACGGAATAATCAGGAATGCCGCGATCAGTACACCAGCAACCGATCCCATCGTACTGACAAAAAACACATAACCAGCACCACTATCGGTCTTGTGGCCATCTTCGCGACTTTTTTCATCGCGCAACGCCACAAGTAGCGGGTTTGGCGCAGAAAGCAGAAAAAGCGAACCGGAGAGGAGAAGGAAACAGGCCGCAAAACTTCCGCCCAGCAAACTCCACAACCCCAGATCCCTGAAAATCAGAGGATAAATCATACAGGAAATCGTGATCCATAGCGCTGAAAATGCTGAGGCGCTGTGATACCAGAAAGCCGACTGAACAATGGATTTCTTATGGGTATAACGCCCACCATATGCATAGCCCAGCGCCAAGAATAATAATGTAATCGACAAAATGCTAGACCAGATATAAAGGCTAACCCCGAAATAAGGTGCCATAACCCTTGATGAAATCAGCTGCAACGCCAAAATTGCCGCGCCTGTTATAAAAATAATCACTAAACGCATTAATTGTGTCCCTGAATTAAAATGTTCCAACATCAAAAATATCTATCTTAGTGTCTGACCGAAAACCCCTCATTTTTGATTTTTTCGAGAGGGCCGAATCGGCGTTTCGAGTCATAAATCTTGCCTCAGGATCTCCGAGGAGTAGATTTAGGAACTCTTTTATTGTATTT